>Ga0302249_1000137_pt1 | contig 70151 bp, 91 predicted proteins | sample AAG_UR_Val_MG_FD_193531 | JGI IMG/M metagenome (GOLD analysis project Ga0302249, IMG submission 193531) | Enriched activated sludge microbial communities from anaerobic digester in WTTP, New Holstein, Wisconsin, United States - AAG_UR_Val | ecosystem: Engineered > Bioreactor > Anaerobic >... | reverse complement strand
AAACATGCGGGATACCAGAGAAACATATGGGCCACAAAATGGCGGTAACAGTGGATTAAGAGATCTAAAGCAGCGATATAAAAGCGGTGATTGGCCTACAAAACGCAATAAGCGCACCGTCTGGACCGTTGCCACCAAGCCATATAGCGAGGCACATTTCGCGACCTTTCCCCCAGCGCTGATAGAGCCTTGCATCCTGGCGGGATGCCCCGAAGGTGGTATCTGCCTTGATCCATTTTTCGGGGCTGGTACCACCGGCCTGGTGGCGAAGAAGCTCGGGCGGCACTTCATCGGTATAGAGCTGAATGAGGCATATATAGGCATGGCGCAAAAGCGCATAGCCGCCACACCTGTGCGATTAGATAACTGGATGTGAATTTATGAATGTAACCACGCCAAATGTAGACACCATCATCTGCGGGGACTGCCTGGAGGAGATGAAGAAGCTGCCGGACATATCCAGGAATAGCCGCCGCGAACAGGCAAAAATATTTTGTGTAGAGGAGATATTACCAGACGCTTTAGACGAAATCGAGCGGCTGCGGCCTTACGAAAAGGTGGCCGCTGATCTGGCAGCGTGCGGGTCGTATGTAGGAATCGGTCCGGGTGAGGGGGAACTGCCCATACCGGAGAGGGTCCGGCGATGTGTAAACCGACTCAAAGAAACCCAGCACGAATACGAGCAAAAGATCATCTCCAAGGATGCCCGGATCAAGGAGCTTGAGGATGCTCTGGTGGAAGAGTTGGCCAGAGGAGACTATTTTGATGAATCCCAAGAATGTGAGGGCTACTGGTGGGATCGAAAAAATACGTCAGATTGTACACAAAATGATTATCGCAGAAATGCCCGCCTAAAGCTCCAAGCAAAGGGCAAGATCGGGCCGGATGCGGATGCCAAGCCACGGGTCTGGCAGATCACGGGGGACAGAATTACAGCAATAGACCAAGGACTGCGGTTCTTGGAATGGAGCAACGCAAAAACTGGCCATGTAGAAACAAAGAAACGCATTGCAATACTTAAAACGATGTTGGAAGAGGCTAGTGATGAGCATGGTTTCGAAAGATGAAATAAAATGCACATCGAGACGATTTGCCAAGAGAAGTTGCGAAAAACATATCAGAAACAAGCAAGATTGGATTACTGGATTTAATATGGGATACGAAGCAGCAATGCGGTTGAAATATGTAAAAACGAGACAAGATATGCACAATTTGCTAAGAATAATGTATAAACGAAACGATGTACTGGAGGACACCACATGAAACCGCCTAAAACCCGAAAAAGAGGAAGACGTGTAGGTTCTCATCCAATACCAGAGAAATATTATACCGAAATCACCAGACGAGCAAAAAACGAACTCCTGTCATCAATTGCCAAGGATTTCGATGTATCGCCAACAACCATTGGGCGAATAGTAAGAAAAGTAGAAAACCGGTTTAAATCTATGTGCAGGTGATATAATTGGCAATATATAATGTCTTAGTGGATATAGTCGGCACCGCCAGCGTAATGGTAGAAGCAGATAACGAAGCAGATGCCGAAGAGGTAGCAATAGAAGCAGTTAACGATGGTGAAGGCGAAATCGATTATGAACCCCTTGGCATATGCGAGATAACACCACAATGACTCCGCGTCTGAGAAATATAGATTATACGAGCCTATCAAAAGCATCCGCCAAAGAATCAGATGAACTCGACCCAGAGGATTTCGAATGACGCGAATTATAACCGATGCCAAGATGTCGGTTTCAGGGGGCTATACGAACGGAACTCCAAATAATTGATGCAACATATGGTTATGATGCGGATGGGCTCCCCGTCATAACTCTTTTCGGCCTGACAAAAGAAGGAGATCCTGTCACAAAGTATGTCACGGGGTTTCTTCCCTACTTCTACATAGATTCGGACAACGTTGAGGGAATAGACCAGCTATTAACGGGCATCGCCGATTCTATCGGGATCATGATAAAAACCGATGTTGTAGATCGTTTCGGCCCCCTGGGATATCAATCCAGACCACGAAAAATGATAAAGGTAACGACCCGCAATCCGAAAGATGTGAAAATCCTCCGGGAATTTTGCGAGCAAAGCCACTACACTACCCATGAAAGTGACATTTTTTTCAAGGATCGCTTCATGGTGGATCATGAGTTGTCGGGTATGAGTTGGTGTATAGTTCCGAAAAAACAATACATCCATCATACGGATATTATTCCCCAGGGAGATCGAACCAATGCACCATTGAGGATAATGGCCATTGATATCGAGGCTATACCAAAAGAGAACGGTGGACTGCCAACCTCAGATGAAGATCCGATAGTTTTGATCAGTCTGGCCTTTGATCCACCGTGGAGAGGGCAAGAAAACGTTGTCATGGTGGCCAAAAACATCAAATGCACCCGAAAAGACGTGATTCCATCCGAGGGGGAAGATGACATGCTTCACAAGCTGGGATTCATCCTGGATGAGTATGATCCAACCGTGATAGGAGGATACAACTCAAACGGGTTTGATATCCCGTATATAACCGATAGGGCCAAAAGGCTGGGAGTTTCCCTCTCAATGTCCAGGGATGGGAGATCTGCGTGGTGCAAGAGTTATATGGGCAAGAGCACCGTCTCACTGAACGGACGAATTTCACTTGACATGCTTCCAGCAGTTAAAGCATTGGATAAATACCGATTGAAGAGTTATCGTCTGGCAAACGTGGCCAAAGAAATTTTAGATATCGAGAAGCTGGATGTTAAACCGGGTGAAATGCGAGAATTGTGGTCCGGACCAGGAATCAACAAATTCATCTCATATTCAAGACGTGACGCATTGCTGGTCTTGGAGCTGATCAAAAAAACAGGAGTCCTTGAAAAGTACATCGCTCTGGCCAAGGCAAGCGGGGCATTCCTGCAAGTCGTAGTTAATGGCGGCCAAAGCAGTATGATCGAGGCCAAGCTCCTTCGGGAATACAATGCAGAGGGCTATGTAATGGGCACTAAAATGGCTCTGGAAGATGATGATATAGCCCAGGTTGAAGGTGCAATTGTTCTCGATCCAGAAATCGGCCTAACCGAGAATGTGGTTATACTCGATTTCAAATCACTATACCCAACAACCATGATCGCCAGGAACCTATGCTACACGACCGAAATCAGAGACGAATGTCCAGACTGCAACATCACGATATCTCCCAGCGGCGGACGATTTGTACCCCCGGAAATCAGGCTGGGCATAGTACCAAGGGTATTAGAAAAGTTGCTGGACGAACGCATAAAAGCCAAAAAAGCAATGAAGGTCCCTGGGATATCCGAAGAAGAAAAGCGACAACTAGATGCCAAGCAATATGCTATGAAGATATTGCTGAACAGCTTCTATGGCTACTCGGGATACGCTCGAGCAAGACTGTATAGCCCAGTGATTGCCAACTCAGTAACAAGCTACGGGAGAGAGAATCTGATCAGAACCAGAAAGATAGTTGAAGAACATGAACTATTCATGCTAAACGATGAATCATTTAAACTAAAAACGATAGCAGGCGACACCGACAGCATTTTTATATCTATAACTGGAAATATTGACTTTTATAAAGCTAAACAAATAGGAAAAAAGATCGCATCCATCGTTACAGCAGACCTACCAAAGCCAATGGAACTAGTTTTCGAAGCATTTGCCAAAAGAATACTCATTTTGGCAAAGAAACATTACGCGATGTATAGATTCGAGTCAGAAGGAAAAGGCGAAATAAAAGCAAAGGGAATAGAGACGGTTCGGCGAGATTGGTGCAATTTCACTTCAAAGGCGCTTACGAAATGCCTGGAAACTATTCTGATTGACGGAGATGTTGATGCAGCTCTGGCTCAGGCCAGAAAAACCATAGCCTCCATAAAGAACCCAACCCCGGACATCTTTAACGATCTGATTATGTCAAGAACATTGACCAGAAAACCGGAAAACTATATGCAACCGCAACCGCATGCAGAACTTGTCAAGAAACTTGAGCATCGAGGGGTTTTCAAATATGCAATCGGAGATAGAGTTCCTTTTATCATCATCGCGAGCCAACGAAAAGCAGGCCGCCGAGCAGAAATGATGACATTGCGGGCCGAAGATCCTGAGTACGTAGTCGAAAACAACCTAAAAATAGACACGGACTACTATCTATCCAAGCAACTGCTTCCTCCCTTATTAAGGATGTTCGAAAGCTTTGGGATAAATGAGCTAGATCTGCTGCAACCATCTAGACAGCAATCCCTAACAAAGTTTGAAATAGAAAAAAGACATCACATCCAACAGGTGTGCACAACATGAAAAAGATATTGGGGTTTATATTCCTATTGCTGTTTGTGTCTAGCGTGGCCGGTACATATCCAGCTCCCTACCAATTTGCAGGTCCCGTGACTCCGCCCATATCAATGCCGGAGCTTCAGTCGATCAATATATCGCGCAACTTTGTGTTTCCAGAACCAAAGTTTGTCGAGCTTGAGCTTGATCCGAATGCATTCCAACTTGAAAATATAAGTGAAGATGACATCATAGAAACCGAAAATGAGCCAGTTGCTGGAACGGATGTTTTAATTGAAAATGATAGCGAAATATTCACACCAGCTGCCGATGAGTTGGTCGAATCATCTGAAGATATCCAGTATTCTGCCGATGTCATTGTCTATCAGCAAGGCCAAAACATCATAGCCGAAACCGCAGATGGCAAAGAACTAGCAACGGCTCCAATATCATCGGATGTGTCCGGTCTGTTCAAGATTGCTGTAGATGCCGTGCCGGACGGTGGTAGCCTGCATATTGGCTCCGGCAAGTATAGCGTATCTGCACCTTATGAGTTTGCACTGAATCCGGATGGCACAAATATCTTCTATAATGCTATTCAGGTTCTCGACAAGGACATGCATATCAGCGGCGATGGGGTGGATGAGACCATCATCCAGCTACTTCCAGGCCAACGCAGCCCTGCAAGGCATGTGGCCATGGTCCTCATCCGGGGCACCAGGGGATTTGATCCTGGATATGACGAGTTCTCTGTCGCCGATCTGACTTTGGACGGCAATAGAGGCAGTCAGACAGATGGTCAACCTCATGACGGCGAAGGCCTGATCCTGGTAGGGTCTGAGAGGACGGATGGTTATTATTACAATCTTCATCTGGAGAATTCCTGGGGGTCGGGCATCTATCTGGGTAACAATGGCGCAGGCAACAGCGGGACCAATGAGACGGTCTCCCATGTCGTGGCTCGGAACTGCGGTGCAGAAGGGATCATCCTCGATACCTGCCACCATAGCAGAGTGATTGATTGCGAAGGCTGGCAGTGTCGCGAAGGTGTCGTCCTCTACGGCAACGATGATTGGAAAAGCCGGACCCCGGACGACGTGAGCGCATCCCGATTCAAGACCGATAGTCAGGTCACGGTCTGGCAGGTCAATGATTTTAAACTCAGTGAAATTGACATGGACTGCACAAATACCATCGGATCGTATGGCCTGATGATTCGCGACGGAACCGGAACGGTCGAGAACTCTGTTCTGGTTAGCAGCAAGGATCGAGCAGATTCTACTGGCGGGGCGACCTACATCATTGAAGGGTCAGACGTCAAGATCATCGATAGCCGACTGGAAGGCTATTTCGGCGTCCACGCGATAGGCCGTGCTAAGGTTGAGGTCACGAACTGCCGGATAGATGCTCCTGGTGGATGTTTCTGCACAACCGACCCAGCTCCTGTTCAAAGCACCATAATCGTGAAAAACTGTACTTGCTCCGGGCTCAGGGCCGCGATGCAAACAGGTGCCATGCTGATAGAAGGATAAGGCACCTATCTTTTTTTTATCATCGGCCAAAAGCTTTATATGTTATTTGATACATCTCCATGTCGGGTGAGATACATGTTTGTATCGTTGCTAGGTAATAAACACGTAATCCGGATCTTGGATTTCATGATCTGCAATGCTCCAAGACATTTCAGCAAGAGCGAGATGATTGCGGCAATGCACATGGGACGACCAAGTTTCTACGAGGCATGGAAAATGCTTGAGGATCTGAATATAGTTAAGGCAATAGATTCTGAAAAGAACTTTAGATATTATGTTCTAAATAAAGAAAACTCCATAGTAAAGACAATTCTAAAATTGCATGCACAGCTTATGGGAGATTGATAGCCGTGGAGGGAACTAAACTAGAAATGGTCACGGCTACCAATAATAACAAGCCATGCCAGGATTTAAAGATTGTGGACTTGAATAAATATAACGTATATCCTTCATACAGAGTAGGACAGAAAGAAGCAATTGAATCAATATTAAGTACATATGAAAAAATAAGATCTGGAGAAATAAATTCAAAAATAGTTGAATTGCCAAGCCCAACCGGATCGGGCAAGACCATAATTAATCGTGCAGCTGGAAAAGCGTTGTTGGAATTATATCCAGACGAAATTAAAAAAGTGGTATATACCACCCCGCTTAAAGCCCTGGTCTACCAAATTGAGGAAGATGAGCAACTGGGCATTCCCGTGGTTCTTGGAAAAAGCAACTATGATTGCCTGTTGCTGGAAGGTCTAGACGCATCAGATTGCCCATTCCGATCCGCAAGTCTTGCAAGCAGAAAACCAAAAATCTGCAATAGGTGCCCATACACCCGAGCTAAGTATGCTTTTAGGGATGCAGATCTAGCAGCGTGCACCTTGGATTTCTTCATATATAACCGGGCCGCAACAGACGTTCTCATAATCGATGAATCGGCAAGCCTTGAGGATAAACTCCTAAATCACTTCGGTATAGCTCTGCCAGAGAATATTGATCTTGAGAACCTGACCGACTCGATCCATGGATGGATGATATCGCTAGAGGAGGAATCCGAGAACTACACCGAGATGCTTGAGAGTATGAACCTGAGTTCAACCAGCAATACAAACCTCTTGAATGATATCCGGTATCTGACCACCAAGTTGACCAAGATCGAACGGCAGGTGGCCAAGTGCGGAAGGATATTGCAGGTCATTTCCAGCAATGATAAAGCATATTTCATTGACAAGGATAGAAACTTGAAACTGGTTCGCGGGGAATACCCTTTCAATTCCATGGCCAGCCGAGTAAAATTGGTTATAATGAGTTCTGGAACCCCAACAACATCGCTCATATGTCGAAACTATTCGCGAGTCGAAGCAGTTCATCCTATTCCTAAGAAAAATAGGTTAATATATTACGAACCTATTGGAAAGATGAGTCGAAGCAATATAGATAACACCGTGCCAAATATGGCGCGGCGTATATTGGAGATACACAGGGAATACCCGAGACAAACCATAGTGCATTGCCACTCATATGGCATTGCACAAAAATTGAAGGACAACATGAGGCACCCGAAGGTTCTACAGCAAACCCCCGGACATCGCGAGGATGCTCTCCGGCAATTCATGAGATCCAAGGAATGTATTTTCCTATCAGTGAACTACGCTGAGGGAATCAACCTGAAAGGAGAAAACTTCCAACGAAACATCATCGCGAAGGTTCCATATCCATCACTTGGTGATGAATGGGTTATCAAAAGAAATGAAACTGACAAGGCAGAGTTAAACATCGACAAGTGGTATAGATTGACAACAGCTGTAGCAATCCAACAAGCAGCTGGGAGAACAACCAGAGACCCTGATGATTTCAGCAAGACATATATTCTGGACTCAAACTTCGGGTTTTTTTATTCGCAGAACAAGAATCTATTGGAACCGTGGTTCCGAGACGCAATAGTGTGGAGGAAATAACATGATAAAAGAGGGGGCTACATCGCTCGAAAGGACTAAACGTATGTTGGAAACGTTGCGGACCATATATGGCAGATCAAAAATAGCGTCTGAAACAAAGGGACAAAAAAGACTCAGAGATTTTGAGAAGAAGGAGGGATAAGATCCCTACCTCTTCAGAGCACCAGACATGCAGGCAGACTTAGCCTTAGCCCTTTCCATACCGGTCATTCCGCGAGTTGCAGCAGAGCACTCCTTGGAAGCGGTAGAAAAAGCAGCCTGGTATGCCTTCAGATGTTCAGGATTATATCCTTTCGCATAGCTTGCTCTCTTCAGGTACGGCTTGCCGTACCCGGACATCACGAGACCAGCATTAGCGGTCTCTCCGAGGGGTATAAATGCCATATTTGTATCCTCCAAGATGGAAGACGTTCATCAGGATACTTATATGTTTTCGTAAAAAAAAAAGTTGACGTAAAAAGGAAAGTGTACCTAGCCCTGGCCTGAGAAAGACTCAGACAGAATGCCAGCCCCGGCCTGCACCAGCGGCAGGAGAACGATGATGAGCCACCACACTTTGGTAGGATCTATTTTCACGAAATTACCTCATTTAGATTTTTTGGCCGTCTTCTTCGTGGACTTGGCGGGCTCGGCTTTCTTTTCCTTCTTGGCTTTCTCGGATGCCACCAATTCATCCAATGCCTGAAAGTCCTTGTCGAGAGGAACTTTGGCAGCCTTCGACAGAGCGGTGATCTGTTTTCTCAGTGCCGCTATCTGGTCATCGATGCTGATCTTGTCGTCATTTCCGCCTCACGAATTGAACGGCTGAACCTTGCAGGTCACCGTCGCGCCATCATCAGTCTTAGTTGCTACGATCTTGATGTAATCAGGGATATTAGAGATTACAAAGAAGCCGCTGATATCGGTAGTGATTTCGCTTGCTGCCAGACCAGTTGCCTTATCAAGCAACGGCACGAACGTCAGCCCGCTGCCCATCGCGCCCAGAACGCTGATCGTCCAAGTCTTGTCGTTCGCGTCACTGACAAAATGCACCAGCAACGAATTAAATCCTCGGCAATCGATTTCTGCGCTAGTGGCCGTATCTGTAATCGCACTGTGAGCGGTTGTTATTGCGCCCTTAGTCATCTTGTCTACGTCTATTGAATCTAACGAAGAATCGAGTGGCAGCAACTTTATACCAGTTGTCCGAAGCAACGTTTCAACATCTGCGAGATCAGCTTTCATGAGGGCGATGTCAGCCGACATACTGGCAAGATCACCCGAGGCAGTATCGGGAGTGGCATCGGCCAGGGCTTTGACGGCGGTCTTGATATCTCCGGCGGTGGCTTCGGTCGCCAAATTCACAGGATGAATTACAACTCGGACCATGAAGAGTAACTATGCAGTATTGATAAATAAAGATTGCTGGAAAAAAAGAAGAATTAGATCTGAACTACATCCAAAGATTCATTCCACGCAATTAAAGTGTTATTATAATCTATGATATATATTTTATCATCATCCATAAAAACAGCCCTGGCATGAATGATGATAGGTTGCGGTTCGGACGGTTGCGTAGTCAACGATGGAGGGGGGTATACGTCCTCGCCTGATAGATAGCTGGCTATCGTCACTACCCGGCAAGGACTGACACCACGCTGACAAGTACAGCCAGGATTTTCTGGAAATCGGTAGTCATCGCCTTGGCCAAAAAATGTAGATAAATAAAAATAGCATGATCCAGAAGCCCAGCGTGGCACCCAGGGCTTCTAGCTCGTACATGCTCTAGGCCTCGATGTCCTCAACCGTCACTACGTGGTTTTTTGTGACAGTGATGACCTCTCCGGGTGCTAGTGTAGTCTGCGGCAATTCCAGCTCGCCAAGCTTGTCATCTATTGCCTTGATATCATAGAGAGTCCGGCTACCAACGTTCTCGATGGTGAATGTGTAGACTACTTCCTTCCCAACACCAACAGAGCTTACGTCAGTGAGTTTGGTGATCTTGATGTCAGGAATGGCCTCGATCTCGAACGCTGCGCTAGCATTGAGGGTGATGGTCTGACCTGCCCCATTCATGGTAGCAACCGCATAGTTGATAATAGGACCAGGGAGCATAGCTTCAGTGACTGGCATCTGAGCAGTTCCTTCAGCATACTCGCCAGGACCTATCTCGGATACATCCATGTTTATAGGCCCGAGCAGGTCGTCAACTACCTTGATACCAGAGAGCTTTGCAGTTCCGGTATTAGATAGCCTGAAAGTGTAATTTGCCATCTCACCTGGCTTGTAGGTCTTCTTCTCAACATCCTTCAGGAAAGCGCCGGATGCCGTCTCATTGACTACGATGGACGCGGCAGACTGGTTGCTTACCATCCCACCAGTAGAATCATTACCAGTGACGGTAACAGTGTTCTTCAGCTCTGCGGCAAGGGCAGAGCCTCCTACGATACCAAATATCGCGAAAATCGCGACCAACAGATATATCTGTCTCATTTTTTATCCTCCGAGGATACTTATTCTAGGTATTAAGCAGGTATAACCTTTTCGGTCAGAAGATTGTTTATTTGGCGGCCCTCTCTTTTCGGGCCGCCGGTGCTGCGTTTTCGGATTGGGTCCCATTCTCGGATACTACCTCCAAGACAGGCTCGCCCTGGGAGATGTTCAAGCCCCGAATTATCTTGCCATCAACCAGGGTGTAATTGTACTTGCTATCGTTGGCTGGCAAGATATATAACCCATCCGGTACTGTCGGATCGAGGATCATGTCACGATTGAGTTCTTCGCACGACCCGAGCCAGCTTTCAGGTACTATGGGCTCTTTGCTGACATTGAGGTGAGTATTCAGCAAATATCTACCAACCTGATCAATTTCCTCGATAGTAGCTGGCCTTCTGCCATCGTAGTTATAAACACGGCCACGGATGGTTGCTAATCCGTCTCTGGTATCTAACCAGAACATGGAATCTAGGCTCTCATCGCCTGCTTCGGTGGCTGACATGGAAATCTCTGAAGCAAACGAGGCATTGCCAGCTATCTTGGTGGCCCTATACTCTACTTTATGACCAGCTCTCGAACCCTTGACCAAATACTGCGTTTTGTATCCTCCGTTCGCAGAAGTCACAACAAACTGACTTTTGGCCACTTCGATATTATCATTGTCATCCCATGACCGAGAATAATCATAGATGATAGAAGCATTTTCGGCCATAGCCAAGTCGGCGCTGTGTTCGGAATCGTGTCGGATACTACCAGTACCAGTACCCACGATGGATGTGTCCAACACGTTTCCTGATCCGCCGGTGCCAACGATGTAGAATATCGCAATTAAAGCAAGCCCCGCAAGGAGGCATGAAGCATAAAAATACTTTCGTATGTCTTCCGGAGTAAATAGTTTAGTCATCGTTGCCTCCTCGTGGGCAAAACGCAATCACGGATTACCATTAATAGCATCCGTACAAGAATTCAACGCTGCTCTGGTCTTTTCCAATTCCTCTCTGGTAAGCGTCAAATCGTCCCGTGTCTTCTGAAGCTCAGCCAAAAGGCGTTTGTTCTCGTTGCGGGTTTTTTCCAGATCAACGACAAGTGACACATTAGATCCCCTGAGATCTGCCATCTGGTAGCCACAAGTCCGGAACTGATAAGCCAGGTAAAGTGAAGCTCCAAGGAAGAATATTAGTACTAAAATTTCGATTATCATTTACTTTCCACCCCGTCGATAGATTTCTGCGCAGCGGGAACCAATTGCTGGAGATCGCCTATGAGTTCTTCAATATCGGGATAGAGATCTGCAATGTTCTGCGCAGTTGGTTTCTTTCCCTTCTCAAGTTTCGATACGATTACTCGTGCTTCTGGTTCCATTCCCTTGATATCTGTTATCACCTCTGCAACAAGAGGCTGGATGTTTTTTTGGGCTTCGATCAAGGATTTCTGCTGGTGAGTGGTGATGTATCCTACCGAGACCAATCCCACGATCGCGAAACCAACAAGCTTTGCAGCATCGGACATATTCTGGCCAAATGCGATGGCCAGGCCGAACACAACGATAAGGGCAACGACGACTATCGGCCCTTTCATAGATTCTAAAGTATTGTCTGTCATAACGTTCCTCGGGATATGCGGATACACAGCTTCAAATACTTGAACCTGACCGCATTTTTTGACATGGACTATAACTAGAAACCCAGTATATATAAAAGTTGCATCAAGAAAAAAATCAGGTCTGGCGGAGATCTATCGGCACTGGGTATCCCGGTCTCCGCAACAACCAGGCATCCCGTTCATCAATTTCCATATTATTCCACCAATCGACCTCGAAATACGGAATACCCTGTCTCATGGCATCTGTAGAATTTCGGAAAACCTGGCTAAAATCAGGTCTAAACGGTATAATCTCCATGGTTGTGGCTTCTACTGCAATCACTCTCTTCTCGGTAACAACCAGAACCCAAGCATGTCTCGGATAGGTATTGCAGACAGCAACCTGGGCATTATATCCCATTTCCTCCAATTCGTGCTGAGCAAAAAAAGACATCTCGCTGCAATCCCATTCGTTTTCGATATACGGAAAAATAGGTATGCTCGCTAGATCTGAATCTAATGATCCACAAGACAGGCTTACGAGCAAAAATAAAATAAAAAACTGTTTAGTCATTTCAGCAGCATCCCATCGGTTTTGCCGGTTCTCTTTTGCTCCACCACCAATCCGTGATTACAACCTCATATACCTGATCAACAACTACAGGTTTCTTATCTATGATCCTGATAACATCTCGTTTCTTCAGGGTGGCCTGGGATTTTGGAACCCAGTACGGAACCTGGGCCCCGTCGTCCATCAAAACCAGTAGTATGGCTCGCTTAGTCTGCTTGACCATGTAGTTGCAGTTGGGTTTTTTAACCGGAGAAAGGACGAATTTCATACTCGGACAGCTTCTTGTAGTTATCCATCATATCTCCCCATTCCTTCAGCTTTATTTGCCAGAAGTGGTCTATTATGTCTGATAACGGGACGGCCAAAGAATATTCGTTGTTATATTGTCCTTTCTTACCAGGAACTACGAGCTGTTCTGCATTGATGAATCCAAGTTTCCTCAGCGTACTTATGGCAATGCTGACCTCCGGTTGCCGAATCATCGCGGTAACTTCAATATCCCTAGAAGTTCCTACCTCTTCAACCCTGAAAAAGGCTAAAACTGCGGCTTGCCGTCTTTCAACACCGATGTCCTGGAGGCACGTCATGAAGTCTATGTCATCCTGGTCAAACACTTTTACATTCTTGGTCTTCATATGTTCACCTCGTTGTGATATCATATTACAAATATAGCATAGTATATAAGCATGTTGGTGAATCACCGGTTGTGAAAATGTATTACACGCGCAAACTTAATATACTCCAAAATACAACCCATTGGTTATGCGCAACAAATTAGAGAAAACCATATGCGTTCGGTGCGATAGCGCGACGCACCAGATAATACAAGACATAGCGCAGGCAGAAGACAAAGTAGCCGGTGAAGTAATCCGTAGAATGCTCATCGATGGCATCCGGGCTCATAATAAGAGAGTATCCCGGAGAGTTGGCCGGAGTCAAGCGATAAACCCCGGTCACAAGTGATCAAGCATGAAGAAGTCATTGATTACTTATAAGCGTTTCGGAGGGATCTGAATAGACCCAGCGTTTGAAAGAGCGTTGAATAAAATACCTCCGCAGCTACGGAAAGAAGGATTTAGGTTTGTCCCGATTCTAAACGGTACCAAGAAGCCCATAGGTTACAAATGGACGACCGACGCAAATTACGATTATAAGCATCCTGTAATGGCCGGATATCTTGCTGAAGGACATAATTACGGCGTTGTCACTGGAATAGGTCATTTAATCGTCTTCGATGTGGACGACCTGCCAAGATTGGAAGAATTAAATATCATAAATCAGATACCAGAAACTTTTACGGTGGAAACAGGACGCGGAGGAAAGCATTTTTATCTGCTATGCAGGGGTTTCAAAGATAAAATGGTACTCGAAGACCCTGAGTTGAAGGACCTCGATGGAGATCCCCTGCATTTGGGGGAGATACAGGCGCTTGGTGAGCAGGTCGTTGGCCCAGGATCGTTACATCCTAATGGTAATTATTATAAAGTGATTGCAGATGTTCCTATTGCTACCGTAGATAAAGACTTTCTACTAGAACTGATCAAGCCATTCGTGAAAAAAGAAGATCCACGGACATCCAAAAAATGCAAAACACCGCACGGTGGATCTTCAATCGGCAATCTCATTCCGATAGATCAAGTTGCATGGCCACTAAGGATCAAAGAAAGGAAAGGCTCCGAGGTGTTCGGGAGTCATCCTAAGCATGATTCTAAACATGGAAAAAACTTTTCAGTCAACACATCAAAAAATTGTTGGCATTGTTTTAGGCATAAAAGCGGTGGCGGCCCACTCGAATGGTTGGCAGTTGAAGAGGGGATCATTACCTGCAAAGCGGCGGGACATGGATGCCTAAATGGACAGCAACTTGCCCAAGTGATTAACATCGCGAAAGAGCGCGGATTCAATATCCCGGATCGACAAGAACCAGTGGTTGTGAAAAAGATGGACGACGACATTGCACCAATTATACCAGAAAACGTCCGAAGATGGTCAGACGACCTACCTTTCGGCATGCCGGGCGTTGATTCTGATCTAAGAACCTATCAAAAAGTCCTGAAAAAAGGCAAGGAGGACAAACCAGTAAAAGCAATAGTCTGTGATGGATATTGTGTCATAACAGAGGAAACCAGGGACGAAAGTGGAGAGGCGACGTTTACCCTTGAAGGAGCTGGCAGCAATGATGGCCATAGGTTTAGATGTACTGTTTCTGGTCGTGATTTTGCAGATAAAAGAAAGCTGCGCGGCATTTTGATGTCTCATTTCGGCGCGAGAAACAAAATTCGCGATCTCTGCGCTGAGATGATCCAAGACCTGACCATAGATGTTAAAAAACTGATATCAGTAGACGCGCCAATGTGGGTGAATGACCGGCTTGCGATACCTGGGTTGGATGATACTGGTTTTAAGTTTAACCTATCGCGAAGGGTCCCAGCGGATCTATCAACCGGCAATGAACAACTCGGCATGTCTGCCCTGGAATTGATCTTCAAGACATGGCCACCAGACAAAGCAGCAATCCTGCTCACAACCAGTTTCGCGTCGCCAGTGTGCGCAAGATGGTTTCCAGGAGATCGCTTTGGAATAGCATTGATCGGCACTACCGGGCGAGGGTTAAAGACAGAAGCCTTGAAACATGCCATGGCTGTCTATGGAGCAGGTTTCCTGCGTGAAGAGTCATTGCTTCGGTGGGGTGAAGGAGCAACCATCACCGCAGCTCAGATAATTGCAACGTCCTTCGGATGTTTGCCGACTGGAATCGATAACTACAAAGGTACTCAAAAAGACGGACCCGCCAAATTCGTGTCGTTGGTTCATGTACTTCTCGAAGGTCGTGAAAGAGAAAGAGCAAATCGAAATGCACACCTGCAAGATAGCAAAGAATATGCAACGACCCTCATTGTTACAGGTGAAGACTTGCCGGAAGAGGCTTCAACCATGGCCAGACTTATTCCAGTTGAATGGTCTACCGAGCCAAATAAAACCAACTTGACTAAATTACAGGAAATAAATAAAAACCTACCTGCAATTGGGAGAATCTGGTGTAATTACATATCTGGTATTGATATAGATATGGGAAAATGGGTAGGAAGTAGATCAACTATCGTGAACCTGGCCAGCGAGGCTGGATGCATTAACTCTGGCCGGGTAGGGACAACAATCTCGATTCTAAGGCTCATATGGGAGCTGTTGCTGGAGTCTCCGCTGAGACCCGTGATTAAAAAATACACAAAAGATTTTGAAAAAGGTCTTACCGCATTGCTCGTGGAAACTTCAATTGCAACAGAAAAAGCTACCGAAGCAGTACAGTTTGTTGAAACACTGCGAGAGTTGATATCGTCCGGCAAGTGCACTATTCTGGATAGACCAGTTCAAAACGAGAGTGAGCTAAACATCATAGGATGGAGGCTAGGCGAAAACGACTGCGACGTTGGGAAGATTGCTGTACTACCCGTATTGGCCCGAGATGCGGTCCGGCGGGTGTTAGGCCCTCAAGCCCAGTCAATCTCTTCTACGTCGTTATATAGACAGCTTCACGAGGGAGGCTACATCACGGTTGGAACTGATGGCAAGAGAGTAAAGACAAAACGTCGTGGGAACAAGACCACCCGCGTGCTGGTGTTTAATGAAGGAGTACTGCTTGATGATAGCGTTCATGGTATGATAGATCTAAGCCACCCTACACCAGAAAGGACAGAAAACCTTCTTGAAGAAAAGATATATCAGGCAATTCGTATCCCTTAGATACCCGACTTGCCGATATCTGTTTTTTTCCCTATTTTTACCCTATGGTCTACTGCATTTGATTTTATGGTAAATATTGTAAAAATACGTAACAGGAGTAACAGTGGTGAAACGTAAAAACCGATAGCTATAGAGATACTGTTACACTGTTACATGTGTTACACTTAATTACATACATATATATATGTATGTAACTTAACTCTCTAGTGCGTCTATCTTCTCTCTCAAAGGTAGTTTAATATCAATATAGTAGTATAATAACACTAATATATCTCAATGATAATCTATCATGATTCTACACAACTTTTACCCCCATATATCTCTGTATAGTTTGACGTGAAACAGGTGAAACAAGGTAACATTGCTCTCCTATTATCGATTTTATGTTACATGGATGTTACCCGAAAACACCCTTTTTGGTCACTTTGGTTACATCATCCCCAGAAATCCCAAAAAAATCTATCACGATTTGTCATGTTTTCCTCTCTCATGATTGCAGATTTCCCCAATCTCGTATCATCCAGTAATACTATTCATCGTATATCGGTTAACCAAAAAGCTGAAATGCCCCAAAACCCCAGTATATCACTGTCCTTGTCTGGACATATCGCACCAAATGCAGGATCGGGTATCTCTCCTAACCCGATCCTCTCACACCTCTAAATTTAAATATGTTGAACTCTTCTTAAGTCACCATGAAAGCCACGATAATCTCAACTCCATCTGACATTCCCAAGATCAAAACAGAAGCTGTCATCGTATCATTTCGACCCAGTTTCAACGATGTTCTTGCAATAGCGAACAAGAAGGTCAAAGTAATTCAGGTCAACAATGCTACCAACAACAGCCTTAGCGACAATTCCAGGAACATCATATCTAATTATGGCATCGAATTGCGGGTTGGAAATATTCAAGGATTGAAGAAAGAAACCCTTGTCATCTAACCGATATGTTTATTATCAGGCAGGACCAAATATATACCACATGACAGAAATCATGATGATAGAATCTGGTGATGTCAAATGAGTCGTACAACCTCTTTCGGTCCATCGGTCTCGATTAGACCCTCAAATTTAGCTCGTGCCGTCAAAGTCAATACCCCGGCACCTGCTGCAACTCCAAAAACATCAACTCAGAGGCCACCATTTACATCATATCGCGGAGGAAACATATCTCCTGTCACCGGATGCCCGGCAGGCCAGATCTCAATTGCCGGTACATGCGTTGCAATTCCAACATATTCAACACCGGCTTCCAACTCTCCTGCAGCTGCCATGCAGACTATCCGAGACAAAATTTGCGCAGATCGGCCCAATGATCCAATTTGTAAGCTTACTATCCAGACACCTACCGAAACGATTGCAAAAATTCGTTCGAAAGTTAAAAACATAGTGAAGCCAGTTATAAATTCCATACCAACACTTCCAGTTACCAAACCAACCCCCGTCGTCAAACACGCTACAGATCACATACAGGAAATCCGAGACAAAATTTGCGCAGAAAATCCAGAAGCTTGCAAGCCCTATCCCATTAACGAGCGTGGACTCCCAATTGCTGCAAAGAAATTGCAGCGTAAGTATTGCGAAGATCACCCCGACTCTGAACTTTGTAAGATAGGTGATAGGCCTGTAAAAACACTTCCAGTTACCAAACTAACCCCCGTCGTCAAACACGCTACAGATCACATACAGGAAATCCGTGACAAGATCTGTAACGACAGCCCAGAGCTTTGTGAATTTGTTAAGCAGACCCCAACTCCAACGCCTTTTGCAAATCGCGAAGAGATACTCAAACGCACCGCAGAGGCAAGAAAATACTGTGTAGAACATCCAGACACCCCGGTTTGCAAGATTATTTTCAACCACCCTGTATCTCCAGCATCAGAGCAACCAAACAACGAACCCGGAACACCGGCCAATACTAATCCGCCTGCGAATGTCCCGGATTCCAGTGCATCAGGTTAGAGTTTAAACACCTCTTCCTCATCTATTTTTCTGCCCTTATTTTTATACCTTGTTTCCGCATCACAAATCCTCAAATATAGCTGCTCGGTGGCCAAAACATCTCCAATATTGTGCTTCCTGATCTCATCCATTTCTCCTTTTTCAAACCACCCAGGAACATCCCGACCACTCCCATATAACAGCTCTTTGAACCCGAGCATTGCCGCAAACATCTCCAAAGTAGCCGATTGCTGCTTATTCCACTTCCCCTCCACCAGTACATCATAAACATCATACAATCTTTTATCATATTTTCCAACCGGCAATATATTGATGAAAGGAATATCATTAACCATACCCCTCATCTTCAAATGAATCAAATCAAAATCCTTGATATTGAAGCCAATCCACTTTGACGGCCTAATCTCATTCAAATACTCATAGGCCTCCTCCAGGACCTTGACCTCATCCCTTTCGCAGAAACATACCACGTCCATATCCACCGGCTTAGCCGTAATGCAAATAGTCTGCGATGTATGCCATCTAAGGGCAGCCTGCTCATCACATTCTGCACAATAATCCTTTTTCTGCTTCGGATGATCTGCTGGATTATGATCGCACCGTGCGCACTTCACATCTTTATACGTTTTAATCTGCTGCGCAGTGCCCGGTATTGTCTCGATGTCAATAACAACTGGGTCTTGCATAAAGTCTTCTCTATGTCCCTCCTGTATAACTCTTTTGCATCCTATGAAAAGCCTTAAATATGTGTCCCACTTACCATCTTCTATGCCATTGAGTGCTAAAGTGAAGAACCGGTTAGAAATCACGTTCTTCAAAGGAGAGGTAATACCACCAACCGTAACCTCATATCTGATTACGACTGGCCGCCTATCTCCGGAGGATGTAGAACTGGGGGAAGAGGATTGCAGGTGAACTATGCCGGTCGTCATGAACTGTCCACTATCGACTGGCCGGGGCACGCTTCCTACGTAGTCTTTCTCAGAGGTTGTCCCATGTCCTGTCCTCACTGTCATAACGAAAAAATACGCACCGGCGAACGTCTTGTAGATTTCAACGACATAGCCCAAGAAATCCTAGCCGCCCGACGTTACGTATCGGCCCTGGTCATCTCAGGCGGTGAACCTGTCATGCAACCAGAAGTATGCCTTGAATTGCTGATCTGGGGTCACGCCCTTGATCTTAAAGTCGGCCTGGAAACCTCAGGTTGCAGACCCATTCCGGAAGGTTTCGACAGAATCTTCCTCGACATCAAAACATCCCTGGAAAGCTGGCTATATAACTCCTACACAGGAGATAACAAGGCATTTGATAATGTAGTCCAGAACCTCGAAAGACTCGATCCCAACGTTACTGAGATACGCTATGTAGTCCACGAATCAGACCCTCCCATAATCGACCCATTTTCACCCATAATCGACATGGGCTTTTCCATTAGACTGCTCAGAGGAGACCACACAAGTCAAGACTATTTCACCAATTTCCAGAACTCGGTCATATCCGATCTAAACCTAAAACTCGAAAAAGGAGTATTGAAGAAATGAAATACAAATACATCGCATGGCGTGCATTTCGAGATGTTAGAATTATCGACATCATATCAGAAACAGATCACTATGTTACGGATAGCAATGGACGAAAATATAAAAAGATTTCCGATGACAGATCTATATTCGACACATTTGAGGAAGCAAAGCAGTGGTTGCTGGACAAGGAAGAGGCAGACTTACGGAAAGCCACCGAGACCATTTCAAGTATAAAGGAACACATCAAACGCATTGAAGCATTAGACAAAGCATCTAAAAAACGGTGAAAAAACATGGCCCCAAAAATCGTAATAGAAATAATATCAGATAACCAGGGAAAAAAGAAGTATATGGTTACCCGGATTTCTGGTTTTCCGACAACGGAAGAAATCTTAAAAACATGCCCAGAATATTTAAAAGGTGACCATATTTGCATGGATGAAAGCATCCCTTGCAACGTACTATGTATTCGAAGCAGCTTTGTCGACATAGACATTCGAGAACACACTGAATTGATGGTATTGAACGAAGACGCCCTTCGAAAACTAATGTCCCATATCAGTAGCCTCCTGAAAAAATGGAGATCTATGCCAAGTCGCTACCCACCGGAGATCATGACAATTGATTTTTCTGGCGATGGATGCGTATATGGGCACGGAGGATGAGATGAACAGCTACCTAGTCCAATACGAAGTCAAAACCATCACCATCGAGAAAAGCATCATCATTGCCGAAACGGTGGACGACGCAATCAAGGAAGCCCTAAAAAAAGACAACGTGATCAAGGTCGTAAAAATCAATAAACTCGGTGTACCATCATTGCCGTCATTACGAAAGCCAAGTCGTCACCCTGCTGTCAAAATGGCAAAGCTTTACACAGAACTCGATCGCACTGACGACCCGACAGAACGTGCTCAAATAATCGCAGAGTTAGACCGGATAAAAAATGGAGGAGATTAAACATGTCAGCAGATATAGATTACAGGCTCTACAAGAAGATAAACGAAAAACCGGGATCAAGTATCCGTGAGCTGTCAAAAGAGTTAGGATGGTCCATAGTTGAGGTATTCAAATCAGTTTGCCGCTTGGAAAAGGATGGTTGGATCAAGTCCGAAAGAGACGGCAATCTTGTCAGATTAACCCCTGTCAAATGGCATGAGTTTCTAACTCCAGAAGAGATTGAAGAGTTCAAGAAACCGAAAGGAGTTGGTGATTGAATGTCAACAGATAGACAACCATGTGATATTTGCATGCGCATGGCCATCAACGATGGAACAAGATGGCTGAAAGAAAACAGAGCTATTGCCACGGGAAAATCTTTCGAGGATGTTGAAAAGATATACCGTGCAAAGTACCCAAATTATACAGCATCTTTCAAAATAGCATGGGCTAACATGTTTGGAGAGGATCAATGTTGAATGACCTAGTAGTTGCCGATATCCTGGCCAACGGAACACCGAACCTGTATTTCGATGCGAGGGTATCAACCGCAGACCAGATAGTCCAATATTTGAGAGGACTTGTTGATCAGTTGTACATGCTATATTACGACGGATACATAAGCCATTTCTTCTGGGAGGGCTGCCATGAGAGATCCCTGTATTGCAGAGTGCCCTTTTTGCTACCTTGTCCGCCAGAAGCTTTTGTAGAGTATTGCAAACTGGTTGATGCGTTCATAAAATACCTCAACGACAATCTTGCGATGGCTATCCGATGTGAGATAGCTCTCGGAGTTTTGACTAAACATTATCGACTGACATATGAGGTCACGACAATCTCGAAGATGATAGTTGACGTATTTGCCAACAATTGGTTCGAGGCCAGGTACGAATCACTTGATGCGGTTTTTTCGGATCACAATATGGTTAATTATGATTTGATTGCTGTTGATCTAGCTGAAGAAGAGTTCAGAAAAAGGTGCGATGCTTGTGCATGCGATCATATATGCTAGGAAATTGAACAGGCAGCCGCATGGCTCCGAGATCATGAGCAAGACATTGCTGGAAACTCTTTGAAAACGTTGAGCCAATGTACATAAGAGGGCATCCTGGTCATTTTCAACCATTCATGATGGCCTGGTGCGCTAAGAATGGAGGAATTTGATGAATAACTACTGGTCTATGGGCCTTCCTTCTGGTAAGGTCCCTCAATTTGATTTTCCGATGCTGAAGATGAGCATGACGAATTTGCAAAGCAGTACTGACCAAAAGACTGTGGATGGGGGGCAGATCATCGGCAACTCCATCATAGCTGGAGACTACAGTGAGAATAGGGAATTGCCGAGTTATATGGAGCACCTTGTGGGCAAGATTGGGGTATGCACGCGGCCTAAAACCCATCTTGTCTGTGGGCAAGAACGCAGGGTACGGGGCAGTGGAACCTGGATCATAAACATGGTCGTTTGCGGTCGAGACAGGGTTCGCAAGGGGTTTTCCGAGCCCATGGTAAGTCCGTTTATGCAGGACTTCTTTGCCATTAAGGAACCTAAATACGACGATGAGGAGATGACTTTTAAACTATGAGTGCGTCGGGCCTGGTTATGTGCATATGCTGCAAAACTATGAAATCTGCGATTCATGCGTTGGTTGTTAGAAGCCGCAACGGTAGGTTGTGGATTGGTCGAGACATGGCTTATTATGAGTTGACGTATTGCCCGTTTTGTGGAAAGGAGGTTGGGGTATGAATTGGAAAGAGCGTGCTATTAGACAAATCTTTTTCGAGTGTAAGAGATGTGGGACATGTTGCCAGGAACCGAAAATTGTTGACATATATCCCAGGGATGCGCTTAGAATTGCAAGAAGGTTTAGGATTTCGATGAGACTTGCGGCTAAACGTCATTTCATGAGACATCCAAATGATGATGAGAGGTTGACGTTGCGGAATGTGGCTCCATGTGAGTTTTATCAAAATGGATGTCGGATATATCGGAGTAGACCTTTGATTTGTAGGATGTATCCTTATTTGGCCGGGCCGACGATTTATTGTGAGACACCAACGGGCGAATTGCCGGAAATGGATGACCAGGACGTGATTATTAAGTTGGCAAAGGTGACTAACCTGCGCATACTTGAGCTTGAGGATTATCTGAGGTATATTGGGGCATGGAAGGATGGGAGGTTCACGTCGTGATTTCCGAGGTGATTAATGGGGTTCTTGTGTTTGGACCTGATGATATGACAGAGGAAGAGTATCTGGCTTGGAGAAAGAAGAAGGTTGCCGAGACTGATTTGTATTGGGAGGAGTTGAGGATGAAGTATAGAAATGGTGGCAACGAACGTCGAATAATGAACAAAGTGCGCGACTGGTTGCGATTTGTGAGAAATCGATTACGGTGGATATGATGTCAACTGATATTTATTTTTCAAAATCGATAACTGTGAAAATTTTTGAAATTTTTCGAAAATAATTCAATTTTCTATTATAGAGAGGAGATAGGATAGATATAGAGTAAAGATAAGGATAAGATAATAGATGAGAGTAAGAGATAGATAAGTAAGATAGGTAGTTGGATATAGTAGATAGATAGTGTTAAGATAGTGGCTGGTAAGATAGTGATGAGATATATGGTATAGGTTATAGGTATTAGGTTATATAAGTGCGGTTAGTGGTTTTGTTAGGTAGGTCTAAGTGATCCTGATATTAAGTCTGTTTCCAACCTGCAACCTATCTACCAACTAACTACTCCCTCCCCTCAATCCCCTCCGCCGGAGGGGAAGGGCGCGCTAATGCGCGCCTATTCGTCGCCCTCTCTCTGCTATTGTCTGTCCTTGTCTCTTGCTGTCTCTTGTTTATTATCTTCTGGAATCTATCTCTCTTGCTGGTCTTGAAAATCTCTTATTACTACTCTCTGTCTCCTGCTGTCTGCTCCTGTGGCCCAATGCCCAAAAATGTACATCAATGCCTGGTCTTGTCTAAAGATACCGCCGTGGGGTCATCAATGTACAAAATCGATCACTAGTGATAAGCTAGGTGTCATATGACCTTGATATGGGCGAACTGCTGGATATTGGGTCCGGGCCAGGCCTGGCGGAATGTGGGTCTTCAGCCATGTCCAGATATGTCCATCAGGCTGCACATATAACCCAAGACGGCTAGATATGTACATTGGTGAGTCAATAGTTCCGTAGGCGGGTTGAGGCGTTTCTAGGGTTATATTACTGCCAACGCCAAAATGTACATATTCGTACATCAATGCACATCTCCGGGTCCCAATGCATATCTTCAAGCACCATTGCCAACCTCCCGCCGCCAATGTCCATTTCTGTGCACTGGGGTTCGGCCCCTCCCCTTGTCGCTTTATATCAGGATCGGTCCTATAATAGTAAATTGAATTAATTTAATTTTATCAATTTTCGTTTCATTTCTTTTATTTTTATTTAATTTCGAACATATCACATATACTCCACATATAACCCATATATCGCTATCAGTAGCCACCATTGACCGCATATATCCCATATAATCGATAACAGGCAGCAATATCTCCCCTATATATAGATATACGCGTGCGTACATGATATATACAGCCGCCGGTTGCCGATTTTCCCGCCTTTCGTCGCCACCCCGCCACATCAAACCGATATCAAGCGACATTATCGCGGAAATCGACCGCTCCAACCACCCCTCCCAATGTACAAATATGTACATCAACGTACAAGATATCACCATATCGATCACAGTAGGGCATAGTTGTTCAGCAAGCTTTATATCCTCAAGGCCTAAGATAGGTATTGTGCGAAGGCGAATAACCAAACACCGGAGCACAAAACCAAAATCCCAAATAGAGCAGGCAGGCCAAAACCGGCGATCTCTCCGAATTCCGGGGAAATGAGATCTTCATTGCTGGGCGGTTTGGGGTTAGTCAAAATCAATATCACAATGTATAGGCTCAATGAACTCAAATAGGCATCAATCGAGGTGATTCAGAGCAATTTCCAGGCAGGGAATACGGAGCAGGCATTTGATGGCAAACCTACTCCCGATTTTCTCAGAAGTCCCGAAAAGCCAAAAGCAATCAATCCACGTTAATCGATGGTTAGCCGTCCTAATCGCAAATCGGTCTCAATTCCGTAGATTAGGCTTAATATCAGGTTGAAGACTTGATAAACGGCATTGGCTCCACCTAAAAGCCAGAAGTTCAAAGATCAGGCCAGCCCTTCAGAGTCAGCCGGAGCAATGGATCAGTCCAGAGTGACGAGCCGAGAGAGGAAAAAATGATCACGGTTTGCTATCCCCTAGCAAATGCCGACGAAAAAGATAACCTCTCGCCTAACCGACTGACCAAACTCTGATACGGCTCAACTGATCGATTCCGGGAATTTGACTGGCCCGGATGCGGCGGCTAGTGTAAACCAGAATTAGAGACGCCATCTCACCAAAATTCTGGTTGAACCATAGGGTAGCCGCCAAAGGCCAAAAATGCCCTTACTTCCGATCTAGCCCATATGCCCAAATAGCCGACAGCGAAAGGGCCTGATATGGGCAACGCACAGACAACGACGATGAGCCTTGTGTCTAGGGGAGACTCAGGGCTCCGGCAAAATGCAGCAGTGCAGGTTTGATTCCGGTTCGATTCCGGACACTGCTATTGGCGGGATTGCTGAACTCCCTTCACAACCCGTCAACAGTGGGCGACACTTTTTCCATTGGCCTCCTAACCTTTGGGTGCGTCCACTGACCCCTAATTACCCTGATGAGTTAACCGAGTGTGATTTTCTCCAGGAAAGTAATAAAGGAGTGATACCAAATGAGCAAAATAAGCATACTTAGAAAAAAGGTAGTTGAAACTGTCGAAAAAATAGATGATGAGGCCATCTTAACCTCAATGCTTGTATTTGCGAGCACCGCGACTCAGACCCCCATCCAGACACAGCCCAAGACCAAAAAAGCGAGAACCCCCAAACCCACCGCCGAAAAGACAAGCAGCAAATTGCTGATCGTCCGCTACGAACACAAGGGCAAAGCAATGATTGCGGTTCAGACCGTAGGCGGCAAGCCTGATGAGGCCATTCTCACCAAACTCAGGGCCTTCAAAGAGGCCAAGAAGCTCAGATTCTACGTAAACGCACCTCAAAACCCGCTTCCAGGAAACAACCCATTCTGGGCCGGACCCTATGATGAGGCCATAGTTGAAGCATTTCCCAGTGCGAAGGTTGTGGCCTAAATGACCACAACCACCTGCGACGGAATCACCTATTACGAAGAATCGGGAGAGCTGATAGGCATCTCCGTGGAGGCAGAGGCATGAAGCAGATTGGTGCACGCAAAGCGTGTTAAGAACCGAGGCGATTGCTGATGAAAGTAAAAGACATCCCAGGAGATGCGATGTTCATCTCGGACAGCCAAGACGTATCCCAAATTCTGGCCGATTTTGGAATTGTTGATGACGATATCGGAGCCATCTTTATAACCCGAGACGGCACAATTTACGGAATTTCCGGCAATATCCCATACCTTGAAAAGCAAGTCTTTAGGCTTGGCCAGGACATAAATTATGCGGCGGATGATTGAAATGTTAAGCACAGATGTAAAGGCTAATTACCTAAAGAATGGTGGTAATCGTTGCATATACTGCGATTCTGAAGAAATTTGGTCGGAGCATATACGCCATGATGACGAGCTGTGGACTCTCACTCACTGCGAGCGTTGTGAAAAACTTTGGAAAGACCTTTATAAATTATCAGGAGTTGAAGAATACCATGCCGACGAAGAAGAATAAACCCCACTATATCGCCATGAGTGGGTCTCATGGATGTCTCCCGGATCATCTGGCGTGCTTCAAAAAATATTCCGAAGCAGTCCGGGATCTGATAGACGTTTTTCAATTACCCCGTGATGGGGTAAAAGCCACGGAATTGCGGAAATGCGGTTATGTTGAGCTGGATGAAGCGGACTGGCCGGGGAGAAATGAACATCGTTATGGGGCCGAGTACGCTGAAATTCAAAAGTGTAATTGCGATCATCCAAAGATTCATGATGAGGATTTTCAGGAGGGTTGATAATGCAAAAGAGATTGTGGCACTTCAGGATGCCAGGAATGGGCCTTTACTGTAATGATCTTGTATTTGATAAGCCAGTCTCAGAAAGACAAGCAAGAGCAGAATTAAGATTGAGAGACGGATACAAGCGACTTCCAAACGACACAGAATTTTGGTGAGGTCAAGGAGGTGGTGAGAGATGACAACCTGGGTTGAAATAAGTTCAGTTGTTGATGGAATGGTGATGGTAGAAGAGATCGATGAAGAGGTCGAGGAGATGGCCTGAGATGACCTGCAAACACCTAGATACTCTACCATGCGGGGATAGCCAGAGCATGAGCAGATGCCATCTCCATCCGGAGCTAGGCAGGTTCCAGACCTGGAGTAATTGCCAGGTCGACCGGGGTGGATGCGATGATTACGAGGAGGTGGCCTGAGATGGTCAGATTGTCTGGTATATGGTGGTTGGAATGGGAAGGATTTTGATTGAAAATGGCAAAATAACTCCAGCCTGCAAGGCTTTCAAACCTAAAGGCGACGGCATAACAACTTGTGTTTGTTGTGGCAGGAAACTGACTCATCCCGAATCCGTTAAAGATGGGATGGGTCCGATTTGCTCTGGAAAAGCACGTAGATATGGAGGTTATCATGAAACAAATTGTAAAGATTGATGAAGTCCTGGTTGACCAGATCATAAATGAGATGATCAGTATATTGGATAGTGATTATTGCTCAGTAAATCGCAATAAAGTTGTATCTGCTGAACTGAGAATAACATCGGAATATCTTTCGCTGATACTGAACCTAACTGACGGTCTGATTGTAACAGTTGAAGAGATAACATATGAGCCAGATACATGGGATATTACAAGCTGGGCAGAGCCGGTTTTGACTAAGTTTGTTGAAGCATCAATCGACAACATAAAGGAGGAACAACGATATGAAAAATACTGAAACAATCGAAGAGACCAACGCACAGCCAACAACCAAAATCGTCTACAGGGATATCAAAAATCCAGGAACTGCCGCCGTATTAAGCAAAGGAACCGTGCCGTACCTGGAGAAGATTGCCGATTATCTAGGAATTTTAGGAGAATAAAATGACAAATATGTTAATAAGGTTTATAGGGTTCCTTATTGCCCTTATTGGTGCAACTGGTACACTCATTGGGGCGATTGGTGTTTTCGCAAGTGAAAATGGCCTAGAGGTACTATTCGCTGGCCTGATACTTGTAGTATCATTAATAAACCTGGGAATAGGATTAATCGCAGCAAAGAATTAGAGGAGATAAATATGGGCGAACTACCAATTATAGTAGAAGGAAATATTGATGACTCTGATGAAGAATTGATTGCACAAGTTAACACATTGTTAAGTGATATTCTAGGAGAACCTGGAAGTCTAACAGTTGGCCGAATAACCAGAGTGACTGAAGAAATTCAAGATGGTGTTAAGGAACCTGGCTTTGTATGCGTATGGATTGATTGAAATAAGAATCAGGTGATAAAAAATGCCATACTTCGTAAATTGCCAACATCAGTTCTATTCTGGTAGATATATAGTGGAAATAGCATATCCAGGAATCGATTACGCCGGTTCGGATATGCTCGCCACGGATTATCCAGGTGAAGGAGAATACGACGACCCAAGAGAAGCCTTGGACGCAGCGATCAAGGTCAGAGAGGCATTGCAGGCCGATCACCCCGATGAGGAAATAGGGATTGCGTTTGGCCATTTTGACATGGTAGAGGGCGAACCTCAAGATATTGATGAACTGAGAAAGGATATCGAGAAGCACTACGAATCATTGCCAAAATGTGATCACTGTGGCAAACCGAGAGATGACAAAGAGTTTTTCGTAATCTACGGAGATCCTGATTACGGAAAATTCTGTTCGGAATCTTGCGCAGAAGAAGCATTTATTGAGAATGAAGAACAAACGGAGGAATGAAACAATAGCCGCTAAGGTATTATCCCGACGAAAACTCAAAAAACTTCGAAAACTGGGCAATTGAGTTGGGATATGATATTGATTCAAGAAGAGCTGAGACAATATATCACAATGTGAAAGCTGTGTCTTTGAACCTGAAAAATTTCTTGGGAAAAGAAGCTTACGAAACCTTGCTGAGGGAACCGGAGAGAATGTAAATGGTGATCGAAAAAGCGATACAACAACGCGATAAATGAGGTGGCGGCCATGGAAAAAGAGGCAAAATTGCGTATAGTTGATATATTCTTAAAATACGAAATTGATGATGACAGTTACATGTTAAACGACTACGGAAAGTTGTCAGATCACTGGGAAACAAATGCATTAAAACTTGGTCAACATTGGTTAATACCAATTCAAAAATGGCACGATCTAAAGGGAAAAGAACGTCGAGACGCATACCGATACGCAAACGAAGACAAAAAACGCGTCGAAGATTGGCTAGACAATAAATGGTACTACGTGAGAGCCATCATAAAAATTGACTTGGAAATACGGATAAACAAAGAATCCTTAAGCACCTCAATATATGAATCAGCGTGGGGAATCGAGAGTGATGATCCAGACATGGGCTGGTATCACAGAGAGCTACTGAACGAAACCCGCAAAAGATTATCCAACATCGGATTCAGCATGCTGGAACTGGATACAGCATTCGAAAAGTATGCAAAGCTATCAGACAAAGAATTGCAATGGGAGGTAACATGATACCAAACACAGATCCGAAAACAGGTATCAGATACGGAGTAATATCATTACACGATCTGGACCCATATTTTGCATATGAAGAATTTTATGATAACTCGGAAAACCTTGCAATAAAAGAAATCGAGCTTGAAATTGACGAATTGTTCGAACCAATAAAAGAGTTCGCAAAAGAACGAGGATTGGATAAAGAAACCGAAATCGAGAAATTAAAAGAATCAATCGCAGAAGAAATGTTCGAAAACTGGGACGAAAGTGAAGATTCGAGGATATATGAGCACGATGGATACAAAATACAATTGATCGATAATGATCTATTCATCGCAAAGTCGCCATACGTTACTTTCGGTCCTTTGTGCTCACCATGTGCACCAAATGCAGTGTATCTTGCAGATGCGGATGGAGAGAATGGATATATGACATATTGTCTACCAAGTGATTTTTTTCCAGACGGAAAGGCTCCATACAAATATATCACTGTTGATGAAGTATATAACAGGACATGGAAGGCCCTATATCCAGACGACAAAATGCCCGAATTGATCCAAGAAATGAACGATCTGAAGAAGTTCATAGATGAACAATTAGCAATCGAGACTAACCAAGACATTTTACATTGGATCAGAAACTTACAAACAAACGTGATATTACTGATCGAAGCCCTATTCGCCGATCCAGATAGAGACAGAATAAAATTTTATCTAACATCGGTAAGGATGCAAATAGGAATGGTAAACGAAATGAAAAGGAGAGTTGAAGATGAAAACTATTGAGAGGGCTTAAAATGAGATATTTGGTTGTTTTGAAATCTGGCATTAAAATAACTATAAATGAACTCACAAAAGATGAACTTGAAAATATCAGAAACAACCATGATAGCAACGTCACGGTGGGGTTTGGTCCAAATGGTTCATTTATAGAACGATCCGAGATTGCAGCTATTGTGGCAGATTCAGTATTTACGGGATGAATTGTCGTGAAACCTTTTACAATAAGTGAAGAAGAATTAGTCAAATGCACAGCGTTTGCGCATAGTCAGAAGGATTTTAGATATTGGAGCAATGAATTCGATATGTGTACCACTTTCAAAACCACACATTTGATCTGGGTTATGCGACGCATGGTGGGGCTAAGATGAAATTCATTTGGGTTATCGCATTGCTGTGTTTGACACCAACAGTCATTGCCGGCAATCTTGAGGAAGTTGAAGAGCTGGTCAACTCTCATCATTTTACCCAGCCCTGGGAGGAGGATGTCTTTGATTGCGCGGACATGGCCTCTGCCAATTGGCAGTTCTTCAAGGACCACGGATATAACCCTAAAATCGTGGTTCGAACTGATCCCGGCCCTGGAGATCATTGCTACATAATAATCCCGATTGAAGGCGGTTTAACGGTGGGACTGGACACCTCGATAAGAATGGGGGCCAACCTTTCCAAGAATCTAGGGGCGATCAAAACGAATTTCGTATTCTACAGGTCATTTGACAACCCTGGGGAACTGGCACAAGCAGATAGAAGCATTGCTGAGAATCGCAGGGGTCCATACCGGTTTCAAGGTGTTATCAATGAAAATTAGAAAAGTTCCGCCAGGAAACGCAAATTGGCATCATGGGGCCAAGTTTGATGTTGCGTTTGGGGATGTTTATACCCTGAATGCAATGGGGGACCGAACAAAAATTGATGTTTTTATCAGGGACCGAACGAGCGGAGAGATCCAATACCGGGTAGGCAATGGCCGACAAATCGGCAACTTTCACCCGGTCTGGATCAGCTGGAACGGGAAAAAGATAGCAGTTGAAGAAATGTTGAGGTGAGATAAAATGGAAATAACATTGGTAGACGGAATTAAAGACGGGCACAAATATGAGTTAGTGCTCGTTGATGGTAAAGAAACACCTATGTACGTTGCATCAAGACTGTTAACAAACACTGATAGAGAGCGGGGTCTAGGAATATTTAATGGCGGAAACACCTGGTTTGAAAAGGGAGATATGCGTGCAACATTTGAATTTGAATACGCAAAATTCGGAACTCCGGAATATGTAGATGTTTTGAGAAAAAGGATCGCAGAAGTTCGCAATTGGGTGCAGAATTTAGACTACGAGCATCGCATCTCATTTTTGGTCCCAGACCCATGAGATGCATGCGATTTACAGTATCTTTTGATCTGGATTATGTTGATGAGCGGACCGGGAGCAAAACAGCCAGGTTGCTCGGGCAACATTCCAATGACAAGGACTTTATTTTGGGATTTCTTCAGCACGTACCGTCGAAAGTAAGTATCGCAGAATGGACAAAAGATTTGGAAGAAAAGGAGTTGAAATAAGATGAAAACAATACTTGGTATGTTATTGCTGATCGCAGCAATCGGGATAACCACGGGAACAGACTACAGCGAAATAGAAATGATAGGAGAAGATGTATTAGAAGACGGTGCAAATGACATATACAAAGTAGACATCGACGTATCATCAAGTAGAGTATTGATCGATTATCGAACCGGCACCGTCGACGCAGACGAAATAGCTGAAGATATTGGAGCAGTGATCGGAACATATGTCTACATAGTACAATACTATGGAAACGTCGGAGACCTAATCGCAAAAATCAGAGCACCAAGCGGAGAACTTGTAGCAACATATAGTTGCAAAAGCAGATGGGTAGACGATCTAGATCCGGCTGATAAAGAGATGATGGCCGATATCTTACTGAAAGTAATGAACACAATCGAATTGGCATAAAAAAAGGAGAGTGTATTATGTACACCATGGAGGAACTTGCTGAAAATGTCGATCGTCAGTGCAAGATGATGAGAGAATATGGACAGCGATTGAAAAGCAAGCGCGATGAGAAGCAAAACAACGAAAAAGAGAGTGACGAAAATGGGTCTTGATATGTATTTAATTGCGAAAAAATTCGTTTGGCACGATGATAGCGAATTGGCTAATGCAATCAGAAATGCAGTACCGTGTCCTTTCTCGGACAAACCACGATATATAGAATATACAGCAATGTACTGGCGCAAAGCAAACGCGATACATAATTGGTTCGTGCAAAACGTACAAAGTGGAAACGATGATTGCGGTCATTACTATGTTTCAAAAGATGAACTAATCGCACTACGAGATTTGTGTAATATGGTAATAGCAACCGCAAAACAAATTCCAGGACAAGTGAAAATCGGGGAAATATCAACGGACGGTAAAGAATTTATACCAAAATTTGAAGATGGAATGGTCATAGAAAATCCAGAAGAAATTGAATCATTGATGCCGACGACAAATGGATTCTTCTTTGGATCAACGAATTATGACGAATACTATCTAAACGATATAAAAGAAACCAAACAGGTCATTGACAAGATACTAAACAGTGACACGACAGGCTGGGAGTTCGAATATTACTCAAGTTGGTAAAACGAGGTGAACAAAAATGTTATCAAACAAAGATGCAGTAATCGCATTTGCGCGTCAAGAAAGAGGAAACAGCAAACATATTTTTCATGATGACAATCGAAAATTATACAGCTACGGGCATCATTTCATCCTAGCAACGAGACTAGATACCGGCGAATATCTGATCAACGGGGATACTTATAGTTCATCAACATCAAGGCATACATCGTTGTGCATCAGACATTTGACTCCAAATGTGATAATCCCATTTTCGGCATTGAACCAGGTAACAACGGAGTACTCAGCTATCAAGATGGTTGACAGATCATCAGACATATACATTCCACGAATTCGACGAGATCCAAAAACAGGAGAAATAATTGAGTACAATGAACACAGGCTGGGGTCAGCCGTAATCGAGATAGAAGGTAAACACTACTTGTCATCAATTGATGCAGGTGCCAAAGATCGAGGAGGATATTTTTTGGTGGAATTGCCCGAGAATGTAACCTCGGTTGATGAGGCGTTTGATACTCTGTTTCCGGAAGATCTGGCCCGAGACGCACCGCATGTCAGACAAGGAGAATTTTTCTTCGAACCGACAAATATGCAAACAAAAGAACTTTCACCAGTGGAGCCATTGTATGAATGGGGTTGGTATGATTACAATGTTCAACATGTTTATCAAGCGAGGTTTGCAACAAAAGAACTTGCAGACAAACATCTGAGAAGACACATAGAATCATGGGGGCAGATCGAAGATAGCTCTGGTAGAATGGTTCACAGATTCCCGATTAAAGACCAAAATAACCTGGCACGATATTTTCCGAATGCCGGAACAGGTCATGCGCACATAGTAACAGAAATCAGACAAAAAGATGGAGATATTTATGTCAGAGGAACAATTAGGCACCCTGAACATAAGATATTGGTATTAGGCAAAATTTGGCATCGCGTTTATGTGAACAGGGCCGTAAGATCATTTTCGGCGGGTGGTAACGTTGATTAAGAGAATAAGTTTATCAGAACTATCCGAACAGGCATTGGAACAAACATTAAATAAATATTCAGCAGCACTAAGCGGATGTCCATTGTCATGGACATGGTGTGGAATATGTATAGAAATAGAATACAATGCAGACACCGATATGACTCAATATGAACAATGTGCAATATTATGTCCACTATATCCATCGGAATGGTGCAGAAACGACAAACTAGAATCACGATTATATGACGCATATGCAGCAATGGACACAGCAAGCTTTCGCGAAAAAGAATACGAGAGATGGAAAACAGACGTGAACAACTATCTATGGTGGATTACGACCGAATTAGAACTGATGAGGTCCGACTACGAAAAACACTGGAGCATTGGATTTTGAACAGCTTGTCGCGGAAAATGGTTGCAAAGAAATACCCTGAGATTTTTCGGATTTGAGGCGATAAAGATGAAACTATATGAAGTCAAGATACGGGCGGGCACAGTTCCGTGGATGTAAATTATCACGAATCGTATGTGGTGGCCTCTTCAACTGACAGCGCATATATGCAAGTAAGAGAATACCTGGACAAGAATGATCTGTGCTTTGATCACGAAAGAGAATTAGAATCGATAACTCTGATTGCAGAAATGAGCAAATATCCGCTATGCGGGACGATGATGTTCATCGAGGGAACGCCATTGTAGATTTAAACGGTGATAAAATGAGTGATGCATGTGACAAGTGCCTTAATGCTCCTTTTTGCGAGCAGCGGACCAAGTGTGAATCTGATGATGGATGTTACGATTTCGTGGAGGCAGTAAAAATCGATGCCAAGCTTTGAGCAATTGGTCGCAGAAAACGGTTGGGAAACGGTGTTGACTTCTCTCCGAGAAGAAGCCGCTCGGCAACTGGTTCTGTCGGGTGATCCAACCTCGCGAAGAGTATTTAACGTATTACAAGCATGCTTAGAGGAGGTTTGCCGGGACTGCTAACGGCGAGGTTTTCGGTCATGATTCAGCCGGCCCTCCTTCCTCGCTGGCAGACATCCCGGCAGCCGGGAGATTTTTATCATGGATAAAATAATAATTCGTCAACGATGCTCACCTTTTAAAGCTTTCAAGGTGGGTGACTTCGATGAAGCCAATTTTCACATGGGGTATAAAAAGGCTGAGAAGTTGGTACAGGCTAAGAACAACTATCCGGGAGAGTATGCCATCGTTGTTGAGAAGCTTGACGACGACGAGGTTTTCGATCTCGGGTAGAAAGATATTTACCCTGGGAAAACGTTTGAACATGTGATCAACATGGGAATCATAGAAGAGATCGCTGGGAGGGGCATCAACCGCGCCCTTCAAGTCGCTACCGCTAATGTGACTGATGAGAAGTATGCCGAGATGATTGAACTTCTATACGAAACAGGAGGTGCTATTCAGGATATTGCCGATATGCTGGCGGACAAAAAGCTCTCCGCTGAGGAGATTGACAAGCTGGCCAGAGAACTGTATGAAAACGCGGACGGCATTCAATTGGAGGCTGTGAAGTCTGCAATTGACAGAATCGTTGCTGGAATAGGTAGATAGATTAACACCATTGTTTTTTTTGAGGGAACTTTTATGGATTTCGAAAAATTAATAGTTGCTTTGGTTGACGATGGAGTGCCCATTGCAAACTTACTGAGGCTAAACGAACAATCAACGTCAACCGTATCAGCAATCATCTCAATGCTGATGAAAGGAACCGCCACGACGCCGGAAGAACAACAGACCATGGTTGAAGATGCTCAGTCTACTTTGGAGATGTTGAAGATGGCAGATATCCTTACAGTGGATGGTGAAAAAGTCACTCCTGGCAAGGTATTTTCGGATTTCAAGGAATTTGCCAGTGACTTCTTCAATTTGGACAACACTATCATGCGCTCGTTGAAGATCTCACGGCAGGAATTCGATGAGATCAAAAGAGAATATATGGAGGTCACAGGCAAGTCGAGAGAGTTCGTTGATATTCTGACGGCTTGGTCTGACCTGCCTCCGGAGGCCAAACTTGGTATTGTGCGAGGTATTTTTGTCCAGCGCGGCATTATGGCCACAATTGTCGGTAATGCTGTAAAGTCTCTCAGAAACGTGTCGAATCATTGTAATATGAGTGCGGAATGGCTGAGCCAATGGACGCAGGAATAGATGTCGAAGATAGGATGAGGAGATTCGCAAAATGTGATGGATCTCCTCAATCCATTTCGAAGGTGCTGTGTGAAGGTTTGACGGATCGCGAGCAGGAGGTACTTGCACTTGGAATCAGAGTTGGCAAGCATTCCGCTGCGGTTACGGTCATGCGCGAGATAAGGTCTGAAATAGGGGATCTCGTCGCGCAGAAAATCGATCCCCATATAAAGGTTCTGAAACGTCCGGTAAAAGCCTGTAACAACCAGGTTGCAGATGGTGGCGTTTTCAGATGCAAGAGAGGCGGCCTGTGTAATCCTACAGAATGTTCGTATTTTGAGCCACGGTCTAATTATGTCAAATGGCCGAAAACTTTTTAAGTCTCTTTTTTAAGCATTGGATGAGGGAACACAATGAGAGAAGATTTAGTCGATATAATCTCCAGGTATTCCGACGAGTTTGGTGTCACGGTAGAATTTACTGATACCGCCGCTAAGTTTGTTACGGATGATGGAGAAATTGTCCTTGAGGAAAAGGGCGGGGAAGCGAATCTCAAGAGAGTAGAACCTCTTGATGAAACGGATGATGACCAAATAATGCGCTTGTCAAAGATTCGGCGACACTTTTCGGGATATCTCAGAACATCTCTAGAGGCCAATAAGAAGGCCTCCGAACCAGTTGCTGAACCAGAACCTCCAAAGAAGAAGGCCGGGCGTCCTCCGAAAACAGAAAAGACAGAATTGCCGACTGGAGAGGAGGAACCTCCGAAACCAAGAAGGGCTCCCAGAGGCACGAAGGCCGCCGAAGATGCGGAAAGAGCTAAGAAAGCTCAGAATGACCCACCAGATGCCCCGGTCGAACAGCCTCCTGCTCCCACCGAAGATGAAGAGGAAGAATTGCCGGATCTTCGGCCTGAGTGTGATAAAACTGGCAAAGTTCTCCCGGAGATATACAAGCTAATGAAACTTCGAGGCAGTAAACAGGGACTTGAAGTTGTCGAGGAAAACCTCGATCATTTAGTTCTGAGAGGCGAGTTTGGCGATGCCGAGGTTCTTGCCAACGGAGAGATTTTGTCCGAGGTAGCGGGTTATATACGAATCCTTGGCGGGCAGCCTGTCAAAGAGCCTACTTCTCCGGTTGCCAAGACCGCGCCGGCCAAGGTTGCTGCTTCGTCTCCAACAAAGTCGGCCCCTGTGAAGGAAAGCATCTTTGACCAGATCATTGCTCATTTCGGGCCGGATCTCATGGAGGTCTTTGGAGAGACCGGGACAATGAAGTCGCAGGGAATGGTGGCGCTGGCCAAACAGTGTGCTGAGGCTGGTAGAAAAGTATATTATTTAGACACGGAAAATAATATATCGCCTCCAGATGTCGAAATGTTGAGAAATCTGGGAGTAAATTATCATTATACCCCGGTTCTCAAGGAGATTGACGAAATCTTCGACAAGAACATACCAGCAATCAAGGCCGATGTCATTATTGTGGACAGCGTTGGTATGCCAGTGTTGAGGAAGTTCTCGGCGATGAGCGCCCACGATAGAGGGAGCGCGCTTCTGGACATAATCAAGTGGTTGGGAGTATTGAAGGAGTGGACCTATCTCAACAAGTCCATAGCTTTCGTCACAAACCAGCCACAATCAGAGTTTGGCAAGTCCTCGTCCCAGGAAAAAGGCGATCATCGCATGCCATTTGGGGATAAGAGCAATTTTATTCCAGGAGCACTATTATTGTCCAAAAAGTCATTGGATTCCCCGCAGGGTTCCAAAGCAGCGTTCCAAGTTTTTAGACTTCGAAGCCATGCCTGGGGAGAAAAGATATTCGAGGTAAATGTGGATAAGAATGGACCCTCGATAAAATTGGTGATATAAATGAAGAAGAAAAACAGCAAAGCCAGGAAGGTTGCTGCGAAAAAGCAGCCTGCAAAAGTCGAAGGCGCAGAAAAGCGGAATTTTATTCTGCTTAGCTGGGATGGAGATGAGATCGGAAAATACACAGGGCGAGCACCTCGTCAGGCCGCATTAAAAGCTGCAAATCGTGGAGTGCGGGACATTATCTTCCGGGAAATAGGAAAAAAGAAGGTAGTCATGCGCAAAAAAGAGAAGGTCACGTACGTAAAAATCCACAGATTCACCGGATCAATTAAAACCCGCCCGAAGATCAAGAGTGACCCAGAGTGGATGAAAGATCCAGTATCCATACCAGTAGTGACCAAAGTATGCAGCGCCTGGATGCCAGCGAAAGAGACCGATTTAGCGGCTTATGTCGGTGACTGAGCATGCGTCTCATAACAGTAGTTGCCGGTCCAAAACCCCTCCGTCTTACGTCTTCAGGCACGACCAAACGCACTTTCGAAGTCAAGTGCCAGGGCATATACGAAAATGACATGGGTCGTTACAAGGCTACTCTGACCATCACCGGCCCTGATGAAGAGCTGGCCGAACAAATCTTGGACACCCTGGAACTGGGAGAAGAGTTTGAGTTGAAATGCATGCCCCCGAAAAAGGGATAGTCGAACCTTCTTCTTTTTTTCCAGCAATCTTTATTTATCAAGATGACTTAGTTACCTTTCATGGTGATTTAAAGTGGTAGAAGTTACGAGTCACAACATCAACCCACCAACAGAGGACACCCTAGCGGATATCAAAATCCTTATTAATAGCAGAATTCCTCTATTGGTCGACGGCAAGGTCCCGGTTGATATATCGACGTCCGTCGGTTCTATGAATGTCAATGCATTTCCGACGGCCAACCTTGGGCAGCAACCCGTAGCAAATTCCTTGTCAGTGACGCCTGCTTCGGATATTGCAGATCCAACCTATATCGGTGACATTCGGTTTGGTGAGGCATTGCCGGTTGGAGACAATGTAATAGGTAAAGTCAAGATCGACCAGGCCATTCCCGGTACAACTAATCTGGTTAATGTCAATGGCGGGGCCTCGCAGACGGCTGATATCAAGGTCACACTGGATTCCGAAACCATTGCAGTAACTGGTCCTCTGACAGATGCTCAATTATCTGCGCAGTCGTTGGCAAAAGACAGCTCGTTGACAAACATTCTAAATAAGATCATTGCCGAACCGTCCACCGAAGCCAAACAAGATCTGATCCTGACCGCCCTCGGGTTGATTGCGACCGAAGCCACAACAGGCGATATCAAGACTGCCACAGAAGCCTTAGCAGCACTAATATCAGCTGGGGCTCTGGCGGTTTCCCTGACAGAGTTGCCGGACACTGCTGCTGGCGACCTGGCAGACATTAACACCGCTTCTGCAAGTATCGATGGCAAGCTCCCGGCCATCGGGCAGCAGCTCAAGGCAGCGTCTCTGTCGATTGTACCTGCATCGGACGCGGATGATGTCAAGGTCACCCTAGACTCGGAATCTGTAGCAGTAACAGGTCCGCTGACCGACACCGAATTAAGAGCATCCGATATCAAGGTAACGCTTGATTCTGAGTCAGTTGCAGTAACCGGGCCACTCACCAACGCGGAATTGACTGCGCAGGCATTGGCCACGGAAGCAACTCTCGGTACAATGCAGGCAGACATAGCCCTCATGAGAGCCGATCTTGCAGCTATCTTAGCCATCCTGGAGAGCTGAACATGGGATTTCTGAATCGCCTTCCAGCCAGGCAGGACGGCTACTACAACCGCAACCGGATGTGGAAGAACAAGGGCAGCGACACGGCGGCCAATAGGAGGACCCTGGTCAGCCCCAGCCATATGCTCGTGAACATTGGTGGAGCCGGTGCTCATGCCTACGAGCGGGAAGCCGCCCTGGAGATGGACCTGAACGAGTCTTGGGTCTGGGATACTCAGACTCCCACCGACTATACCGTAGCGGCCAACCGTGCAGGCAAGGACTTCTACGTCTATGCACTCCTTCCGAGCAGCGGGTTCTCTCCTGTACTGGTTCTGAGCGCTGCAACCACCTATCCAGCTGGCTACTCCGCAGCAGACAGCCGCAAGATAGGGGGCTTCCATTGCGAATGCGCGGATGTTGGCACGATATCCGGCCACCCCCTCACAGGCTACCTGGCAGGAGATATCATCCCTCGGTCTTGCTGGGATCTGCTACATAGATCTGCGGGTGCCCAGGCGGGGATGGTCTGGGCCGGGAAGACAGATTTTGATAGCCTGACAGGCCCTAAGATATGGGTTGCCATCTACCTGGCCAGCGGCACGGGATCAAGCACGGTTTCTGCCAACGGGGCCACGATCTCAGATACACGAGACTGGATGAGTTTCGTGGACGACTTCGCGGCCATAGGCTGCAGGATGCTGGAGGACGACGAATTCCAAGCCATCGCCGCCGGATCGAACGAAGAGACGAACATCGCCGGATTAGACGATCCAGTCACTACTGGCGGACATCTCGACACTGCTGGCAGACGGATGGTCAGCAACATCGGCTGCGAGGACTGCTGCGGGGTATTGTGGCAGTGGCTCAGGACTCAGAGCTATCGTTTCGATGGGGCGGCGAACCATACACATCAGGTGGTGGTGTCTGGCGATCCCGAAACGGTGACTTCTAGCAATCCATCTGGCGATGTCGCTCCGGCATTCGCATACTACGATCTCCCCGGAGCGAAGGGCAGCCTCTACAAGCAAGGGACTTACGGCGATGTGAAGCTGCTCGGCGGCGGCGCTTGGGATAGTGCGTCGTCTTGCGGTTCGCGGGCGCGTTATGCGGCTAACCATCGCTGGAATACGGGTTCGAATATCGGCGGTCGCTTTGTCGCGGAGCCACACTGACGCCAGAACAACTTTAGTGATATGTGGCCTTGCGGTGCTCCATATGCAAAAATCGTGGCTACCGAGGATGCAGATGGTACGAACTGCACAGTAGAAGTTGTTCCCTTTAACCGATAGAAAAAACTCCCGGCCCGAAGACCGGGAAAAATATTTTTTTTCAGTCTCCTACATATTCTATTGAATCGATGTCCAGTTCCATTAGACTGTCATTTGGTCCAATTAGCACAAGTACCTCCTGGTTATCTACATATTCTTTAGTTGCTGCATCTTTAGGTTCGATAGGATCACCAAGATCCATGAGTCGGTTGAAATAGACTGACTGATCTCCGTCGAGGGTTTTCTTATCTCGGACACCTATCTTTTCCTGCCATTTCCAATCATGTAATCTGATATTGGGTCTATCCATAATATGTTCACCAGCCTTTATTTTATTTCAATCTTGTCAGGACTCCGAGACAAACGTTAGGAACATGGTCAGGTCAGAGGCATTTCCAATTGTACCTTTGGTAGTAGTAATCTCGATAGTATCGCCTGCGGTAATTCTATATCTGGCAGGATCAATATTGATAGTTGTCGATTGCACGACCGATGCTACCTGCAAACCATTTCCTGTTATGACTTTGTTACCGTTTATTGCTACGTTTACATACGGCTGTGCACCTGAACTATCCAGGGTGTTAACAATACAACCGACTGCAACCAAATATGCAGGTGGTCCTCTCCATACACTATGCGATTTCTTGAACGTTTTTATTAGCGTATTGCTGATAGCAGATGCAAATGCGCCTGGAATTAAATAATCAACCTGATTTATCATTTCAGGTACGCCAAGATACAGGCCTTCGATATCACCTGTTATGGGCGGCCCGGAAATCGTGATAGTGTTGATTGTGACATTTTTCACTGTGCCTATGTACTTGACTCCCGCAACCTGATAACATATTGGAGTACCCAGGACTATTGCACCTGCACGGTCTACTAGTGTAGTTATGATCGAAGTAGATGGTGGGGTAGCTAGATATGTACCGTCTTCTTTCCTCCACCGGGAATTATGCCCTTCCAAACCCGCACCAGTGCAATCTCTGATGAAGTAGTTGCTGCCTTCAGCCATTTGGACATATCCTGTTTTAGAAGCGAAACATCTATCCATTTCAACATATCCACCAGGTGCGACATCCAATAATAATGTCGGGTCCGGTTCTTCGTCATTTGGCTGAAGAGCCAACAGCTCAACACCGATTAGATATAGTTTACAGGCAACTGGACTTTTTACTCCTTCCACAATTTCGCCTACCATATATACGCAAGATTTGTGGCCCCATATACGACCGCCATGCATCGTAACTTTGGCTTCACCAAGAATCCTGAATGCATAAGATCCTTCGAAATCACAGTTATTGAAGAATACGTCACAGGGGCCATCTTCCATATAAGTATTGGCATCAATGAACGTCGAATACTTGAAATTCGTATTGTGCAAAAATTTGCTGGCACTGATCATAACCCGGATTGCGCTATGAATGATGAGGCCATACTGCATTGGTGCTCCGGTGCAATCCATGTAGACGCTGTTCATGGTAACATCATTGACAGTCCACAGGGTAATTCCGGCACGATGACATATAGTATCCGAAATAACGATGGAATCCCTGTCTCTGGTCAGATAATCGGGCTGATTACCAACACATTCAATTCCGCTGTTGCAATCTTCAATTAGGCAGTTATTGATAAGCAGACCACGAACGGTATCTGTCATGATTGCTGTTTTATAACAATTGGTGGCACGAATATCACTAAACACCAAACCGGCGACAGGGCCACTACCATTATTGCCGCAATATACTCCATATCCAAAGCTGTCCTTGATCCAAAGCCTCTGGAACCTGAAATTGCTGGCTATGCTTCCGGTAAGGATGATCCCGGACCCATCGTAGTAATATTCTTCTTGCTCGGCTCGGTTGCCATCCAACGTCATGTCAGTAACCATGAACATGGTAGCGCCATCATTCCACCAATGAGCACGATTGATGATCATTACAGCATGGTGATCTGCGCTATGCTGCCCTGGGGCCATTTTGAGTATGGTTGACCCTACACCAGATCCACAGAAATTGATATTTTTTCCGTCCAAGACGCCAATAGCATAGTAGAACGGGTTTGACTGGGTTTCCTCACTATCGCCAGTTAAATAAAATACTTTATTGGCCTCAAGGGTGAAAGTTCCCGGACCGATGAACAGCTTCCCATTATGCGGGCAACTATCCACAGCCGTATCGAAACAACGAGTATCGTCAACCCCAATAGTACCGGTGTCAAGGATATACCATTTATTATTGACCACCTTGATTGTTGTTCCTTCCAAGAAGATAGCCACATCAAAATCTGATATTCCTCCGCCGGTAAAGCTCTCAACATACTTTTTATTGGCAGCATCATATGGTTCTACAGGGTCGCCTAGATTTGTAATCCGGTTGAAATAGACTGACTGATCCCCGTCAAGGATTTTATTACCATGGAAGCCTGTTTTTTCCTGCCACTTCCAATCCCGCAATCTGGATTCGGGTCCGCTCATGGACTATGCCTCCATCAATTCTATGTACTCATCTTCAGTCCAGATCCCAGGTATGGCTATTATCGAGAACGTGGTATCAGGGTCATCAGAGAACATGCTGATAACTGCGATATATATGCCATCGTGGACAGCATATCCCTTGTCCTGGCTTGGATCAATACCATCCACCACAGATATATCTCTTCCATTTGAAGATATCTGATAATATAATATGCCCGGCCCGTAGTTGAGGATCGTAATGGCTTTTGCAGGTACTCCCAGACCTGCAAGTCCATTCTCTCCATTCACAATGTCATATCTTCTGAGACCAGCTTCGCCTATTCCACCGAAGGATTGATGAAACACAGCGAAAGGAACATGCCGATATTTAAGCATGGCTCCTCCCTCCTTACATTTCACCGATATAAATCAGATCATTGAGCTGATATTTCTCAATCAGGGCGTTTGCTGCTGCCTGTTCAACATCAGTTGCATATGGCATGCCCCATTTCTGGTGATCAACAACTGTCATTTTTCTGAGACCATATCTGACTCTCATCCGGAGATTTGGTTTTACTGCGTTCGTGGCATGATTGTTTATGATCTCAACCTGGAACTTCTGGCACGCCGGAATATACATTCTCATATCGACATCGGGTGCTCCTGTATCCCCGGAAGGCATTGCCACTGCATCCATCCTGACATAGTTCATCAGGTCATCTCGGCTGACGAATATATAACAAGCATCGAATGGGTCCGCCCCTCCTTCATCGAGGTTATCCTGAATCTGGGCGGCATCAACACCAATACCCAGAATAACCGCTACATAACCCGGTGGGACCCTGGTCCAGGCTCCTGACAGAACATGTGACCCCCCGCCAGCAGCCAGTCCTGGTATCTGCCTGGAAATCTCCTTGACCTCTTCGAACTGCTCTTCAACCGAGGGATTCAAAAGGTCCTGGTGAATCGGAAGATTGCCGATCAGTGCTCTTTCCGTAAGATTCGCGGTCTCCAGTATCCGGGCCTTGGAAGCATCATCCAGTCTGCTTTCAACCATGCTCAAAGCTGTCTGGGGATCTCGTATTCCCCATCTGTAGAGATCGAGCATGTTATAATTTCGAACAACTACATGATATCTTGTAATGATGTTTGGCTCGTTGCCGCCTATACTCCGCTGCCGTATATTTGCATATGAGCTGGCTATGGTCTTATTGCTGATTGCCGCAGTGTCATCATACCAAACATCTGCCTGTGCTGCTGAGTACAGTTTCAAGGCCTCGTCAGACTTATCGGTAGATACGACAGTTTCAACAGGATAAGTAGCTGGTCTTGTGGAAACCACGTTCCTAATCTCAACCAATCTTTTTCCGAAATTGGTATATTTAGCAACTTCCACGCCACTCGTTGGTACATTAACCCGGAATACTTCTGGCAGTACCTCGGTGGGATATCTGGCATATGCCAGGTTTGCGAATGCTGTCATACCGAATATGTAAGATAGATTAATATAAAAACAAATGCGGAATAAAGTAGTACAATGTTCAATCGGATAAATTTTATTAAATTAGCGTGTTCAACAAGTACATATATCAGTAACAAAGTAGTACAATCATGCCTATATTCAGGACAGTTAAAGCAATCCCAAGCGGAGGATCTAAGAGAATAACATTACCGGCTGCATGGACGAAACAACATGGCGTGAAAGCAGGCGATGATCTGCAATTGCTGGATCATGGTGTTTTGATAGTGTTCCCGCCGAAAATAAGCAGCAATCTGAATATTGATGATTTAACAAGAGATATAAGAGCAACGTTATTCAATTTTGTCAAAAAATAAAGAGGGAATAAATCCCCTCTAATTGCTGCAAGTTGGGTCTTCATCCGGGCTGATGTAATAAACCAGCATTGCGGCGTCACCGTAGTATGCAGAATCAATGGCGCTCGACAGCCTGAAATAAACGTCGTCCTTGACGAAATCAGATATCGTGAGCGGTGTAAACTTGGTCACGGTATGGGTAGCCTTGAAATCATCTATGTTGACTACACATGCGCCAATATCTTTAGCATACTTGATGCCAATGCTTGCGATTGATATGTCCAGTCCTGGATTGGCCAACGCAAGCCTTACATGGGTCCAAGAATTCATTGTAAGGGCAGGGACGTTCAGGGTTTCAAGCGGAGAAACACATTCGGCGGTGTTGTCAAGCAGAATCTGGAGATCTCCGGCATTGGTATTAACAGTGGACTTTATCCAAAACTCGATATGAGTATATCCCAACAGAGATATGGGAGAAGCAATAGCCTCAGATAATATAGCGCCCTCCGATGCACCAGCGGCAATGTCCAACTTTACGGAGCTAGTTCCAACTTTTTTGTCCGCAGAATCTGCCGAAACGCTGATATTGGCTGGAGCAGTCTCATTCCAGGCATCCTCGCAGTCTTCAAGCACGATGGAATAGTTTGTTTCCAGTGCCATCATTACCGCACCCTTGCCGTCTGTTGCAGCAGGGGCTCCATCGGTATAGATGTCACGAATTGGTTTTGAACCGACCGGAAGTTTAACCCAGTATCCAGGAGTACCCTGTATTGTGGATAATCCAACCGATCCGATAGGGAAAAATGCAAATGCCATTTTTTATCACCTACTGTAGCGTGTATTCGTATCCCCACAATGCGATCTCAAAGCCTCTGACACCAGCAGCCCAGGCAGGAATAGATACACCATTATCTGTAACCTTCACAGATCCAATGCCCTTCATGAGAGTATATGCTCTGGGTAGTTCAGTGGGGCCTCCACGTCTGGTATCCGAGACAAGCGAATGCTGAGGCATTATGAACGGATTATCGTTGACCTCACAGTTGAAGATCATCGGATATCTGGAATTGCCGTTATCAAACTTCACCTGGAACATGTTGGGATGGGGAATTATTCCGCAATGCGTGAACCTGTAGAACTTCTTCTCGGTAGAAACCCACCTAAAGTTCTGGAAAGGAACCTGCACATACTGGCCGTCACGAACAAGCTCCATCTCCTGATTGGGAGTGGTTGCCTGATTGTTCTTGCTGTACGTGATGATTCTCTTGATCTGGGGATCATCTGCATTAAGACCCATGTTGAGGCTCGACCACCAATCCATGGTTGCAGGAACTGATCTGTCGATAACCTGCGGTCCAATTACATCAGAGATCTCAAGATCTCCAAGGACCTCGTACTGTCTGATCTGGTTGTTGGCTGCGGCAGTAGCGACCTCGGCAACAGGGGATGATCTCAGAGCATTCAGCATCTGATCTTCGCCCTTCGCGAAGGCAATATGGGCTTTGATTTCGATGTCACTTTCGATTGTAGCATCTCCGCCATGCGCGACTGTCGGGAACTCGATCTTGAAGTTGAGAGTATCAGAAGGTCCTAGCTTTATGGATGTAGTGTTTGCGCCGCCGCCCATGAGCAGGGCCTTGCCGAAGTTGATGCAAGCCAGGCGATCTCTGAACGGATAGCTGGGATCGTTGGGTCCGTCGCGTAGTGCAGGAGCCATGTGCTCGTTGATGGAAATGTTCTCGCCAATATCGTTTCCACTTATCACGGGAACAATCCTCTTGATCGGCACACGTCGTCCTTCACTATTGACGCCGCCCATGACTTCGATGCCCTCTAACTCGGCAACCATATCGGGTGCCGCTTCCCAGGGTTTGCTATATCTTTCCAGCCCATGCTCCCACACATATGCGGTATCATCCCCGCACTGAATGGACGCTCCGGCTGTAGCACTCGTCTCCGAGAACGGGTACTTAAAATTCAACGTCATTCGTCCGAAACCTTTTACCATATGTTTCATCCTGGTCAATTGACCGATAAATAAAACAAGTTTTTTATATATAAGTGTTTTTTGTCATTTTACGAAAGGTATATATTCTAAAAGCCCAATTGCATAATATGAGAATAACCTTTGAAATACCAGATGATATGGGGCTTGAATTCCATCAACGTTGTATTACCAGAAAAAAGAAAATGAGCGTGGAGTTAAGGATCATGGTGGATGCCTGGCTCAGGGCCAACCCGGAAATGCCCAAACAAAAAATGAAACTGGCCCTAGAGTAGTCGTTGGATAGCGTTCGCTGCTCGTCCGGCCATAACCTTGGCTTGCTGCAAGTCTCCATTGTTGGCGAAATACAACGCGGTCTGTAGCTCACTAATACGGAGCCCATTTGCAGCAACTGTTTCATTTGCTCTTTTTATATCTGAAGCGGATATATTTTTACTCCGCAGCAATGCCGTTATTTGATTTATAGCAGTTTTATCCATGGTAATCAGTCGATTGCTCGGCCTCCTCCCCGTTGCAAAGGAGCTATTGATGCTCTCCCTGCAAATTTGGCATTTGCCACTGCTGACCCACTAACTTCGAACCCATGCTCCTTCGCGAGCTGACCAAAGTTCTTAATAGTACCGGTTGCAAGAGCACCCAATATATTCTTCTTATCCTTATCAAGAGCCTCTTTAATGGACAGTACGTTTTGCTGGAATGCTGGGATATCGGTCGGGCAAACCTTGTACTCGCTCACAATGTCTTCGGATATTTTTCTCCACGCATCCTGGGTGCCACCTTCTGCCGCCCAGCCCGCCGCTATCGAGGACAATCCGGAAATACCAATCTTCAGGAGAGCTTCGCCCAGGGGTTGACAGAATATTTTTGAAAAGACATCAACAGCAGTAGGTATCACGCTTGGAGTAATCACATCGCCGAGATCAAGTTTTTTCGGTGATCCGACGGGTCTCTGATATTCATTGATAGCCGGAAGCTTGTTAACCAGTTCTTCTCCGGCGTTCCTGGCCTGACAATATGAACATGTCTGGCCGATATTTCCCAGAGTTGGTATTGCAAGTATATCATCATCAGTATATGCATCGGCATCATAATAAATCTCAAACGGCACGAACTTTCGGGTTGCCGGATTTTTTGCCAATTGCAGATAGGTTAATGGTCTTTTATTCGCGTCAAACGATAATGGTTGCCTATAGTCCTCCAACGCATACTCATCAAGTCCAACTCCTTCGGGAACTTCATAAACCCGAAATGGCCGATTAACCAGGCCATATTTTTCATCCGATATATTTTTAATCCTGAGCGCCATTTCGTATCTCCTGGATCAGTTTTGATATGATTTTTCCCGCGTGCATCGTTTTCTTTGGAGACGCCGCTATGGAATCTATGAGCTTGGGATATAATGTTTCCATCACGTTAAATATCCTTCCGGCTATTTCAGGATTTTCTTCAACTGGGATGTCCTGTATGACGTTATATAGGATTGGTTTTGCAATCGGCCATACATTCATCGATTTTATATATTTTACTGTATTGTCGGACCCTGCAACCATCGATTGCTGAAATGCCGCCTTAACGTCGGATTCGTCCGGGAATTTTTTGATCACGCTGAGATGTGTCTCGATGGCAAGATCCAAATCAGCAAGACTCATTGCACTGCACCCGCCAGCTTTTTCACAGATTCACTTGAACTTTTTACATCCTTTGCCTCGCGACCTGAAAACAGCTCCTTACCGACGGCAACTGCAAGTGTTTTGATCAGCTCTTGCTGGGACTGGGCCTGGGCTTGTTTTGCTTTCGATGCTTCAATCTGGGCTTCTGCAATCTTGTCTTCCCGTTCTCTGGCCAATCTCAATTGTTCCATCCTGTATTCATGATCATTTGCTATTTGCAGATCGGTAGAATCTCCCACATGAAGGTTGGCCCCGGCATCCTTTGCTTGCTTTATAATATCATTAATATTCATCTGGAACCTACTGTTTTGCTGTAATTGGGCTTCCATAGATTTTACTTTTGTCTCCAGTGCCTGATTCTGGATATCAAGGTTTTTCTGGGTGAGTTCGAGGATTTTGGTTTCCAATGCACCGGAACTATCCCCGCCACTCTTTTTAGCCTCAACAAGCTCTTTGATCATTGCTCGGTTACTCTCAAGTTCATTCCGCAACATCTCGATCTGAAGCTTATATGCCTCAACCATGGGATCTGGACCTGTCTCTCGGACTTCTCCACGGGCTTCTCGAAGCTCCTCAACACGCCTTCGGTGTTGATCTTCAAGATATTGCTGCTGCTGTCGCCATTCCTCAGACTTCTTCTGCTCCAACTGCATGCTCATCGTCATAAGACCCATCATACCTTGCATCATATCTGCAAAAGACATGGGTTGCTGCGTTTGTGTCTGAGTTGCAGCCACTGGTTGTGCAGTTGGGGTTCTCTGCATAAAAGCATTTATTAGACTATTGCCGCTGGGCATACCCAGTGATTGCCGTATGAAAGCCTCACGTTGTTCCTCGGGAAGAGCACTCGCAATCTCGCGAATATCTGCTGCCGTAAATCCTGCGGGCAGTGAGCGAAATCCCTGGTTTGTTGGTGGAGTTGTTTTGCTTTTCATGTCAGCATATTCTTCTTCAGCTTCTCTTTTTGCTTCTAGGGCGGCCTTTTTAGCATTTGTTGCGGCGGCTTTTAATAAATCAGTTTTTGCAGATTGCGTTAAAATAGCATTGGCCTCTTTCAGCAATCTTGCTGTTTCATTATCATCTGTCTGCACGTCAATCTTAGAAGCATCATTGGCCTGTCTCACCGATTCAGTAGCTATTTCATCGGAAGATGGCCTACCTGGTTTCTTTGCCATGCTAAACTACGCGTGTGGAAAAGTATATAAATCATTTGTTGCTAGTTTACGCGTATAATGTGGGCTAATGTAGACCGCCGATCGAATACGCTAATGTTAAGAGGCAGCGCCCCGGCTGAACTACTGGATGATCTTTTTGAGGCTTCTGAGTTCGCAGCAAGACTCCGACTAAGCAAAAAAGACGGTGAGTGGGCTTACATATCATTCTGTGTCAAGTTCACAACGGAGGAGCTATTGAAACTGAAAAGACAGATGGAGGAGCCGGATGCCACAGCATGAGATACATTACAACATAGACGATATTCTTATCGGCAGAAAATTTCCACATGTTCATCAAATGATGGACATAATGAGCAAAGAGGGGCCTAACCACAGAAGGTTTTTTCACGACGACAATGTTGTGGACGATATGCTAATAGCGACCGGAGATTTCGCGGCTGCTTGGTCCGCCAGGTATCATCTGATTGCTGATCGTATTATCCGAGATGGAGAAGCCCCGCAAGAACTGCCTGGTAATGTAAGGCAGGAGGCCATCATTGCCGAACTACTGGATCTGATGGCAAGAGGCGAAGTAGAACTGGTGGTATTTCCGGATTCCATGCTGGCCAGGCTCATAAGCTCGATCAACAATGGAACTGCTATCCTGGTCGAACCCGAAGCATTGCCGCCCCTTCGAAAGAATTATTATATAAAAAGGTGAAGGTGATCGTATGACAGAAGCCGTAGACTCTGGTGTAGCTAATACACCTGAACAGAAAGAAGAAAAGCCCTGCGTGCAATGCCTGGTCCCAGAGATCATGACCGCCTGGAACTCGGCTAGGGGGGCTTGTGAGTTCGTCCCTGACGAAAAGGGCCGCAATGAGTGCCGCAAAGAAATGGAGGAAATTGCGAAGGACGTTAAGTCCATAAAGAAGGGCTCTGAAGTTATATACAAGGCAATAAAATCGTCCAGTAATCCGTCTGCCTTTATCCAGGCCCAGATAGAGTTTGCTAAGACACATAATGCCGCCAATACAGAAGCCATCCTTAAATGGGCAGATGAGATGGAGCAAAGTAGCCAACCAATACCCGAAGATATTGCCAAGATAGTAAAATTTTATCGAATACAGGCAGGTTCGCAGATATGAGCAAAGCACAAGAACTAATTGATTTTGCCAAGAATAACGGTATTTTTATTCACGGCAGAACATCTCCCGGGGAATGGGAACAGTTGCTTGCAGAGAATGATGGAAAATGTCCCTGCGGCCATGCAGAATCTTGTCCCTGCGATCTGGCACTGGATAAGATAAAAAATTCTCCAGATCCTTCAGACCAGATGTGCGGCTGCGTGTTTTATGTATCGAAGGCATATCTGGATCATTACAAAACCAAGGCATGGAATGAAGATACTCCAGTCGCATCGGCCCCACCAACAAAGGAAAAAGATGCACCAGAACAGGAAGAACCAGTTGCATATCAAAAGACCAGGAATGTAGCACCCGACATTGAGGACAAATTTTTGAGAACCGCTGAAGCATATATAGATGGCTTGAAGCTTATCAAGGACGGCAACCTGGAGAAGTTTGTAGACAATATTCGCATGGAGGAGGTTTCCAACCCATGCAATATCTGCAAGGAAGATGCTGACCTGGTGGCTTCACATGGTGATTATGTCAGGGCATTATGTAAAACAGGTTCTCCGGAATGCGAGATTGAAGCAAAGAAGCTAGTTATCAGGACCATGGATATAATTGATGAGAACTTCATGAGTGCCGGATACGACAAAGTAAAACAAGCAAAACCAGCAACCGAGGGAGACAAAAAGCCAGGAAAAAAGAATGCCTGGATCGAATTTAGTTCTCAGATCATGGCAAATCCTATACTGGATGGTCTGCCGCAGAAGAATAAGATGAAGATTGCAGCCGCCGTGTATCGTGGAGAATACGACTCGATTGAAGCAGCTAAGGAGGCGTTGGCGCATGAGTAGGATACGGAGAATATTATTTGGCGAACCGAAAGCAAATAAACAGTGGTCTGTATGGTATTATGATAACAGTATATCATCTAGAATATTAAAGTTTCTTTTTGGTATTCGTGGCTGTTATAGAATCGACGCCGATAACATCAATTTTCAGATGTCGTTGACAGGTTTCTTTTTGATATATAACAAGGATACCAATTCATCCGACTATGTATGGACTATGCAGATCGAGAAATATAAGATGAACTTCGGGTATGCAGAAAGCCTGCATGAGATGAAGCAAAAGTTTGAAGAGATGAAAAAGAATGATGTAGAGACATATATGAAAGAACTTGCCAAGGTTGTACCGCCGAATCAGACAGCTACCCAGGATATGTTTGGATAGACCATGTTCGATACTGAGCTTGATATAGAAGTCAGAAACATGCCAAAGAGACGGCGAGCAATGCTGGCCATACTGGATAGCCCTAAAGGATATGGACAATATCAAGCCCAGTTAGCACAAAATCTTTGCCAGATATTGATTGCAAACGGGCATCCTGTATGCGCTTATGCAATAGTCATGCGATTATCGGGTGTTCGGGTTCGGATGATCGGATCGGAGGTGCAGGTTATTGACGGGCCGCAATTGGGTTTTGAATGAGGCAGACGTAAAAGCCATCGAAATACTGGAAAAAGGCGAACCCAAATCGCTAACAGAACTGGTCCAGGAGATCTATGGTATCGAATCAGATGCAGATCGACATAGAAAAATAAATGCTTTCAAGAAGCATCTGGATCGCTTAGTTGCCGATGGGTTCTTATCAGCAACACAGGGTAAAAATGACATGAATCGCTCTGTGACGGTCTATATGATATCTAAAAACGTTATCATCGGTAAAGGCGGATTGCTGATCATAAACGAAGCAGGCATGGATTTTACAGAACTTGGAAAAATGATAAAAGTTGTGAAGGAAGATGGAAAAGATCTGGTTCTTCCTCTCACAATCTAGGTTTTTTCTAGCGGATCAAATGTTACAGTTACAGTCCTGCCAGCAACTGGGATAACCTGTTCTGTCTTCGAAACATAACCTTCCTTTACTGCTGTTATATTTAGCAGTTCATTGGCCACTTCCTTCAATCCGATTATGGGGGCAACTCCTTGGGGCATGTCGTTTACTATGATGTCGCAGTCCGGGGGTGTCGTGAATATGTTGATATTCCCGATTGCAGTTGGAATAGGTTCCAGAACCTTGTAGATCACGTTTTTGCCGCGAGATACATTTATGGTTTCATGATGAGAACTGCAACCATCAGCAACTATTGCTATTTCATGTTCACCTGGTGTCATGTCCCAGTAATCTGGAGTTATACGGTGAGTGTCCTGGCCGTCCACGAAGATCATGGCGTGAGTTGGTTTGGACTTGAATTCAACCCGAACCATGGTGGGAAGATCAGCAATCTTGCATTTTTCATAGGCGGCTTTAATCTCGCCATGATCGATATACATATTCCGGCCTTTATCATTCGGTTTTGATAGACATTCATCTACCATTATATAATTTATAAAAATGTCTTTCCAGTCGTCGCGCCGATATAGCTCTTCTTCATCTCCATTGCCGAGATACACCGCGCCCAGGACTCGCCGATACATTTCCATGGGAGAATGCGGGTCAAAATAAACCGTGATCATCTTTCCGAGAACCAGTTCCTTCATTCGCTCAGTTGCAGATCTCGATCCGCTATATGTTCCTTTCTCAGTAGAATCGATACCCGCGAGACGGATCTCCTTGCCATTTACGAAAATTGTGTCTCCATCATCAACCTTGTCGCAAATACCTACAATTCGCCCTCTATCCAACTCTTCCTGTACCAGTGCGGGCGGCTTTGCTACATCTGAATATGCTTCATAATATTTCATATAAGCATCGTAGTATTGATAATATGAAGAATTTAATGGAAATCCATTGTCATCGAGATATCTCTTGAATTCTCTAAGATCTGACATTATTGCTTCATAATGAGGCAATATTCCTTCATAGACCTTGAGAGGGTTGTAATGTTGATCGTTAAACCATGTGACTCTGGTTCGGACTGCCGCGTCGAACTGCCAGAAATTGGTTTGAATTCGTACTAGCCACTGGCGAGCCTTGGCATCAATAGGATTCTCAATTTCTAATAGATCTGTCGGTATCCGAATCTGACTCAGCTCTTCCTCGTCCACCAAGTTCATCACCTCCAGGGATTCTCAATAACGGAGATTCTAATTCTTCTATTAATCCGCAACTTACCCTAATTTGCATGGTGGTCTTATTTACCCCCAATGTATAAATCCTTGGTCATTCATTATAATATCCGTGGTTCGCATGATGAGCAAAGAAGAACTGGAGAAAAAGGCGAAAGAAGCCCAGAAAAACGTTGACAAGATGTTCATGAAAGCTATTAAAAAGATAGAAGAAGGTGGTAAGTAATGGTTCGACTTGGATCATCATCAAAACCCGCAACTGTAAGTATCGGGGGTAGCAGCGGAAAAACCACTACAACCCCGGCCAAAAGTTCCAGTAGCACGTCCTCAACACCAGCACCGCAGGCAAAAGCGCCGGCACCAGCTCCAGCTCCAGCATATATAAATCCATATGATAAACCGATATCCCAGACACCTGCCGCTCAGCAGGTCATAAAGCCTACACCGCCACCGGCGGAGTATGAGTTACCCAGCACACCGCCTCCAGCTCCAGCTCCAGCATATATAAATCCATATGATAAACCGATATCCCAGACACCAGCTGCTCAGCAGGTCATAAAGCCTACACCGCCACCGGCGGAGTACCGTTTAGAACCCCCAGTTGTTAACATCTACAACCCAGCGACGGGATTGCTCGAAGAGCAGCCCAGAGCACCTCTATATGGTCAAACTCCGTATGATAAACCGATATCCCAGACACCTGCCGCTCAGCGGGTCATAAAGCCTACACCGCCACCGGCGGAGTATAATTTACCCAGCACACCGCCTCCAGCTCCAACTCCGGCTCAAGCTATCCAGCAATCAATAGCTTCCGGTACTAACGTGCCGATATCTGCACAGACTCTTGCTGCACGAAACCAGGGATTGAAGCCATTAACCCCGACCAGCCAGTTACAGAAAGCCTTGTTAGATGCCATGAACCGCGAGATTGAATCCCTGAGAGCATCCGGCACGATTTCTACGCCCAGAGTATCGGCACCGACACCAACTCCGGCTCAAGCTATCCAGCAATCAATAGCTTCCGGTACTAACGTGCCGATATCTGCACAGACTCTTGCTGCACGAAACCAGGGATTGAAGCCATTAACCCCGGCTGTACCCAGCGTACCAACTTCAACCCCGGCCCAGGCTATACAAAAATCCATAGCATCTGGTGTAAATGTACCGGCAACTGCCGGGGATCTGATATCCAGAAATAAAGGATTAAAACCAATCGAATCAACTACCCCGGTAACTGGATTAGCTTCGGAAGTACTTGGATCTCAGGCACCGAAGGTAACGTCAGTATCCGAAGCAATAGCCAGAGCGCCAATACCTCAGGTGGCCAAAGTAGTTGAGGACGTAGCTAAAAAAGTAGGCAATTTTAGTAACGTTATATCTACCACCATTGAGCCTCCTGCATCGCTCGATATGAGCAATAAAATGCAAATGGCGTTGGCCAGTTCTCTTGCAACCGGCAATACTGCGTCTCTGCAATCTGCCATAAGCAGGATACTCGATTCTGCCGACCGTCTTGCAGAAGCAGCCAGCAGTGTTGCTGATAAGAAAATTGACACCGAGAAAGCTTCGTTATATGCTCTTTCATCATCGGCCTTTAACAACCTGGTTAAAGTTGCCAATAACGAATTTAACAAAGCCAATGACGTAAAGACAGCTTCCGATATAAAGGCTGGTGTGGACAGAACAATAACAGGCATAACCGAGATAGGAAAATACGCTGACCAGGCCGCAGATCTTGCAAAGATGCAGAAATATGAAGCCATTATTGGAAAAGTAAACGAAAACCACGAAAAGGCAGATCAGGCTCTTAAAGCGGCAACCATAGTCAATTCAATTAAAATAAATCCAGGTCAATCTCAAGAATCCGCAATACGGGAAATATATTCTAAATTGTATGGAGATGCTCCGGCTTCTTCGGGCGTTGTGATTGAAAGAATGGGGGCCATTAAAGAGGTTCTTGATCCATATACCAAGGATGGCAAAGTAGATTATACCAAAGCAGCCGCAATTCGGCAAGCCTTGTTACCGCATACAGAACTCGACGACTGGAGTAAAACAACGACGGGAGATGATATGGAAGATCAGAGACGTGGTATTGGGAAATACGCATCAAAATCTGAAACAAAGTCAACCGCCGCCACGTCTGCAAAACCAGGAACGGCAACGCAGACCAGTACCAAGACCAAAACCGGACCTGCCGAGACCAAGAAAATAGATACTCGAACCGGCGGAATCTTTGAAAGTCTGGACAAAGTGCTGAGTAAAGATCGTGATGAGGCCTTTAAAAAACTGTACGACCTTGGGGCAACCACTACTTCAAAAACCACTACTTCCAGCAAGCCCGCTGAAGGTCTTGATTTTAACAAGCTATACAGGACACCAACAGGAGATGTTCTGCCAGGATCTAAGATATCAAAGGTTGAGTTCGCAAAGGGCGGTTTCACAGAATATGCCAAAACAGTTCCAGAAACAGCAAAACCAGCCACGACATCAACATCAAAACCCAAAGACGCAGTTGCCGTAAAAGGTTCTGTAGAAGGTAGGGTAGTCAACGTAGATCCAGATGTTTATAAGGCCCTGAAGTCTACTGGGTATAAGGACAATCAAATTGCTGATTCGTTGGCGAGCGGCAAGATGGGCATATATGTATCAAACGATGGAAAAGTCAAAATAGCCATGCAGCGTTCCGTTCCAAATGCCGCTATGTCAGATAGTGGGTTATTCTCCGTCGAACCATTTAAAACCGTGAAAGATAGCACCGGAAAAGATGTTCCTGTCAACGAATGGGCATACAGAAAAACCGCATATCTCGGGCTTAGCGATACTGAAATTGGAGATCTGGGTCAGGATTTGCTCAATCGAGCTGCAACCTTGGATGTGGGGACCGCCAAGAAACCAGAAACAGGATTGGTATCAAGTATTTTAACTCTCAAGGATACCGTTCTTCAGGTTCCCGATATGAGATTAGCTGATAGTGGGATGTTCACGCTGAAACCATTAACCAACGCCCAGGTTCCGGACCCTTTAAAAGATAAATGGGGATATGCAGATTGGGTAACTAAGTTACCATACATGGCCATGATGGGTCCCGGCTATGAAAATGGTTATGAAGTTCAGCCTACTGTACAGGGACTAATTCAACTAGATAAAATAGCAAAAGACCTTGCAAAACCAGGTGCAACTCTCAAAGATGTGCCAACCGTAGGCAAAATTAATCAATATGAGGTATTTAAAAATGCGCTGACATATGCAGACTCCGAAACTGTTGCCGAAATTGCGAAGAACAACCCACGAGCTATACTAGGGGCTGCAACTGATGTCGTCATGCAGCCTATATTAGAGTCCAAACTCGGATCAGCTGAATACAAAAAAACACTTGAAAATGCCATGACATCGGATGAAAAGAGATACGTCGAGGGCATGGAGAGCGAACGAGGATTTGGAACAGCGTTGGCCTATCTACCAACCTCTGAGGCAGGTACAGAACTTATGGATTACAGTTCAGCTCAGGTACTTGCACTTGCAGAAGCCGTCGTAACAGAACCACTTACCCCAAACGAAACTTGGAATGCTGCGTTGTTTTTGCCATTGACTGTAGGTATCGGCGTACCATTGAAACTTGTTTCCAAAGCTAGCAAAACAATAGAAGGTGTGAAGCTGTTGAAAGCAGCAGATGGGACAGTTGGGGCATACAGAGGCACTGAATTCATAGGCAAAGTCGGATCTGCTATTGATAATCCAAATGTAATAAGACTAGAAACTATAGACGGGAAGATCTTCGAGATATCTAGGGACGGCAAAGAAGCAGCAGAAGTGGATGCTATCGCAAAAACCGTTACAACAGGCGAAAAGGCTATAGAGGGAAAAACAATAATCCCAGTTGCATCAACTGATACCACTAAACTGCCAACGATAAGCGCTACTGTACCGGGCATCGGTATCAAAGTCGCTGATGTAAACGGCGGCCTGCTTACAATACCCACCGATGCCAAGGCCGCTGCTGGGGTAGACACTTCGAAATTAACTCGTTCGGTAACAGGAGAACCTATAACTGCCGAGACACTAGCAGCTCGAAATGAAGGGTTGAAACCCATTGGCGCAATCTCAGAAAAAACCAAAACCATTAGTTTCACAGGAACTAAAACCGACGCTGCAACAGAGACTAAGTTCTTTGACATGAAGAAAAATGTCATAGTTGACGACGGATTCAAGCCGTTCAGTGTAGTAGATCCTACCGGCAATAAATTCACAATTACGAAAGTCCGAGAAACCGGTGTTATGGAGACAGCCGATGGTAAATATTTAGTGGACATAGATGGAAAAGGCAACTATTATCAGGTTCACAAAGATTACGTACCAGCCAACAAAGTTGTCCTTACTACAGATGAATACGGTAATCCGGCCATTACCAAGGTGTCCAGACCGGGATCAGTAGACACCTGGCAGGTTACATATACTGACGATTTTGGAGAAGTACACAATGTCGTTACCACTCGAAAAATCACCACCAATGACGATGCCTTGGAACTGGCGGTTGAATGGGATGCGCGTCTCAAAGCATTGCCTGATCAATATCAACCCACTGGCAGCCATGCTCCAACATCTGTCTCAGACGAAATGCTTGGCGGACCCGATGGATACGGTGGTGAAATGGGTGATGCCGGTCCAATCGGAGGCGGCGGAGGAGGATACACGGGTGGTGGTGCTGCCGTTGGAGGCGGGACTGACACTGGCCAGTGGGCTTATAACGCAGATTGGGGAACCGAGCTTAGATATCAAAATGGTGCCTGGCAAGCCTTGGACCGAGAAACTGGAAGAATATTATCAATTGACGAATATGAAAAGCTCCTTGAAGAAAGAACAGCCACTAAATTCAAGGAGCAAACCAAAGTCACCGGCGGGGCCACAGAAGATACAACCGGGTGGAAGTATTATGACGACTGGGGTACTGAACTAAGAACTCCGGATGGTGGTAAAACCTGGGAAGTTAAAGACCGCGAGACTGGAGGAATTTTCTCATTGGAAGATTATGAAAACCTCCTCAGGCAACGAGCGGCAGAAAAAGTCCAGAAACCAACTACCGGTAAAGAGGTTGTTACTGGTCAGGGTGAGGGCCAGTGGGTCTATAATCGAGATTGGGGAGCCGAACTCAGGTATCAGGATGGTGTATGGCAAGTAAAAGACCCTGATACTGGAAGAATATTATCGACTGAAGATTACGAGAAACTCCTTGCAGAAAGAACAACCGAAAGATACCCAACGCATGTTGATGATGTCACCGGCGGAAAGATCATCGCAGGCGACGATGCAAGTCAATGGACTTACAATCAAAACTGGGGAGCAGAGCTTCGATCTCTCGACAATGGTAAAACCTGGCAAGTCAAAGACCCCGAGACCGGCAATATCCTCACAACTACAGAATACGAGGAATTGGTATTGGCCAGAACAGCCGAGAGATCTCCAAAGTACGATGCTGCGCTTAATACCTATACCAAGCTCAATGAAGACGGATCTAAGGTTTATCAGAACCGGTCCGGTAGATGGGTTTCAAAAGAGGAGCTGGACGCAGAAAGAGCCGTAATTGCCGATAACACCCCGAACTATGATTACAATTACGATGACACCGAAGATACTTACGTTAGGACCAACCCAACGACTGGAAACACCGATTACATGGACACAGATACCGGAAATTGGCTTCCGGGAGATCAGTACACAGAAATCAAAGGCTCAGGAGAAACCCCGATCTGGGATAGCGAAGGAGGGTTCTATTTCTTCAGGAAAGATGACGGCACGTTTGAAATACTCAACCCATATACTAATGCCCGTCAAACTCCCGAAGAATATGGTAAATATCTGGCAGATCGATTGGCCGCAACCACGCCCACGACCCCGGCTACTCCGACAATCACGACCCCAGCCGAATATTATACACCATCTCCCGCGACCTATGCACCAACCGAATACTATCCATCACCGGCGGCTGCTTATACCCCATCAAATATTGCACCGACGCAATCAGAGCTTTCAAAATTATATGATGATATGATTGCCGCTGCTGCATCTAAAGAAGAAGGTGCGGAAGCTGTTGCTGATGCATGGACCAGATTCACCAAGACAGAAGATTTCGGAAAATTTGTGGAATCCGGGGATGCAAGTCTGCTTGCCAAAGCTAAAAATGGTGACGTCTTAACCGAATCGGAAATCGACAGGGTTCAGTATCTCAGATCTCAGATGAGTGACGCAGCCGGATCAACATTTGACGAGGCAATGGGTACAGTACCAATCAACACCATGCCACTTTCTGAGTTCCAGAACCAGATAACTGCGGCCAGGGACAGTGTAAAGAACCTCAGCAATGCGGATATTAAAGCCAGCAATCTTGGTCCAGAAAAAGAACTCATAGTCCACCAGACCAAGGCCGAAGCGAACATGGATGATTTCTTCCAGTTCGAAGAATTCAAGGGGGCTTCGGATGTAATCCTGGATGAAATGAGATATTATCTTGGAGAACCGACAACCACACCAGGCCTACTTGGAAAGTTCAGTGCCGTAAAAGCAACGTGGACTGCAAAAGCAACAATGGCATGGGACAAGATAGTTGAGGCTCTGAAATCTGCCAAGAACCTGATATCCCAGATGCCTGCTTCGTGGCTGGATGCAAATGAAGATTACAGCATGGCCGAACTTATACTGGGAAACAGCAAGTATAGCGATATTCTTTTGGTCACTGGAACAAAAGGACCAACAAAAGCATCTATGGCAAAGGCATTTGAAAAAGCTGCGAACGAAGGAACAACAATCACGGGTTCGAACGGATGGCAGGCAGCGACTCATAATTTCAAGAAGTCAGGAGGATGGGTAGTAAAATCGCCAGAAGGAGATTTCCAGTTCATACGCAGGAACGAAATGGTTCCCTCTGCGGATGAAGCAATGAATGTTGCTGCAACCCCTGCCAAAATGTTCTACTGGGAGAAACCAAGCAATGTCCCAACCGAATTCAAAGTTCCAGAAAATGCAAACGGCAGTCGAATAGTTGCTGTCAACCGGGCAGATCCATATTCGGTCGATGAATCTATTTGGAAAGGATTGACTGAATCAGGCGGCCTCACCTCCGACATGTCAAAGGAATTTGTCAAAATTGATTTGCTAACTGATGACGGAATATTGTGGTCTACTGTTCGGGAAGCAGACAAAGCCGGGCCATTCCAAATAGGCAGGACAGTTGAAATAGTTGAAAAAGATGCTGTCAGAATCAATGGATTATCCGGTATCGATCTTCAGCGCATGAATGCCCGTGAGTTTGCATCCCTGGTTGGTGACTCAGATATTCAGGCAGCTATCAGGGCAATTCCGGGGGAAGATATACAGCACCTGACCAAATATCTGGATGAAACCAGAGTCAAGATGATTGAAGATGCTCGAACGTCTACGCCCAGGATAGTAGAGGCAGTCCCGCCGGAAACCCCGACGATTAGGACCCCAGAAACAACTCCTGGCCCCGAGGCGGTCACACCTGAAGAATTGGCATCTGAGTACCAAAAAGCACAGCAATTGGTCGATGCAAAGACAACAGAACGGATAGCCATAGAAGATGAACTGTCCGAACTCGGTCGTCAGATCCAAGAACTCGGCGTCAAGCTCGAAACCGCCCCGGTAAAAGAGAAAGCTGCTATAAAATCACAAATCGATGGATTGAAGACCCGGGCAGATGCTCTTAAAAACAAAGGACGCAGGCTAAATCAGGAAGTCTACGATGCCAGAAATGTAAAACAGGCCAAAGGAACTCAGATAGTCAACGGACAAACCACGGTTGATGATCTCCTCAATCAGTTGGACGGTTTATCTGTTCGGGATGGCCGATCTGCGCTGGACGAGGCCCTGGCCAAAAGTGAGGACCTTAAAACATATCTCCGAAACACCTCCCGAGAAGAGGCCGAGCAATTGGCCATGTCCATCTCTGAAAAGCTGGGCAGCGACAGGTCCGCCGCAGAAAAGATCATGGGGTTCCATTACCAGGGAGCAGTTGGCCGTATCGATGATGTGACCAGGGCTAAAATGTCTGCAACTGACCAGGAATACATTCGCAGAGCCATGACCCGGCAACTTAATCAAAATGATTATCAGCAAGTGACGAGGATTGTTGAGAACGCCGGAGCATATCAGGGAGTATCGGTCGGAGCGGATCTGGGACGACTCAAGATAGATAACATACTTGATTCCAGCATGGCCGGAAAGACAGATGAACTTAAGAAACTGCTCACTGATAAAGATGTCAGGGCTGCATTGAAAGACGAAGCGTTTGCAGACGAGGCATTTGGAAAAATCTACGACGTCGATCCAAGTGTGGCATCTCAGTATCAGAAGGCAGCCCAAGATCGCATAATATCCGACATGAAGGCCGATCCCAAGTACAACAATCTGTCGGCTGGCGATAAGAAGTTCATAGATGAGTTTTATTCAAAGAGGATATATACTCGTGAAGATATGGAACGATTGGCCAGAATCCGGCAAAGCATGCCTTCTAGTAAGTTCAGCAGGTTCCTTAGAGGGGGTGCCATAGGTAGCAAAACAATGATCAGGAACATGATAGACCACCCCCTGTCTACCTTAACAACCGCCGCAAAGAGAACCTTTAAAGCGGTGGCTTTAGTATATGGATTTCAGTTCCTATATTTTGCAGTCGAAGAAGGGTTCCAGACCGTGATTCAGATGACTGGATGGAATACGCCTACAGACGAATATATGGAATATATGTCTAATAATGGTATTCCATGGTATGAAGGATCTGATAAAATATTAGAACCCTTTAATTGGGTATTGGACCATGTTCCTTATAGCGACGTAATATTTGGAGTAGCCGCTGGTTTCCGATGGTATATAGAAAATGCTGCGGTTGGACAAATGGAAAATAAAGTAAGCGTGGGCATACGATCCGGGTTGTGGGTGCCCGACGAAGGTTGCAAGTTTGGTCCAGGTTGCTGGGGCCACATCCGGCCAGAGTCTGAGAGACCTGCATACTGGGCGCAACATCCTGAAACCATGGCTCATCTCGACGGTGATACGCTTCGCAGAATATATGACATTCAAGGAGACGGCAGCATAGGTCCAAACAACCTAATAGCTAAGGGCCTTGGTATTACAGACCCAGAACTTGCAAAGCAGGTCGGACTCGGGCACTTTATCAGCGCCAGCAACCAGGGTGCAAAGGATACTCTGACCAAAGAGTTTGGAGGTGCCTATGATCTGCTGGTTAAAGGAGGTGCAATTTCCGAACTGGCAAATAAGGCATATCTTGAAGCCAAAGGCCAAACAAGTACCATGACCATCGACCCCAATGCTCAATACATCGATCAAACTGGAAAAGTCATATTGGGAAAAGATGTCACGGACCCCAGCCAAATCATAGGTCAAGTAATGGCAGACGGTACTGTCCGGCAATTCTCGACTATCGGGTCAACAACTCCGGGAATGACTGCTGAGGAGGTTACTGCGCAGCAAAGAGCCGTCCTCGCGATAGCACCTACATCTATGGAGGCATTGACTAAATATGCAACCTACGGTGGCACCGCAACAGCGGCAGATGCGCAGACATGGAGATCCATTTTTATAAGCCCAGATGGAAGCCTTGACGTCAGCAAACTGAAATCAATGTATCCGGATATGACAGCCGCTCAGATGAGTGCGATATTTCCAAAAGAAGCCATCAATAAAGCCATTCAGAACGACCTTGCTTCGGCCACTGATCCAGTTGAGTTGTCCCGAAAGATTGCTGAGTATAAAGCTTCTGGCATGATTGCCGAAAGCGCCCGGATAGAACAATATATGCCGGCGGACCAGGCGGCAATTTTCACCGCGAGACAGAATAATCCAGCAAACTTCAAGGCAACCGCGAGTGGAAATACATTATCCTGGATTGATGATACTAGGTATCCCCACACGGCCAATATAATTCAATCTGGCAAATTGTTTAACCCGACCACTGGGCAGTACGACATCGATCAAAAAAAGACAGAATCTGATGGGAGCGAATTTACTATCGACACCGGAAAATATGCCGAATTTATCAACAGTGGCAGTAAAGATATTGCAGCGTTCCTTGCTGATAAAGAAAATTATATTCAGACGTGGAAAGGAACCGGGTCTACCAGTAAGACCAGCTCCGGTGGAGGCGGTGGAGGCGGCGGAGGAAGCAGCAGTTATCCCAGCAAAAAGAGTACCACGCCGTCAGAACCCAAGGTATCTGGACTCTTCATAGATACTGCTGGATTAAATGCCGAGGTATACGAAGATGGAAAGTTTATCGGCATGACAGATGAAATACTGAATTTGGAACCGGGGGTGCATACTATAACCATCAAAAAAGATGGCTATAAACCATATACCATGCCGGTCCAGATATACAACGGCAGCATCGCTCGGAAATCTGCAACCCTGTACCAAGACACATCAGCAACCAAGAAAACAGGAGAGGCTGACGAAACCGGGCTTTTCATAGACTCTGACGGATTAAATGCCGAGATATATGAGGATGGTAAGCTGATCGGAACCACGGACGAAAAAATAAAACTGGAACCAGGACCCCATACCATAACCATGAAAAAAGAGGGTTACAAACCATATACCACAACCGTTCAGGTGTACGACGGATATGTTGCTCAGAAAACAGCAACCCTATACAAGGACACATCACCGACTCAAAAAGTCGAGACTGCCGAAGAAACCGGGCTCTTCGTTGATACCGGCGGGCTGGGTGCAGAGATATATGAAGATGGAAAATTAATCGGCACCGCCGACGAAACGATAAAACTTGAGCCAGGGACCCATACCATAACCATGCAAAAGAAAGGCTATAAGCCATATACGTTCTCGGTTACGGTATACGATGGCCATGTTTATAGAAAAACCGCAACCCTGTATCCAGACAAATCGACAACCAAGACTGGTACAACGGCAACAACCATAACATCCAGAGTTGAGAAATTCGTAGATGCGGTGGGCGGAGAAGAAGCCATTACGCCAGATCATATAGTATATGCTTATGCAATTGCTAAGAACAAACCCGATCTGGCGGAATCAGCAAGGAGTGAATCTTCACCCCCAATTGCTGGAAACTGGACTTTTGCCGAGGACGACGTAAAAGAACTGATCTCATTATACAGGGGGTCTTAAATGCCTATCACCGAAGCCAGGAAGGGCTACTTATCAACCCATTTTTTTTCGGGCGGAATTATAGACTCTGATGGATTGATAGATGCAATACTTGCCGACTTAAATGGTACAGAAGACGTAACGGTTGACGATGTGGTGTGGATGTTCCTGTCACTTGGAACCAGATATAGTCCACCAGATATTGGTTTCGAGATCACCGCGAAAGTAACCGCAGTTAAGGACGGATCAGCAATAGAAGCACTGATGGAATGTGTCCCCGGCCAGGTCTGCGATTTAACTCCGAAAACAGTCATACTTTATGGGGTGTTTCCACGCAGCAGAGACGCAGAAGCCAAAGAATGGTTGATGCTCCATTTGCCAATTGGTTCAGAAATAACCCTGACACCGATGGGAAATAATTATATCGTGAACAAGAATGGAGAAGTTATAAACGATTCCTTGAATAAATATATAGAAAATCTCGGGCAGGTTACTGAGATAACTGGTTACGATACGATGGCTTCCGTGATGGAGATCATCGATGGAGATACTATTCAAGTAATCCAGCAATGCGCTCCCGGCCAGCTCTGTGACATAACACCGGTTAGTGTGAGATTGCAGGGAGTGTCGTCGTCTGAAATGAGTTTCCCGGCAGGACGAGCTGCCAAATCATGGCTTTATGAGCAGATTCCGCCCGGGACTACGGTCAAACTGGCAGTGAAAGGCAAAGATACATACGGCAGATTGATAGCAGATATATATTATCCAGCCAATAGTACTACTAGCATAAACGACAAAATGATACAGGCCGGGAAGACAGTAGGCTATAATCCAACTGCCGAGTCGATAGATTCAAAGGTTGACGTAAAATATGTAGGAGGCGTTGCAAATTCATATCCTGCTGCATGCACTTCAACTGTATCTAAACCATCCGCAGTACTCAGTCTCATATCCCCGGTCTGCAATGTGGTGAAAAAGGATGGATCTGAAACATGGTTCGGATATACCGTGAAAAATGTTGGAGACAAACCCTGGAAAGGCTGGATGGGTGTCGTGCTTACTGATAACAATACTAGGAAAACATATCAGTATACTGGCGACCCGCGAAAATCCAGTACAATAGCCCCAGGCGAAACCAAGACGCTGTTTACGAAATTCGTAGTGCCGCAAGAGTTCGGAAATAAGATATCATGGGAGGCTCTTATAAATAGCCTCTAATTTTCTTTTTCGGTTCAACCAAAACGTATTTCAAGTCGGAAACCTATTTTAAAATTGTGATACGATGGCGACCCTAGAAGATTTGCGAATAGTTTACGGGGCATTGACGTCCTGCAAGACTGCTGATGAAATTGCGCATAACGTAATGCTACCAATGGATATTGTAACAGAATGTCTTGACACTCTTAAATTAATGGGCGTGATCAGCAAAGACAGCTATTCAGATGTTTACTGTCCCATAGAGGAGGTTGCAGGAAATATATGCAAGCAATGTAATGAGATAATAGAAAACCTAAAATAATAGGATAGTCGATGTACTCTATTTTTTTTGATAACAACGAAAAGCAAGGTAAGCGGCCTGACTTTTTGGACGAAGCCTGGACTTATTATAAGAAAAGAATAAATAAGCCAGAACCAGCAAACCTAGACTTCGATCTTATGCTGGTAGATGAAGAATCCGGTAAACAGGTTGGAGCAGAGATTAAGGAACTCGACGATTTTTGGGGCAGCCTTCCACCAAGGGGTCGGCTAGGTCGGCAATGCATGGATATAGCCCTAAAATGTGACTACGGATATCTAAGCATACTTGGTAGTCTGTCGGAGCTGATCGAGTCTATTCCTCCATACTACAAGACTGACGAGGGAAACATAATAGAAAAACCAGAAGAACGAATGACACTAGATGAGAACATGGTATATGCTGTTCTCGGCGATATCAAATCTCTAGGAGTGTTGCCGGTTTTTCTGTCGCGAAACCCAATCGATTCGTTTCGGTTGCTGATTAACTATATGATCCACGATGTCATCAGTGACCCGCCTATAACCTTGTGTAGCAAGCCTCGTAAAAACATGCATGCTATAAACGTACTCTGCAATCTACCAGGAATCGGGTGGGAAAGAGCAGAAGCTATATTGGAACAGTATGGCTCTGTCTCCGAGTTCTTACAGGAAGCGCAGGTCTGCCTAGACAGCGGCAACTTGGGGCCTCTGGAAAATCTCAAGATAAACGGCAGGCGATTTGGTAAGTCCGCGCATAAGATGTTTCAGGTAGATGGTATCTGGGGAATTTCATAAATACATATTTTTTTTTAGTATTAACGAAAACCCATATATAGTAGATAATATAGAGAAGAGTATAAGGGATGATAAAAATGCTGACACGACTTAGGAACAGTATCATGCGTCCAGTTGATGCATGGTGCATGAAAAGATGTACCAGGTCTTTATCTGCAACACATGGTGATTTCATATATTCGCCCGTATTGCCGCCAGTTATACAATTTGCATCGGACGATTTCAATGCAGCCTGGGAACAGGCCCTCTCAAATGTGATACTAAGAGGCAAACCAATCACATTCGGGGGTAAAGATGGCGCGAAACAGGCAATGGATACCATGCAGACCATCGTATTGGGTAATCATGCAGTTGAACAGATACTGGGAGAGCATCTGCATCCCAAGTTCCCGTTTCAACTGGTAGACCAGTATTTGGAGGAATTCACACCCGAGTATCTTGAAAAATACCGAAGCCAGGGCTCCGAAGGATTTGATTATATTTATTACGATAGATTCGATAGAGATGATCAAATACTCTATATGAGACAGGGCCTCCGAGAGCAAATTGAGTCAGGAATTCAGTCAAACCGGAATCAGATGATCACATGGATACCCAGGATAGATCAGACTAAAACAGCAACACCTTGCTTACAGAGAGTGGGAATTCGCTATGAAAAGGATGACCGCGTATCAGTTAACCTCAGCTGGAGGTCAAGAGACCTCTTTGGAGCCTGGCAAATAAATCTCGTCGGTATTATAAATACATTATATCGGGATATAATTGATCCCAATCATTGCGAAATTGCCAGAATCGTTGACAGAAATGACTCTCTGCATATTTATAAGAGCGATATGATATCAGCAATTGGGGTAATCACACATGCTTGAGAGAACCGTCAGAACTCTGCACATGCTCGAAAAAGACAAAAAATCTCCAATAGATCGCATAGTAATCCTGAACAAAGAGATCGCTCAGGTAGCTTATGAGTTGCTTCAATGTAGGATATTTCCAGGCGAGGCAAAAGCGCACATGGCAAACGCCAAGTTGGAGCTTGGAGATGCATTAACCCAGCTTAATATGTTGTGCCTAGATATGGAATTGGTGCCAGAGGAGATCCTGAAATTGGGTATCCAGCATACCTATGAAAGATTCCAGGATTTCGCAGAGAGGGGATGGGATAAGAGACAAATGGAGACGCTTTCATGCAGAAGCAAAGAACTGAATGCATAGATAAAATTTTTTGTGGAAACACGACAGACATTTTAAAAACGCTTCCAAGCGACTTAGTAGACTGTTGTGTTTGCTCTCCGCCGTATTACGGTTTGCGGTCGTATTTGCCGGAAGGACATCCAGACAAGGCGTTGGAGATCGGCCTGGAGGAGAGCCCGGAGGCTTACGTGAGCAAGCTGGTGGAGGTCTTCCGGGAAGTCCGGCGGGTGCTGAAGAAGGAAGGGACGCTTTGGCTGAATTTGGGAGATTCCTATGCAGGCTCTTGGGGCAACTCCGGCCACAGACCGGAGCTGGACCATACATCGAGCTATCAGAGAGGAAAGAAAACTGAGTATTTCTCGAGGGGTGGCTGGGATCAGAGGAGAGAAGTTCCGCCCAATCAGAAGGTAGCTGGATGCAAGCCCAAAGACCTGATCGGGATTCCCTGGACGGTCGCATTTGCTCTCCGGGCCGATGGGTGGTGGCTACGATCCGACATAATCTGGCATAAGCCCAACTGCATGCCGGAAAGCTGCAAGGATCGGCCCACAAAGAGCCATGAGTATATGTTTTTGCTGAGTAAGGGGAAGAAATATTATTATGATGCTGAGGCGATTTCAGAAGATGCCATAAACACCAAAATGCCCGGAAAAAACATGCGGGATACCAGAGAAACATATGGGCCACAAAATGGCGGTAACAGTGGATTAAGAGATCTAAAGCAGCGATATAAAAGCGGTGATTGGCCTACAAAACGCAATAAGCGCACCGTCTGGACCATTCCCACCCGTCCTTACAAAGGGGCACACTTCGCCACATTTCCCGAAGCTCTGGTAGAGCCTTGCATCCTGGCGGGATGCCCCGAAGGTGGTATCTGCCTTGATCCATTTTTCGGAGCTGGTACCACCGGCCTGGTGGCGAAGAAGCTAGGACGGCGCTTCATCGGCATAGAGCTGAATGAGGCATATATAGGCATGGCGCAAAAGCGCATCGCCGCCGTACCAAATAGATTAGATAACTGGATGTGAATTCATGAAAATAACCACGCCAAATGTAGACACCATCATACAGGGCGACTGCCGGGAGGAGATGAAGAAGCTGCCGGACATATCCAGGAATAGCCGCCGCGAACAGGCAAAAATATTTTGTGTAGAGGAGATATTACCAGACGCTTTAGCCGAAATCGAGCGGCTGCGGGCGGCTCTAGCTGAATCGGAAAAAATTGTCGAGCACAAAAGCAAGTCTGCCACCCATTGGTATGACGAGCATCTTAGGGCACAAACCGACCTCACACAATCCAAGCGAGTCATAGAACAGCAAGTCGCCAAGATCAAGGAGCTGGAAACAGCGTATCTGAAAGCTCAGAATAGCAATCTGTTGAGAAAACAGGAAATCGAGCGGCTGCGGGCTTCTCTGATAGATCTACATGCAGAGTACATCAATACTCTGGAGAAGAATCCAGACTGTTCTGCATGGGATCTGGATGAGCAAAGCGATGCGGATCAAAGGCGACTGAGGAGGAACGCGGCACATGCCATCTC
>Ga0302249_1000106_pt1 | contig 79910 bp, 61 predicted proteins | sample AAG_UR_Val_MG_FD_193531 | JGI IMG/M metagenome (GOLD analysis project Ga0302249, IMG submission 193531) | Enriched activated sludge microbial communities from anaerobic digester in WTTP, New Holstein, Wisconsin, United States - AAG_UR_Val | ecosystem: Engineered > Bioreactor > Anaerobic >... | reverse complement strand
TTATATTATTTTTAAATATTACCTAATTAGGTAATGCAAAATAACAACAAAAAAACCACATAAACAAATAATAATGTGGTTTTTCTAAATTTTTCTATTCCCTATTTTTTTAGGGTTTGGGATTAATCTATTTTCTGAAAGTGCCTAAATTAAAAAACCCCGTCAGGAAATGGATTCGTGACGGGGTTTGCATCTGTTATGACGCTTTTAGCAGACAGAAAGAATGAGAGGAGGCTAATGTTTAATCAGTTTTTCTATGCTTGCCTGCTTTCCATTCAATATACGTAATATATAAATTCCCTTTGGACTGCTGGTAAGATCAAATTCATGTTGATTCTGACCAAAGAGTTGTGTTTGAAGTATTTTTTCGCCCATCATATCAAATATTTCAATATTGATGGTTGAAGTCTCATCAGTTTCTTTCATCAGTAAAGTGAAGCGTCCGGTCGAAGGATTAGGGAATAATGTAAATACAGATTCTGTTGTTTCAGGATTTATAATCACAGCAGGAATAATCTCTTCCGATTTGGCTGCAACCATTGCAGCAGCCTGTTCGCAGTATGTTATTTCCTCCATGATACCGGCATAAAAATTAGCTCCTTCGCTAACATGAACGCCGTCGCCAAGAACAATATTAGTGCCGGCATACAGGTATGCAGTAGCATTTTCAAGTAAAGTAAAGTCTGTTGCATTTATACTTATTCCAGCTCTGAACTCTCCGATACTTCCTGATCCTACCTGAGCATTTGAAATAGTAACAATTTCTGTTGCATCGTAGCAGCCATCCACTTCACCAGTAACAGATAAATTTGGCTCAGGCCCCGGTTCTTCTTTTGCAACAATGCTTATATCATCAAAATACCAGCCATTGATATTGTTATAATTATTACCAAAATATGTAAAGGCTATTAGGAAATCTTCAGTATTTTCTGGAAGTTCAAAATCAAATTCATTATATTGAGCATTGTAATTAGCATCAATGAAAAGTTGCCAAATTATAGACCAGTTTTGCCCATCATCAACTGAAAACTCAATTGCAATATAAGCTCCTTCGTAAAACCAATAATAATCCAGGTATTGTTTCAGCGATATTGTAAAATTACTGGCGCCTTTGGTTAACAGAACTGGTGTGATTAACCTTGATATTCCTGTAAAACCTGGAGAAAAATTAAGCTTCATTTCTGGGTTTGTTCCGCCTGCAAAATTACTATTAGAAACACCCCAGGCTCCTTGACCCAATTCCGCTTTTGACCAACATCCGGGTATCTGACTAACTGCTGTTTCGTCAAAATTTTCAATAAACGGTAATGTAAAAGGAGCACATAATGTTTCAAATAATATTGGTCCAGCCCAAAGACTGATATCACCATCTCCACAATTAGCCTGAACATATACCTGATATTTGGTAATTATCTGTAATTCTTGAATTGTAAATGTATTGCTTGACACTCCCTGAATTAAATTTCCCCCGTTGTAAGGATTGAACCCCAAAACCCCATACTTAATATTCCATAATGATTCATCAGAACCTGCTGTCCATGAGATATCTGCTGACGAACTGCTTATATTTGAAACTAAAAGGTCAGTTGGGGGTAAACATTGTGTGGGCTTCATAACTGTAACATTGTCAATCAGAATTTCAACAAGCCCACCGCCACCAGCTATTTGAGAATATCCATAAAAAGCTATCTGTTTAACACCAGGTTCATCAAATGGAATAGTAACTTTCATACCTGTATGCGGTATTTCATTAAATACATATTCAGAACCTTGATTATCCCATTGTATAATGACATTTTCAGGTGTCCAATTTATACCGTCTCCTATGAGAACCGCAAATATTTTATCAGGTCCGGCCGGTGGAGAAGGTGGATTCATACTATTTCGTACCGTTAACGCTAAATCAAAAACCAATTCATAGTCATCTTCTGGTATATTTATTGGCGGAGTTATGAGCCATCCATGAAATGTAGAATTAAGAAATATTTTAGCTGCTTTATTATTAGGATCAGCATTGTTGTTTAGCCAGTTTCCCTGAAGCCAGCTACCTGAAGGATGTGTATCCAAAACAGTTGGATCAGCTAAAACTCCATTATGTTTTGTCCAATTCAAGGGTGGAAAAGGATCACTTGCTGTAAAACCAAAATTTTCTACCCATGGGAATGAATAAATTGTTGGGTCATCCATAACTGTAAAAGATCGTATTTCACTTAATGCTTCGCCCGCAGCATTATAAGCTCCAACTCTCCAGTAATAAGTTGTTGAGTACTCTAAGGGTGGTAAAACTGTGTATGGAGAAGCATTAACATCAGCCCATTCAAAAGTAGGCGTGGGAGAGGTGTCCATGTAGATTTTATAACCATTTGGAATTCCACCGGTAGCAGTTGGAGTCCAGGTTAATATGGGTTTATTTATAACATTAACAGCGTTGTTTGATGGAGCTGTTATCATGGGAACCCCAGGTATTACCGGAGTGATTTCAGGTCCGAAAATCTGATCAATATATACTGCTGCACCCATGCCGGTGTTAAATACAGCTATAGCAAAATAATACTCTGATATCTCTCCAGCCAGAGAACTAAGATCCACACTAAAATATTCAAATTTTGAAGTAGTGGGAATTGGCAATGGAGCACTGATATTAAGCCAGTTCTCACGATCAGTTGAGTATTTAATCTGAATTCTCTGCGAACTAGTTGCTGCAGTTGTTAAAGCGTAAAATTCAAATTTGCTTTCCGGAGTAATTGTTAATAATGGAGTTGTAAGTAAACTTTGAGTAGCTGAGCTATATTTATAAACAGAAGCAGTGCCATGATGTTTGTAAAATGTATTTTTTGTGAAGTTACCGGGATTTGTCCAACCAAGAGGGGGAAAAGTTGTTGATTCAAAACTTTCAAAAAGTTGTGTTTCAGTAACTGTTTTAAAACTCCAGACTAGACATCCCTCAGCAAGTCCAATACTATTGCGGGGAACAATTTGCCAGTAATAGGTTTGCCCAGCAACAAGTGATGGAGTGTAAGTAGTTTCACTCTGATTTTGAATGAATTCCGGCGGATTACTTGTTCCAAAATAAATATCATAAGAAGTAGGAGCACCTCCTCCACTTTTCCAGCTCAGGGTTTGGTCAAGTAATACTGTTTGATTATTTAAAGGACTAATGACTTGAGCACAGTTTGGTGGATTAACCGGAATATAAGCAGCCATATCAAACTGAATTTGTGCTATAACTGAATTTAAATAACCAGATGGTGGATTGGCTGGATCCGGGTTATTAATGTCGTCATAGTAATATATTCCTCTGTTCGAACCCGAATTAAAAGAACGCCAGGCAGCAGTACAACTATAACCAGGGGAAGTTTCATTTACTGCTACAACAATATTATCTCCTGTGTAATTAAATGGAGTTTGCAAGGTTATCTCAAGCCATGTTCCTGCAACCGGTGTAGGAAGATCCCCTGAAAATACTTGTGTTAACTGATCAGCAGGAACCCAGTTCGATGAATTAAAAAAAGAAGCTTTGGTAGTATTACCCAGATATATTGTCCAGCTTTTCCATTCACTAAAAATTGTACCACCAGAGGCATAAAAAAATCTTATCTTAGTAATAAGCCCAGGACCACCTCCTGCGTCATTAAGCTCATCTTGTAAATAAATTTGCTGGCTGTAATTAAAACCGTAACAGGAATTAATCGGGAAATCTAAATTTGTGGTTTCACCCAAGCCAATTTGTACATCAACAGCTTTAAGGCTAAATACTCCTAAAAGCATTACAATAAAAAAGAGTAGTGATTTTTTCATAATTTTAAAATTTTAATGAAACATAAAAGGATATAAATTAACTTAATAAATAATCTATGGCTTTATTACGGAGGTAAATAGTTAAATTAATAATCAATGAATCCATTAATCTGGTTTTTAGCCAGGAAAAACATATTCCTGGTATTTTATTTTAGAGATATCATCTTAAAATGGAGCGAATTGTAATATTCGCTCCATAAACAACCAACCAAACATGAAGAAATCACTTTTCTTCTAATTTATAACTATTTCCTTTCCTAAATTGAATCGTTGTATTAAATCAAATATATTTTGAAAATATTTTGTTATTCAATAATTATATTAACAGTTAGAATAATATCCAGAAGATTAATAATGCCATCTCCTGATATATCTGCATTCTCAAAACAGAAAGGATCAGGATTTTGTCCTGCTATATAATTAGCCAGGCAAATAACATCAAGCACATTTACAATACCATCGCAATTTGCATCTCCCAATATTGCAGTGCTTGTGTAATTGAATTCCCATTTTTCCCAGCTTCTGCGTACATCAATACCATCACTGGCATTAACATACCAATAAGTTGAGTCGGCGCTCATCCATGGTGCAGGTACTATATTAATTGTAGTATCCTGAACAGGACCAAAAACTGTACTTTGATTTGGATTCTCAATATGGAGATAATAATCAATAGTGTTGCCCAAGTCGGGGTCATAACTTGCTGTCCATTTAAACACGACACCCCTATTTGTATCAGAAATATCAGGTAAAGGTTCAATCAAACGGAAAATCCGTGGTGGTACATTTCCTTCCTGCTGAATGGTAATGAACTGGTTTGCATTAATATTATATAGTTTCTGTAACATACCGCTTGGCCATAAAATATGGATGCTGTCAACAATTTGAGCATTGCCAAGTCCGATGTGTAAAGCTAGTGCATCCTGAGAAGATGCACCGCGTCCACCGTTTATTTCCCTTATTTGCTGCCTGTCGTTTGCAAACACTGTAACCCGGCTTCCAATACTACTTCTGTTATCAAATGTTCCTTCCAAAGTAATATTTAAAAAGTTTTGTGCATTACCGCCATCATTTTTTAGTAGTATAAATCCATATGAATGCCCTGCAAAAATGATATCCAGATCACCGTCGCGGTCAAAATCACCCCAACTAATTGTAAAACCATCGGAAGGACCATTTATATTTGCTGCAGGTGCAACATTGGTAAATGTACCATCTCCATTATTTTCATGTAATCTGTTTGGGTTTACATGGTTGGTAGTAAATAAATCAAGATAACCATCATTATTATAATCAATCCATGCACAGGTTCTGGCATCTCCTACGTCTCCAACACCGGCGGTTAGAGTTTTATCAGTGAATTTCCCATTTCCGTTATTATGAAACAGTACATTACGATTAGAACCAATATTGGCAAAATACAAATCCATCAAACCATCATCATTATAATCCCCCCATGCAACAGCCACACTTTTTCTGTAATCACTTACAGCAGCAGCAATAGTTACATCTTCGAACCCCATACCTGCAATATTTTTATACAAGCGATTTGTTTTTGTATTTGAGCTGAACGCACAATAAATGTCAGGAAATCCATCATTGTTATAATCAGAAGCCGAGGCTGTTGTACCAGAAGATTGATTAAATCCCATATTCTGAGTAACATCCTCAAAACTTCCGTTGCCATCATTTCTAAATAGATAAGGTGTTCCGCCCCATGTAAGGCAGAATATATCCAAATGACCATCACAATCATAATCCATCCATATTCCACGATTTGTAGAAAAACCGGTATTAAACGTTTCAACAAATCCATTTCCTGAATTATTACGATATACTTTTAAAGGATCACTTGAATGCATTGAGCTCAGGAGAATATCAGTGTAGCCATCGTTGTCGTAGTCACCAACAGCAAGGCTATGGGGTGTTGTGGCGGCAAGGCCTGATTGCTCTGTAATATCAGAAAAAGTGCCATCACCATTGTTGTGGTAAAAAAGAGTCTGATTTTGGGTTGAACCAAAAATGTCAAGCCACCCATCGTTATTATAATCAATCCAAATTGCAACATCGCCTAAACTAGGTAAAACATTAATACCTGATTGTGATGTTATATCTGTAAATGTCTGACCGGTTACCGATAATTGTATTGCTAAGCTAAGAAGAAGTAATATTCGATTTTTCATGTTGTAGAATGAAAATTTATACAATAAGTCGCGTTGTTACTTGAAGTATAAAGATTAATTACTGTTAAGAATTATATTTACTGTATTGATCACATCCGATACAGTTATCTCACCGTCACCGTTTACATCTGCATTCTCGAAACAGAAAGGCTCAGGATTATTTCCCATAATATAATTCATTATTACTATTACATCACTTATATTTACTATGCCATCGCAGTTGGCATCGCCGGGTAATGATGTAGTAGCATTTCCCAGTTTAAGGATTAGCATTTCAAGCTCATTTGCCACATAAATAAGATCGTTTTCTGCATCGGCTATCATATCATTAACCCGTGTGCCGTTAGTAAGATACCAGCCTAATGAAACAGGCTGTTCAGGATTGGAAACATCAAACATCTCAATACGTCCGTTATCCATCCCTAAGTATGCTATATCGTTAAGTTTTAATACGGAATTTGGTTTTCCAACATTTGTATAAACTTGGCCAAGGGGTATAATCACATTCTGACTAACATCGAAAGTGAATAAACTGCCTGAATAATCAGCTACGCAGGCAATACCATTATCTACAGATACATCAAATACAGGTCCATTGGTATTATACCAATTCACAAGATATGGATTTAAAGGATTGGTAACATTATAAAGCTGAAAACCATAGTTGCCACCTGCAACATAAACAAAACCCTGTTTATTTGCCAGAATACCCATTCCATTTTGTCCATATACTGATGTAATACCTTTTTCAACCAATGTTCCGGTTGATCCATCATAAATCCTGATATAATTTTTATCAACTAAATAAGCGCTTCCGCCAAAGTAACTTAAAGTACTATTAAAATAATAACCCATATTTCCTCCGGCAGGTTGTAAATCAGTAATATAAGGATTTGTAAGGTCCTCAATATTGACTAATACTATGTTGTAATCATAAGTGGGAAAATTATAAACTGCAACGCAAATATATGCCCAGTTGTTTTGATCGGTTGCAATTGATATGCCATGCCCAGGAAGGTCAATAGTTGATATTAGTATGGGATTTGTAGGGTCAGTAACATTCAGAATATCCAGAAGACCAGCTTCAAATTGCGTGCCTTTGGAATTGTCTCTTGCAACCAGGGCATATTTCTGATTATCTTTATCCAATAGCGCTACTGATCTTGATTTACCCGGTTTTGATTCTATTTTACTGATAACTGATGGGGATGTAACCTCTGAAATATCTATAAGGTGAATAGTATAACCTTCAGAATGTTCCTGCCCATTATTTAAAATATATAAAATATTGTTCTTTAAGCCTCCCAGTGTATAAAGGCTATTATAAAACCAACTCCCAATATGGGAGTATAGAACGGTCGGGTTTACTGGGTTGGTTATGTCACAGATAGTGAATTTCCCATTATTACTATGATTTAAAACCATAATATTGTTCTCAATAGCTATGTTGTATATAGTATGGGAAGATGGTAATCCTTCATAAACCCGTGTAAGATTTGCAGGATTTGATATGTCATAAACAAGGAGTTTAAGAGTAGTTGCAACCAATAGATAATGATCTTTAATTATAGCCTTGCCCCAGCATGTTCCGCCTGTATTGAAATCGTCGCTTGAAATTAACTGTATGTCTTCAGGATTACTTACATCAAGACAAAAGACTGTGTAAGAATTGACATAATAAATATAATGACCTTTTTTAGTAAAACCTGCAAAACTGGTAGTAGCAGGAGGAATATGAATGGATCCTGCCGGATCAAAGCCATAATCTGCAGTAAGCTTATAGATTTTTACTCCGCTTTCATGAGCAAAATATACATATGACTGCTCAATGGCGATCATATAAGGTTCAAAACCAAGATACTGGAAGTTGGTAACTTCAGGATTTGCATAATCTCTTATATCAATAACAACTACTCCACAGTCATTGCAAACATATGCGTAGTCACCTTGTATTGTAAAATGATATGCTTTTCCTGGTACAGGGGTGCAAGAAATATTTACAGGGTTTTCCGGATCAGCTACATTATAAATATGAAAACCATAAAAATCAGTAAAAAATAAGTAATCGTTTTCTATAATAGGACTGGAGCGGGGTGTATCAACCAATATTCCATTTTCGAGATTATGTGAAACCGGATGGAACAATTCCTCAGTATTACCCCAGGTTTGACCAAATGTAAGATTTGAATACCCGCACAAAACAGCAACAATAATTGCAAAGTTCAGAATAAATGTTTTTTTCATGATGAAAAGAATTAAAGGTTAAAAAAATATTTGTTAATAATTAATGATATGATAACCATTGTGTTAGAAGTAATTGAAGGGCTTATTGACTTTATATGTTTTATGATTCTAGAAATTATCATTTGAATTAAAAAGCTGACTTTGGTTTTAAATCTTTATTGAATATTTGTTTCATGGCAATTTTTGTTTTGTAGGTCAAAGACAATTAAATATATTGATGCAGCAAAATTATTACTTAATTCCAGTACCGGAATCAGTAGTATCGGGTAAAAAATATCAGTAGTATAGGGTATTTTTATCCTGATTATTAGTATATTATAAAAATCAGCGAAAAAATGAATTAGTTTTGCCGGGTCAAAGGTGAATTTTATAAACTAATATTTGAAAAAATTGAAAATTCAAACCTTCACTCTGTTTTTATTAAAGGTATTATTTTTTAAAGATTGATAAATGAAATCGCTTGTATTGCTTATAATCTCAACATTGTTGATGCAGTTCAATGTACTTGCCGACATATTTTTTATGAACGGGCAAAAAAGGCAATCAAACGTTTCATCAATAATAATTGACGGACAGCCTGTTGACACCCTGTTTAAAGAGATGCAGGATCTGGTTTATTCCAATCCGGACAGTGCCAGAATCCTGGCTGACAATGTTCTAAAAAAATTGGATGATAATGAATGGCAGATAAGAATATTAAATCTGATAGGCACAACCTGTGTTGTGCAATCCAATCATTTTCAGGCATTTGAGAGTTATCACAAAGCTCTTAAACTTTCAATACAATCAAATAATCCTGAGAGAATAGGCGATAGTTATAATAATTTAGGTGTATTGAATTTATCAATAAAGAATAATAAAGATGCGTTGGAAAATTTTCTGGCTGCAATTCAAAATTACGAGTTGGCTTCAATTCCCGACAAAATAAATGTTATTCACTGCAACCTTGGTATTTTATACCTTGATCTTAGTAACGTTGAAAAAGCATTTTATCATTTTCACAGAAGTCAGAATGGTTTTCTGGATAGCCAGGATAGCCAAGGACTTGCAATAGTTTATAGCCATCTGGCTGCTTCATTGTTGCAGGTAAATCAGCCTGATTCTGCCATGTTTTATGCTAAACTGTCAATTCAGGTGGCAAATAGCATTTCCGACCTTTATACATCAGCATTTGCACTAACTATTGAAGGCAATATTTATCTTAAAGAAGGTGATTTTAAAAGTGCAGAGGCAATCTATAAAGAAAGTCTTGAAATATCTGAAAAGATTAATTCCGGTAGTTTGATAACTACTAGTCAGCTTGGATTGGCAAGGATAAATCTTGAACAAAATAATACGGACAAAGCTCTTGAACACGCTTATAAAGCACTTGAAGAAGCTGAAATTACTAATTCAACTGAGTTAATATATGACGTGTTTGAAGTATTATCAGCTATTTATGAACAAACTGAAGATTTTGAAAAAGCTCTTTCATATTATAAAAGTGCAAATAATTTGAAAATAGCGCTAAACGATCAGTCAAAACTACATCAACTCTATTACATGGAGATAAATCAGTTGATCAAAGATAAAGAAGCGCAATTGCTTGAAATAGAGAAACAAAAGCTTTCATTGAGCCGGAGAAATTCACTAATAATACTTTTAGGGTTACTGTTCATAGCAATAATCATTATAATCCTGCTTATCTATAACAATCATATAAATAAAGTAAAACAGGAACAGGCAGTTAAGTTTAATGAAGCTGTTGTTAAACTTACCGAAGAGCGTTCAAAAGCGGCTTTTGATGCTGAAATACAGGAACGTAAAAGAATGGGGCTGGAATTGCATGATAGTGTTGGCCCAATGTTATCTTTAGCAAAATTAAACCTTACTGCACTACTTGAAAGATCTGATCTGGCACCGGAAAGAAAATCAATGATCTTGAATACTACAGTTTCAACCCTTAATGAGATTTTAAGAGAAATGAAACATATAGTTCAAAATATGGCGCCTATTGTGCTGATTGAGAAGGGTTTCAGATTTGCAGTAGAAAATCTTGTATTAAAACTTAATGAAACTGAAAAATATACTGTATCCCTGGATATTTCAGGTTTGAATGAAGAGATGGATCAATATCTTGAACATGCACTTTATAGAGCTATTTTAGAGGTAGTGAACAATATACTTTCTCATGCTGATGGTTCGGAAATTAATATACAAATTATTCAAAATCACGAAGATATTACCATAATGATTGAAGATAATGGTGTGGGATTTGATTTTCAACAGCAGGAGAATTCAAAAGGGCTGGGTTTAAAAAGCCTTATATCAAGAATTGAAGGGCTAAAAGGTAAAGTGTTTATTGATAGCGTTGTAGGTAGGGGAACAATAGTAACCATTGTTGTACCTGATTAAAAAAAAGAGTAATGCAGAAAATCAGAATTTTTATAATTGATGATCATAAACTTTTTGTTGAAGGAATAAGTTCCCTTTTATCTGATGATCCCCGGTTTGAGATTGTTGGTCATGCACTTTCAGGAAATGAATTACTGAGTAGATTTGAAGAACTTGATCTGGATATTTTTCTTATTGACATAAATATGCCTGAGATTTCAGGTGTTGAACTCACCCGTCAGATTAAAAGACTTAATCCAAAAGCCAACATCCTTGCTCTTACTATGTACGACGATTACAGCTATGTTGAAAAAATGATTAAAAGCGGGGCTGCAGGGTATGTGCTCAAATCGGCAAGCTTGTCAGAACTTTCTAAAGCTATTGAATTTGTGTCTAGCGGAAAGAAATATTTTGGTGAAGAAATTCAGGAAATGGTTCATAACAAGATAAGCGGAAAGGCAGCTTTTGATGAAAAAAGACCTTTAGTGAATGAATTAAGTCTTACAAAAAGAGAAATTGAGATTTTATCATTGATAGTACAGGAATATACTACCCAGCAGATAGCTGAAAAACTGTTCATCAGCGAAAGAACTGTTGAAACCCATCGAAAAAATATTTTTTCAAAAACAAAAGTCAAGTCAGCCATAGGTTTAAGTAAGTTCGCATTTCAGCACGGCATTATTGATTTTAAATAAGGCTTCAAACCATATCTTATATTTTACGTATTAATTCCGGCACATTATTTCATATTTGACATTTTAACACTTAAAGCAATAAGCTGTATTTCCGTTATGGATATTTGCTGAACTCACCATTTTACCATAGTTGAAAAACACAAGTTTATTGAACCATCTTTATTCTTTTACTGTTATCTTATTTACAATAAATCAATTGAGAAAATGAATAAAGTTGTTAAAGATGCCTATGAGGCTATACAGGGAATAAGTGATGGAATGATACTGATGTTCGGAGGTTTTGGTCTTTGCGGAATTCCTGAGAACTGTATTTCTGCATTGGTGAAAGCTGAAATAAAAGACCTTACCTGTATCTCAAATAATGCCGGTGTTGACAATTTTGGTTTAGGTTTGTTGTTAAAAAAGCATCAGATAAAGAAAATGATCTCATCGTATGTAGGTGAAAATGATGAGTTTGAAAGACAGTTGCTAAGCGGGGAGCTTGAAGTAGAACTTATTCCTCAAGGTACTCTTGCAGAAAGATGCAGAGCCGGCGGAGCAGGCATTCCGGCTTTTTTTGTTCCTGCAGGCTATGGCACTGAAGTAGCCGAGGGTAAGGAAGTTAGGGTTTTTAATGGAAAACCCCATGTGCTTGAAACTGCTTTAACTGCTGATTTTGCTATCGTTAAAGCATGGAAGGGTGATACAATAGGGAACCTGGTTTACAGGGCAACAGCTAATAATTTCAATCAGCCTATGGCAATGGCAGGAAAAATCACTATTGCAGAAGTTGAAGAACTTGTCCCTGCCGGTACTTTGGACCCGAATTTTATTCATACACCCGGGATATTTGTCCAGAGGATTTTTCAGGGTAAAAATTATGAAAAAAGAATAGAACGCAGAACTGTCAGAACCTGATAACTTTTTGTTTTACATTATTTTTTGGATCTAATCATCGGTGTCTTTGTTGTTTAGGACTTGTGATCCGGAAAATATTTTAAGAAATTAAGCTTTAATCTCAATATGATAAATTATGCTTACTAAAGAACAAATAGCTCAACGCATAGCCAAAGAACTTAAAGACGGATATTATGTTAATCTTGGTATTGGCATTCCTACCCTTGTGGCTAATTACATTCCCGAAGGAATGCAGGTAATTATTCAGTCAGAGAATGGTATTCTTGGAATGGGTGTATTCCCTGAGGAAGAAGAAGTAGATGCAGATCTTATAAATGCTGGAAAACAAACGGTAACAGTTATTCCCGGAGCTGCCTTTTTTGATTCAGCAACAAGTTTTGCAATGATACGTGGTGGTCATGTTGATCTTACAGTACTTGGTGCTTTTGAAGTATCAGAAAAAGGTGACATTGCAAGCTGGAAGATACCCGGGAAAATGGTTAAAGGCATGGGGGGTGCTATGGATCTGGTAGCAGCGGCAAAAAATATAATTGTAGCTATGCAGCATACATCTCCTTCGGGTCAGTCGAAACTTTTGAGACAATGTACACTGCCTCTTACAGGCGTGGGATGTGTGAAGAAAATAGTTACTAATCTTGCGGTGCTTGAAGTCATCCCTGAAGGCTTCCGGCTCCTTGAACGTGCTCCCGGAGTGAGTATTGATGAAATTCGCAGGGCAACCGAAGGAACCCTGATAGTGGATGGAGAAGTAAAAGAGATCGAGCTATAGAAAACTGTTTACTACATTGATTTACAAGCTAAACAAATTCTTCGCCTTTTTTTGTACGTATATCTTCTACAAAATTGCGTATTTCCTGCTCATCTTTTTTGTGACAAACCAAAAGAATATTATCAGATTCAACAACAATATAATCTTCAAGCCCATGTAATACAACAAGTTTGTCTTTGGGCATATTTACAATACAGTTTTTAAGCTCATAACTCATTACATTGTTTCCGATAATAGAATTCCCCGATCCATCCTTAGGCAGATTCTCGTATAATGAACCCCATGTTCCTAAATCTGACCAACCCAGATCAGCAGAGATAACATATACATTATCAGCTTTTTCCATAACCCCATAGTCAATTGAAATATTTTTTACTACAGGGTATGCCCTCGAAATAAAATAGTTTTCCTTTGGGGTATCGTAAAAATCAAGGCCTTCCCTGAAAATTTCATCAACTTCAGGTAAATATTGTTCAATTGCTTTCATAATACTTTTCAGCCTCCAGATAAAAATACCGGAATTCCAGAGGAAATCACCGCTTTTCAGAAATGATACGGCCAGATCATATTGTGGTTTCTCAGTAAATGTTTTTACTTTCGAAATACGATTGTTATTAGTAGAGTCCTCTTCAAACTGAATGTAACCATATCCGGTATCAGGCCGGGTAGGTTGTATTCCAAGCGTAAGCAGCCAGTCATTTTTTGCACTTGCATCAAGTGCGGTAAGTATGACATCAGTGAAATTATTTATTTTCGAGATAATATGATCTGATGGGGCTACAACTATGTTAGCATCAGGATTTTTTTTGAAGATCTTGTAGCTGGCATAGGCTATACATGGTGCTGTATTCCTTCGCATTGGCTCACCAAGTATCTGTTCGTCAGCAATTTCAGGAAGCTGGTTTTTTACGTAATCTAAATATATTTCACTGGTAACTACATATATGTTTTCTGTTGGACAAATGTTTCTGAACCTGTCAAAAGTGGTTTGTATCAATGTTTGGCCTGTACCAAGGATATCAATGAATTGTTTGGGTCGGGCTGTTTTGCTCATAGGCCAGAAACGTGCCCCAACACCACCAGCCATTATTATGCAATAGTTGTTTTTATTCATGATAGAGTATATTATTTGTTTATGGATATTTGTTTTGCCAAATATAAATGAAAATTCAATTTGCAGTTGGAAATTCTTGAGTAATTTATCTTTTTATTCTGTAAGGCAATACCCCTACTAAGGGATCGAAAGCGTACAAGCGATTATCTTTTAGCCGTCTACACTTAATTCTTTTCCTGGCCATTTCTATTTTTTCGAATACCTGATTTCTGTAAACAAATGTTTCCCCATTAGGAATGCCTTCTACGGTAAGCTGATCAGTATCAGGTTCAAAGGATTTAAGAGCATTTTTCAGAGCATCTTGACCTTGTTGCAAGGTTGTATCAGGTCGGGTATAAAAATTTATTGCTTCACTTATATTCTCAGGAAATAATCCGGGTTTATTGAAATCATTCAACAATTTCTTGAACAACATATTCCATTCCTGTCCGTGTGGTTTTGCTTTTTTTCCGTATTGCTGCCAGCATTTCATATGAGCGATCTCATGAATCAGAGTTATTAGAAATTCGTAGGGATTCAAGTCATGGTTAACCGAAATGCGATGTGGCTGACCATTAGCGGGAGGACGATAATCTCCGAGCTTGCTTGCCCGCGTCCTGCTTATACGTAAAATGGCTTTATTTTCAGTAAGAATTAACAGGATTTTATCTACGACTGACGGAGGTAGATACTTACTCAGAATTTGTTTGTCCTTCATGATATGCTACCCAGTCAATAGTGATTACTTCATTGCTTCCTAATTCGCTGAATCTTGAACAGTCACATCTCTGGTGATATCTTTTCTGGCTTTTACTGCTTTTACGTGAGGTAGAGCAGGAGCTAAACAAAAAGGCAAGCATGAGAATAAGGATAAGAACAGGCAATTTTTGAATTTTCATTGTATTATGATTTAATTACTTGAATTTGAGATGTTTGTAATTGAAAGGCGAAATTCTTTTTTATTGTTTGTATTATTGAGCAAACGGATAATAATAAAGGATATTTTTATACCGGATAATAAAACAGATGGAATTACTGAAAATCCGGATAAATATTAATGCGTATGGATTTATGCCACAAGAATTTTTATCTGATTTTTCAATTTATTATACTGTTGAATTAACAGATTTTAGAGGATTATATTTATCTTAGCCGATTATTTTTCACAGGTAATGAAAGCACTATACAGCCTTGGACAATATCTGCTATTATTAAAACAGGTATTCAAACCACCTGAAAATAAAAAGATTTACCTGAAGAGGATCATTCTCGAAATGGATCGCCTCGGATTGGATTCTCTTGGCATTGTGATGATCATTTCAATATTTATGGGAGCTGTACTTTGCATACAGCTTGCATTCAATATTGATCACCCGCTTGTACCTCTTTATACCATAGGTTATGCTGTGCGCGAATCAGTTGTACTTGAATTTTCGCCAACTATTATCAGTCTTATCCTGGCCGGTAAGGTTGGTTCTCTTATTGCTTCTGAAATTGGAACCATGCGCATTACCGAACAAATTGATGCCCTCGAAATTATGGGTATTAACCCCGCAGCTTTCCTGATTTTCCCCAAAATTGTGGCATCAGTACTCATTAACCCGGTACTTATTGTAATAAGTATGTTCCTGGCTGTTCTTGGTGCCTGGCTGGCAGGTATTACAACGGGACTTGTGCCTACACACATATTTGTTCTTGGTATCCAGTCGTTCTTTGTTCCGTTCAATATTTTTTATGCTCTGATAAAGACAGCAGTATTTGCTTTTCTTATTGCATCAATTTCAGGATATTATGGGTTTTATACAAAAGGTGGCGCACTTGAGGTTGGCACTGCAAGTACCAAAGGTGTAGTTATGAGCAGTATCATGATAATTGTTTTTAATCTGATTTTAACTCAATTGTTCTTAACATGATAGTGGCCGAGCATTTATCAAAACGATTTGGTGAGCATCAGGTGCTTGATGATGTTTCAGTAAGGTTTGAACGCGGAAAAACCAACCTGATAATAGGTACCAGCGGTTCAGGAAAGACAGTATTGATGAAATGCCTTGTAGGCTTAATTAAACCTGATAATGGTACAATTGAATATGACGGAAGACCTTTTTCTGAATCAGCGCCACAGGTAATTGGTGAAATCCGGCGCGAAATAGGTATGTTGTTCCAGGGTAGTGCCTTGTTTGACTCGATGACTGTTGAAGAAAATGTGATATTCCCGCTTTCGATGTTCACTAAGCTTTCGCGGGATGAAAAACTTGAACGTGCAAACTTTTGCCTGCAAAGGGTGAACCTTGAAAATGTCAATAAATTATATCCTTCAGAACTTAGTGGGGGAATGAAAAAACGAGTAGCTATTGCAAGAGCAATTTCAATTAATCCTAAATATTTGTTTTGCGACGAACCTAATTCTGGTCTGGATCCTGTAACCTCAAATGTAATTGATAAATTAATAAGCGAGATCACCAGAGAGTATAAGATAACTACAGTAGTTAATACTCACGATATGAATTCGGTAATGGAAATTGGCGATAAAGTATGTTTTTTATACCAGGGAAGATTGTGGTGGGAAGGCTCGCGCGAAGATATATTCAACAGCGATACCAAGGAACTTAATAATTTTGTTTTTGCTTCACAGTTGGCAAAACAACTGAAGCATTAAAATAATGTGATGAGCGTTATAGATATTGTTTTACTGATCCCTGTTGTGTGGTTTGCCTATAAAGGTTTTTCAAAGGGACTCATTCTGTCGTTAACTTCTCTAATAGCTTTATTTGCCGGTATCTGGATCTCAATTCATTTTTCAGATATGGTTGCCGACTGGCTTCGCAACGATATTGGTTTCGACAATTCCTATATGAGTATTATTTCTTTTGTTTTAACATTTGTTATTGTAGTTGTAGTAATACAGATACTTGGGAACTTGTTGGACAAATTGGTGAAAATGGCTGAATTGGGAATAATTAATCGTTTGTTCGGAATGATGTTTGGCCTTTTACGTGTTGCTCTTTTTCTTGGCATCATTGTTTTTGTATTAAACAGTATTGATACAAAAGGTAAATTGATAACCGGTGAAATGCGAAACAAATCATACCTTTATAATCCTTTGTCAAAGGTAATTCCGGGTATCTGGCCTCTTGTTAAAGATTGGATGCCTGAAGTTAAACCAGAGAAAAAAGAGGAGAAAAAGGAAGAAAAAAAGGATGATCCTCCAGCTATAATTGTTTAAGAGCGACCAAATTCCATCAGATACCGTTTGATAAAATCATCAATCTCTCCATCCATAACAGCTTGAACATTTGATGTTTCATAACCTGTTCGCAGGTCTTTAACCAATTTATACGGGTGCATTACATAATTTCTTATTTGCGAACCCCATTCAATAAGTTTTTTACTGCTTTCAATTTTTGCCTGCTCTTCCTGCTTCTTTCTAAGCTCAATTTCATATAGTTGTGATTTAAGCATTCGTAGTGCTTTTTCGCGGTTTTGCTGTTGTGACCGTGTTTCCTGACACTCTATTATAATCCCGGTAGGAGCGTGGCGAAGACGAACAGCAGTTTCTACTTTATTTACATTTTGTCCGCCCGGACCACTGGAGCGAAAAGTATCCCATGAAATATCAGCAGGATTGATTTCTATAACAATATTATCGTCAATCACAGGGTATGCATATACCGAAACAAATGAAGTATGGCGTTTGTTGGCAGCATCAAAGGGCGATAATCTGACCAGGCGATGAACTCCGTTCTCACCTTTCATATAACCGAAAGCATAATTACCGTCAAATTCAATTGAAGCAGTTTTTATACCGGCAGTATCTCCTTCCTGAAGATTGAGAACAGTGGTTTGATAACCATTACGTTCGCCCCAGCGCATGTACATGCGCAGCAACATTTCAGCCCAATCCTGACTTTCAGTTCCTCCTGCGCCTGAAGTTATTTGTATTATTGCTCCCAGCTTATCTTCTTCGCCGCTGAGCATATTCCTGAATTCAAGGTCTTCAATGAGGTTCAAAGAGGTTTTATACTGTTTCTCAACCTCCTCTTCTGTTGCTTCCTCGAGGTGATAAAATTCCCACAATACAGCCAGATCATCATAGGCAGTTTGTGCTTTATTAAAAGCTTTTACCCAATCTTTCTTTTCTTTAATGGATTTTAAAACAGCCTCAGCTTTTTTGGTATTGCTCCAGAACTCTGGAGCATGTGTTAATTCTTCTTCTTCCGAAATAAGTTGTTTCTTCTTATCTATGTCAAAGAAACCTCCTTAAGGCATCGAGCCTCTGTTTCAGTTCTTTGACCATTTCTGATGTTGACATGATTTATCAGATAATTAGTTTTGTATATATAAAGTTCTGAATGAATTAAAAGTTCAAAAATAATAACATAAAACTTAAAAATTTCAAGTCAGTGATGAGTTTTTGGCTTCTGTTCAATCTCTGTTACCGAACATCATGTATATGTGGTGCTACGTAATATTTCAAAAACGAGTCCGGACTCATAGCCTTTGTTTATAGCATAGGAGGCAGTTTTATTGATCTTTGAATTGTATTCCCCTGTAGTTGTTTTCCATTTTTTTTCCAGCAAGTCAGCAAGAGTATTTCTGTAATCGTTTTCATCAATTTCGTTCAAAGCCTTGTTTATTAAACCCTGAGAAATATTGTGCTGAAGCAGGGCAGCCATGATCTTTAGCTTTCCCCAGCTGTTCATTCTGAATTTTCCTCGTGCAAAGCTATTAGCAAATCTTTGTTCATCAAGAAATCTTTCCTTTTTCAATTCATTGATGATATCCGGTATCCATTCAGGTTTACAATTCCAGAATTTCAATTTTGATAATACTTCCATTTCACTACGATCCTGAAAATTACAAAATCGTTTTGCTTTTTCCGAAAAATGATTGATATTTAAAGAGTTATCATCCATTATTGAAATCAGTTAAAATCAATCAATCGGATATCAAAGATCAACACTGAATTATCAGGAATGCCATAACCTGCTGAATTTGACCCATAAGCAAGGCGCGACGGGATTAGCAGTTTCCCGGTCCCACCTTTCTTAAACAGTGGAATTCCTTCCTGCCAGCCTTTAATAACTTGTCCAAGGCTAAAAGGTGCTAATTCCTTGCCTTCATTTGAGTCGAAAATTGTGCCATCAAGAAAATAACCGGTATATCGCACACTAACAGTTGAATAAGCATTTGGATGCCCGCCTGTGCCTAGGTTCTCAATTACATAAAATAACCCTGATGGGGTTTCAAGAGCGTTGATATTGTGTTCATTTATATAATCAAGTATCTTTTTTCTGTCAATTTCATCCTGTTTGCTTTCGTCTTTCTGACATCCTGCAAAAAACAAAGCACCAAAGAATACTATAAAAACAGTTCTGTTCATATTCATGAAATTAATTTGCCAGTAATTCGTCAACAAGCTTTACCAAGCCGGTTCCTGCTTTTTCGGGAATTACAGTAAGATTGCTTATATGCCTTATTTCGCGTGCATTTGGATCAACCAGATATTTAGGCGATTTAACCGGAACATAATCAATAAGTCCTGCAGCAGGATAAACAAGCATAGAAGTTCCTACCACAATGAAAATATCAGCTTCGGAGGAAATTTTAGCAGCAGGGACTATCATTGGTACAGCTTCGCCAAACCATACAATATGAGGACGGAGTTGTGAACCTTTTTCACACAGATCACCTTTATTCAGTTCCCAGCCATCAAGCTCGTATACCAGATTGGGATCGGCAGTACTTCTTGCCTTTCTTAATTCGCCATGAAGATGCAAGACCTTTTTTGAACCTGCACGCTCATGCAGATCATCAACATTTTGCGTGATTATTTGAACATCAAATTTTTCTTCAAGTTTAACCAATGAGCAATGCCCTGCATTTGGTTTTACCTCAAGAAGCTGTTTACGGCGTTGATTATAGAATTTCAGAACAAGTTCAGGATTACGCTCCCATGCTTCGTAGGTAGCAACTTCTTCAATTCTGTGATTTTCCCATAATCCGCCGGCATCACGAAAAGTGCTGATACCGCTTTCAGCGCTAATACCTGCGCCACTTAATACTACAATTTTTTTCATCAGTACATTATTAATGTCGCAAATATACGCAAGAATTTGAAATTATAACCCATGATTTGGCAGCAGTTTTGATGAAACGCTTCTCCTGTACGTAAAAGGCGGATTTCGCATTTACCTGAATGTGAATGATACTTAAACTCAAATAGTGCTGTTTTCAAAGCTGTCAAAGTCACGAAGCTTTAAAAGAAAAAAGCCTGTAATGTGTTGATTTACAGGCTTTTATTGTGGAGCGTAGGGGAGTCGAACCCCTGGCCTTTAGACTGCCAGTCTAACGCTCTAGCCAACTGAGCTAACGCCCCGAGCTATGTTTGGGGCGGCAAAGGTAGAAAATTTTCTTTTATATCAAATCTTTTTAAAAAGCCGATTATCCTTTTCAAATTTAATCTTTTATAGATTTGCAGTGAATTTTATCTGAACACTAAGCTGAAATTACAAGATAAACCATACATTATCAATAACATATCAATATATGCAGGAAACCAAACGATTATTTGCCGCTGTAAAAATTCAGGCTTCCGAAACTTTTTTGGAAGTATATGACAGGATTAAACAATCGCTCAGAAACGAACGTATTACCTGGGTTAATCCATCGAATATGCATTTAACAATAAAATTTTTTGGCGATACTTTTGTACATCAGATCCCCGATATTGATAAATGTTTAAAAATTGCCTGCCAATCAACAGAAAAGTTCAGTTTGGAGGTCAGAAATACGGGTATGTTTGGCAGCAGATATGATCCGCGTGTTATTTGGTTTGGAATTGAAGCCGGGGAAAATATGCAACAACTTTTCAGCAGGGTAAGCGAACAATTGAAAACCATTGGCATCTTTCCGGACAGGCAGAATTTTGTGCCGCATCTTACTATTGGAAGGATAAAGGGATTAAGGGATAAAATAAGTTTTCAGCAGGTTCTTGAAGAAAATAGGATACATGATTCAGGAAGCCAGGAAATAGAGGAACTGATACTTTATGAAAGCATCCTTCGCCGCGAGGGTCCAATATATATTCCGGTTCACACGTATCAGTTTCTTTAAGATCAAAACCAGGATTTACATCGGTTCAGATATAAAAGCCTGTTATACAAAAATATGTAACAGGTTCTTGAGCAATAGATATCATTCAGCGTTTTTTCGTTTTTTCCAGTCAATATAATGAAAGACCAACAGACTGACTCCTCCAAACAGAAATAGCATGGCAAAATATGCTTCCTCTTTTGTGAAATAAACCGTGTGCGACAAAGCATTGGCAATGATCAGCCCTGACCCCAGCCCTACCAGCAAGATGCCCCATTTTAAATTCTGCATGGGTTGTTTTCTGGTTTCAAAAATTTTAGGATCAACTCCTCTTTCAATCATAAGTACTCGTTCAGCTTTTCTTTGACGAAGATAAACAATGGCAACAACCATCGCGAAAGCACCAAGTGGAACTAATATTCCTTCCATATTTAAATGTTTTTTAATTTGTTTCCGAACTATATGACGCATGCTTTATGATGGAGGTTACAAACGAAAACGAAGATTAAATAATATTTTTCGTTTTTTTTCTGATAGTGCCTTTTCATTCAAAGGGAAAACATTCCCGATCGTTGCAAAATGTATTTAATCAGTTTTCAATAAATACCAACAGTATTACTTTATGTATTTTTGTAGCTGTTAGCCAGTTTTAATTTTAATATATGATTGTCAACGGAAAACATTATTTGACCTTATGGTGGGAAAACGGTGCGATTCACCTGATTGACCAGAATAAGCTTCCATTTATATTTGATGTTATGGTTTGCAGAACCTGGGAAGAAACTGCCGAAGCTATTCGTAATATGAATGTAAGGGGTGCCGGGGCTATAGGAGCAGCAGCGGGTTTTGCCATGGCGCAGGCTTTTTTACAGGCATCATCCATAAATAAAGATGAATATCTTTTAGCAGCCAGAGCAGCTATAGAGGCTACACGCCCCACTGCGCGGGATCTTTTTTTTGCTACACAAAGAGTTTCTGCATGTTCAAATACAGAGGAGGCTATCAGGGAGGCTCAGGGAATTGCTGCTGAGAATAGTGAGGAAGGCAGGCTCATAGGTATATTTGGAGAACCGCTGATTAAAGATGGAATGGGAATATTGACCCATTGTAATGCAGGATGGATAGCCTTTGTAGATAATGGCAGTGCGCTTTCTCCAATATACGAAGCCAAAAGGAAAAATAAGGATTTTACGGTTTTTGTTGATGAAACCCGCCCGCGTTGTCAGGGTGCCAGATTAACTGCCTGGGAGCTTGGAAATGAAAATGTCAGACATCATATAATAGCTGATAATGCAGCGGCATATATGATGCAACATGGGAAAATACAACTTGTTATAGTTGGAACCGATCGTGTAGCAGCTAATGGAGATATTGCCAATAAGATCGGAACACTCGAAAAAGCGATCCTTGCTGATTATTTTGGTATCCCGTTTTATGTTGCTGCTCCACTTTCAACTTTCGACCTGAGCATGACATCAGGTAATGAAATTCCTGTTGAGTTCCGCAGTCCCGATGAAGTACTTAGTATTTCGGGGTTGAATAAACAAGGGGAGATTGAAAATATTAAGATAGCAGCTCCCGGTTCTCAGGCTTTAAATCCCGCTTTTGATGTAACGCCGGCAGCACTGATAACAGGTTTAATAACGAGTAAAGGGATTATTAAACCCAATAAAGAAGAAATTTCGAAACTTTTTCATTAATCTCATTTCTTATGCGCTTACGAAAACTACAACTACTTTTTTATCTGTTCTTCATTTTAACTGTTTCATTTATTAAAGCCCAGGATCCAAATTGGGAAACCTATTACGAAAAATCAGGTTTTCTTGAAACACCGCGCTACGAGCAAACTGTGGAGTTTTGCCAACGTCTTGATGACTACTCGCCTGTGGTTCATTACACAAATTTTGGCGTAAGTCCTCAGGGCAGGCTTTTGCCTTTGTTGATCGTTGACAAGGATGGTCATTTTACTCCTGGGAAAAGCAGTAAAACTGTTTTGTTAATTGAGTCCGGCATTCATCCTGGCGAACCTGATGGAAAAGATGCAGTTTTGATGCTTATCAGGGACATTGTCGTTCATAAAAAATATAATGATCTGCTTGAAAATATAACCATACTTTTTATTCCTGTTTTTAATGTTGATGGTCATGAGCGGTTCGGGCCATATAACCGGATCAATCAAAACGGTCCTAAAGAGATGGGGTGGCGCACTACAGCACAAAACCTGAATCTTAACCGTGATTTTGTCAAAGCTGACGCTCCCGAAATGCAGGCTTGGCTTAAATTATTTAATGAATGGAAACCGCATTTTTTTATTGACTGTCATAGTACTGACGGAGCTGATTATCAGTATGCAATAACCTATATGATTGAAACTCTGGGCAATATGGATAATAATCTTACTCACTGGTTAAGTGATGTTTATGAACCTTCTGTAAGCAAGAAGATGGAAGAATCAGGATTTCCAATATTCCCATATGTTACTTTCAGACAATGGCATGATATACGTAGTGGTTTGCGAACCGGTGCAGCACCAGGAATGCTTTCGCAGGGCTATTGTGCATTGCTTAATCGTCCGGGTTTGCTTATTGAAACTCATATGCTGAAAGATTATAAAACCCGGGTTGAAGGTACATACAATATGATATTGTATACTATGAACATTCTCAGTAAAGAGGGAGATAAGCTGAAAGATCTGATAGATAAGGCTGATAATTACTGCGCTTCGGCAGAATTTCGTAAAGAACCATTTCCCCTGGGGTTCAGAATTTCAAATACTGATAGTATTATGGTAGATTTTAAAGGAGTTGAATATGATATAAGTACCAGCGATTTAACCGGTGGCTCCTGGTTTCATTATTATCCTGAACTCCCGGTAACTTATTCATTACCACTATTCAATAAGAATATTCCTTCGGCTACTACAATGCTGCCCGAAGCATATATAATTCCCGCTGAATGGACAGAAATAATAGGGCGGATAAAGTGTCATGGTATAACAATGTATCCTGTGCGTGAAAAAATAAATATTGAGATTGAAACTTATGTTTTTGAAAATCCTGTATGGAGTATTATGCCAAACGAAGGACATCACACTGTAAATGCTGAGGCTACACCGGTTATAATGAAACGTGAATTTGCTGCTGGTTCAGTAATAATACCTATGAATCAGCCATCAGCGCGGCTTATTGCACGTATGCTTGAACCCAAAAGCAATGATTCATTTCTGTACTGGGGGTTTTTTAATGCTGTATTTGAACAGAAAGAATATGCTGAAACCTATGTTATGGAACCATTGGCAAGAAAAATGCTCGATAATGATGAAACTCTGAGGCAGGAGTTTGAAGATGCAAAACAAAAGAATCCCGATTTTTTTAAACAACAGTGGAATATTCTTAACTGGTTTTACCTGCGGTCAGATTACCGCGATCATAATAAAAATGTTTATCCGGTTGGTAGAATAAAGGATTTGAGTACTTTAGTCTATTAGTTTCTTAATTCCGTATCCAGAAAATGAATTGTCAATAAAGCATTAATATTTTTGGTTTAGCGGATAATTGTTGAAGAATAAAATCCGGCTGGCAAAATAGGTTTTAAGCTGTAATGTATTGTTTAATAAGGTAAAACATGATTCTTTCATAATGATAATTAGTTTTTAGAATGAAAATTTTATTATCATAGCATTGGTATTTAAATAATTTGTCTAATTTTGCACCCCCAATTTGCAACAACTAAAAAAAGCAAAGAAATAATGGTAGCAATTGTTGATATAGCAGGACAGCAGTTTAAAGTAGAAAAAGGACAAAAATTATTTGTTCACAGGCTTGAAGGCAGTACAGGCGACAAAGTTGAATTCAGTAATGTATTGTTGATTGAAAATGAAGGTCAGACAGCCGTTGGAACGCCTACAGTAGAAGGTGCAGTTGTTACTGCAACTATTCTTGAGCATTTAAAAGGTGATAAAGTACTGGTGTTCAAGAAAAAAAGAAGAAAAGGATATCAGAAACTCAATGGGCACAGGCAATACCTGAGCAAAATTGAGATTAATGATATAACTAATTAAGATAAATGCAAGTTTAATCTTCCGTAAGGAATTAATAATCAGATATTATGGCTCACAAGAAAGGTGCTGGTAGTTCAAGTAATGGTCGCGAATCGCACAGCAAACGTTTAGGAGTGAAAATTTTTGGTGGTCAGTTTGCACAGGCTGGCAATATTATTGTCCGTCAGCGCGGAACTGTACATTCACCAGGTATCAATGTTGGCATGGGTAAAGACCATACCTTGTTTGCATTGACTGATGGTAAAGTGGAATTCAAAAAAAGAAAGAATAATAAATCCTATGTTTCGGTTTTCCCCGAAACCCAGGAATGATTGGAATAAGTTTGTTCTTTAATAAAGATTTGTGGTACCCGGTATATTTATAACCGGGTTTTTTTATCTAATTTTGCTGCTTTTTAAGTTGATATATTATGTTAGAACTCAATGTAATAAAAGAAAACCCTGAATTCATCATTGAAAGGTTGAGCGTTAAAAACTTTGATGCTGCTACCATTGTTGATCAGATAATTCAGATTGATAAAACCCGCAGAGATGCAAAAAGCCGCCTGGATCAGGTGAATGCGGAAATGAATCAGATTTCAAAAGAAATTGGCATTTTATTTCAAAATGGTAAGAAAGACGAAGCTACTACTCTGAAAGACAGAACAAGCACCTTAAAGACTATGGGTAAAGAACTGAGCGACCAGCTTAGTGAAGCAGAAAACGAGCTTCAGCAATTGCTCGTTCAGCTCCCGAATCTGCCACATGCTTCTATTAAGCCTGGCAAAACTGCCGAAGACAATGAAATAGTCTATCAGGAAGGTGAAATTCCTGTATTGCAGCCTGATGCAGTGCCTCACTGGGATCTTTGCAAGAAATATGATGTTGTTGATTTTGAGCTTGGTAACAAAATTACCGGCTCCGGCTTCCCTGTATATCGCGGTAAAGGTGCCCGTTTGCAAAGAGCTTTGATAAATTTCTTCCTCGACAGAGCCATTGCAGCAGGATATCTTGAATATCAGCCCCCCTTGCTTGTAAATGAAGCATCAGGGTTTGGAACAGGACAATTGCCTGACAAGGACGGACAGATGTATTTTGTGAATGAAGATAAATTATATCTGATACCCACTGCCGAAGTTCCGGTTACAAATTTTTATCGCGATATGATCGTGAAAGAAGGAGATCTGCCGGTTAAAAATGTTGCCTATTCAAGTTGTTTTCGGCGCGAGGCTGGTTCGTACGGAAAAGATGTAAGAGGTCTTAACCGCCTGCATCAGTTTGACAAAGTTGAAATTGTTCAGATCCAGCACCCGGAACGTTCGTATGAAACGCTTGAAGAAATGCGTAACTATGTAACTACTCTTCTTCAGGCACTGGAACTGCCATTCAGGGTTGTAAAACTTTGCGGAGGTGATATGAGCTTTACCTCAGCCCTTACTTACGATATGGAAGTGTATTCAGCCGCTCAGCAGCGTTGGCTTGAAGTTAGTTCAATATCAAATTTTGAATCTTTTCAGTCAAACCGTATGAAACTCAGGTTTAAAGATGAACAAGGTCGCTCAAGACTTGTTCATACACTAAACGGAAGTGCTCTGGCGTTACCACGTATAGTGGCTGCTTTGCTCGAGAATAATCAAACCAGCGAAGGAATTGTTATTCCCAAGGCATTACAACCATATACCGGTTTTGACATTATTGATTAAACTCCCGGCAGTACACTTTTTTTTTGTTAATGATCTTTTGTCCTGAAAGGTTTTCTGTCAGGTCTTTAGTTCTTTTCAGAGGTTCAATTACTTAGCTTATGAAAATTAAAACATTTCTTCATACTTTTCTTATCCTGATTTTTATTATGCTGGCTGGAATATTCAATGCACAGGCTCAGCAGAAGAATACTGAGAGAGACCTTGCTCTTGAGTATTACAGGAAAATGGATTATGAAAAGGCATTGCCTATTTTTGAAAAGTTATACGACAATAACCAGTCTGATTTCCATTATCACTACTATTTTCATTGCCTTATTGAAGTTCGTGATTATAAAAAAGCTGAAAAACTGGTGAAGCGTCATTTAAAGGCTAATAATAAAAACCCCAGATACGAAGTAGATCTTGGTTATGTGCTGATTACAAGCGGTGATGTTCTGAAAGGGAAAAAACAATATGATGATATCATAAAAAACCTTCCTGCAGATAAGCGTACCATCATTGATGTTGCTAATGCACTCATTTCGAAGCGTGAAAACGATTATGCAATAAAAGTATACCATAGAGGTAGGGTATTGCTGTCAGAAAACGATGCTTTTCAAATGGAACTGGGAAATTTGTACGACCGCATGGGAGATTTTGAAAACATGGTAAATGAATATCTGAATCTGGTTAAAACAGATGTTAAAAATTTACAGCAAATTCAAACACGACTGCAAAATTCACTGTTTTCAGATACCGAGGGCACACGCTTAAAATACCTGCGAACCTCACTGCTTCGGAACATTCGCCAATATCCGGATGTAAATGTTTATTCTGAACTTATGTTATGGCTGTCAATACAGCAGTCGGACTTTGAATCAGCTTATATTCAGGCAGTAGCGCTTGATAAAAGATTAAATGAGAATGGAAAAAGAGTTTATTCCATTGCTAAGCTTAGCACTACCAACAATGATTTTGATGTAGCTATAAAATCCTATGAATATATAATTACCAAGGGTCCTGAAAATCAGCATTATATGAATGCAAGGATTGAGATCCTCAAAGCAGAAACAAAACGGCTTGCATCTGTTAATCCGCTTAATCAGGAGTATTTATTATTGCTTGAAAAGCGATATAACGAAACTCTGGTAGAATTTGGCAAAAATCGTCTTACTATTTCGCTTATGCGCGATCTTGCCAATCTTTATGCATTTATGTTTTATGATGCTGATAAAGCCATTGAACTGCTTAATGAAGCTTTAGCGATAAAGGGGCTTGGAAAGGAAAAACTGGCAGAATGTAAACTCGATTTAGCAGATGTTTTGCTGTATGCAGGCGAAATTTGGGAAGCCACTCTTTTGTATTCCCAGGTTGAAAAAGAACTTCCAAACGAGCCAATAGGCCATGAAGCCAAATTCAGAAATGCAAGACTATCGTTTTATATTGGTGAATTTGAATGGGCAAGGGCACAGCTAAATGTATTGAAAGCCGCTACATCCAAGCTTATTGCCAACGATGCCATGGCATTGTCGCTGCTGATAAAAGATAATATGGAACCTGACAGTACTTATGTGGCACTTGAATACTATGCCCGTGCTGAACTGCACAGCTACCGTCAACGCGACGACCTTGCTTTGCAGGTTCTTGATTCTATTACTACACTGTTCCCTTATCATCTTATAAATGATGATGTACTGTATAAAAGAGCAGAGATAAGTATTCGTCGTGGAGAGTATGACAATGCAAGTACGTATCTTGAGGAAATTGTCATGCAATACCCCAGTGAATTACTTGCTGATAAAGCTCTTTTTAAACTTGCCGAGATTTATGACGTTTATTTGAAAGAGCCAGATAAGGCTATGGAATATTATAAGGAGTTGATGTTGAATTATCCTGCAAGCCTTTTTGCCGACCCTGCCCGTCAGAGGTTCAGAATACTCAGAGGGGATGTAATTTAAACTTTTATAAAAAATTATCCGTTTTTAATTTTCATCTAATTGCTTCCAGTAAGACCCAAAAAACACTTAGGTCAACATTTTCTTCACGACCGGAACATTGCAAGAAAAATTGCATCAGGTTTAACGGGTCAGATATCAAATGTTCTTGAAATAGGACCTGGAACCGGCATACTTACTCAGTTTCTGCTTGAAAATAACGATCTTAATGTTAAAGCCATTGAAATTGACAGTGAATCAGTAGCCTATCTTGGCGAAAACTTTCCCGGATTACAAAAAAACCTTATTGAAGACGATTTTTTAAAAACCGATTTGCAAGGTCTTTTTTCTGAGCAACCTTATGCAGTAATAGGTAATTTCCCTTACAATATTTCAAGCCAGATCTTTTTCAGAATAATTGACCATCGTTATCTTATCCCCGAGGTGGTTTGTATGGTTCAGAAAGAGGTCGCACAGAGGATAACGGCAATGGCCGGCTCAAAAACCTATGGGATACTGAGCGTGTTACTGCAGGCATGGTATGATATTGAATATCTTTTCACTGTTAATGAAAATGTTTTTAATCCACCGCCAAAAGTAAAATCTGCGGTAATGCGTATGGTTCGGAATAAAAGAAATAAGCTGGATTGTGATGAGAAACTTTTTATGCTGGTAGTAAAAACTGCCTTTAACCAGCGCCGTAAAACATTGCGCAATGCCTTGTCAATATTGACAAAAGATACTAAATCAAAAGAGATTCCATTTGCCGATAAAAGAGCTGAACAATTAAGTGTTGATGATTTTATTATGCTTGCAGCTTCACTTTTTTAAGCTGTTATTGTCTGTCGTATTTCATTATTTCATCGTTGACATAGTCCAGTTTTATTCCGGCTGAATCAAACATAGCTTCCGATTCGGCAGAGTCGTGATACCTGAATTCGCAAACCACCCGCTTGATGCCGCAATTGATGATAAGCATGGCACAGGTGCGGCAGGGGGTCATGCGACAGTACAGAGTGGAACCTTCCAAAGCAATTCCAAGTTTTGCAGCCTGGCAAATTGCATTTTGTTCAGCATGTACTGTGCGAACACAATGCTGGGTTACTTTTCCGTTTTCATGAGTGATACTTTTAAAAAGATGTCCCACATCATCGCAATGCGGCATACCAATAGGCGAACCTACATAACCTGTTACAAGTATCTGGCGGTTGCGGGCAATCACACAGCCGCTGCGACCGCGGTCGCACGTGGCACGCTTGGCAATGGTGTTGGTAACTTCCATAAAATATTCATCCCAGGTAGGACGTATATATTTTTCTGAACTCATGTTTGATGAAGATTAATGTTAATTAATAATGTCTTTGGGTTTGAAAATAGTGGAATATGTCTTTAAGTACCATAGAGGATCAATATTTAAAGCTCAATTTTAATGAGTATTTCATCTATCTGCCGGTGCAGGTCTTCAAAACTGCCATTATTGTTGAGAACAAAATCAGCTTTTTTAATACATTTCTGAAGATTTTGTTTATTGGGATCCCTGGTTCGCATCTCGCGTTTTTCATTTTCCAGGAATGTTTCATAATCAATCATATCAGTTTCTGATCTTCGTTCAAAGATCCGCTGATAACGGATTCTGGGATCAGCATCAACAGCAAAAAGAAAGAAACTGCCTTTTTGTCTCAGCGATTCAATTTCGCCAACGGTTCTTATACTTTCAATAATACAGTTTTTCCCAATCTCCACCGCCTGCTTGTAAAGTTCATCAATAATAAATGAGGGTGAATTCTGTTTTCGCAGGTCATTGGCAACCACTACCATACTATCGCGGTTTACCGGAAGTCCTTTTTTCCGAATTATTTCAATAAGATATGCCCGAACCGAATAGTGTTCGAACTCTTTCTTACTCACAAGATAATCAACAATAGTACCTTTCCCGGAGCCAAGTGTGCCGGTGATCCCAATTACTATCATATTACAGATGTTTAACTGTGGCTGTTTTTAATTCATCAACCCATTTATTAGGTGGTTTTTCAGGCGTAAAACTTTTTATTCGCTGAATAAGTTGTTCGGCATTATCATCAACCAGCAGGTTTGAGCGATGCTCGGTTCGTACAAAATGTTCGTTTACAGTGTGATCCAGAAACTTTAATAAATCGTTGTAATAGCCATTCACATTATAAAGTGCTGCTGGCTTTGAAATAATATCGAGCTGATTCAATGAAAGTATCTCAAATATTTCATCCAGTGTTCCCAAACCACCCGGCATAGCAATAAAAGCATCCGATAAAGCAGCCATCATAGCTTTGCGTTCGTGCATAGTATCAACCAGATGCAGATCATGAACACTTTTATGAGCAATATCTTTTGCAGCAAGATTATTTGGCATGATACCGGTAACTTTTCTGCCTCCGTTTATAACGGTATCAGCCAGAATGCGCATCAGCCCGATATTACTGCCACCGTACACCAGATCGAGTTCGTGATCAATTATTGCCTCTCCGAGTAAGCGGGCATGAGTGGCGTAGGTTTCGCCTTTTCCGGTGCTGGAACCACAAAAAACACAAACCGATTTTATAGTATTTTCTGATCTATTGTTCATAAACTAAAATGAAATTAGGATGACAAAATTACAAATTTCGTGGTTAGCAAAGGATTTCACAGATATGTATTTAAAAACTGACGGGTGTTTGTATTATAGCTACCGGGAAAAATAATTTTTTTTGAAAAATATTTTCCATTTTTTTGTGATAATGAAAAACATTGTATATTTGCACCCCCAATGCGGAAGTAGCTCAGTTGGTAGAGCACGACCTTGCCAAGGTCGGGGTCGCGGGTTCGAGTCCCGTCTTCCGCTCACGTCCCGGTAGTGCCGGGATTTTTTGTTCAGAGATAAAATAAATTTGAATATTTGTTGAAAGCATTGTAATTTTGCACCACAAAATAATTAATTAAGCCCGGGTGGTGGAAGTGGTAGACACGAAGGACTTAAAATCCTTTGGCCGTATATGGCTGTGCGGGTTCAAGTCCCGCCCCGGGTACAGAAAAGGTTGAATCAATGGTTCAGCCTTTTTTGTTTGAAACCTACAAATTCATTTCAGATGTATTTTGCCCATTCCTCACTCACCATTCCCTGCTTACATATCTGAACATCAGATAGATATGTATGAGCTGCAATAAACGTTTTTTGAACGTAATAAAGTAGTCTTTATGCCCACCTCCCTGATTTCATTTAGCTTTTCATGACTTCTGGCAGCTTACTGTTTTATGAACTCCGGGCATGGGGGAAAAAAAAGGAGTATCATAAAAACTGCCATTTCCTGGCTTTATATCAGCCCTGTCTTTTGTTTTGAAGCTATTTTATCCATTATCATTGCTATGGCACCATCGCCGGTAACATTACATGCAGTGCCAAAACTGTCAACAGCAATATAAAGAGTGATTATCAATCCAGTCATTTGTTCGTTAAAACCCAGCGAACTTTGAATTATTCCTATGGCAGCCATAATTGCCCCTCCCGGAACGCCTGGGGCTGCGATCATTACAATTCCCAACATGAAAATAAACCCAAAGAAGTTAAATAAGTCAATCGGGATATTGTAAAAATAAAGTGTGGCCAGGGCAAAGCCTACTATTTTCATGGTGCTTCCTGCCAGATGTATTGTTGCACAGAGTGGTACGGTAAAAGAAGCAATATTAGGGTTGATCCTGTTATTGATGGTACATTGTAAAGTAACCGGTATTGTTGCTGCCGATGAAGCCGTACCCAAAGCGGTGGCATAAGCCGGCAGCATATTCTTCAATGCTTTGAAAGGATTGCGCCCCGATATGGCTCCGGCTACAATGAATTGAATGATAAGCAACAGTATATGAAGAATGAAAATAACAAGTATGACCTTTAAAAACAGGAGAATAACGGAAAAGACCTGTCCTGACACTGACATTGAAAGAAACATCCCGAAAATGTATAAAGGCAGCAGAGGAATAATTACTGAAGCTATTACGAGTGTTATTATCTCCCTGAAATCAATAAATACTTTTTGCAATGTGTCACCTTTTAAAAGTGTTATGCCCAATCCTATGGTAAAGGATAAAACGAGGGCTGACATGACATCCATGACCGGAGGCATTGAAATACTGAAAAACGGCTTCACGAGATCTTCATTTATAGTTTCAACATCCAGCGGCTCAATGCCTTTAGCAAGTATATGAGGAAAAACGAACTGACAGGAAGCAAATGTGAAGAAACCTGAAAACAAAGTAGAAGCATAAGCTATCAGGGCGGTATAAAGCAGGAGCCTCCCGGCGCCTTTGCCAAGCTCGCCTATTGCCGGAGTTATCAGTCCTATAATAATAAGCGGTATTATAAACGATAAAAAATTGCTGAACAGGCTGTTAAAGGTAGTAAATATTCTTGCAAACCAGAAAGGAACAAACTGTCCGAAAATAATGCCCAAAACAATTGCAATTGCAACTTTCGCCAACAATGGTAATTTGGATAGTTTCATGTAGTAGTATTGAAAAATCGCGGTAAAATTAATTCTTTTACCGAAAAGGTGAAGTGTGTTAAATTTGGAAGAAATTATTATAAATGTTAACGGGCTTAAGCCCGTTTAACAAATAGAAGTTCCCCAAGCCACTGGCTCATAGAATTCAAATACTATTACTCCGTTGGCTAAATATTGATCAGCTTAACAAGATCATTCTTTGTTTTGATAATGGTTTCCATTGTTTTCAGCATTCCTTACTCTATTTTCAAATTAACTTTCTTTTGGTTGTAGCAGAACAACACGAATCTGGAAGTTTAACTTATGTTTATATCTCCGTCTTCAATGTTTAAGCACATATTCCTAAGATAATGTCTGTGGTGTTTTGCTGCTCATATTGATCACCGTAAAATTTAATATTGCCTCTGTAACCCACTGATAAATAGACCGGAGCTGCTAAAGCAATTTCATAATTCTTTATTTTAAGACAAATGATCGAACTTAACAGGCTTTTTATGTTCTATTCAGGAAGTTTATCCATATCAAAAATGATCTAAAGTCATAGAAAATGTAGAAATTGCAAAAAGATTACAAAATGATACGAAATAATCTATTGCCTTCGTTTACTGTAAGCAGGATGATAATTGAACAGGCAGTAGTTTTACTGTCTTAGCCCTTTTTATTTTAACAGCTTGGTGGTTAGCTGGTGAGACTGTTATTTAAGTTATTTTTGCCAAAAATTTGAAAACTGAAATTTTAAATCCGACAATGATGAAGCAATATTCTCTTTTGTTTGTGTTTTCTCTATTCATTCATATAAATTTATTTTCTCAGCATATTACCCCTCAAAATGATACTATTAAAGGCGTATCAGAATTTGAAGCAGAATTTCCTAATGCTGATGAGGCTTTCAGTAACGATAGTATTCCTTTGATTGATTCTCTTGCTGTTTTCGACATGCTTAACCGTGGTCCAATTCTTGATATGCTTGATAGTCTGTTGTTTTCATCTTTTTTTTCCGGCAATGGTTTTGTAGCTGATACAGCATTGCTTAACAAATATGGTTTTCAACCCAATGAGATTCCAACTTATTCTGATTCACTGTATTTTGAACGTATAAGCAAGCTTAATGCTGCCACTCCCATTGAATTGACATATAATGCACAAGTAAAGGATTTTATAGGTTTATACGCAAACAAGAGAAGAGCGCTTACTTCACGCATTTTAGGGCTTGCCGAGCTATATTTCCCTTTATTTGAAGAACATCTTGACCGTTTAAGTTTACCTCTGGAATTAAAATATCTTGCTGTAGTTGAATCTGCTCTTATTCCTAATGCGCGTTCAAGAGCCGGTGCAACAGGGCTTTGGCAATTTATGTATGGCACCGGAAAATTATATCAGCTAAATGTTACTTCTTTTGTTGATGACCGCAGCGACCCTTATAAATCAACAATAGCTGCTGCAGAGCATTTGCGTGATCTGTACAAACTATATAACGACTGGTTGCTTGCCTTAGCTGCATATAACAGTGGAGCAGGAAATGTTAACAGGGCAATTCGTCGTTCGGGTGGAAAAATGAATTTCTGGGAAATCAGTCCTTACCTGCCAAGAGAAACCAGAGGATATGTTCCTGCATTTATTGCAGTTGTTTATGTTATGAACCATGCAGCCGAGCATAATCTTTATCCCATAACCCCTGCATTTATGCATTACGATATTGACACGGTTATGGTGAGAGATGTTTTATCGTTTGATCAGATCTCTGAAAAGTTAAGGATCCCCAACGAACAGCTTTCTTTTTTAAATCCTTCGTATCGCCATGGAATTATCCCCTCAACCAGCGAAAAACAATATGTACTGAGATTACCTAAGCAATATGTCACTGAGTTTTTATCAGTTGAGCAGGAATTATATGCTTATAAAACCCAAAAGGGAGTTGAGCGCTCAACTCTGCTTGCAAAAATGGATAATATTAGGGAGCAGCAGTATCATAGAGTGAGAAGTGGTGAAACTCTTGGAGGGATTGCAAAAAAATATCATTGTTCGGTAAATGAACTAAAACGCTGGAATAATCTAAGAAGTAATACAATTCGTATAGGACAAAGACTAATTGTGTATCCGGGTGGAAATTATCAGGCTTCAGCAAGTTCGGAAAAACAAACAAGTACTACTTCCCAGGGGATTACGCATCATACAGTTAAAAAAGGTGAAAACCCTGCTATTATAGCCGCTCGTTATAAAATTTCAGTAAACGACCTTAATAAGTGGAATAATCTTACAAGTAAATCAATTATACATCCGAACCAAAAGCTTATAGTTTCCGATCCGAATAAAAAAGCTGTAATGCAGGACACAAATCAGGCCGGGAAATTCATTTATTATACTGTTCAGCCGGGCGATACTTTATGGGATATTGCGAATAAGTATAAAGGTGTTACAGTTGATCAGATAAAAGAATGGAATGATCTGAAAAGTTCGGATCAAATAAAGCCCGGGCAAAAACTTAAGGTAGGCGTGGCTGGTTGATTATGTCCGGAATACTGGTAATTAAAACTGTGTTCTTATTATTCTGATACTTGTTTTAGTTCTTAAAACTAATAATAACAACCATTATAAATGGTTCCTAATAAAAAAGCCATGAAACAAGTGAATCTCTTTTTTTATCTGTGCCTGACTGCTATCATTATGGTCTCATGCAGCTCTGATGAGCGTGCAATACCTAATTCCGTAGGAAAATCATCCGAGATGCTGATAGTGATTGAAAAACATAACTGGAATGGTTCAGCAGGCGAAGAAATCAGGAGTTTTTTTGGTCAGGAAATGGAAGGTTTACCACAGGTTGAACCTTCGTTTCAGCTTACCTGGATCCCTGAATCGGAATTCGCAACCATTATGCAGTCACATAGAAATATATTCATAGCAAGCATAAAACCAGACATTACTAAGCCATTTATTGAAACAAAGCGCGATCTATGGGCTAAACCACAACGCGTTATTAAAATCAATGCAAGCTCTGATACTGCATTTATCAGGATTTTTAAAGAAAATCAGAATGCTGTGTTGAAATTATTTGAACAGGCTGAAAGAGAAAGAATTCAGAAAGCATATAAATCAGTTCTTAATCAGTCTGTTGTAAAAGAGATTTCTGATAACTTTGGTTTCACCCTAATAATTCCATCAGGGTATTATACAGCTAAAAATCAGTCGGGTTTTATGTGGATAAGACGCGAAACTGCCGAGATAAGCCAGTCAATCCTCCTCTATTCATACGATTATAAAGATACTGTTGATTTTAATCCCGGACATATACTTGCTATGCGTGATATTATTACCAAACAGCATGTACCGGGTACTTTTGATGGTACTTATATGAAGATTGAAAATGAATTTATGCCTCCTGTTTCTGAACGTATTGATTTTAATGGCAAGTTTGGTGTTGAAACACGGGGACTGTGGAAAGTAAAAGGAGATTACATGGGAGGACCATTTGTTAATTACTCAATTGTGGATGAATCAGGTACCAAAATATTATCTCTGGATGCATACGTATATGCGCCAAACGAAAAAAAGCGGGATCTGATAAGACAATTGGAGGCAATTTTATACAGTTATGAACCCGAGTTGAAATAATCTTATTTGGCAATGTTTTTGTGTTTGAAAAAATCAACTATCTGAATATTAAATTTAAAAAAACAAATTTTTATGAAAAAAGTAATCATTTTTGCTGCATTGGCCATGATGTTAACCATGGCTGCTGAAGTCAAAGCTCAGGCAGATAAAGTAGTAGGTATATATCTTGCTAATGATGATGAGGGCAATGCAAATTCACAGGTTAAAATATTTAAATCTGCCAATGGAAAATATTACGGGGAAATTGTCTGGTTAGATGAACCTACTAATGAAGATGGCACTGCTAAGATTGACGATAAAAATCCGGATCCCAAACTACAAAATCGTAAAATAATGGGGATGAAGATATTAAACGATTTTACCTATGATAAGGGATCAGATGAATGGAGCGGAGGTACTATTTATAGTCCTAAAACCGGTAAAACTTATAAAGCTTACCTGAAATTTGAAAATGATGGTAAACTTAAAATTCGTGGTTATATTGGCAGTTCATGGATGGGATTGGGTAAGACTGTTTATTGGGTAAAAGAAAAAGAGATCAGGAAATAAATTAGAGACTATCAGGAACAGTTTGTGTTGGTTTCCATTTTATCAGGAAATTTCCGGAATTGATGCTATTGTGATTTTAAGCCTGTTTTTTATTTTACTCCAAACCATTTTTTTCAATTTTTCGCAATAATGTTGCTGGTGTAATTCCAAGCTCTTTAGCTGATTTGCGAATATTGTTACTGTACTTTTCAAGTGTTTTGACAATCAATGCTTTCTCGGTTGTTTCTGTATTCAGACTTGTTGGAGGTGTTGATTCAATGTGTTTATTATCAGTTTGAGGAAGAAAAAAATCATGAGGCTCCAGAATATTTGATTCACTCATTATTACAGCTCTTTCAACAGCATATTGCAATTCAGTAATATTTCCGGGCCAGTTGTGTTTTTTAAGCACATCAAGGGTTAAGGTGCTTGTTTTTTTGAATCCTGTTTTGTATTTTTTGCAATAATATTTAAGGAAATATTCTGACAAGCGAGGCATATCTTCAACCCTGTCTCTTAACGGAGGCAATGCTATTTCAATGGTTTTCAGTTGGTTAATGAAATTCTTGTTATATTTGTCTTTGGCAGCCATCTGATATATTGGTATGTTTGAGGCTGAAATTATGCGGATTTTTATCGGAATTTCAAGTTCTGAACCTAATTTTGCCACTTTTTGGTTTTGAAATGTGTTTAGAAGTTTAGTCTGAAGCTGAAGTGGCAGTTTGTTAATTTCATTTAAAAAAAGAGTCCCATTATTTGCTGTTTCAATCATTCCGGCATGGTCTTCAGTGGCATCGCCAAAAGCGCCTTTTACAAATCCATAAAGTTCACTTTCAAACAAAGTTTTATCAATGAAATTGAAATCAACATTGACAAAAGCTTTGTCTTTTAGGTTCGAAATATTATGAATTAACTGAGCTATAAACTTTTTCCCTGTTCCATTTTCACCGGTTATAAAAATATTTTCGTCACTTTTAGCAGCATTTTTGATTAAGGTTAAAACCTTTTGCATTGAAAGTGATTCGCTGATAAGACCATGATCGTCAATTGTTTGATCATCAGATTGCTCTTTTGATTGCGTACTTTCTGTCTCTGCTTTTGTAAACCCTGCTTTAAGGCTGGCATTAATGGTTGCAAGCAATTTTTTGTCATTCCAGGGTTTTAAAATAAATTTTGATGCACCTTCTTTAATTCCCTGCAAAGCCTTATCAATGCTAACATATTCTTCTATCAGTATTACTATGGCAAAAGGGTTGGTTTCAAGAATTTTTTTTAGCCATAGAAATCCTTCCGTATCATTTTTATCTTTTTGCGAGAAATCTTCGTTTAGCAGTATAATGTCATATTTCTCAATGTGCAGCAGGTTTATCACGTTTTTGGGATCATTTTCTATATGAACCATATTGAAATGCTCGTCTAGAACAAGCTTTGCGTTACGAAGAATATCGGCTTCGTTGTCAATGATCAGTATTTTGGCATCTGACTTTGAGTTCATACCTGAAAAGTATTTTTGACCATGCCTTGGTTTATCAATAATGATGACTTATTGTTGATGGTTTGGTTTCGCTAAATTAATATTTGTTTGCTATCTGGCATTATTGAGGATCGTTAAAAGTGTTAACGCCTGAAATAAAGTTTATTATTTTGTTTACCTTCGGAAAGAATATCGGCTGAAATAAAGCAAAACTCATGTTTTATCTTACATTTTGTCAGTTAAGTTTATCAGCACGATTTTTGCGGGTAGCATATAATTACAAATCAAAGGCTGTTTTTAAAAAGCTTTAATTTTTTTAAATAAGGAAACCAGCTAATAAACTTATCAACAATAGTTAAATGCAGAAAAAAGAAATTGACAGAACATTTGCTGCTTTCAATAATTATGTGATTGCCAGTCGTTTGAAGGATGCAATAGAGATTCTTCAGCTCCTGGCTCTTGATTTTTCCGGCTTTTCCGATAATCTTATGCAGATCAATGATGTATATCATAATATGTTGAAATACAAATTTATGGGAGTTGAGGATCCGCAACAGGAGAAAATTTATACCGACTTAAAACTGAATCTGTATGAGTTGTCTGACCGTATGAAACAAAAGATTTTTGAAACCGGCAGACTTTATAATTTATATACCAGATTAGAAAGTATATCTGGACTGAGTGGTGAAGTTGTCAGAGGATTATTTGAAACCTTTGCATTTGATTCTGAGCTGAGCGATATTTTTGTTGAACCCGGAATTGAAGATGAAAAAACGGGTTTTGGAAGAGAGCAGATGAGAAAAAAACTTATCTCTAATTTGTTTTTATGGTTATGGTTTGGACCTAAACTATCAGAAAATGATAAAAATATGGTTCTTGCCATTTTAGGTTCTGATAAATTAGAGTGGTACGAAAAAAGCCTTGTTGTAAGTGCATTAACAATGGGATTGCTTAAAGGTTTTGATGTTTACAGGTTTGAAGTTCTTTTTGCAGCATATGATTTAAATATTCCGGAAATATCTCAACGTGCATTTACCGGTCTACTGCTTGGATTATACTTTTATGATCATCGCCTGTATTTATATCCTTCTGTTATAAACCGGCTGAAAGCAATGCAGGGTGATGAGTTTTTTGAACTCGATGCCATGGCAGTGATATTTCAATTAATGAAATCCAAAGATACTGATAAGGTTACTAAAAAATTGCACGATGAGATAATGCCGGATATTATCAAGATTGCTCCAGGATTTGAGGATAAATTGGGTTTGGATCAGATGTTTTCAGATGAATTCACAGAAGATAAAAATCCTAAATGGAAGCAATTGTTTGAAGATAGTCCTGATCTTATTAATAAGCTCGAGGAGCTTACGCGTATGCAGCTTGAAGGGATGGATGTTTTTATGAGTACGTTTTCAAATCTGAAACAATACCCATTTTTCAACGAAATATCAAATTGGCTTGTTCCTTTTCATCTTCATCATAAGGAAATTGAAAAAGTACTTGAAAGCGAAGATGATAATTTTAGAGAGGTTTTAGTTTCCGGTTTGAACCTTTCACTGCACATGTGTAATTCTGATAAATATTCATTCTGCCTTGGTCTGGGAATGATGCCACCGAAACAGAAAGAAATGGTAACACAGATGTTTAATGCTGAGATGGAAGGCATGAGGGAATTGGAAGCTGAGGAAAATATTCTGGATTCCCGAAAAAAGATCAATTCTGTCTACACCCAATATATTCAGGATTTATATCGCTTTTTTAAACTACATCCTGACAGGCAGGAACTGGATGATATTTTTATTAGCAGTTTTGATTTTCACAACAAAGAATTTATGCAGCATATAGTAACCAATAATTCTTCGTGGCGAAATTTTGCGGATTTTTATTTTGAACGCGAATATTACCAGCATGCTTTGGATATTTATATGAAACTCAGAGATAAAGGTGATACCTCTCAGCTGATTTTTGAGAAAATAGCTTATTGTTATGAAAAATCGAATCTTTTTGATGATGCATTGATTTATTATCGTAAAGCTGAACTTTTTGATGAAAACAGGGTCTGGAACCTGAGAAAAATTGCCCGTATTCTATGGACAATGAAGAAGTATGAAGAATCTATCGCTGCATACAAAGAAGCTGAGGCTCTTGATCCTGAAAATATTCATCTTACTATTACAATAGGCAATTGTTACCTGCATATTAAAGATTTCAGCCAGGCTTTGAATTATTATTACAAGGTTGAATTAGCTTCTCCTGATAATATCAAAGTGCTTCGTCCTATTGCATGGTGTCTGTTTGTTAATGGTAAGCTCTCAGAATCAAAATATTATTATGAGAAACTAATGGAAGATGAGCCTACCAAATATGATTACATGAATTTAGCCCATGTGTTTTTATGTATGAACGAAACAAATAAAGCAATAGACTGCTATATGCAGAGTCTTAAACAAAAGGATAATTCAGTAAAACAATTTGTTACAGGTTTTGAAGAAGACATACCCTATCTGACTGAGAACGGAGTTAATCCGGATGGGTTGCCGGTTTTGCTTGATTATATCAAATACAAATTCGAACAGAACAGTTAAACTTTTATTTAATTCAAAGCTGATTTGACCGTATAATATTGTATATTTGCTGTCAAATACTTAACTCCGGCTACTATGAATAAAGACAACATTATTGAACGTTTTGGAGGTCTCATTAAAGAGGAAACCCTTAATTGTATTTCTGACGACAACCTGGCACCAAACACATGTGTTCTCGAATCATCTGCACCTTTTCACGGGTATTACAGTTGTGAGCCACAGGCACATAAACCTCAGTATTTGTATCTGGCACTAAATGGCTATTTTTCGTTTGAAACAGTTTCGCGTGCCACACAAAATATTCATAAAGCTTTAAAACGCCCTATTGATGCGGTAATCGGCAATATTACGTTATTTGGTGTTACAACACAGGTAATAAGACTGCGCAACCTTGAACATTATGACGATGTGCGTATTATTCAAAGTCTTTATCTTGACGAAGGCATAACATTCAGGAAAAGGCTATGGAAAATTTCAGATGGAAAAGCTATGATCAAGCTTCGAAAGTTTTTTTATCTCGAACCATATGAGAACATGTTTATTGACCGTACAGAACCACATCATGCATATTTTCTTATACCTGAACAAATGGATTATGAGAGATTTAAACAACTTACTAAGAAAGTAAAATACGACCCTAATTATTTTTATTTCGATGGCGCTATTGCATTTTTTTATGAAAAAGGTGAAATAAATGATATGATCAGGATTTATCGTAAAAATTTCACAATTGATGAAATTAAAGAAATAAGGGATAAGTATTTCGCTTTGATGTAATATGCAGCTTAAAGCATTAAATTGATATACAGATAATGAGAAAATTAAGCCTTGCGGAACTTGGGCGTATGAATACTGAAGAGCACAAAAAAGCTCGTAAGATTCCCGTTGTAGTTGTTCTTGACAATGTGCGCAGCCAGCATAACATCGGTTCAATATTCAGAACTGCTGATGCTTTCAGGCTCAAAGCAGTATATCTGTGTGGAATCAGTGCTACTCCGCCAAACAGAGAAATGAATAAAACAGCTCTTGGCGCTACTGAATCTGTTGATTGGAAGTATTTTGAGAATACTAAGGATGCTTTACTGGAATTAAAAAAAAAGAATTTTAACGTTTGTGCTATTGAACAAACTGATGGCAGTATTCCTTTAAGCAATTTCGACTTTAATTCTTTTGATGGTTTGGGAATAGTATTCGGTAATGAAGTGGATGGAGTAAGTCAGGAAATTGTGGATTTTGCAGATACTTGTATTGAAATACCGCAGTATGGAACAAAACACTCATTAAACGTAGCAGTAAGCGCTGGGATAATTATTTGGGATGTTTTTAATAAATTCATTACATATAACCCTGGTTATTTATCAGATAATTAGAAACTTAGTTAATTCAAGAAAAACATATTCAATTTTTTTACCACAATAATCGTGTTGAACTTTTAGTATTTGAAGAAGGATTTTTCAATAAAATAATGAACATAAGTTAGCATTTAACACTTTTCTATATATATTTGCACCAAAATAGAATTAATCTCATTTGTATTATAAACGTAAACCTCAACAACATGCGAAAAAAGTATCATGTTCTAAAAATGCTGGGTGTTGCCTTTGCAATACTGTTTATAGCTATTAGCGTTAATGCGCAGGATAATAAAGAAAAACCCGCCAGCTCTTCATTTTCTCCCTATTGGTTTTTAAATGGTCATGTGGGTTTTAGTGAATTCTATGGAGACCTGAATAAATTCAGGTTTTTTCAGAATCCGGGTAACTGGAATCTTGGTGGAGGTCTTTATATTGGACATCAGTTTATTCCGATGCTCGGATTACGTGGTGAATTGCTTTATGCCGGTCTTGGAGCTGAGTACGACGATAAAGGTATGAATATGAAAGGCAGCTACTTTGAGTACAATTTAAACCCCACACTCAGTCTGGTTAATTTGTTCTCACGCTACAATCCTGACCGCAAGTTCGACATCTATGCTTTTGGTGGTATTGGCCAAAGCCATTTCAGGTCAACTACCAAAGATATAAAATCAGGACCTCCGGGAGGGTATAAAACTAACGATAGCCTTGGATTTGATGGAAAAGGATTTGGTAAGCGCGAGTTGCTACTTGTTTTCCCTTATGGAATTGGAGCCAGCTATGCTCTTTCGGATAATTGGGATTTAACACTGGAAACCAGCGCACGCTATACCGGAACTGATAAACTTGATGGCTGGACTTCAAAGAAATACGACCAGTATGGTATAACTACTCTTGGTGTTACTTATAAATTTATTGGTGGTGTTGATCTTGATAAAATGGCGAGAGAATTTGATCAGATTGAATTTACAACCATTCCTGAAGTTCTTGAAATGCACGGTGATTCAATTCGTGTAACCATTATTGGTAAGGTTCCTGAAAATTATTTCCATAAAAAAGCCGCAATTCTTTTTACCCCCACTTTGAAATACGGAAATACCGAAGTTCCGTTGAAATCAATCAATCTTCTGGGTGAAGAAGTTACCGGCGATGGAATTACTATCAAAAGAGAAGGCGGTACTTTTACTTATACCGACGTTATAGCTTATAAACCTGGTATGGAAGTAGCTGACCTTGTTGTTACACCACTGATTTATGAACCTAAAGCTCCGGTAGTAGCAGGTGTTAATGCTGAAACTATTAAGGAATATTCAAGATATGTTGACGGACCTCAGGTTAAGCTGGCTGATGGCGTAATCATTACTCCGTTAAGAATTCTGAATGATGAGCAGACAATGATCGCAGCTCACGGATATGAGAAAGAAACTATTATTAGCCGTGAAGCTGTAATTTATTTCCAGGTTGATATGCATAATTTAAACTGGAATCTGTCACTGAACCGCAATCAGGATGCTAAACAAAAAATTCGTGATCTTGAAGATTTTATCCGTAAAGGATGGCAGATACGTGATATTGATGTTGATGCTTATGCCTCTCCCGAAGGTGAAGAAAGCCACAACATAGGCTTGTCAGAAAGACGTTCGAAAACCGGTTTGAAATATACCCACGATTTGCTTAAGAAGCTTGTTCGTGAAAAGAATAGCAATGTAAAAATTGCAAATGTTGAAAAAGATATTAAATATAATGTTAGTGCTCACGGTGAAGATTGGGACGGCTTTGTAAAAGCTGTTCAGGCATCGGATATTAAGGATAAAAACGTTATTATTAATATTGTTAATTCTCAAACTGATCCCAAAAAGCGTGAACAGGACATTAGAAACATGTCATATGTTTATAAAGAAGTTGAGAAAGATATTTTACCTCCGCTTCGTCGTGTAGTTGTTAAGGTTAATGTTTTTGAACCAAAGAAAACTGATGATCAGATTGCGCAGCTTGCAGTATCCGATCCGGGTCAGTTAACTGAACAGGAACTTCTTTATGCCGCTACTATGATAGATGACCCGAATGCTCAGTTGAATATTTATAAGACCGCTATTGACCTCTTCCCGAAAAATTACAAGGGATACAATAATGCTGCAGCAATTGAGATGAGGCTTGACGAAATGTCAGAAGCTACCAAACATCTTAAAAAGGCTGAAGAACTTGGAGCAGGAAAAACCGAAGTTATCAATAACTTAGGTGCTATGGCTTCAAAAACAAAAGATTATAAAAAGGCAGAAGCCTATTATAATGAAGCTCGTAAACTGGGAGCCAATGTTGACTATAACCTTGGTATGCTTATGATACCTAAAGGAAATTACAAACAGGCACTCACCAGCTTTGGAAGCAAAACCTGTAATCATAACGTGGCACTTGCTCAAATGCTATCAGGAAATCTTGCTGGTGCAAACCAAAATGCAAAATGCGCTCCTGAGCATGCAAAAACTCATTATTTACTTGGTGTAATTGCTGCACGTGCTAATGATATTCAGGGAATTGTTACCAATTTGCAAAAAGCATTTGCTGCTGATGCTAAGCTCAAAAACACTGCTAAGACCGATCGTGAATTTATTAAATTCTTCGATAACTCTGAGTTTAAAGCATTGGTTCAGTAGTTGAAATCAAATCAGTAAAAAAAAGAAGCTGCTTCGTTATATTTCGAAGCAGCTTCTTTTTTTATAAATAAAATTGCTGAAAGTCAATTTCACTTGCTGATATCAAATCATCAGTTCAGCAAAGTATTTATAAAAATAGGGTACTGTTTCTATACCTTTATAATATATATCCAGGTCGAAGTTTTCGTTTGGCGAATGAATAGCATCTGCCTCAAGACCAAAACCCATCAAAATTGATTTGATCCCCAGTATCTGATCAAAAGCTGAGATAATAGGAATACTGCCACCACTACGGGTTGGAACAGGCTTTTTACCAAAAGAGGTTTCATATGCTTTGCTGGCAGCCTGATAGGCATGACTTGTAGTAGGTGATACATAACCCTGCCCGCCATGATGAACTTGTACATCAACGGTTACATAAGGCGGTGCAATTGATTTAAAGTGCTCTACAAATAACTTGCTTATTTTCTGATGATTCTGATTCGGAACGAGGCGCATTGAAATTTTAGCAAAAGCTTTTGCAGGTAATACTGTTTTTGCACCTTCGCCGGTATATCCACTCCAAATGCCGTTTACATCAAGTGTAGGCCGTATTCCGGTACGTTCTATTGTGGAATAACCTTTTTCGCCCCATACCTCATTTATTTTGAGTGCTTTTTTGTACTGCTCCAGGTCAAACGGAGCTTTTGCCATTTCAGCTCTTTCTTCAGCACTTACAGTCTCTACATCATCATAAAATCCTTTAACGGTAATCCTGTTTTCATCATCATGCAATGAGGCTATCATTTTTGCAAGAATATTCGCAGGGTTGGCAACAGCACCACCAAACAAACCTGAATGAAGGTCGTGACTGGGACCGGTTACTTCAACTTCTACATATGACAAACCACGAAGTCCGACTGTAATTGAAGGGATATCCTTGGCAATCATACTTGTGTCCGAAACCAGAATAATGTCGGCAGCAAGCATTTCTTTATTGTCCTGGCAAAATTTACCCAAGTTAGGTGAGCCTATTTCTTCTTCTCCCTCAATCATGAATTTTACATTACAAGGCAATGAATTTGTTTTAACCATTGCTTCGAATGCTTTGGCATGGATAAATCCCTGTCCTTTATCATCGTCAGCACCACGGGCGTATATTTTATTGTCGCGGATTTCTGGTTCAAAAGGTGGAGAAACCCATTTATCAATGGGATCAACTGGCATCACATCATAATGTGCATATACAAGTATTGTAGGCAGGTTGGGGTTAATGATCTTCTCACCATAAACAATAGGGTTTCCGGGGGTTTGAAAAATTTCAGCTTTATCAGCGCCGGCTTTTAGAATTGAGTTTTTCCAGTATTCTGCAGCCCGAATCATGTCAGGCTTGTGGTCAGCAATAGAACTGATTGAGGGAATACGGATTAAATCAAATAATTCTTCGAGAAAACGATCTTTGTTTCTCTTAATGTAGTCTTGAACATCGTGCATTGTTAAATAATTTTAGTTGATTGATAATTAAGATTTGATTGTACAAAAATAGGAATTCTTTGTCTAAGCTCTCATTTTTCATTGTGTGCAATGACAAAATGACTTATTAATAAGCTATGCAGTACAAAATTTTTCAAGATGTAATTCAAGTTGGTTGTAATAAAACAAATTAGAAACAAGTCAAATAACTACCTTTGTCGAAAATAAATATTAAAACTCCTGAAGAAATCATTATGAAGAGGATACGTGTGGCTATTAATGGATTCGGTAGAATTGGCAGGGTAACATTTCGTGCCATGTTTAACAATAATGCTTTGGAACTTATAGCTGTAAATGATCTTACCTGTGCTGAAAATCTTGCTCATTTACTGAAATATGACTCGGTTCATGGATTATTTCCTGCTAATATAACTACAGAAGGTGAAAATTTAGTGATCAATGATAAAACTGTTAAAGTATTTTGTGAACCTGAACCACAAAATATTCCCTGGCATGAACTTGATATTGATGTTGTTATTGAATCAACCGGAAATTTTACAAACCTTCCTGATGCAATGAAGCATATTAAGGCAGGAGCTAAAAAAGTAATTATTTCGGCACCGGCAAAAAATGAATCCGAGGACGTTAAATATATTGTGCTTGGTATTAATGACTATGCTATAGACAAGGAAGATATCGTTTTGTCAAATGCTTCATGTACAACTAATTGCGTAGCCCCTCTGATTCAAATTATTGATGAGTTCTGGGGTATTGACGAGGGTTTTATTACTACAGTTCATAGCTATACCAGAGATCAGAACCTTATTGATGCTCCTCATAAGGATTGGAGACGCGGACGAGCTGCTGCTTATTCCATTATTCCTACTACAACGGGGGCAGCAAAAGCAGCTACAAAAGTTTTTCCACATCTTACAGGTAAACTTGGCGGAGCAGGGATAAGAGTGCCGGTTCCAAATGGTTCTTTAACTGATTTTACCTGTACTGTGAAAAAATCAACTAGTATTCAGGAAATTAACCAGGCATTTAAAGATGCTACTCAGGTGCGATTTCCGGGAATACTTCAATATACCGAAGACCCCATTGTTTCAGTTGATATTATAGGAAATACCCATTCGGCTATTTTCGACGCCGGGCTTACTGCGGTCCTTGGTGATAAAAACAGGCTTGTAAAAGTAGTTGCATGGTATGATAATGAAATGGGATATGCAGCCCGACTGGTAGAGCTTATGCAAAAAATGTTTAAATAGTGGATCAGGTTTTTATAAATGAATTATTATCAGAGATATGTAATATTAATTAACCGGAATTTTATGTTATATTATTAATAAGGAGTATTTCAAAGAAACCATACCATATTTATTTTTTAGTTTTTCGACCAATCTAAGCAAAATGAAAACAAATCAAGGATTTATACTGATGGATCCGGGTGAATTCATCAGTTGGCTGGAAAACCAGCAAGTAAACAGGATAATAAATGTGATTCAAAATCATCATACTTATTCTCCTTCTTATAAGCATTTTAATGGCACCAACCATTTTGAACGCCTGGCGGCAATGCGAGATTACCATGTGTCAGAAAATGGATGGAAAGATATAGCGCAAAATTTCACAACCTTTCCTGATGGTACTATTGGTACCGGCAGGCATATACAGGTAATTCCGGCAGGTATTAAAGGTAAAAATGCACATGGAATATGCATTGAGCATCTTGGCAATTTTGACGCTGGGAATGATAGCATGACCAGTGCACAAAAGGAAACAATAATACTCATTAATGCAGCACTTTGTAAAAAATTTGGTCTGAAGCCATCAATTGATACAATAGTGTATCACCATTGGTTTGATTTGGTTACCGGCGAATTGGTCGGAGGTGGTATAAATACCAAATCATGCCCCGGTACTGATTTCTTTGGAGGAAACACTATAGATGATGCAAAGCGAAATTTTATACCCCTGATTGAAGATAAATTAAGAGAAATACCGGAAATTGTTCCTCCTGAGCATAAACCTGTTAGATTTTATTATCATATAACAAGAGCAAATTTGAATGTACGCAGTGGTCCCGGAACCAATTACCAGAAAACCGGCGTTGCTTATAAAGGCTCTGTATTACCTGTTTATGAAGTTTTCAACCCATGGTTTAAAGTTGATCTGTCAGGGAGTTGGGTATCAAAAAAATTTGGATTGTTTATTGGTGAAGCTGTTATTAATACTGATTCGTTAAATGTGAGATCGGGTCCCGGAACCACTTATCCGATATTAGAAAAAGTAAAAAAAGGCGAAAAATATTTTATTTATGAAGTTGATTGTGAATGGTCGAAAATTGCAATAAATGACAGATGGATTAAAAATGACTTTATTATAATGAGTACCCCAATACCTGAGGAAACTTAAGCTATCAGTGATTAATTTTTTATAATTCTGAATTTAAGCTATTTTTGCAATTAAATCGTTTAACTTGTATGAATTATAGTTGAACTTTGTAAATAAAATCATACTATAGATATGGATATTCAATCAATCAAGCAGCGTTTTGGGATTATAGGTAATTCGCCTTTGCTTGACAGAGCTATTGATATTGCACGGCAGGTGGCACCTACTGACATTTCGGTGCTTGTTAGCGGTGAAAGCGGGGTTGGGAAAGAGGTTTTTCCAAAAATTATTCATCAGCTCAGCTCTCGTAAGCATGGACCTTATATCGCCGTAAATTGTGGTGCCATCCCTGAGGGGACTATTGATTCTGAGTTGTTTGGGCATGAAAAAGGATCATTTACCGGAGCACATGAAGCTCGTAAAGGATATTTTGAAGTTGCCAATAAGGGTACAATATTTCTTGACGAAGTTGCTGAATTGCCTCATTCTACTCAGGTAAGATTATTAAGGGTACTTGAGTCAGGCGAATTCATTAAAGTTGGCTCATCAAAAGTGCTGAAAACAGATGTAAGAATTGTAGCTGCGACTAATGTTGATGTAAACGATTACGTTCAAAAAGGAAAATTCAGGCAAGATCTGTATTACAGATTAAATACAGTTCCTATTTATATCCCTCCATTGCGGGAACGAAAGGATGACATTGTACTTTTATTCAGAAAATTTGCTTCTGATTTTGCTGAACGTTACCGTATGCCAGTCATTGAACTTGATGAAGATGCACGCCGGATACTGAGGGATTATCGCTGGTATGGAAATATCAGACAGTTAAAAAATATTACTGAGCAAATTTCTATAATTGAAGAAAATCGTAAAATAAGTGCTCAGACTTTATTAAACTATCTTCCTGAAGGGCAGCATCGTGATTTGCCGATTTTATATAAGTCAGAAAATGCTTTTTCCGAAATTTCTGAGCGGGAAATACTTTACAAAGTGCTTTTCGACATGCGTCGCGATATTACAGAACTGAAAAAATTGGTTTTCGAAATTATGAAAACAGGAGGAAAACCTGAAACATGGCCTAAGGATTTTCCGCAAAACTTACATAAGTTTATTGGCGAAAGCGATATATATGACCATGATCCTGCTGATATGAGCATACATCATACCTATGATACCAGCAGTGAACCTCTTGCTGAGTCGGAAGTACTAGAAGAATCGTTGTCACTTGAGAAAAGGGAATTGGAACTTATTACCAAAGCCCTTGAAAAGCATGGAGGAAGGCGAAGAAACGCAGCAAAGGAACTTGGTATTTCAGAAAGGACTTTGTACAGAAAAATCAAAGAATATGACATTGATCTGTAAAAGAGGCTGTAATATTATTGTTTTTATCACACTTGCTTTCATGATCCCGATCTTGCAGGCTTGTGGCGTTTATTCTTTTACTGGTGCTTCCATACCACCTGAAGCAAAAACTATTTCAATTCAGCAATTTATAAATAATGCACCTCTCGTTCAACCTATGCTAAGTCAGCGACTAACTGATGCTTTGAGAGATAAGTTCAGTTCACAGACCAATCTGAGCCAGGTGTCAGCAAATGGTGATCTTGCATTTGAAGGATATATTACTGATTACAATACTCAACCGGTTGCAATTACTGGTGATGAAACTGCCGCATTAAACCGGCTTACAATATCGGTAAAGGTTTCGTATAGTAACCGGTTTGATGAAAAACAAAATTTTGAAGCATCATTTTCGCGTTTTGAGGAATATGAAAGTTCACGGTCGCTTTCTGAAGTTGAAGATCAGCTTATGGAACAGATAATTGACGCACTGGTTCAGGATATTTTTAATCGTTCAGTTGTAAATTGGTAAACCAATGAGTTTAGCAAAATTTCATTATTATATTGAGCATCCTGCATCTCTTGATTCACGTTCATTAACAATGATCAGAAGTGTAATTGAAGAATATCCATTTTGTCAGACCGCTCATATGTTATATGCCTGTAACCTTAAAAACATTCAGCATATTTCGTATAATTCACAGTTGAGCATTGTGGCTGCTTATGCCGGCGACAGAAGTAAATTGCGGAGTTTGCTGTTTTCAGAATATACCAGGGAAACCAGTGAATTATATTTGCCGGTTTCAGAAAATGTGATCAGTAATTATGATACAGAAGAAAAAATAATTGAAATACCGGTTCAGGCTGATGATACAGAAATTCAGGATGATATACTCATTGCTGAACCTGATAAAAAGAGGGCTGAAATTTTATCAAAAGTAGAAATCATTAATCGTTTTATCCAACAGGAACCTCATATAACCCGACCGCAGAAAGAATTTTTTAATCCGGTCAATTATGCAAAGCAAAGCACTATTGATGATGAAACCATTGTAAGTGAGACACTTGCAAAAATATTTCTTCAACAGGGGCATAAAGAAAAAGCCATAAGAGTTTTTAAACGTTTGATTTTGATATATCCCGAAAAAAGTAGTACTTTTGCAGCCCAGATTGAAGAAATAGAAAAAGATTATAAGTAACACAAAATCAATTTAATACATTTTATTATGGGTGGTTATATCTTAGTTTCGGTATTAATACTAATTACCTGTATTTTATTAGCATTGATAGTCCTTGTTCAAAATTCAAAAGGAGGAGGTCTTGCTTCCAATTTTGCTTCATCAAATCAGTTTATGGGTGTTCGCAAAACTGCTGACTTTCTTGAAAAAGCAACCTGGACCCTGGCTATAGTTCTTTTGGTATTGAGCCTGTTTAGCGTTTTTGTTATTCCCCGCAATCAGGTGCAAACCATTAGCGATACTGAGTTAAGGCAACATGTTGAAACCGGCACAACCCAACAGCCTGTGCAGGATTATCAAATGCCTCCGCAGGAAGATTAGAGAAAATACTCACCGGAATTTAAGAATGTCATAATGTCACATATTATGACATTTTTTTTTGCGAATTAATAAAAATTAATAAAAAAATTGAGCCATAAATGGACATGGTTCGTTTTTCACCGTCATAGTATGCTGATAATCAATAAAATGAAATTGATCTTAAACTAATTATTAAATAATCCCGGGAGTAAAAATATTTTATTGGCATGAAATATGTCAAACCCTCCGTCAGAGTAAAATCTGTTTAATTAATTATATGTATAATATAAAATCAATCAGAAGATGTCAAAAGTAAACATTAAACCATTAGCCGACAGAGTTTTGGTTAAGCCTGCACCGGCAGAAGAAAAAACAGCAGCTGGAATTATTATTCCTGACACAGCAAAAGAAAAACCACAAAAAGGCACTATTGTAGCAGCCGGCCCCGGAAAAAAAGATGAACCTACAACTGTAAAACCGGGTGAGGTAGTATTGTATGGAAAGTATGCCGGAACCGAAATAAATATTGATGGTACGGATTATCTTATCATGCGTGAAAGTGATATTCTTGCAATTATTTAATTAACAAGGAATTATAAAAATTAAAAAACGATAGAAATGGCTAAAAATATTTTATTTGATTTAGAAGCTCGCGAACAGCTTAAAAAAGGTGTTGACTCGTTGGCAAGTGTTGTAAAGGTAACACTTGGACCTAAAGGTCGTAATGTAATTATTGAGAAATCATATGGTGCTCCTATTATTACAAAAGACGGTGTTTCAGTTGCTAAAGAAATAGATCTGAAAGACCCCGTTGAAAATATGGGCGCTCAATTACTGAAAGAAGTTGCTTCAAAAACTTCGGATGTTGCCGGTGATGGTACTACTACTGCCACTGTACTTGCTCAGGCTATTGTAACTACAGGTTTAAAGAATGTTACAGCCGGTGCTAACCCCATTGACCTGAAACGTGGAATTGATAAGGCTGTTCAGGTGATCATCGAAGATCTGAAAAAACAATCGAAAGAAATAGGCGACAGTTTTGAAAAAATTGAACAGGTTGCGTCAGTTTCCGCAAATAACGATTTTACTATTGGTAAACTTATTGCCGAAGCAATGGGTAAAGTGAAGAAAGAAGGTGTTATCACAATTGAAGAAGCCAAGGGAATTGAAACAACTGTAAAAGTTGTTGAAGGTATGCAATTCGACCGCGGATATATTTCACCTTATTTTGTTACTGATGCTGAGAAGATGGAAGCCGTATATGAAAGTCCCTATATCCTTATCCATGATAAAAAGATCAGTGTTATGAAGGATATGCTTCCAGTACTTGAAAAAGTTGCACAATCAGGTCGTCCGCTTATAATTATAGCAGAAGATATTGAAGGTGAAGCACTTGCAACTCTTGTTGTAAATAAGATCCGTGGATCTCTGAAAATTGTTGCAGTTAAAGCTCCCGGCTTTGGTGATCGCAGAAAAGAAATGCTTGAGGATATTGCCATTTTGACAGGCGGAACGGTTATTTCAGAAGAAAAAGGATATAAGCTTGAAGATACTAATCTCAGCTATTTGGGTCAGGCAGAAAAAGTTACAGTTGATAAGGACAATACAACCATAGTAAGCGGTAAGGGTAAGAAAAATGACATTGACGCACGTATTAAGCAGATTAAAGCACAAATGGAAACTACCACATCCGATTACGATCGTGAAAAATTACAGGAACGTCTGGCTAAACTTGCTGGTGGAGTAGCTGTAATTTATGTTGGTGCTGCCAGTGAAGTGGAAATGAAAGAAAAGAAAGATCGCTTCGACGATGCTCTTCATGCAACACGTGCTGCAATTGAAGAAGGTATAGTACCAGGTGGTGGTATTGCATATATTCGTGCTATTGAAGCTCTTGGCTCAGTGAAATGTGAGAATGATGATGAAAAAACCGGAGTTCAGATTATTAGAAGAGCATTAGAGGAACCATTGCGTCAGATTGTTGAAAATGCTGGCATGGAAGGCTCAGTTGTGGTTCAGAAAGTAAGGGAAGGCAAAGGTGATTATGGCTTTAATGCAAGAACTGATGTTTATGAGAATTTGTTTGATGCAGGTGTAATTGATCCAACTAAAGTCTCGCGTGTTGCACTTGAAAATGCTGCCTCAATTGCTGGTATGCTCTTAACTACCGAAAGTGTGGTTTCAGAAATTAAAGAAGAAAAAGAAGTTCCTATGCCTAACCCAGGAATGGGTGGAATGGGAGGAATGTACTAATCTCTCATAAATCTTATTAAATTATCCTGGCCGCTTTATTTTTAAGGCGGCTTTTTTGTTTTTTACATGCTGAATGTGGCCATCAGCAATACTTGTGCATGATTTATAAAATCACAATGGTCACAATTAAATTGAAAATACCTGTATGAATGAACTTTTTTATACTTTCGTAAAACAAATTATACCGTAAAAGTATCAGGATGAATGTTTTCTGATATGATCAATGATCAAACAAAAGATATATTATTCTTGTTTCGGTATAACAAATGTCAATTATAGGTTCGAACGGGTATTTTGAAAAACTTTTATTTTGCTTAAAAAGTAATATCCTTCATATTTAGGCAAATAACAATTAATTATGGGAAATAACAAAATAATTAAAGGGTTCTCAAAATTAGGGAAGGATAGTAAAATTGAGAAAATTACTTCATTTCTGCATCATCCGCAGGCAGGAATTGATCTTTTGCGGTCATTTTGGCATGAAAATACCAAAGTGCAGAAATTATTGGATGAATTCAGTGAAAATACTGTAACAAATTACTTCTTCCCTTATGGCGTAGTTCCAAACGTCATGATTAATAGTGAAGTATTAATTGTTCCCATGGTTATTGAAGAGAGTTCGGTAGTTGCTGCTGCTGCCAATAGTGCCCGCTTTTGGAGCGAACGTGGCGGATTTCATAGCCGGGTTATTTCAACCACTAAGGTTGGTCAGGTTCATTTTATATGGGAAGGGGATGATGCTGTTTTAAAACAATATTTTCCTGAATTGCGCCGCCTGATGTTGAAGCATACCAAGCCCATAACTGCCAATATGGAAAAAAGAGGAGGAGGTATTCTTGATATTAAGCTGTTGAACAAGCGTGACGAAATTCCGGGTTATTATCAGATATTAGCATATTTTGATACGCGTGATGCTATGGGCGCTAATTTTATAAATACCTGCCTTGAAGAATTTGCTGAAGTGTTAAAAACTCATCTGGATATGAATCCTATATATGGAGGCTTTGAATGTCAGGTGATTATGTCAATTTTGTCAAATTATACTCCTGATTGCCTTGTTGAAACATGGGTAGAATGTCCGGTTTCAGATTTGAAAGGTGTTGACGAAATTACTCCCGAAGAATTTATTGATAAGTTCTCAAAAGCAGTCAGGATTTCTCAGATTGATATTTACCGTGCTACTACACATAATAAAGGGATTTTCAATGGCATTGATGCAGTTGCCCTTGCTACCGGTAACGATTTCCGCGCTATTGAAGCATGCGGGCATGCCTATGCGGCACGCTCGGGTTCATACCAGGGACTTACCAGTTTGGGATTGAAAAACAATGTTTTCAAATACACTCTAAAAATACCTATTGCCCTGGGAAGTGTAGGAGGATTGACAAAACTGCATCCATTGGCAAAGTTTTCACTTGAACTTATGGGAAATCCTGATGCCGAGAAATTGATGATGATTTCTTCAACAATTGGCCTGGCAAACAATTTTAGTGCTTTGAAATCGCTGGTTACCAAAGGCATTCAAAAAGGACATATGAAAATGCATTTGCTTAATATCCTGAATAATTTTAATGCTACGGATAAGGAAAAAGAGCGGGCAATTGAGCATTTTAAAACTCATAAGGTGTCAAATAAAAGTGTTTCAAATTTTTTGGGACAGCTTAGAAAGATTCACGAATTCCAAACATTGCCAACGTGATTTCCAAAGAATATTTTTCAAAAGGAAAACTTCTTGTTTCAGGCGAGTATCTTGTATTGTATGGAGCATTAGCTCTTGCTGTTCCAACAAAGTTTGGGCAAAGTATGAGCATTGGCAATACCGCACCTAAGGGTGTTATTGACTGGAACACCTGTGTGCAGGACAAACCCTGGTTTCAATCCCGTTTTAGCTTATCCGACTTTTTTATTATTAATTCAAATAATAATAAGTCATCAGAATATATACAGAAAATTCTGCTTGCCGCTAAAAAATACAATCCTTCGTTTTTGATTGATAGTCCTGGTTGTCAGATAATTAGCGAGTTGGATTTTAATATTGACTGGGGGTTGGGTTCAAGTTCTTCATTAATTTCAAATATTGCTTACTGGGCTGATATTGATCCTTATGATTTGCATTCTGAAGTGTCAAAAGGTTCAGGTTATGATATTGCCTGCTCCAGAGCTTCGAAGCCTGTTTTATACAAAAAATCTGGTGACCGGCGAATGATTGAGGAAGTGGATTTCAATCCTCCTTTTTCTGACAAGATTTATTTTATTTACCTGGGCAGGAAAATAGATACTGAATCTGTTGTAAATAAATTCTATAATCAGAGTAATGATTTTTATCATGAAATCCAAAAAATAAATGAAATAACCCAACAGATGGTTCATTGTATGGATTACCAGGTTTTCGGGGAGCTGATGCAGGAGCATGAAGCAATTTTATCAGCAGTACTTAATGAACCAACTTTGAAAAATGGTGTTTTTAATGATTTTGATGGTCAGATTAAATCTCTTGGTGCCTGGGGAGGAGATTTTGCAATGGCTCTTTGGACTAAAAGCAGGCAGGAATTAAAAGAATACCTTTCGTACAAAAGATTGAATATATTTTTTGGATTTAAGGAAATGATATATGACAGCTCAGAAAAATGATAGCAGCACGAAAGAATTTGTAACAGGCTGGCAGAGTCCTGCCAATATTGCTTTAGTGAAATATTGGGGGAAAACCGGAAATCAAATGCCGATCAATCCTTCATTAAGTATTACTCTTAGTTTTTCGTATACAGAAACAATTGTTTATGCGAGACAAAAAAGCAATACAGCAGATGATATTCTGCTTAAGTATTTGTTTGAAGGTAAGGAACACTCTGAGTTTCAGGCAAAGACTGTAATCATGCTCCGGAAACTTACTTCAGAACTTCTATTTTTAAAAGATTTTTCACTGGAAATAGAAAGCTTCAATACTTTTCCGCATTCAGCTGGTATTGCTTCATCCGCCTCTTCAATGAGTGCTTTGGCTCTTTGTTTATTAAGCATTGATGATCAGATCAGAGGTAAAGAGGTTGATAACACAGCCTTTTACAAAAAAGCATCTCATATTGCAAGAATGTGTTCAGGTAGTGCCAGCCGTTCTGTTTATGGTGGTTTTGTTTTATGGGGGCGTTCAGACTTAGTTAATGGTTCAGATAATAAATATGCTGTGCCGCTACCGGAAAAACCTCATCCTTTATTTGAGGATCTATGCAATAGCATTTTAATTATTGATAAAGGTAAAAAAACTGTTTCCAGCAGTATGGGTCATGAAAAAATGAACCATCATTATTTTAAAAAAGGGCGTATCAAACAGGCAAATGATCGCTTGTTTGCAATTATAAAAGCTATTGAAAGAGGAGATTGGTATGGTTTTAAACATGTTGTTGAGAATGAGGCGCTTACTCTTCATGGACTGATGATGAGTTCTGAACCTGGATTTGTTCTTATTAAAGCAAATACAATTAATGCTATTGAAAAAATCATTGATTTCAGAAAACGGCAAAATCTGAGAATGACCTTTACTATTGATGCAGGACCGAATATTCATATTATTTACCCGGTAGAAGACCAGAAAAAAGTTAAGAAGTTTATTGATAATGAATTAAGAGCGTTTTGTGAAGATGGTCTGGTAATACATGATCGTGTTGGAAATGGCCCTGTAAGGATAAAATGAAAAGAGAAGGAAGAGAACAATGTGCATTAAAAGTCAGTTTAAGCAGACTACAATAAATTCATTTTGTGTTGATATTAAATTTTTATACCGATTGGAAAATTATAATAGACCAATTTTCGCTCTGCTCGATTGTTCTATATATTTAAACCATCGGTATTACGTTTGAAATTTACAAAACAGTTTGGACTATTTTGTAAATACAAATCGTATTATAACAAAGAATTGCAGGTTTGAAGCTGTATTTGAAATAATTAATTATTGAAGGACACGGGCTGATGAAAAGAAAACCGGATATTTTTTACTCAAAAATTCTGTTGTTTGGAGAGTACAGTATTTTATTCGACTCAATGGGTCTTACAATTCCTTATACATATTTTAAAGCAGAATTAAGTTTTATCAAAGAAAACAAATATACCGACCTTGATTATGCCAGAAAAAGCAATGCATTACTGGCGCAATATATTCCATATCTTCAGGAATTAAAGAATAGTGGGAAACTTAAGAGTGCATTCAATGTGGATTTATTTGCTGAAGATGTTCAAAGAGGACTTTATCTTGAAAGCAATATCCCGCAAGGTTATGGGGTAGGTAGTTCTGGAGCTTTGGTAGCTGCACTTTATAAGAAATATGTTAACGGAGTATTGTATGATGATGCTGAAACGGTACTAAAACAAAACAATAAGCTCCTTCAGCAGTTCTCCCAGCTTGAGTCTTTCTTCCATGGAACAAGCAGTGGCATTGACCCTTTGAATTGTTACATAGGGCAGCCTTTGCTCATACGTTCACGTAATGATATTTCAGTGGTTGAAATACCACGTACTAACCATTATAAAGAAGGCGGGATCTTTCTTATAAATACCGGTATCCCCGGAAAAACAGAGCCTTTGGTAAATCTTTTCATGGAAAGATCAAGACATGAGGATTTTAGAATCCTGATTCAAAATACAATGATTCCTATTACTAATAATTGTATTACAAGCCTGATCAGTGGCGATACAGATGCTTTTTATTCGAACCTTTATAAACTTTCAGTGTTTTCACTTAAGAACCTTAAGGAAATGATCCCGGTTAATACTGAAAAGATCTGGGAATATGGTCTTGAAAGTGGAAATTATTATACAAAACTTTGTGGCTCTGGTGGTGGAGGCTTTCTTCTTGGGTTTACAAAGAATTATCCGGAAACAAAAGAAATACTTAAATCCACCGGTATTGACGTGATACCGGTTTACCTTAATTCTTAAGCGCAGGATTTGATAGTTAGGAAGCATAGATACTTTGACTAACTGCTTAATTTTGCATACGTATTATTGCAGTTTGAATTAAAATTTATTGTTATGCATTGCGATACATTTAAAATATCCGGCAACATTGTTGATGTTGTCAATAGAAACATTTTTCCGGGTACCATTGTGGTCAATAAAGGTAAAATAGAACATGTCCTGTATGATACGAGAGTACCGGATCAATATATACTGCCTGGTCTCATTGATGCACATATTCATATTGAAAGTTCCATGCTCATTCCGTCAGAATTTGCCCGTCTTGCCTGTCTGCATGGTACAGTAGCAACAGTGAGCGATCCTCATGAAATTGCCAATGTGCTCGGAGTGGAAGGAGTGAGATTTATGATTGAAAATGGGAAAAAGGTGCCGTTTAAATTCTTTTTTGGCGCACCTTCATGCGTTCCGGCAACTGAATTTGAAACTTCAGGAACTTCAATAGGCGCTGATACTATTGGTGAAATACTGGATTGGGATGATATATATTATCTTTCGGAGATGATGAATTTTCCGGGTGTACTCTATGATGACCCTGAAGTGAAAGCCAAACTACAGGCTGCATTTAAGCGTAAAAAGCCGGTTGATGGTCATGCACCAGGGCTTAGGGGTAAAGATGCCAGAAAATATGCAGAGGCAGGAATTACTACTGATCATGAATGTTTTACACTGGAAGAAGCTCGTGAAAAAGCCATACTGGGTATGAAAATTCTGATAAGGGAAGGCAGTGCTGCACGAAATTTCGATGCTCTTATTCCATTATTAAAAGAAATGCCGCATATGATCATGTTTTGTTCTGATGATAAACATCCTGATGAACTTATTCAGGGTCATATTAATTCACTGATAATAAGGGCAATTGAAAATGGTTATGATATGTTCGATGTAATCAGTGCGTGCACCTTAAACCCCGTAATGCATTATGGACTGCCAGTTGGATTGCTTCAGCCAGGTGATGATGCTGATATGATTGTGGTTGATTCACCAGAGAATATGAAGGTTATGGAGACTTATATAAAAGGTATAAAAGTGGCTGAAAACGGAAATACCAGAATGGATGCAGTAGTTGAAAAGCCTGTTAATCGTTTTAATGTAAGAAAAATTGAACCCGCTGATATTGAAGTCAGTGACAAGGGATCAAAAATTAATATTATTGAAGTCATTGATGATCAGATTGTTACAAAACATATGATCGCCCGCCCTTTGGTTGATAATAACCTGATTGTAAGTGATACGAAAAGAGATATACTGAAAATAATTGTACTTAATCGTTATAGTCAGTCTATTCCTGCTATTGGGTTTGTACATGGTTTTAATCTGCAATATGGAGCAATTGCTTCAACTGTGGCTCATGACAGTCATAATATTATTGCAGTTGGTACAAGTGATGAAGCAATTTGCAAAGCTGTTAATCATCTGATAGAAGCACAGGGAGGGATTGTGGCTTTTAATGGATCTGAGAATTTTATTCTGCCATTGCCTGTTGCAGGACTTATGTCGCTGGAGAATGGTTATGAAGTAGCCCGGAAATACAAAATGCTGGATAAAATGGCAAAAGAATCTGGAACTAAACTTTCATCTCCTTTTATGACCCTTTCATTTCTTGCATTACTTGTAATTCCTGAACTTAAGTTAAGTGATAAAGGTCTTTTCAATGGTAATGCTTTTGAGTTTATATCGCTGTATAATTACGAAGTATAGTCAAAAACATCTATATAACTATTTTTTTTAATGTTAAATTTTTATATTTGCAAAAATTTAGCGTTATGAAAGAAACGGAATTAGACATTGTTAAACTTGAGGCTGCATCAAGCAAGTTAAGAGCTATGGCTCATCCAATGAGAATTGCCATAATTGATTTACTTAAAGGAGAGAAAAGGATGAGTGTTACTCAGATTTATGAACGCCTTAACATTGAACAGGCTACGGCTTCTCACCATTTGAATGTATTAAAGAATAAGGGCTTGCTGATTTCAAAAAGAGAAGGCAAAAAAATAAATTATTCTTTAAAAAATAAAGCCTTGTCCGATATTCTTTATTGTATCAATAAATGTCATGGCGATTAATGCACTTTAATAAGGCATTCTTCTCAATTTACTGATCTTTGATGTCAGGTATTATTAAGGTTTCTTCCAGGTCCCAGTTGCTTCGCAATTCAATTGTTTTTTCCAGAGCAAATACTTTTTCAGGTTGTTTCTTATTTAAATAGTTACCTGAATCCCATTTTCCATTAGAATTACTATCGTATATTGCTCGTACAAAATATTTCCCCGGTAATAGAAATGAAAAAACCACCTCTTTTTCATTAACATTTATAGTTGTCTGTTTTATTACTGCATTGTGATCATCAAATAACATTATCAATAGTTGTCCGTTTTTTAAATCATGATCAAGTTTAATTTTTAGATTAGCATAATCATTTGATGCCCTTGTTTTAAAGGTTTGATTCAGAGTGTCGTTACAACTGCCATAAATACTCGTGAACACAGAATCCGGGATCAAAAGGGAATAAGCTGTAGTATCTTTCCATGAATGATTTATTGACAGTGTTCTTTTAATTTCATCAGTGAACCGGATTTTTGGCTCAATTATCACAGAGTCTTCCATTAGCTGAATTCGATCCTTTTGAAAATCTGAAATTGGTTCAGAAAAAATTAGAGTAACGGGTTCATTAAGATTAAAGGGTTTTGATCGGGAAACATTATGTCTCACATCAAGTTTGATAGTTGAGTTTTCCTCTTCCGAGCGATATTTATGCAATTTAACAAGGGGGATTTGTATAGTGTCAGTTTCCAGATCTTTGGCACCTAATTCCAGTTTAAGGCTGTCGCGTTCAATCTCGGTGAGCCAGTAATAAAGAGTGTCGCTGGTTTTATTTAACTCAGTCAGGTACCACATTGAATCAGTTTCAGGAATCAGCCTGATTGTCAGGTCTTCGACTGGTTGACGGAAGGTGAATATCAGCCTGTCAGGATGATAGTAATCGGCTTTTTGAAGACCCTGGGTTAAATCAGATTCTACAAAAAGATAAAGCTGAAGCTCATCATGTTTGTTCTTAATTCGTAATGAATCCTTATTATTTTTTTCCTGGATTCCGGATTCAACGATCAACGGCAATTCCTTTTTGTTTTGTTCCGATCCCGGATGCTCAATGATATTTGTGTTGATTGCCTCATCAGGAGTAGTTATTATAAATTGTGATGATACTGACGATATTACCGGATAAACCGAATCCTTAATAAATGCAATTTCTTCGTTAGGAAGATCATAAATCAGATTTGCGTTCATATCGCTCAAAGCGAATATTTTGTATGGCACATTACGAAGATTGGTAAAATAGAAAAGCCCATCATCATCAGTTTTTGAAACATAATATGGTCTTTCGAGGTATGGAATTGAATCCCGGAAATCATCGTAAAGCATTACAAATATATCTTTCTCAGGTTTTAGAGAATAAGCATTCATTACCTTTCCGGCTATTTCCATTGAATCTAAAACCGGACCGGTTGAAAAGACATAGCGGAAGTTTTGAATTGGATTACCTTCGTTTAAATCAGTAATTGAGTTGCCAAAAAATAGTGTGTATGTCGTATTGTCACGTAATTCTTCGGTTAATCGTATAACAAGAGATTTTCCTTTTACACGGGTTTCAGGCACTTTCTTAAAAGGAGGGGAGCTCAGAAAACTTTGCTGCAGTCCTTTTAGTTGAATGTATTCGTCAAAATAGATTGTTATTTCGTTTTCTTTAAAATTTACCGAACCATTTTCAGGAACAGAACGCAACATTTTTGGCGGATCACTATCGCGGGGACCACCGGTTGGAGCAACAGGATTTGCACATGAGCCTGCAACAAACAGAGAAATAACAAATAATCGCCAGTTACCGGATATTTGTTGTTTCAGTTTTTGCCAGAATAAAAGGGTCATATAATGAATTTGAATGTATTGCAATAAGCAGACTAATGTTTCAAAGCAGGTTATAAGTTTTGCAAACCTAATTGAAATATGAATAATAACATTGCTTGTGCTCTTAAAATTGTAATACCAACTCCGATAACTTATGAATTGCAAATAATCTATGGTATTTGTTTAAAAGTATGTTTACAAACAAGTACCCCGATTCTAAGTTCTGGAATTCGTTAAAATGATTAAAGTGGGAATATTTCAAGAATATTTGTATCAGATTTCGGGATGATCTTTGTTATATTCGTAAGTGCTGGTACCAGAATACATTCTCCGGTTTTTATACTGATATTTCCTCCGGAATACTCGATATTAGCTAACCCATTGACACAAAGATATATCACACAGGAATCAAGCTCAGAATAATCCCTAATTAAAGGTTTTGTTAGTAACAGCTTATTAGTAATGAAATAAGGACTTTCCATAAGTAAAGTTGCCTGATCTGGATGGGTTTGAGGCTGTCTGCGATAATCATCATAAACTTTAAAATCAATGGCATCAAGAGCCAGGTCAGTATGCAAATCCCTTGCTTTACCTTCTGAATCTACCCTGTCCCAATCATACATACGGTATGTGATATCAGAAGTCTGCTGGATTTCAGCCAGTAATATTCCCGGTCCCAAAGCATGAACGCGACCTGAAGGCATATAGAAAACATCACTGGGACTTACTTTCTCAAAATTCATGATTTGAGGTAGTTTATTGCTATTTAGAAAATCCAGATATTTTTCCTTTGTCATTTCCTGGTTAAATCCACTTATAAGCTGAGCATTTTGGTCGGCTTGTAAGATATACCACATTTCGGTTTTCCCGGATCCATTATGACGCTTTTTTGCAAGTTCATCATTAGGATGCACCTGAATAGAAAGCCAGTCGTTAGCATCAAGTAATTTAATCAGTAGTGGAAACTCATTTCCATAGCGCTCAAACAATTTTTCACCAACAAGGTCATCCATATAAATTTCAAGCAGTTCATTCAAATGATTACCTTGTAGCCAGCCATCACTGACAATGGTCTCGTTATTTTCTACTCCTGATAAAACCCATGCTTCGCCGCAATTCGGCAAAGGGCTGTAATCAAGTCCAAGCACCGATTTTGTTTTATCGCCACCCCATATTTTGTCTTTAAACAAAGGATTGAATTTCAAAGGATAAAGTTCTTTCATAGTTTATTGAATGATTAATTCAGTCTGCTAAAGTAAATGTTTTTGGATTATTGCTGGTAAGGCAGGTTCTAATATTGAATCTTTGACGAATAGATTATTATCAAGATTTAAATTAGTTAAAATAAGATGTTAAATAGACTAATTAAAAATAGCAAATTATCTCTAAATGATTTCCAAATTTTAAAGGTTAATATCCTTATTGTTGATGATAAATTTTTTAAAAAAAAGTTACAAACAACTTACTAACAAAATATAATTATTACTTTTGTGCACAATGTTAGGATGTTACTCATCCAGGCATGCTTTAGGAATAGGGGATAATTTTTTAGTAATTAGTTTTTCTAAGTGACTGTTCTGTTTGTAAGTGACGGTAGCGAATTGTAAAACAGGTGTTTAGGTTCTTTCTTTTTCTTGGCCTTTGATAGCTATCTTAATTACTTTGTAATCAACGAATATTGCTCAGCATGAAAAAACTCTATATTTTACTATTGTTTGCTTGTTTTTACCAGGCTGCTGATGCCCAGGTATATATTGAAAGAGAGGTAGTTTCTTCAGGAGGGGATAATTTTATATCAGGACAAATAATACTTACTTCAACTATTGGTGAAATTGCGACTGAGACACTTGGTAATATGCAATTTCATATGACACAAGGCTTTCAGCAAAGCGAAGGGCTTGTCGTACCATCAAGCAGATATGTGAGTTACGAGGGAGGAATAACTAGTTTTATGGTTCTTGCGCCTGATAGTGTTAACTGGGTTGCTACATGTGCCGAAGATTGGTGTGAAATAACATATTCTGGTACTGGTATTGGTACAATCACAGCTACTTATACCAGTAATGAATTATTTGTTCCAAGGATCGCAAATATTCTGGTTGAGGTTGAGAGTATTGGAACTGTGATTGTTACAGTTCATCAGGCAATATTTCCTATAATAATTGAAGGATATCCAAACGTTCAGAGTGTGTCTGCTGACGCTGGGTTTACGACGTTTTCAATAACTTCAAATACTTCATGGAGAGTAGTTGAAAATATTGATTGGATAAATATTAATCCCATGGCGGGAGATAGCATACAAGAACTTACTGTAGCTTACGATACTAATTATTCAGCTTATGAGCGTACAGGTGAATTCATCATAATAGCTGATAGTTTAGATTATTTTATTGTACTTTCAGTTGTTCAGGAAGGGGCAACACCATATTTGACAATAAATCCCGATACTATTAATGTTGGTTCCGGTTCAGGAAATACTGCTTTTTCAATCGAATCAAATGTAAACTGGATGATTGATGCAAATGAGGTTTGGTTTGATGTTAATCCTGAATCCGGGTCAAATATGCAGGTAATCACAATTGATTATAATGAAAATATTAGTATAACTCCCCGATCAGGTATTGTTCCCATTTATTCTGATATTGAAGATATTGGAGATACTTTTGTTATAAATCAGGATGGAGCTTTTGTTTATATTATTGCGAACCCTGAATTTGCACAAGTTAATGCTGACCCAGGAACTATATCCGTAACAGTGACTTCAAATACAGAATGGATTGTTAATGAGCATAGTGACTGGCTTAGTATTGATCCTCTTTCAGCTAATGGCGATAAAACATTGATCATTACCTATGAATCCAATCAATATACTGTTACCCGTTCAGGAAAAATTATTCTGGAAACCTTAGGTGGAACAGTCACCACAAGTATAACCATTATTCAATCCGGTGCAGAACCCACTTTGGTTGTAACGCCATCAGAGCAACAAGTTGGACATCAGCAAGGAAGCATTGGTTTCAGTGTAAGTTCAAATACCTGCTGGACAGTTGCTACGAATGCAAACTGGCTTGAGATAGATCCGTTTGAGGGTTATTTAGATCGAGATTTTACTGTTTTTTATGATGAAAACCTTTTAGCTTCACCACGTAGTGCCACTATAACCCTAACCACTACCGATGACATAATTGAATTTGAAGTTATTCTCTATCAGTTAGGTGCACCACCAACAATAAGTGTAAGTCCTTCATTTCAGGAAGTTGGTTTTGAAGCCGGAACCTGTATTTTGACTGTAAGCTCAAATACTCACTGGACAGCCAGCACCAATGTTCCCTGGCTAACTTTTGCTCCTGTTGCAGGAGAGCTTGACGGAGTAATAACAGTGTCTTTTGCTGAAAACCCCTTTGCACTCAGCCGGCAGGGAGTAATTATATTTACAGATTCTGACGGAACAACTGAAACGTCCGTAATCATTGAACAGGTTGCAGCGCCGGCATTTTTAAGCGTTATTCCAGAATTTATTGAAGTAACATCAGAAACAGGCATTACTGAAGTTGATGTTTTATCGAATGCAAACTGGGAAATAACCTTTGTTGACGCCTGGTTAGAAGCCACTCCACTTGCAGGATTTGGCGATAAAACATTGATCATTACCTATGAATCCAATCCATTTACTGTAACCCGATCAGGAAAATTTTTTCTGGAAACCTTAGGTGGAACAGTTACTACAAGTATAACCATTATTCAATCCGGTGCAGAACCAACATTGGTTGTAACTCCATCAGAGCAACAAGTTGGACATCAGCAAGGAAGCATTGGTTTCAGTGTAAGTTCAAATACCGGCTGGACAGTTGCTACGAATGCAAACTGGCTTGAGATAGATCCGTTTGAGGGCTATTTAGATCAAGTTTTTACTGTTTTTTATGATGAGAACCTTTTAGCAACACCGCGTAGCGCTACAATAACCATAAGAACTACCGATGACATACTTGAATTTGAAGTTATTCTCTATCAGTCAGGTGCACCACCAACAATAAGTGTAAGTCCTTCATTTCAGGAGGTTGGTTTTGAATCCGGAACCTGTATTTTGACCGTAAGCTCAAATACTCACTGGACAGCCAGCACCAATGTTCCCTGGCTAACTTTTGCTCCTGTTGCAGGAGAGCTTGACGGAGTAATAACAGTGTCTTTTGCTGAAAACCCCTTTGCATTCAGCCGGCAGGGAGTAATTGTATTTACAGATTCTGACGAAACAACTGAAACGTCTGTAATCATTGAACAGGCTGCAGCACCGGCATTTTTAAGCGTTATTCCAGAATTTATTGAAGTAATATCAGAAACAGGCATTACTGAAGTTGATATTTTATCGAATGCAAACTGGGAAATAACCTTTGTTGACGCCTGGTTAGAAGCCACTCCGCTTGCAGGATTTGGCGATAAAACATTGATCATTACCTATGAATCCAATCCATATACTGTTATCCGTTCAGGAAAAATTATTCTGGAAACCTTAGGTGGAACAGTCACCACAAGTATAACCATTATTCAATCCGGTGCAGAACCAACATTGGTTGTAACTCCATCAGAGCAACAAGTTGGACATCAGCAAGGAAGCATTAGTTTCAGTGTAAGTTCAAATACCTGCTGGACAGTTGCTACGAATGCAAACTGGCTTGAGATAGATCCGTTTGAGGGCTATTTAGATCAAGTTTTTACTGTTTTTTATGATGAGAACCTTTTAGCAACACCGCGTAGCGCTACAATAACCATAAGAACTACCGATGACATACTTGAATTTGAAGTTGTTCTCTATCAGTCAGGTGCTCCACCAACAATAAGTGTAAGTCCTCCAATTCAGGAAGTTGGTTTTGAAGCCGGAACCTGTATTTTGACAGTAAGCTCAAATACTCACTGGACAGCCAGCACCAATGTTCCCTGGCTGACTTTTGCTCCTGTTGCAGGAGAGCTTGACGGAGTAATAACAGTGTCTTTTGCTGAAAACCCCTTTGCACTCAGCCGGCAGGGAGTAATTAACTTTATGACTTCTGATGGTATAGCAGAGGCATCCGTAATCATTGAACAGGTTGCAGCGCCGGCATTTTTAAGCGTTATTCCATCAGAGCATTTTGTTGATCCTGAGGCAGGTACTATTTATTTTTCTATTACCTCAAATGCTTTATGGGAAATTTCTAATTCAGAAACCTGGCTTCATGTAATTCCTGAGAGTGGAATTGGTAATGCCACGATCACTCTAAATTATGATGCTAACTCCAGCACTGTTCGTCAGGGATTGATCTATGTAAATGTATCTGGTCTGCCTTCTGAAGTAGTGACAATCAATCAGGGAACACCATTTATTCTTATTCTTGAACCTGATAGTTTAACTGTAGGTCCATCCAGTGGCATGGCTTATTTATCAGTAATATCCAATACAAACTGGACTGCAGAAAGTAATGTTCCATGGTTGCAGGTGTCACCTGTTAATGGTTCTGATAATGATACTATTACATTAATATTTAATGCTAATATTACTGATTCAGTCAGAATTGCTGAAATCTCCGTTTTTAGTGCCGGATTGCCGGTTAGAGAATCTTATTTGCTTCAACTACCTGGCCAGGGTACTGAACGTGTTATTTTACCTGAACTTATTGCAGGTACTAATGCTATTATAGAAATACCTGTAATGGTAAGCGATTTGACCGGTTACGGGATTATCACAAACGAATTCATTTTTTCTTATGATGCTTCTGTTTTGATACCTTCACCTCCTTATGTGATCACAACCGGAACAATGTTAGGAAATGCGGGCTGGACGCTGATAATTGATCAGCCGGAGGCTGACAAGCTTTCTGTTTCTGCTCTTGGGTCTGAACCATTATCAGGCTCCGGAGTTCTTGCTAAATTAAAATTTAAGGTTGTTGGTGAACAGGGAACTTCATCGGATTTGAGTTTTGATGAGTTTGTTTTTAATGGTAATAATCCATTAGTTGAAATCACTAATGGATTTTTGAATGTTCCCATAAGAAACTGTGGCGATGCTGACGAAAATGGTGTTGTTCAGGCTTATGATGCCTCATTGGTTTTGAAACACAGTATAGGATTGATAACTCTCCCGCCTGTTGGTGCTTATAATGCCGATGTAAATGAAGATAATCTTGTCAGAGCTTTTGATGCTGCTTTAATTCTAAGAGCTGCTATTAATTTGCCAATACCACCGGGAGTTTCTACATGTTTTAATTATGATAATATTACTATTGGAACATTGGAATATGATTTTCAGTTTAATGCAGTATTAAGGAATTATGAAGAACTACACGACTTTATAAATGCTGAAATATTGTTCACAGGAATTACTCGTCCTGAAAAAATATTCTCTATTTCATTTGATGTTACAAATCCGGTTTCGCATCTGAACAGTGTTGAATTCATTGATCTTCCTCCGGGGTATAGTGTTTTTACCAATAAAATAAGCGAAAGAATTATCAGGATTGCAATTATCCACCCAATGGGAATATTATCTCAGGATTTGAATCTAAGGGTTCTAATAGGACATTGTGGAATAGTTTCTTTGGCTTTGAAAGATATTGTTATAAACGATCATGAATTTCCTGATATTTTAATTTCAAATCCGTTTTCATCATCGTTGTGTAGAGGAGGAGCTATGCTTACAGCATATCCCAATCCGTTTAGAGCGTCCACTACTATTGCTTATGAAGTCATAGAAAATGGAAATATCGAAATAGAAATTATTGATTTATTTGGAAGAAGTGTGGATGTGTTGTACAGAGGAATGCAGGATGAAGGTTTTTATAACTTAACCTGGTATGGGAAAAGTAAGGAAAATATGAGGTTGCCTCAGGGTTGGTATATTGTACGTATGAAAACCGAAAACTATATACAACAGGTAAGAATAAGTCTTATTCGTTGATTATGAGTTGTTTGTTGTAATCGGGCTGCTATTATCTGTATTTACCTAACATTACTGATTTATGAGGAAATTATATCTTACAATTATTCTTACAATATTAATTTCACACTTGTTTGCAACAGAAGTAATTGTGAATTTGCCTGATACGTCTGTTACTCTTTATTCCGGAACAATTATTGAAATCCCCATCGTAGTCAGTGATTTGAGTGGATTGAATGTTGAGGCTTATCAGTTTGTTCTCAATTTTGATAATAATGTTATAACTCCCGAACCTCCTTATGTTATTACTTCCGGCACTCTGAGTGCAACACCAGGATGGTCAGTTTTACCCAATGCTAACACTCAGAATAAATTAATAATAGGATCATTTGGTTATTCTGCCCTTCACGGTAATGGCATTTTGTTGAAATTAAAATTTCGTGTTTTAGTTGATGAAGGCTCCAGCTCATTAACATTCAGTTCATTTATTTTCAATGCCGGTAATCCTGAGGCTTCAGTTATTAATGGATGGTTTAATAATTACTATGGTGTTCCTCAGGTGGTTGTGAGTTTACCAGATATTTCCGTTTCGCATGCACCGGAAACACTGATTGAGGTTCCCGTATTTATTGATGGTCCTGATAGTGTTGCGGTAAACAGTTATGGATTTGAACTGCATTATGATCCTCAGGTGATTGTGCCATATCCTCCTTTTTATTCCAATACAGAAACTCTTAGCGGCATAGAAGGCTGGACGGTAACGGTAAATAATAATTCATCTGGGAAAATAATTCTGGAAGCGTCAGGTGAAGAGGGTTTGAATGGAAATGGGATACTAATCAAATTAATTTTCAGTATAGTTGCATCTAATGGACAGAGCCTTTTATATTTCGATGATTTTTTGTTTAATGATGGATCGCCGGAAGTATCTTTAGTGCAGGGATCATTTGAAAATAATTTTAATTATTTGCACCTTGTAGTTAGTTTACCTGATATAAAGGTTAGTGAACTTTCCGGATCAATTGTGAATATCCCGGTTGAAGTTAGTGATTTAAGTGGTCTGAATGTAATATCCTATGAATTCACTATTTCATTTGATAATAACATCATAAAACCCGAATATCCTTATTTTTCAGTTGAAGAAACACTAAGCGATTTAACTGACTGGTTTGTTTTTGGCAATGAAATCGGTAATAATGAATTAAATATCGGGGCAATTGGTACTACTGACCTTGAAGGCAGCGGGACTATGCTGAATTTAATGTTCCGTGTAGTTGCTGATGAAGGTTTTTCATTACTTGATTTTCAATCTTTACGATTTAATGATGGAAGTCCAGAAGCAACATTGTTGAACGGTTCATTTCAGAATGAACCGTCTCCTTTGATAACAGATAGTTTAATAATAAACAACGGAATTGTAGGAGATGGAGATCAGGTATGCTATCAGGCGAATGAGACTATTGAGGTATCAGACTTAACGGTTGAAAGTGGTGGAAATATTTTGTTATTTGCTGGTGAGAATATTTTACTAAAAACAGGCACCCGGGTTTTAAGCGGTGGGTATTTTTATGCTGCAATAAGTCAGGAACGTTCGCTGTGCAATAAAAATCAATCAGATGTGTTCATGGTAGATCAAAATAATGATGAAATAATTGAAACTACATACTCCTCAAATCTTTATAGAGTTTATCCAAATCCTACCAGCGGAAAAATCATTATTGAATTGAATAATAATATTTATAGGTCGGTAATTTATGCTGAGGTTTATTCATTATACGGAGAAAGGATTTTAAGTAAGGAGTTCATAAATAGTTCAGCATTTAATATAGACTTATCAGCTCAGCCTTCCGGTATATTTTTGCTGAGAATAAATTATGAAGGCAAATACTGGATGGAGAAAATCATTAAATACTGATCTTTCTGTTCTTAGAGACTTTTCATATTCCTGCTATGTTTCTCAGACTCATAGAAGTTTGCCCTCAAGGATAATAGCTGCAATACTAAAATAAATTACCAGTCCTGTAACGTCAACCAGTGTTGCTACAAATGGCGCTGATGCCGTTGCAGGGTCGAGTTTTACTTTTCTTAATATAAATGGTATCAGGGAGCCGGAAAGAGTACCCCATAAAACAATAAAGATCAATGAAACGGAAACTGTGATGCCAACTGAAAACCAAAATTGACCATAATTATAGAACCCTGCTGCTTGCCAGATAAAAATACGTAAGAATCCTATGGAGCCAAGGATAAGTCCTAAAGTGAGCCCTGAAAAGATTTCCTTCCGCATTACATACCACCAATCTTTGAGTTTTAATTCCTGAAGTGCCATTGCTCTGATAATCAGTGAGGCAGCCTGTGAACCTGAATTACCACCACTCGAAATGATAAGTGGAACAAATAACGCAAGTACTACTGCTCTTTCTATTTCACTGTCAAAATATCCCATTGCAGATGCAGTAAGCATCTCGCCAAGAAACAGTATTACCAGCCATCCGGCTCTTTTTTTTACAAGTTCAAACCATGGAGTTTTTGTATATGATAAGTCCAGCCCTTCAACCCCGCCAAATTTTTGAATATCTTCGGTGTCGCGTTCTTTAATTTTATCAATAATGTCGTCAAAAGTAACAATGCCTACCAATGTGCCATTTTCGGTAATTATTGGAATTGAAGAGCGATCATATTTCTGAAAGATGTGAAATCCTTCCTCCATCGGAGTGGTAGTAGAAATGCTGACAAAATTATGGTCCATCAACTTCGAGATAGGGGTGGAATAATCAGCCATTAAAAGCTGCCCGATCTTAAGCTCATCAATGAGCTTATTGGTCTTATCCACAATGTATATGTATGTGAGCGTTTCAGCTTTTTTGCCGTATTTTTTAATATGATCAAATACATGTTGAACGGTTCACTCAGGTCTTGCCTGAATATAATGCGGAGTCATCAGACGTGCAATGCAGTCTTTTGGATAGCCTATCAGATTTAAGGCTGTTTCTTTTTCTTCATCATCCAGAACATTTATAGTTTGTTTTATTAAATCATCAGGAAAATCCTCAAGAATCATTGTCCTGTCGTCAGGATCCATATTATTAAATACTTCAGCAAGCTCTTTATCGCTCAACGATCTAATAATTTCTTGCTGAATATCCGGGTCAAAATAAGGAAAAACGTCTGATTTTTTCTCGCTTGTCAACATCAGGAATGATATATCTCTACTTTTCTTGTCAAGATTTGAGAGTTGTTCAGCAATGTCTGCCGGATGCTGGTCCTGTAATCTTAATATATTCATATCCTTAGCTTTTATGACAGATTATAAAATTTAATGCTTGATTGTTAACCGGAATTAGCCAGTTTTATGAAAACACTGGCAGTGCTTCTATCAAACTTTGTGTATATTCACTTTCAGGATTTGAAATCAATGTATCAGCTTCACCACTTTCAACAATTTTACCGTTTTTCATAACTATCATACGATCTGACATGTAACGGACTACTGATAGATCGTGAGAGATGAAAATATAGGTGAAACCATAATCCTTTTTCAGTTTGTTAAGGAGGTTTAAAACCTGAGCCTGTATTGAAACATCCAGAGCTGACACTGATTCATCACATATAATGAAACCCGGATTCAGGGCAAGAGCACGCGCAATACAAATTCTTTGCCTTTGCCCGCCTGAAAATTCATGTGGAAAACGATGATAATGCTCAGGTTTAAGTCCTACGCGCTCAAGTAGTTCAGTAACCTTTTCCTGCCTTTCTTTATGGCTTTTATACAAACCATGTACTTTCATTGGTTCTTCTATAGCTTCGCCAATGGTGATACGTGGATTGAGCGATGAATATGGATCCTGAAAAATGATCTGCATATTCTGGCGCAACTTCCGTAATTTATTATTAGGCAATTTTTTTAAATCCAAACCATTGAAAGTGATTTTGCCATCATTGGCTTTTATGAGTCCTAATAAGGCACGCCCCAGGGTTGTTTTCCCTGATCCTGATTCACCAACAAGACCAAGGGTTTCACCTTTGAATACATCAAAACAGATATTATCAACTGCTTTAATGTATTTCTTTTTGAAATTAAACAATGAAGTGTTTTCCTCAAAGTATACTTTCAGGTTCTCGATATTTATAAAAGGTTCTGAATTGTAAATCCTGTTATGTTCCTGTGTTCTTATTTCAGGGGTAATCTCTGGGATTTTAAGCACGTCATTAGCATTGGTAGCATTGATAAAATCTGCAACAACAGGCAATTTTTCAGGTCTGCCACTCATACCAGGTCTGCATGCGATCAAACCCTTTGTATATGGATGTTCCGGATGGTTAAAAACCTGATCTGCTGTACCTGTTTCAACAATTTTACCCCTGTACATTACTGCTACCTCATCTGCAATGTTTGCGACAACTCCCAGGTCATGACTGATATACAGCATACCCATATTATATTTTTGTTGCAGGTCTTTCATCAGCGTTAAGATGCTTTTCTGAACTGTAACATCCAAAGCTGTAGTGGGTTCGTCAGCAATGAGCAGCGCAGGGTTACATGCTACAGCCATAGCTATCATAACCCGCTGTTTTTGTCCGCCTGAAATTTGATGAGGATAACTGTTGAAAATGCTTTCGGGGCGAGGCAGCATAACTTCATTAAAAAGCTCAAGCGTTCGTTGTTTTGCTTCTTTAAAAGTGTGTCCCAAATGTAAAATCATACTTTCAATAACTTGTTTCCCGCATTTCATAACCGGATTCAATGAAGTCATCGGTTCCTGAAATATCATCCCTATTTTATTACCACGTATCTTTTGGATATCTTTATTGCTGATTTTAAGAAGGTTACTTGTGTTGTCATCTTTATCTGAAAAGAGAATTTCGCCGGAATCAATTTTTGCAGCAGCAGGTAATAATCTGAGTATTGAAAGTGCGGTTACAGATTTACCTGAACCCGATTCTCCAACAATACCAAGGGTCTTGCCATGTTCAATACATAGGCTCACGCTCTCAGTTGCCTGATGATATTTATTATCGGATATAAATCCGATACTGAGATCCTTTATTTGTATTAGCGATTTCACAATTAAGACAACTTATTGCACAAAATGCAAAAATAGAGCTTTGAAATGAATTTTAGTTATAGTGGTTACTAATGTAAGCTAATGGAACAGGGTTTTGTCTATAAAAATTGAAAAAATAATTTTGAGATTGAGCTTCAAATTCTGTAATATTAAATTGATTTTCAGAAAAGCCGAACTAATAATTTTGTATTTTCGTAAATGATAAATATTTCAGCATTACTATGCTATCTCTGCTCGATGATTTTGTTTCCCTGATCTATCCGCAGGTTTGTCAGGCTTGTGGCAATACTCTTTTTCGAAACGAAGAGATTATTTGCACATATTGCCGTTATCATCTTCCACGAACACATTACCATAAATTAAAGGATAATCCTTTGGCACAGGTTTTCTGGGGTAGGGTAAATCTTGAAAATGTAAGTGCTTTTTATTTTTTTCGAAAAGGAGGTAGGGTACAGCATCTGATGCATCAGTTTAAATATAAAGGCAGGGATGAAATTGGTGTTTATCTTGGAAGATTATATGGCGCAGAACTCAGGCAAGAAGAGGCTTTCAGTAGTATTGAAATGGTAATACCAGTGCCTTTGCATATTAAAAAGCTAAGGAAGCGGGGTTATAATCAAAGTGAGAAATTTGCTGAAGGGTTAGCTGCATCAATGAATATAGAGCTGGAAACCAGCGTGTTGATAAGAACTTTTGCATCAGAAACTCAAACCAGAAAAACAAGGTTTAGTCGCTGGGAGAATGTAAAAGAGATTTTCAAAGTCACAGATCCCCAAAAAATTACCGGAAAACATATTCTGTTAGTGGATGATGTGATCACTACAGGCGCTACAATAGAGGCAAGTGCACAACATCTTCTTGAAACTGAAGGCGTTCGCCTTAGCGTTGCTTCACTGGCTTGTGCAGTACATTAACTTATAGTCATTTTGTTTTGTTGTTAAAAAAACTGAGTGTTTTGCCAGATCCTGACGTGTTTAGAGTCTTCCTCCCAATACTGTTGTTTTTTTATAATGTTTGATTTTGCCGTTCAAATCAAACAATTCAATGTAAATCAAATAATAACCTATTGAGGCTTTCTCGTTATTGTCAGTGATACCGTCCCAGGTATATGCGCCATAGGTACCAAGCAACTGATTTTGAATCAATCGTCTTATTAGCCTGCCCGACATATCATAAATATTTATAGTTGCCACATAACCAGGTTCTTCAAGTGAATAGGATATATTTAATACATCATTATAACCGTCACCATCAGGTGAAAAAATTTCCGGACTTAAGCTGAAAGGCTCATCTTCTTCAATGATTGCCATAAATTGCGAGTTTTTATAAGCAGGAGTGCCATAACCCGCTGTTGATGCTGCTGAATGCCAGTTAGTACGATCATCTGACGGACGACTATAATCAATTCTCTCAAGTGCAACACCTTTGAAAGTACTTAATAGCGGAAAATGCATGTTTTCGTGATAAACCAGACGATCAATAATGTTTTCGTTAGGGTCACATAATACTGCTATACCACTGGTATTTGAGAATTGAGGAATCGAAGGCATATTGATGAATCCACGGGGATTGGGAGTATAAAAAAACTTAGTCACCAGATCGGTTTTGGTGGTCAGAACTATATATTCTTCCGGAAAGATCAAAAACCCTGATGGTGCAATCTCTTTTACTGAGGTCAACTGGTTCAGAATAGTATCCTGAGACGCTAATCTTAGTTTCTTCAGGTCAATTATTTTGTTTGAACGATTGTAAATCTCCACATATTCAACTCCACCAGCCGGAGGATTAAATAATATCTCATTGATAACAAGATCGTTATATTCAGGATTGGAAGAGTGTGCAAAACGAATATAACTATCCGGGGCAACAGGATTACCGGCACAATCGTTTAGAATACCGGTAATGGATATTTCATAAATAATTTGTTCGCCGAAAAATGCCTCAAACTGAAGGACAACTTCATTGTAAACAGGCTCATTTGCCACTGCAATCAACGGATTCCCAATGCCATGATTAACAGAATAAGCCAAGGTGTTTTCAATATCATCAATTTGCATTTTTTCAGAAAAAGCAAGTGAAAGTGTGTGATTGTCAACTATTATGGCTTTAATAAGCCATGGCGCAATGATATCGGGATTGTCAGCCCGAACTGAATTAACTGCTCCCGGTGTGCCTCCTCTTAGATCTTTTGATGCAATCCAGTTTTCAGCTTCTCCACATGGATTATATGGGTCAATCATTTCGAGTGTCCAGCCACCTTCTTTTTTAGCATTGCTCTGATACCAGGAATCGGAGTATGTAACGCAATGAATTACAATCTCATCATTATCATAAAGGCTAATTGTGCCTCCTGCGTTTGGAAGAGCTGTAGGAGACAATCCCTGAATTATAGCCGTTGCGCCATATTCTGAAAAAGCGCTCACTGCAGATTCAGAGCCAATGATCAGATAGCCGTGAGGCTCTATCACTACATTAGGGAAGTTCCGTTGTGTTGTCCCAATCCGGAGCTTCCAGCCATCAAGGAATATAGTATGTTCGGTAGTATTAAACAATTCAATGAACTCATGCGGGGGGAGATCTACTTCGGGTGTTGGATCTGCCATGATCTCGTTTATTATAATATCATAACTCCCTGCTTTGAAATATGAAAATTCCTTTTCAACAGGCAGCATTGTATTTCCGGCTGGATCACTTATTCCCTGAACCGAAAGGATATAATATTCTCCGTTTACAAAAGGAGTACTGAAATGCAGTAAAAATCTGTTGGAATTTTCGGCATCAGCAATTACCTGGTAAGGGTTTCCAATTCCTTTATTAACATAATAATTTGTAGCATCGCTTGCTGATGCCTGGTCGGGCTTTTCACTGAAAATGATCTCAAGTTCTGTAGCCATTAATGCTCTTACTTGCTCAATTTCAGGTGGAATGGTATCAATACGTATATCTCCGACATAAAAATCATCAAAATAAAAATTTCTGACATTTCCACTTGTATACTTGCAGAAAATACCAAACCAGGCTGTATTTGTGTGGGTAGCATCGGTAACATTTCCCTGAAGTTCATATGTTTCACCTCCCTGGGAATCAGTATAAACTTCCCAGTTGCCGTTAAAATCACGCAATACCTTAATTCTCAATATATTATTAGTGGCATTTGCAACATTGTCCAATCCGGCAAGTATTTCAGTTCGTGTCATGCCATCCTGTCGGAATAGGTAAATACGTTTATTGTTAGAACCATCTTTACCAATTTGCAGATAATAACCATTTAAGGGTCCCCTGAGATCAGGTTCGGTAGAAACAAGATAAATTTTTGGATGATTATTATTTGTAGGGGAGAATGCAAGCCTGATCCAGAAGTTCCATTCAGTATTATTTATTACAGAACTTGGGGTAACCAGAATTGTAGAGTCATAGCCGGCAACGGAATAAAGTCTTAACCTGAAATTATCAACAATAAATAAATGAGTATCTCCGCTCCATGCCGGATTATGCAAAAAATCCCCATCGCTGAAATCATCACTGAACTGGGCAATCATATAGTTCGAAACAAAGATCAGCACTATTGATAAAAGAGTTTTGGTTACAATCTCTTTCATTTTATTATTGTTTGATTTTGGTGTAAATATATAAAAAAAATACGCATGTACTAAATAAATTATTTTTGACCTGCATAATCCCCCGTTTAATTTTTTAGTTTTTAATAATTTCGGTTGGTGTTGATAGAAGGAAATGGGTAGTGGGAGGAAAGGTCGTTCAAAGACGTATATGATAAATGGGAACTGCCATTGATTATTGTGCTGCTAATGGTTTGCACAGTTGTGAGATGTTTTTCTATATTCGTGTAGGGTTGAAATATATTGAACAACTGGAACGGAAATTAATATGGTATAAGTAAATTGATAAAATTATCTTTCCTAAATTTAAGGTTTTGAAAGTAATTGAAATTATCTGCTACTAGTATCTTCAATACATTCTATATAAATATATAGTAATAACAAATAAGGCCTGAAATAGATAAGATTGTATAAACTGAATGTACCATCTGTGCTTCTCCGTGCCCTCTGTGGTTAAATGAATTACTATTAAAATGTTAGTACTGTAAACGAGTATTATATTTCTACTGTACAGCCGTGAATTTTTCAACCTGCGGTTAAGATGGCAACATGCTACGGTTTATCCAATTGATGTCCTGTAATTATGATACTATTGAAAAGATAAAAATTACAATAACAAATGCATCTTATAAACTTTGTGTTTACAGATATTGTATATTTGTTTCCCAAAATGAGATGAAGCAAGATATTAAGATAAGACAAAATATTAACAAAAAGATCAAATAATAGTTATGGAAACATACATGATTGTGATTTATGCATTCCTTTTAGGTTGGGCAATTTTTTCTATTTATTATATGAGTATCAGGTTACATGAATAAATTTCTTATAATTGTATGATGCACAGGCATATAATAGTCTCTCAAAAAGTAAATCGCCCATATATCGTCTGTTCACTTTGTAGCAAAACTCATCCAAATAGTCCTGGTAATACTTTTTCGAGATCATATGATGTATTCCCAAAAGATT
>Ga0302249_1000101_pt1 | contig 81114 bp, 86 predicted proteins | sample AAG_UR_Val_MG_FD_193531 | JGI IMG/M metagenome (GOLD analysis project Ga0302249, IMG submission 193531) | Enriched activated sludge microbial communities from anaerobic digester in WTTP, New Holstein, Wisconsin, United States - AAG_UR_Val | ecosystem: Engineered > Bioreactor > Anaerobic >... | reverse complement strand
GGTACGGGTCGTTTCCTTTCTGACGGCGGGGAGATAGGCCCCCATGACGAGGTTTTCCTCCACCGTCATAGCGGGGAAGAGCTTCCGTCCTTCCGGGACCTGAATGATCCCCCGGCCGCATATCTTGTCCGGGGAAAGACCGGTGAGTGGTTGGCCGTCCCAGAAAATGCTTCCCGCCGCCGGGGCGACGAGACCGGAAATCGCGTTCAGCAGGGTTGACTTGCCCGCCCCGTTGGCGCCGATTAGGGCGACCATGGCCCCGGCGGCGATCTCCAGGGTCGCCCCTTGCAGGGCCTGCATCCGGCCGTAGCAGACGGTTAGGTCGTCAACACGCAGCAGCATAGGCGGCCCCCAGATAGGCGGAGATTACTTCCGGATGATTGGCTACCTCTTCCGGGGTTCCCTCGGTGATTTTCGTGCCGAAGTTCAAGACCATGATGCGGCTGCAGGTGGACATGATGGCCTTCATGACGTGTTCGATCATGAAGATGGTCGTCCCGTATGCCTCCCGGATCCGGAACGTGAGGTCGATGGCGCCGGTGATTTCCGTAGGGTTCAATCCGGCATAGACCTCGTCCAGGAGGAGGACCTCCGGATGAAGGGCCAGCGCCCGGGCGATTTCAAGGCGCTTGCGGTCCTCGAGGACCAGTTCGCCGGGAAGACGGTCCGCCTTGTCTGCAAGTCCGGTGAAGTTCAGTATCTCCATGGCCTTTTCATGGGCGGTCCGGGCGTTCGCAATCCCCTGGCGGCCGTACAGGACGCCGGTGGAGACGTTTTCCGCGAGGTTGATGCCGGCCAGAGGGCGGACGATCTGGAAGGTGCGGCCGATGCCCAGTTGGGCCCGTCTGTGGGGGGGCAGGGAGGTTATGTCGCGGTCCGCAAAGAACAGCTTGCCGCCGTCCGGGGCGTGAATACCCGAAATGACGTTGAACAGCGTCGTCTTTCCCGAACCGTTGGGACCGATTAGGCCCACGATCTCGCCGCGGCGCACCTCGAAATCCACCTCGGCGAGGGCCGTCAGACCGCCGAAACGCTTGGTGATTTTCTTTCCCGCCAGTATGCCTTCCATCCCCGGACTCACTCTTCCACGATGGCCACCGGCCGGCACCAGCCGGCGGAGGCCCCCTTGATCTTCACGGGAAAGCAGCAGACCGTGAACCCGTGAGGCCGGCCGATGGCGTCCAGGTTGGCCATCTTTTCCATGTGGCAGTAACCGGTTTCGATGCCGGCGAAGTGGGCCTCCCAGATTACCTTGGGATCTCCCTTTTCCTGGAATTCCCGGGCCAAAAAGGGCAGGGGACGGTCCCAGCTCCAGGCGTCGATGCCCACCACTCTTACCCCCCGCTCGGTGAGGAAGAGGGTGCTCTCCCGGGTCATCCCCGGTCCCTTGACGAGATACTCCGCCTTGCCCCAGGCGGCATCGGCCCCGGTCTGGACGAGGACGATGTCCAGCGGCTTGAGACGGTAGCCGATGCGGTCCAACTCCTTTTCCACGTCCGCGGCGGTGATCCGTTCGCCGTCCGCCTTGTGGCGGAAATCGAGGACAACCCCGTCGCCGAGACACCAGTCGAGGGGGATTTCGTCGATGGTCAGGGCCTTTTTGCCCTGATCCTGGGTGGGGTGGTAGTGATACGGGGCGTCCAGGTGGGTGCCGCTGTGGGTGGTAAGGCTGATGAACTCCAGTGCCCAGCCAAGGCCGCCGGGAAGCTGCTCCCGGCGGATGCCGGGAAAGAAATCGAGCATCTGCGTCGCCCCCAGGGCGTGGTCAACGTAATCGACCTTGGGAATCATCATGGGGGGATCGCAGGGCAGGGATGCCTCGATGGCGATGCTGAGATCGATGAAACGTCTTCCCATTTGTCTGCCTCCTCAGAAATTTACCTTGTCCAGTCCCTTCAGGCCGAGGATCCGCCTTGCCTCCGCCGGGGTCGCCGGTTCCACGCCCAGTTCCCGGGCGATGCGGATGATCTTGGCCACCTGCTCCGCGTTGCTCTTCGCCAATTGTCCCTTTTCGAGGAAAAGATTGTCCTCCAGACCCACCCGGGCGTGTCCGCCCATCATCAAAGAGGTGGTGCAGAGGTTGAACTGGGTCCTGCCCGCGGCGCAGACGGAGAACTGAAAATCTCCGATGGCCTTCCGGGCGCTCTCGAGGAGGAACACGAAATTTTCGATCGTCGCGGGAATGCCGCCCAGGATCCCCATGACGAACTGGAGATAAACGGGTTTCTTCACATGGCCCTTTTCGATGAGAAAGGCGAGATTGTTGATCATGCCCGCGTCATAGATCTCGAATTCCGGCTTGGTGCCCTGGGGCGCGAATCTTTCCAGGAACTGCCGCATGGTCAAAAAGGTGTTGGGGAAGATGAAATCCTCCGTGGCCTGGAGGTAGTTTTTTTCCCAATCCTGTTTCCAGTCACGGTAATTGTCGGCGATATGGAAGAGGGCAAAATTCAGGGAGCCGGCATTCAGGGTAGCCAATTCCGGCGACAGGCTGGTGACCACCCGGACACGATTTTCCACCGGCTCGCCGAGGCGGCCGCCGGTGGTGCAGCAGATAATCATATCGCAGCGACTTTTCACCCCGGCGGCGAAGGTGCGGAAGAGTTCCTGATCGGCGCAGGGCAGGCCCGTCTCCGGATTGCGGACGTGGACATGGGCGACCGCCGCCCCGGCCTCGTATGCCTGGACTGCCTGTTCGATCAGCTCTTCCGGGGTTACGGGCAGATGGGGGGACATGCTGGGGGTGTGGATGGCCCCGGTAAGGGCGGCGGTAACGATCCTTTTTTCCCTCATGATCGCCAATCTCCTTTCGATGAGATGTGGGGGGACGGAATTTCCCGCCCGCCCGGTTTACATGAAAATGTCTGCAACTATTTGGATATTTTCATCTTTCGTTGTGCCTGCGACAGGCATGGGCGTTAATGAAAATAAGGAGGCTGCCGTCGCCGGCCCCGCGACTGTTATCGCCTCTTTCCCCCTCCGTTCATCAATCCGCCTCGATATCCAGCAGCTTCTCCAAGTGTTTTCCGTACTCCGCTTTCATCTGCTGTTCGAACCGGCAGATCATCTTGTTCGAATAGATATCGTGACGTATGTAGTTGGTCATCAACTTGACCACGCCGGGATTGGTGGTCCAGAAGCCGTTCCACTCCCGGCCCGGGGGCCGGCTCATGAAGAGGCCCACGGACTCATCGACCACCATGGTCAATTCCCCGCTGTGGCGTTCATATACCGTATCCACCCGGACATGATGAAAAACCTTGCCAACCTCAATGATTTCCTGCTCGAACTGGATGGAGAAGATCGCCACCCCCCGATCCCGGGCGGCGGCGAGACTTGCTTCCAAAAGTCTGCCCTGAGGGGGCCACAGGCTTGTCAGAACGGTATTTTTCGCGTCGTCGATCAAATCCCGGGCCTTGGTGATGAGGACGTCATGATCGGTCAACTGCCAGAGGGTGATATCGACGGCCGGCATGGAGATCTTTTCCAGATTGGCCGCCAGGAGCCCCTCGGTTACCTGGAATTCGTTGCTTTTGCGGGTGAGGAATTCCCGGTAGGGCAGGGGGGAATACATCTGGGGATCGGTATTCAGCACGGCCACCAGTCCCTTCTGCACCATCCGGCCCAGGGTTTCGTAAATCTTGGGACCGGGGACTCCGGAACGGCGGCTTATCTCATGACCGTGGGAGGGGTGTTTCTGCAGGAGGGTTAGATAGGCCTTGGCTTCATAGACCGTCAAGCCCATGCTGTTCAGGGCATCCACCGTAGTCTGGAATAAGCCGTTTAATCCTTCTTCCATGTGCACCCCGTCTTGACATAACTACGGAGGTAGTATAAAAAGACAAGGAAGGGTTGTCAAGGTAAAAAACAATTCTTTGCCTTGTAAAAACCCGCATGCTTTGTGGAGCGACACGAAGCATGAAAACTCCATTTTCACGGTAAGTCATTTGGCGCCTGGGCGTCAGGGAGTCGCGCATGAGGAAGTCATTCGGCTCGAAAAGGAGCATCAAGACCGCCTTCATCCTGGGCGCCGGGCTGGGGACACGCCTGCGGCCCCTTACGGACGATTGCCCCAAACCGCTCCTGCCGCTGGGGGGGCGGCCGATAATCACCTATGCCATGGAGCATCTCCGGCGGGCGGGAATCGAGAGATTCATAGTCAATACCCATCATTGCGCCGAGGCCTATGCAGAGGTGTTTCCCGGCCGTGTCTGGCGGGGCGTGCCCATCGTATTCCGCCATGAACCGGTGCTCCTCGATACGGGCGGGGGGATAAAAAACATCGATGATCTCCTTGTCGAAGGCGAGCCCTTGCTGGTGTACAACGGCGACATCCTTACCGATATTCCTCTGGAAAATCTCATGGAACGCCACTTTCAGGCCGGAGCGGCCGCCACCCTCGCCCTCCGCTCCGCGGGACATCCCCGGAATGTGAATCTCGATGCGGAAGGCTATGTATGCGACCTCCGCCACGTTCTGGGCAATCCCGGGGCGCGGGCCTGTCTGTTCACGGGGGTTTACATCGTAGAAAAATCCCTCCTCGCCGGGATCGCCCCGGGGGTCAAACAGGACATCATCCCGGTGCTCATCGCCACGATCCGGAAGGAGCCCCGGGCGGTGGCCGGAGTGGTCATCGATGCCGGCCACTGGTCCGACATCGGTTCCCCGGCGATCTACCGCGCCCTCCAGGATGTTTGAATATCACGCCGGGAGCAATATCCGCCGATAGACCGACGGAGATGCGGAGGCGGCCGGCGGGCCGGTCGGGGCGGGGATAAATACCCTTTGACTCTCGGGGACGATCACCTTATACTCCCGCCACCCATAAGCCTTTATGGAAGCGAACCCGCCGTGGATGGAGATATTTTTCCCGGAGCGACGGGCGGTGAAAAAAAATCGAACGACCTTTGTCGCCGGATCATATGAATACTGAACAAGGGGAATGGCTTGCCTTTGCCGGCCGGGTACTCGGCGTTGCCGAAGGCATGGCGGGCGTCAAGCTTACCGCCATCACCAAGGGCGGATCGGACCGGAGTTTTTATCGACTGTCGTTGCCCGGGGGGCGGACCTTCCTCTTCATGGCCTATGGGCGCCGCCAGGAGGAGAACGCCTATTGGGCCGATATCGCCGCCTTTCTGGCCGGACGGCAGGTGCCCGTCCCCGCCGTTTACGGTCATGATCCGGAACGGGGCTTCATCCTCATGGAGGATCTGGGCGACCGGGACCTCTGGTCGTACCGCCACGAATCATGGGCGGTGCGGGGCGATATTTACCGGCGGGTGCTGCGGCGGATCAGCCCCCTTTACACCGGCCCCCTGTTATCGGAAACGCCGGCCGCGACCGTCGTACCGGGAGGAAACTCGTCCCGCCGGGCTGGCGAAGGTATGGCGACGGCAGGGACGCTAACGGGCAGGATGGATATCCTGCCTCCTCTCCCCCGGACCATGCCCGGCTATGACCGGGAGCTGTATCGCTGGGAACATGACTATTTCCTGGCGGAGTTCGTCCGGGAGGTATGCGGCATCGAACCGGCCGGGCGGGAGGAAGGAGTGCTCCGGGAGGAACTGGAAACCCTGACCACGAGGATGCTGGCGGCGGGGCCGGCACTGGTCCACCGGGACCTCCAGTCCCAGAACATCATGATGCGGGGAGACGAGCCGGTTTTCATCGATTTTCAGGGGCTCCGCCGGGGATCGCTATTTTACGACCTGGCCTCCCTCCTCTACGACTCCTATGTACCCTTTACCGCCGGGGAACGGGAAGAACTCGTCGCTTACGCTCATGGGTTGCTGAGCCCGCGTCCCGATCCGGCCGGCCGCAAGGGAGAGCCGCCCCGGCCCGCCATGGACGTAGAGGCCTTCCGGGCGGCGTTTCTGGATGGAAGCGCCCAGCGCCTCATGCAGGCCCTGGGCGCCTTCGGCTTTCTGGGGCTGAAGAAGGGGAAGGAGGCCTTTTTGGGCCACATTCCCCGGGGAGTGGCAAATCTGGAGGACGCGGCGATGGCCGCCGGCCGCCTGCCCCGCCTGGCGGAACTGGCGGCAAGGTGCCGGAAGGCCGTCCAGGGACGATATGGAGCGCGGGATTCAGGAGACGAGATCTTCGCGTAACCGCGGAAAAATGGTTCGCAAGCAGCGAATCAAATGTTCGTCTCCGTTTCGTGAATGAACTTAACACCTGGTTATGAATAAGATTTATACGTTACCCATTCAGAGGCGAAAAAGATTTCTGAGCCGCGGCGAGGCCATTTATTTCAGGTCTCGAAACGAGATAAACTCAAACCGCGAAGGAAAAAGATGATTACTGTCGCCTTGGAAGGTCGTGTCGGTGGCGCGGCAGTCAGGACCGCCGGGATGCTGGCGGCGTCGCCGCTGGTGGCCAGGATATTCATCGCGGGCGATGTACGGGAACTGCCGCCGGGAAGTAAATGCCGGTCGATCCGGGGAGCCAGCCTTGCGGCCGGGAATACTATGACGGACCTCTTGCGGCGGGTCCAGACGGACTATCTCCTGTTGGTGGCGGCGGAAGAAGACATCGAACTCGGCCCCCGGGTCCTGGAAAGGCTTGTGGATGTAGGCAGTGCGACCGGGGCGGCGATGATCTACGGAGACTGCGACGAGGAGACGCCGGGGGGAGAGGTTCGGGAACGCCCGGTAATCGATTGTCAATTGGGGAGCATCCGGGACGATTTTTCGTTCGGACCCCTGCAGTTCTTCTCCCTCGCGGCGGTGCGGCGGGCCCTGGCCGATTATGGCCCCCTCCCGCCGGGTGACCATGCCGCCCGCTACGACCTGCGCCTGAAGGCGTCTCAGGTCGCGCCCCTTGTCCATCTTCCGGAACGGCTCTGCCGGTGCCGGCCCGCCCCGGTTCCCTCCTCCGGCCAAGAGGGCGGCGAGGCGCATTTCGCCTACGTGGACCCCCGTAACCTCGCCTATCAGCGGGAGATGGAAGCGACGGCGACGGCGCACCTCCGCCGCCTCGGGGCCTGGCTGCCGCCGTCCTTCCGGAGGCTGCCGGACCGGAGCGCCGCGACCTATCCGGTGGAGTCGAGCGTCATCATCCCCGTGCGGAACCGGGAAAAGACCATCGCCGACGCGGTCCGCGGCGCCCTGGCCCAAGAGACGGATTTCTCTTACAATGTCCTCGTCGTGGACAACCATTCCACCGACGCCACGCCCGCCATCGTCGCCGGCCTGGCCGGCCGCGATTCCCGGGTGGAACTCCTTACGCCGGACCGGCGGGATCTGGGCATCGGCGGCTGCTGGAACGAGGCGGTTTATTCCCCCCGGTGCGGGAGATACGCCGTCCAGCTCGACTCCGACGATCTCTACAGCGGTCCGGACAGCCTGGAAAGATTGGTCGCGGAGCTGCGGACCGGACGCGCCGCCGCCGTGATCGGTTCCTATACCCTGGTGGATGAGGAACTCCGGGAGATCCCGCCGGGATTGATCGACCACCGGGAATGGACGGAGGAAAACGGCCGGAACAACGCCCTGCGGGTCAACGGTTTCGGCGCCCCCCGGGCCTTTCGGACGGATATCCTGCGCGGGTTCGGCGGTTTTCCGAATGTGAGCTACGGTGAGGACTACGCCGTCTGCCTGCGTATCTCCCGGCATTACCGGATCGGGAGGATCTACGAGAGCCTTTATCTGTGCCGGCGCTGGCGCGACAACACCGACGCTGCCCTCGCGCCGGCGGAGCGCAACCGGAACGACGCCTACAAGGACCGGCTCCGGAGCATGGAGATCCGGGCCCGCAAGCGTCTCGTCGCCGGCGGCGCGGGAGATACGGATAGAATACCTGAATCGTGACGGCGCGGTCGTCCTTATTGCCGACGGCGCGGGAGAAAACCATATACTGGAGGTGCTATCTTGACAATTATCGACGATGACGTCGCTCCGGAGCTGATCTGGAGCGAATTTACAGGTAAGCCCGGGGAGCCGTCCCTCGCCCGCCGGTGCGGGGAGCTGTTCGCCCAGCAGCTCTACAACTGGCAGGAGTTTGCCGCCGCCCATATGGAGATGAACGGCGCGTGGCTCCGGGAACTGAACGCCGCCGGCCATACCCTGCTGGTACAGTACAATCCGGGCCGGTCGGTCAGCGCCACCGCCGCCGTTGACGCCTCATCGGTGCGGCGTCGCCCCTGTTTCCTCTGCCCGGACCGCCTGCCGTCGGCACAGCAGGCCGTACGCTACCGCGGGGATTTCCTGGTCCTCGTCAATCCCCGTCCGATCTTTTCACCCCACTTCACCGTCGCCCATGTCCGGCACCTTCCCCAACGGCTAACGGACCATATCGGCACGCTTCTCATCCTGGCCAAGGACCTGGGGAATGATTTCACGGTCTTTTACAACGGACCCCGCTGCGGGGCCTCGGCGCCGGATCACCAACATTTTCAAGTATGTCCGGCGGACGCCGTTCCCGTGGAAAAGGAGTGGGTGAAGGGGAGGGTGATCCGGACCGGGAAGCGGGACGGGGTGGATTTCGGCCTCTGGGACCTCCCCGGCCGGAGCGCCGTGGTCATGGAGGGGCGGGACGGCGAAGCGGTGGCGGCCTTCCTGGGGGAACTGATCTCCGCTCTGGGCTCCGGGGGGGACCACGGTGAGGAAGAACCGCTCTTCAATCTGCTGGCAACGCACCGGGAGGGCCGCTGGCGCCTGTTCCTCTTTCCCCGGCGGAAACACCGTCCCGACGCCTACTACCGGGAAGGGGACGACGCCCTCCTGGTGACGCCGGGGGCGGTGGAGATGGGCGGCGTGATCATTACGGTCCGGGAGGGGGATTTCCTCCGGATGACCGCTCCCCTAACCGTGGAGATTTATGGGGAGGTGTCCCTGCTTGCGGATGAAGTTGATGAAATTATTGAGATATTAGCGCGGCAGACGGGCCGGTGATCGGTGATGGCGGAGAGGGTGTAGGGAGACTTGCTATGAAAATAACTTTTTCATGCTTCGTGGTTCTCCACGGGGCATGAGGGTTTTTTTACGGATTTGCCGCATGGTTGACAAGAGCGGCGCTTGGCCGTCAAAGACGCCGTTTCGGCTCGGAAGGAGAATGATATGTATTTTTGCGGTGCTGTTGTTTGTTGTGATCTCGGGAGGGGCAACTTACATGACTGCCGCCGCCGATAAATCCGCCCCGCCCGGGGATTCCCGCTCTGCGTCGTCGCCTGATAATGGCCCCGCCGCCGCACCGATGGGGGATGCCCCGGCGGACGGTCAGGTGCTCGTGGACAGCCGGATGACTTTCGCGGCGGCCATTGCCGGGACCAAGGCCCCGCCGGAGGTCATCGCACAGCTATGCCTCGTGGATGTCCGGTATTACTCCTTCGACGGGCGGCGCCATCAGGGGCAGTTGGTGGTGCACCGGGCCGTGCGTCAAGACGTGGTGGAAATCTTCCAAATTATAGATAATACAAGATTTCCTGTCGGGAAAGCCGTGCCCATCGTCGCCTACCGCTGGTCCGATGCCGCCTCCATGCGGGACAACAACACCTCCGCCTTCAACTATCGGACCGTGGCGGGGACGAAGCGATTGTCACGCCACGCCCTGGGACTTGCCGTGGACATCAACCCCTTCCTTAATCCCGTGGTTTATGACCACGGGCGCATATCCCCCCGGGGAGCAGTTTACCGGCCCGGGGAGCATGGAGTCCTCACCCGGGAACACCCCGTGGTCCGGGAGTTCCTAAGCCGGGGCTGGCAATGGGGGGCCGATTTTAAAACCATGAAGGATTATCATCACTTCGATTGCCCGCTATGGAACTCGAAATAGAGGTCGGGCCGTTTCATCTATATATTCTCAAGCGGATAAGCCGTTTTATAACGTGACCCTTCCCTCAGGCGGCATGTGGCACATCGACATTTTCAAAAGGTTCTGCAAACCCGCTTTGCCGCCACTGCCCACTCCGTTTGATGAATCCCTGTCATCCCCTATCCACATCGACAGCCAAAGCCATTCATTCATGCTTATCTCCATACATTCCATCAGACAAACGCTGATCGTCATCGCCATCTAACCTGACCCAGATAATGGCCTTTCCCCGATTTCATATTCATCCTTCTCCTGATTGTTAAAAAATGCTTCCGGGATTATCTTAGGGCCGAAAGAAAGACAGAGGAGACATAAAGACCATGACAACCATCGGCGCCCAAAGAATAGAATTCCTTCCCGAGAGAGACATCCTGGGGAAGAAGAATATTACCTGTTGTCTCTCCCCTATCTGGATGTGCTGGATGCCCTGGATAAAGGATGGAGTTGATGTACAGGCGGAATCAAAGAAAGGGATAATTAAGGAAGAGGACCAGCCGTTATCATCAGGCCGGTCTTAAAGGATTATGAAAAATTATCAAGAGAGAGGAGAAACGACCATGAGAAAATTAGCGACCAAGAAAGAGGAAAGATTCGCCAAGAAGGCAGGCAAGACCTGGTTGGACCCCATGTGCACCCCGATTGAAACCAGGTAACTTGAGACAGGACAAGAAGCAGGATTCGCAAATCAAGAGAGGAGGCAAGGATCATGAAGAAGGAAAAGAAAGCATACAGGGGTTGGGTTGACCCGATGGCTACGCCTTATCAATACAAGAAAGGCTGATAGAGCTAAACCAAAAAGCCTGCCATAGCGGCGGGAGCAGTCGAGAGAGGTTACGAGACCGGACGATAAGATTACCTGCCTCTCTCAAGATTAAGGGCAGGATTGATGATATCCTGCCCTTAGTTTTCTTCAACGAAGCCATGGCCGGCAGAAAAATTCAGGAAGGAAGGAAAGATCAATGCCATTCAAATCACCTAAAGAAATTGCCGAGGCTGCCTGCTCGGCAGGTACTGCGAAGACACAACTGCCCTGGGACAAAATGCTGGTTCTCGGCATTCTGGCCGGCGCTTACATCGCTTTCGGTGCACAGCTTGCGGTGACAGCCGCCGCGGGCACTTGGGCAACGAATTCCCCGGGATTGCAGAAATTGATTTTCGGCGGCGTGTTCCCCGTAGGACTGATGCTGGTGGTCATTGCCGGTTCAGAACTTTTCACGGGAAACTGCGCTATACCGGTGCTTTCCTGTATGACCGGCAGGGCGAGGATCTCGGGATTGATGAAAAACTGGTTCTTCGTCTATATCGGGAACTTCATCGGCGCCTTAATTGTCGCATATTTTCTGGCGCACCAGAGCGGGTTGTTTTCAGGAACACCTTGGCATGAATACATCGGCAAAATCGCGAGCGCGAAATGTTCTCTGAGCTGGGAACAGGCATTCCTGAGAGGTGTAGGCTGTAACTGGCTGGTCTGTCTTGCCGTATGGATGGCCATGAGCAGCGACAGCGTTATCGGAAAAGTATGGGCTATATGGTGGCCTATCATGGCCTTCGTCACGCTCGGTTACGAACACAGTGTGGCGAATATGTTCTTTATCCCCACGGGTATTTTTGAAGGCGCCACCTATGCCGGTACCGGTTTGAGCGTCACCTGGGCGGACTTTATTACCAATAATCTCATTCCCGTAACTCTCGGCAATATTCTGGGCGCTGCGGTCTTTGTTTCCGGAGCTTACTGGTATGTTTATATGAAAGATGCCAAATAATAAACAAAAAACCGAAGAAGACGAAGGCATCAAAAAAGAAGTTAAACTACGGAAAGGATGGACCAACTCATCATATCTTATCAATTTTACATTGTCTGCAATATATAGCTATAAAAGCCACGATGTAGCGGGCGAAAATCCTCTTGACCCGCAAACCCGAGTGACGCACATATAGGCCGGGGATTCCGGAAATATCCTCGCCACGTTCCATCCGATCCATGAGAAGCGTGAAAGATCACTCCCCTTAACCTTGTATTCCCATATCCGCTCTCAGGTAGCGCCCCTTGATCGCCTGATCCCAAACGGCCCGTGCCTGGGAGCGCAGAGATAGGTTTGCGGATGGGCGTCTGCATCCGTAATCGGATCATCACCAAAGGGAAAAGACGAACCGGTTGCACCCCCGCGGTATATAGCAATTCCTCGGGAACTAAGGGATGAAAGACGCCGATCATTTTGCTCCCCCTCTCCAGCCGTGTTTTGGACAGCACGGCGGCCTGGTCCATTATTACACTATCCATGTATTCAATAATATACGGCATTCTTCATTTGCCTCCCCGGAATCGGGACAGGAGAAACGATCTTCGACGGCACTGCAAAATCACTGATATTTGCTTCACAAGCCTATGTAGTGTATAGTATATGGAAACCGGCATTGTCGAGGAGATCCCTCTTCAGGATAAAGGGAATCAGTACGAGCTATAGATAATCAACTTCAGTTGGGAGGCAGTTTCATGGTCAGGGTCCTGCAGACCTGGGACGACGGCTTGGTCACGGACATCGGTCTGGTTAAGATCTGCCGCCGTCATGGGGCGAAAGCCACCTTCTGCCTCAATCCGGGGCTCCATCAGGACGACAGATCCTTCGGGTGGCGCCGCGGGGAACGGGACATTTGGCGGTTACGCCGGGGAGAGCTTTACGAAGTCTATGAAGGTTTCGAGATTTGCAGCCACTCCCTGACCCATCCCGATCTCACCTCCCTGTCACCGGAGGCTCTGGCCCGGGAGGTATGGGAGAGCAAGCGGCTCCTGGAAGAAATCTTCCGCCGGGGCATCCTGGGGTTCGCCTACCCTTTCAACGCCGCCGACGATAACGTCCGGGAGGCGGTGCGGGCAGCCGGCTACCGGTTTGCCAGGGGCGCACGGGAACAGGCGGAGGTCATTCCCTCCGGGAGTCCGTGGCGCCATGACTTCCGGGAATTTTACCCCTCCTGTCATTTTCTCGCCCCCGATTTTTGGGAAAGATACGACCGGCAGCGCAACGAAAACGGCGTCTTTTTCTTCTGGGGGCACAGCTACGAACTGGATGGAGAGGACGGGTGGCGGGAGTTCGAGGACCGCGTCCGGGGGATTTCCCTCGATCCCCAGTCCCGGTGGTCCTTTCTTTACGAACTACTGCCCTGAGGTTCGGTCCGGCGGCGCCCGGAGATCGGGGGCGGATCGAGGCCGGCGGGGTGGCGCTTCGTTATCGCGGTGAGGACTTACCCGACCGTCCGTCCGGGGTTGCCTACGACGAAAAACATCCATTCGATCACCACGGTCATGGCGCCCCCCGCCTCTTTGTTGCCGGCGCTATCCGGTGGGAGGAGAATTCCTTCCGATCCGGATAAGCAACCCACAGTAGCGACTTCCGAGTAACCATCATGACCGTTCCAGAAACAACAAAAGATGAAAATATCCGGACACTTGTGAACATTTTTATATAAAATACGCTCCAATTGATTCTTTAAACGGGGCCGCCAACGACGCCTTGGGACGCGCTTGTGTAACTTCACCCCCCTTACCCCACGATAAGGCGTCTCAGGGGGTGCGTCCCCCTATTCGATATCGAAATCGAAATAGGTGTCCGGGAAGGGCTCGTCCTTCAGGGTGAAGTGCCACCACTCCTTGTCGTAGAAGACGAAACCGTATTTTTCCATGAGGGTCTTGAGGAGGGCGCGATGTATCCGCGACGTGGGGCCGAGGGTCCTGTTCAGTGTGTGCGCCCGGCTGTCGAAGCAGTCGAAACCGGTGCCCATGTCGATGCCGTTGTCGCCAAAGCGCTGTCCGTACGGGCGATAGCAGGCCCGGAGATTCTTGTGGGGCCGGTAGCTCTCCTGGGATTTGGCCGGCAGGGCGACGATGGTGAGATCCACGGTGCTGCCCCGGCTGTGGCCGGACTTCTCGGCAATGTAGCCGTCCCGGAAGAGATTGCGTTTGTCCACCGCGGGGTAGAATTCGGCCTTCGTCTTGGTGTCCTTGATGTCCGCGGCCCAGCGGACGAAATGGTTCACCGCCTTCTGGGGGCGGTAGCAGTCATATATCTTGAGGCTCAGGCCGAAAGCGGTCAGCTCCGTCTGGACCTTACCCAGGGCCTGGGCCGCCGGACGGGTCAGGTAGCATTTGGGGGCGAGGTAGCCATCGACCCTGGCGCCCACGAAATTATGGGCGGTATAATAACGGATGTCCATTAGCACTTCGGGAATTACCTCGCGAATCTCCGTGAACTCCAAGGGGATGCCTTTTTCAGCGCCGCCGGCGCTGCCCGCCGAAAGGAGGGACAACAGACACCAGCCGATGAGAAAAGCTTGCCACCGCCATGCCGAACCCTCCGCCGGTTTCGCCTTTATGGTTCCGACCATGTTCACCGCCTCCTTTAAAGTTTATAGAAGATGTCCGCAACTATTTAAATATATTCATCTATCGCTCTGCCCGGCCCGTCCATGACGGTTAATCCGCCCTGCTGGCTTCTGACTGGTTCCGGCCTTCCCCGGTCAGGGAAATTACGCCCCGTGGCGCGTCGCCGCGCCCCTCGGTACCTGCCGGCGATAAATTGCACAGCTCGGACCGGATGGCAAGACTTTTCCACCGGTATTTTTCTCTCCCCGGCCGTTGACATTTCCCGGCGACACCCTAACTTACCTATGTGTTCGCCACCGTCGGCGAAGCCTCTCCTCGCCGGCTGTTTTAAAATGGCGACCCACGCCCCCTTAAGCACCTTATCAGGCGGTAACTGGCGTGAAGTCACCCCGAAGAGGCATGAATTGCACATGATGATATGCCGGCGCGGCGTAACCGGGACGGCAGCGAAAGGAGAAGGGAAACGAACGAGAATGAAGAGGATTATTCTTTGGACATCGATCATGATTGCCGTCCTGACGGGCGGCTGCCGGGGCGTCGGCGGCGACAGCGGCGATGGACGGGATCGACGGGAGGCGACGAGCATTATGGAAAAGGAAAATTCACGGCTCAAGACCGCCGTCTTTGCCGGCGGCTGCTTCTGGTGCACCGAGGCGGATTTCGCCAAGGAGACCGGGGTGTTGAAGGTGATTCCCGGTTACACCGGGGGAACGAAGAAAAATCCTACCTATGAGGAAGTCTGCGGGGGGAGGACGGGACACGTGGAGGCCGTTCAAATCCATTACGATCCGGAGCGGACCACATATGAAAAACTGCTGGCGGTCTTCTGGCGCCATATCGACCCCACCGATCCCGGCGGGCAGTTCGTTGACCGGGGCTCCCAGTACCGCGGCGTCGCCTTCTATGCCGACGAGGAGCAGCGCCGGGCCGCCGAACGCTCCCGGGAGGAGTTGAACCGTTCCGGCCGTTTCCCCCGGCCGGTGGTTACGGAGATCCTTCTGGCCGGTCCCTTTTACCCCGCGGAGAATTATCACCAGGATTACGCCCGCCGGAATCCGTTGCGCTATGGGCATTACCGCCGGGGCTCGGGCCGGGATCTCTTCCTGAAGAAGGCCTGGGAAGATGAGGGGCCGGGGAGCGCCGGTTCCTGCCCCCTGCAGGGACGGAGTGCGGCCGGAATTCCCCCGGCGGACTCCGGACTGCCGGTCCGGGAGGAAAAGGAGAAATCGCCAAGGCCGCCCGAAAACGGACGCGCGGTGTTGAATTCCGGCGGATTGTCCGCCCCTGGCGGAAGCGAGTCAGGACTACGGGCGGATACCGGTGCGGCGATCGGCGGGGTCCGCCCGTCGGCAGTGAAGGGTGACGGCAGATCAGTCCCGGAAGAGAAAAAAGCGGACACGAACGGAACTCCGCAGATCCGGAGAGAAAAATATGTCAAGCCCGACCGGGCGGCCCTGAAGCGGCGCCTCACCCCGCTCCAATTCGCCGTGACGCAGGAGGAGGGGACGGAGCCCCCTTTCCGGAACGAATATTGGGACAACAAGCGGGAGGGGATCTATGTGGACGTTGTCACCGGGGAGCCTCTCTTCAGCTCTCGGGACAAATACGATTCCGGCACCGGCTGGCCGTCCTTTACCCGGCCTTTGGAGGGGGCGGATTTAGTGGAGCGAATCGACCGCCGTCTCCTCATGAGCCGCACCGAGGTCCGGAGCCGCCGGGGGGATTCCCACCTGGGCCATGTCTTCCCCGATGGGCCGCCCCCCACGGGACGGCGCTACTGCATGAATTCCGCCGCCCTCCGGTTCATCCCCAAGGATGACCTGGAGCGGGAAGGCTACGGGCAATACCGCCGCCTCTTTTCACCTTGACCGTTCCGGGTATCTCCGATGTCTCCCGATAAAAGACGCTCGGTGGGGCCTCTAATTTACAAGATATCGCGGTGGAAAAGGCGCATCTCGGAGCTATTTCTTCAATGTAGGGCTTGCCGGTGAGCTTGCCGCTACTTGAGGCGGGCGACGACAATGCCGGCGCGATTTTCCCGCTCCTGGAGGCAGGCGGCGAGGGTCTCTGGGGAGGTGATGACCCGCCCCGCCTCGGAGGAGGCGTGGAGGAGATGGAGGCGGCCGGCTTCCCGGATCGCAATACCGGCATGGGCGACGTCGAGACCTTCCTCATGGGTGGCGATGGCGAGGATGTCCCCCGGGGCGATCCTGTCTTCCCAGACGGCGATTTCCTCCTTGGGGAGAACATGACGGGGAAGGGCGGAGAGCCGTGACTCTATTTCCCGCACCTCGCTGTACACAGTCTCGTCCCGGAGGGACTGGTAATGTTCCCGGTGTTTCGTCATGAAATCGATGCCCTTGGGGGTGGGACAACCGCCCAGCGCGGCGGTTATGTCCCGGAGCAACCCCTTGCGAGCATTGTCCGCCACCCAGTCGGAGAAGTAGTGGAGACGGGAGGGGTAGCCGGCGATGATCCCATCTCGGTACCGGAGGGTCCGGAGCAGGGCGGTAAAGGCGGCGGCGATTGCTCCGGGGGAACGGTCGGGAGACGGGAAAAAGTCGCGCCGGTCGTACCAGTCTGATGAGGAGATCACGATCGGGGTGCCGGGATGTCCTTGGCGGGGCGAGGGGATGTCTCTTTCCGCCCCGGGCCTGTCATCCTTTGCGGTGCCTTCGCCGTGAAACGCCTGTTGGCGGCGGTCCTTCGCCTGATCGTTCACGATGATCCGACGGGCGAGGAGGGCCAGGGCACAGCAGGACTCCACGAGGGTGAAACAGTCGAAGGCCCGGAGATTGACCACCAGGGCCTCGGGACCGGGGGCCTCCAGGGTGTGGGCGGCATAGGGGGCGCCGAGAAAATAGCGTCCGGCCCGGAGGACGAGATCCCCGGTTGTCGTGGTTTCCGGCTGTGGTCGCATCCATGCTGACGTTAGAAATTCCGTCAGTATTTCATGGTCTTTTGGTTCGATCATAACGGCTTTGCCGATAACATCTTCCATCCTGAGTGTTCCCCCGCAAATAAACCGGGCTCCCGGGATGGCGCCCCGGCAGGTTCCCGGCCATGTGAACGTTGTCAGACTTGACCTCGATGACCCTCTAAAAAAGCAGCCAATCGCTGTCCACCGCAACGGGAGGAGTGGCTACTCATTTTTTAATCAAATGCAGTTAATTGATCTACCCTTCACGCCTCCTCTTCCGTCTGCTCCAGGACCGCCGGGATGAAGGCCAGGAGATCCGCCACGATGCCGAGGTGAGCGACCTGGAAGATCGCGGCGTTCTCGTCCCGGTTCACGGCGACGATGCAGCGGGATTCCCGCATCCCCGCCAGATGGGGCATGGCCCCGGAGATGCCGCAGGCGATGTAGAGGGGCGGCGCCACGGTACGGCCCGTCAGGCCGATCTGCCGCCGGTATTCCATCCAGCCCCGGTCGCAGACGGCCCGGGAGCACCCCACCGCCGCCTTGGGGAAGAGCCCCGCCAGGCGATCGATCAGCTCCAGATTTTCGGCGCCGCCGATCCCTTGGCCGGTGGCGATGATGACCTCCGCCGTGGAAAAATCATAAGCCGCCTCCCCGGCGGGAAGCTTTCCCAATGGCCGGCAGCGTACGTCGGGGATAGCGGGGGCAGCGTAGAAGGCGGTCCGGGACGGAGCGAATGAGGAAGGGGTTGCCGGAGGGGTGCGAACGGTCGTATCGCGCGAAGAAGAGAAAGAAAGGTTCGTGCCTCGGGCACCGGAACCGGTTTCGCCGCGGGTATCCCCGGCGGCGCCAACTTTAACCTTTGTGTCATCTGGCGGTGTCTCACGGGAAACGACGTCGGCAGTTTCTGCCTCGCCGGGAATCGCTCCGCTGGCCCTCACCCAGGAGGCAACTTTTTTTACAGGCCCGTTGACAACAGCCGCCTCGGGGAGCACCGTCAGGACGACGGGCCACCTTTCCGGGCGCACTTCCTGCTGCCACTGCCCCTTCAGGATGGAGCGCCGGAAGAGAAAAGCGCCATCTTCTTCCTCCCGGCGGAAGCCCTCGACGGCGCCGATCAGGGCTGCCTCCAGCAGGATCGCCAGCCCCGGCCCGTAATCCCAGCCCCGGGAGGTATGGGGGAGGCAGAGGAAGCGGGGCGAGAGCTCCCGGCACAGGGGCGCCAGTGCCTCCTTCCATGCCTCGGCGCTGTAAGCGGCTAAGCTTTCGCCAGATATAAGGATCATGTCTGCCCCGCCGGTCTGTTCCAAAAGAGCAAAGATATTCGAATCGTTATTGTCAAGCTTGCCCCCGGTGTCCCTTTGGCCGGGGATGATGACCCGCAGGCCTTCACCCGTGGCGTCCGCGAGGCGGCGGGCAAAGGAAATCGTCTTGACGCTGGCGGGAGTCAGCCCGGTGGGCGATGCTTCGGCAATGATGGCGATGCCGGCACTCATGCGTTCAGAAACCCCCTTGCACGGCAGAAGTCCAGAAACTGCCGGGCCTGCTCCGGAAGCGGTCCGGTGAGGAATACACATTGGGAGGAACTTCCCCGGCGGCGGCAACTGACTATCCGCTCCCGTGGGACGGGCCGCAAGCCGGCGGCCGCCACGATCGCGATTTCCTGAGTCCGGGCCCGCAGGACATGGGAGAGGGCCGGATAGCGGGGTCGGTTGATTCCCGACTGGATCGTGAGCAGGGCGGGGAGGGCGATTTCATAGGCCGACCTTTCCCCGCCGTCCTCCTCCCGCTCTACATAGACCGGACCATGCGGGGAGAGAAGACGTAAGCTGATGACGGCGGTGGCGCAGGGGAGCCCCAGGAGCTCCGCAAGCAGTTGCCCCGTCTGGCCGGCCATGCCGTCTTCCGCCATGACGCCGGCAAGGATCAGGTCATAGGATTTATCCCGCAGATAGGCAGCGATAATGGCGGCGGTTTCATAGGGCGTCAGGGCGGAAGGGGGGAAGGACGAACCGGGGCGGGTCGGTTTGGAGTCCGATCGCGCATGAGGAGACCCCGGCTCTCCCGAGGACATCGGTCTTGGCTCTTGAGAATGCGTCGCTCCCGCCTCTCCCGATGATGGTGGTCCCGAACCACCTGCCGCCGCCGGCGTCACCTGGAGGAGGACGGCCCGGTCCGCGCCCATCTCCAGTGCCCGGCGCAGGACCCGGCGACAGCGGTCCGGCCCCACCGCGAGGGCGTCTATCTTTGCCTCGGGAAATTGTTCCCTAATCCGCAGCGCCTCCTCGAGGGCGTGTTCGTCGTAGGGATTCATCCGGTAGCAGTAGTCGGCAAAAGACGGTGCGGGGAAGTTCCGCGGCCCCTCTTTGGCGGTCGGGGCGTCATTCCCCCAGACGCTGCCGCCCGGACCACCCGAACCTTCCGAAACCGCCTCCGGCGCCAAAATCTGTTTGATGCAGACCAGGATGTTCATGCTTTTACTACCCATTTTTTCACCGTGCCACCGTCTGTTTCAAGACAAGGGCGGTGGCTTGGAGCTGTTTCCGGCTAATAGCCGCATTTTGGGAGCATCCGCTTGGGCGATGTCGCACATCAGCTTCTATATTTTCCCTGACCGTCCAGTAGATTTAGGCGCTGTTCCTGACCTCGCCACAGCTCGTTCCCACCATTCATGGGGGTTGCGAACCTGTCCTTGCCTATGTTTCCAGATTATACGGATCGTCAGACTCCAGTTCCGAACGTCCCAGCCAGTAACAAGCAAGAGGGGCGGGAATCTTCAGCGCCTGAGCGCCTCCCGGCAATGACAGAATCCCGAAGTCGGCCGCATCTTTGGTAATGACGTATCCCCGCTGAATCTTTCGCTCTCGGCAGAATTCTCCCAATCCTTTCAGATGACCGGCATCCACTTTTTCTCCCTGGTACTTGACCTCGAAAGGAACAAGCCTGCCTCCGATATCGGCAATGATGTCCACTTCCTGTCCCTTCTTTCCGCCTCGCCAGTAAGAAAAGGAAACGCTGATTTGATAGTAGCGAGTGAAGACGTGTTTGAAGAAAGCCGTTTCCACCGCCTGGCCCAGCCGGACCGCATCCTCCAGCAGCCCCTTCCCTTTCAGGAGAATCCCGGGGGCAATCGCCGCGTCGGCCAGATAGATCTTGGGCCGGGCACGGAGAATCTCTTTCCCGTATCCGAAGGGAAGCAGACGGTAGATGAGATGGGTTGCCTCCAGCAGGGCAATGAAGTTGGACGCCGTCGGCTTCTTGACCTCCAGGTTTCTGCATAACGCCTGCATATCCAGCAGGCCGCCGTCATGGAGGCATAGATAGAGGAAGGTCTGCTCCAGTTCAAGGACGCGTCGGACGCCGAACAGGGCAGTCATGTCCCGTTTCAGCACTTTATCCACGATATCCTCCCGGAGGAGCTTCTGCGCCAGGGAAATGGTGCTCACCATGGCGCTTTGGGGAAACCCTCCGCGCAGCAGGTATTCGTGAAAAAGCCCGGTTAGGGGCCGCGCCTCTTCTCCCAGTCGTGCGAACCAGGCGGGTTCTTTCTCGAAAAGACCGGCCAGCGATGGAATTGCCGGAACTGGCGGCGTCGGATCTTTGCGGATTTGCAGGTACTCGAAGAAAGAAAGCGTAGCAAGACGAATGGTGTGCCAACGTCCGACTCCCGACTCCTGCCCATCCATGTGCAGCGGGGTAGCGGAACCGGTTACGGCAATCCGACGCCGCTTATTGAAATCCACCTGATGCTTCAGCCAGACCTGCCAGTCCTTTGCCGCCTGAATTTCATCGAGGAAAAGGTATTCTACTCCCTCCCGCGTTGGTTCATACTCGTGCCAAAGCCGCAATAGACCGTCCGGTCCGATCAGCTTCAGTAACGGATGGTCGAAAGTAGCGTAAATGATATTGCTCGGCGGTACGCCCTGATCGAGGAGGGCATCGATGGCTTGAAGAAAAAGAGTCGTCTTCCCTACCTGACGGGCGCCGCTGAGAAGCAGGGCGCGTCCGGCAGGCGGATTGGCCAGCCATCCGTCGATTTCCCGGAAGGCAGCCCTTCGCCACGAAGGCAGATCAGGGAAACGCCCTCCTGACCACCAGGGGTTGTACTGGCGAAGGACCGCAATGAGTTCGGCGGTGGCTGTCGCAGCGATCATGACGAGATCTTTCCCTAAAAAGTAATTTTAAGGAAAGTATATTATACTTAAAATCAAAATTCAAGATTTTTCCGCTGCACTTGGGAACAATTCTTCCCGTGAGTAGTCGATAGGTATATCGGCGCGCCTGATTATCTCAAGCATTTCCCAGATATCGCAACCAAGCATGGACGCAGCCTTCTGAAGGGAAATTTTCCGGCTCTGATATAGCTCCAGAACTGATCGTTCGTTAAGCATGCCAATCTCTTTAGTAAGCGTCTTTTCAATGAAAGCGTCAATATTGACGCCTACTAATTGTGAGGCGTGCTCAATCTTTTCGTATAAATCATCCTTAATGAAATCCTCAATAAGCTTGCGAAGCTTATCAAGATGTTATCTGGCCGCGACCCCGTTTCGGGTTTCAATGTAAGCGGCAAAGCGCCCACATCGGCATAGGGCCTCGTGGTTGTTCAGTAGCACCGGGGAATGAACAGCCTTTCTCTCGACCTGGTGACGGCCAAGTAGGCAATCTTCCGGATTTGTTCCTCCGTCCATCGGTCCCCTGCCGCCAGCCAGTCCAGTATGGTTTAATCTCTTTTACAGTACCACGCAATTGATCGACTTTACTCATTAATCAGTACTGTTGCGACTGTTTTTGCCATATATTCTGCCTATGCCAGGCAAGAGCCACGGGATGAGGATGAAGAAGGTTATTTTGTGGAAGAGTCACTTGTTTTTCAGAAAAATCTAACAAATTGAATTTATTGCTGTTCGCCTTTTTAGCTATATGACTGAGTTGTACCCTGTAATCGTCGCTCAAAGAGAAGATACCGGAATCAAAAGCCCAGTGATGAGTGCGACAAAGAGAGATTCCGTTTCTTGGATCATCGGTGCCGCTTTGCCTTTTTGGCACGATATGGGCTGCTTGTGCCTCAACTAAATCACCAATATGAAATTTCATTTCACAAATAGAACAGGTAAAGTCATATTCCTTCAGGATCATTTTCCGAAAGGCAATGTCCCTTTTATATGTGGTAACGTTGTAGGTTGCCTTTTCTTCCTGGATTGTAGGCCGAAAATCATTTGTTAGCTGTGCATAAAGCTGAGTTTGATACCTTTCCACTGGATCAGGTAATACATTTGTTATATTTTCTAATACCTTATGCTCAACAGCTTCGATATAAAAAACATCTGCTTTTGCATCGTAATTTGTTATTGACCCTAATCCTAAAACTCTATAGGTGGCTCCGTGGTCACGATTTGTTTTATCAGTTAATTGTATAAAAACACCCACAGGCAGGTGGTCAGACATACATTTTATCAATGCCTTGTTATCGGAAATGCTAAGCCCTCCACTTCGAGGGGCATAAGTCATAAGCCAGCGTCCATCATCTAGAAAGACATATTCATCCTTTCTATCATAAGGACTTTTGTTTTTCATGATTATGGACAAAGCATATTCAGACCAGGCTGGTTTATAAATACCCGTAATAAGATTATGGAAACGATCTATCCCAGTAACGTAACGGTCTGTTTTTTTGATAAAGTCCCAAGGTACGATCCTGCCAGTGTAACGGGCTAATTTGGAAAGTATTTTTGATCTTTGTGTATCATCAATCATGTCGGCCTGGATTTGCCGCTGGCTCATGCCACTTACTCCTCGTAAGTCCTTATTTCTGCATGACCTTTATTTATTATCCAATCTTTCCTGGGCGGCGCGGGTTTCCAAGCTCGCCTTCGACCATAACCGCTAATCGCGGATAATTCAATCCCTCGACGACATACGCAGGTCACATAATTTTTGGCAGCGGCACAAAATCTGATGCCATTGCCATCCATCAGTAATGATAACGGGCCTGTAAAAAATCTATACGGTCGTTGCCGACCACATAGACGATGCGATGTTCCTGGGTCAAGCGGCGGGACCACATGCCGGGGGCAAGAAATTTCAGCGGTTCGGGTTTGCCGATCCCATGAAAAGGATCGCGCATGATTGCCGCGACAATGGTCAGCGCCCGCACGGCAACCTTTCCATCCGTTTCCACCCAGAAGCGCAGGTCCTCCAGAAATTCCGGCTGAAAGACAGCTTCCCGCCGGATCTGGGTGCCTGCCCCGGTTTTATTATTTTTCCCCAAGGCCGATGACCTCTTTCAGCGCTTCTATGGTCTGCGGTTTTTCCGTCTGTGCCTGGGCGCGCGCCAGGGACTGAAGCAGGCGCTTGGCATTTTTCGGGGAGCGAAGCAGATGGGCCGTCTCTGTGATACTTGCCAGTTCGTCGGCGGCTACGAGGGCAACGTCTTCGCCGCTTCGTCGACTTATGATGACGACCTCCCGGTTCTCCGTCACCTCGTTGAATAATTTTGCCAGATTGGCGCGTGCCTGGGTGTAGGTGGTTTGAATAGGCACCAGGTTCACCTCCTCCATTTATGTACCGTTACACTGTACATGTTTTGCCTGATGTCGTCAAGCCCTGTCTGTCGCATCCGGACAGATTATGAAAATGTATCTGCTCCTTCCATCCCCCTTAATCAATCTACAAATGAAACACCTTTTGTCGATTACATCAGTCCGTATCTCTTGAGCTTCAGATGGAGGGTTCGGCGGGTGACGCCGAGACGCCGCGCCGCCTCGCTCTTGTTGCCCTGCGCCTCTTCGAGGGTGCGGAGAATCGTCTCCCGCTCCACCTCGTCGAGGGACACGGGACGTCTTTCCCCGGCTGCCGCTTGACCGGCAGGGGCAGACGGGATCGCGGCGCCGGGAATGAAGGCGGCAGTGGCAGTTGCCGTGGCGCCTGCGATAGTGAAGGCGCTGCCGGGGTTGGCTGGCGCGAACAGTTCCGGAATGCCGGCCGGCGCTCCCGGGCCTCCCGCCGCCGTGTCGCTCAGGGAGAGCTCCGTCTCTTCCAGATAATCCCCCCGGGAAAGCACGACCCCCCGCTCCACGGCGTTCATCAACTCCCGGACGTTCCCCGGCCAGGGGTAACGGCGGAGGCGGTCCATCGCCTGGGGGGAGAATCCCCGCAACTCCTTGCGGTTCTTCTCGGCGAAGTGGGTGAGGAAATGCTGGGCCAGGATGGGGATGTCATCGATCCGCTCCCGGAGGGGGGGGACCCGGAGGGTGACGACGTTGAGGCGGTAGAAGAGGTCCTCCCGGAAGCGGCCGGCGGCGATTTCTGCGGCGAGGTCCCGGTTCGTGGCGGCGATGACCCGGACATCCACGGGGACGGTCTCGCTTCCCCCCACCCGGGTTACCTCCCGCTCCTGAAGAACCCGGAGGAGCTTCACCTGCATGGCCAGGGACATCTCGCTCACCTCGTCGAGAAAAATCGTCCCACCGTCGGCCTGACGAAACTTGCCCTCCTTCCGGCGGTCCGCCCCGGTGAAGGCCCCCTTCTCGTGGCCGAAGAGCTCCGACTCCAGGAGGGTCTCCGTGATGGCGGCGCAGTTGATCTTCACAAAGGGCCCCTCCCGGCGGGGGCTGTTGAAGTGGATGGCCCCGGCGATCATCTCCTTGCCCGTTCCCGATTCGCCGGTGATGAGGACTGTGGCCTCCGCCGGGGCGACCTGGGCTACCGTTTCCAGGAGCCGCACCATGGCCGGGGCGTTGCCGATGAGGTTCCGGCGGTCGAAGCGGCTCCCCAGACTTTCCTTCAGGAGGGCGTTTTCCTCCCGGAGGCGGCGGTGTTCCATGGCCCGCTCCATCTTCAGGCGCAGCTCGTCGAAATCGAGAGGTTTGGGCAGATAGTCGTAGGCCCCTTTCTTGACGGCCTCCACGGCAGTCTCCACGGCAGCGAAGGCCGTCATGATCATCACGGGAATGGCGGGATTGATCTCCTTGATACGGACCAGGGCCTCCAGGCCGGAGATCTTCAGCATCCGGATATCCATGAGGATCAGATCGAAGGCCGCCTCGCGGACCGCCTCGATGGCCGTAGCGCCGTCGTCGGCCTCTCTTACCGCGTATCCCCACCCCGACAGCAGGGTCCGGAGCATGGTGCGGTGGGCCCGGTCGTCATCCACTACGAGAATCGAGTTTTTCGCTTTCATCGGTATATGTCACCTCGGTTTCAAGATTGATGCCCCCGTAAAAAAGTCGCAAATGGCCCTCCCCTTCAAGGGGAGGGAGGGGGGTGGGGATGGGTTTTGTATCGCAAATATAAATAATTACCCCATCCCCCTCCTAACCTCCCCCTTGAAGGGGGAGGCATAAATTAGCTTTTTACGATAACGTCAAGATTGATCTACAAATCAACAGGGCTGCGTTTCTCCCCCTTGCCCCTGGCCGGGCTTGGTTGTGCTATCCGACCGGGCGTGCGTTCATGTCTTGACGGGGAGCCGGACCAGCGCCCGCGTGCCTTTTCCCGGTGAGCTTTCCAGCTTTATCTCGCCCCGGTGCGCCGCCATTATCTTCTGGACGATGGCCAGTCCCAGACCCGTTCCCGCGGGTTTGGTGGTGAAATAGGGGTCGAAGATCCGCTCCAGATCCGCCGCGGCGATGCCGGGACCGGTATCGGCGATCTCGATCTGTACCCATCTTTCCCTTTCCTTCCGGACCGTGATGGTGAGGACTCCGCCCTGATCCATGGCCGCCAGGGCGTTCAGGAAGAGGTTGAGGAAGACCTGCTTCATCCTGTCCCGGTCATAGGAAACGTCGGGCAGGGTCGGCAGTTCCTTTTCCACGGCGATCCCTTTGGCTGCCAGGTCGCCCGCGACGATCTTCAGGCATGCTTCGATGACCTCCCCGATCGATCCCTTCACGGGATTCAGGGCTGTGGGGCGGGCGAATTCCAGCAGTTGGCCGATCACCCGATTAAGGCGTTCCACCTCGCCGATCATGATCTCGGCAGTCTCTCTGTCGTCCGGAACATCGTTGTATCTTTCCCGGAAGTAGGTGGCAAAACCCTTGATGGAACTCAGGGGGTTGCGGATCTCGTGGGCGACCCCGGCGGCGAGGCTGCCCAGGGCGGCCAGATGCCTGGTCCGGGCGATCTCCTCCTGCAGGGTCCGGAGGTCGGAGATGTCCCGAAAGAGGATGACCAGCCCCATTGATTCACCTTCAGGCTCCTGGAGACGGGAGACGATGATCTCCAGCGGCGCCGTCCGGCCGTCCCGGAATCTGCACGTCACCTCCCGGGCAATCGGTTCCCGTGCCGTCGCCGCGCTGGCGATGATTTCCCGGCAGGCCGGTGGGATGACCGTCGCGACGGGCCGCCGCCGTGCCTCAGCTTCGGGAACGGCCAGGATGGCGGCGGCGGTCTTGTTGTAGGCCATGATCACCCCCTGGGGATCGATGGCGATAAGTCCCATGGGCATGTTTTCCATGAGATTGGCCGAGAAGGCCCGGACCTGGAACAGGGATTTCCGGGTCGTTTTGTAGCCCTGGGCCAGCAGCAGGGAAATGACCCCGGAAAGCCCCACCATGATTAGCACCACCCCCATCCAGATGGTGTGTTGCTCGTCGGCCCGGCGGGCGGAAAGGACCGGACCCATATCCAGGCCGACGAAAATCACCAACCCCGGCGGCGTCCGGGGATCAGCTCGTCTTTCCTGCCAGATGGGGAAGGGTTCGGGGGTAGGGGTGAAACCCCGGTACACCTCGAAGGTGTCAGCGCCCTCTTCGTTGGCCACCTGGCGCCATTGGGCGGTCTTGACGGCGGCGATGCGGGCCAGGTCGAGGTTGGTGCCGTAGAAGTCGCCGATCCGGTATGGGTCGCTGTCGGCCAGGATTACCCCGGTGGCGTCGGTGATGATGAAGTAATCGATGCCCGGTTGCTGTGCCGTTTCGATGAGGAGTTTCTGGAGCCGGAAGGCGTCCCAGCGCAGGCCGGCGCCGGTGCGGGCCCCGGCCTCGAAGGATCGGATCAAAGCTTCGCCCTTTTCCAGCAGCAGGCGGTTGGTTTCCGTTTTCTGCCGGTTCAGGCTTTGCATGGTCATGAAGGCGAACAGGGGCACCAGCACCAGCGCCGCCCCGATGATGAACCATGGGGAGATGATGGTCCAAGACCAGGGTTGTCTTGGTGAGGTTGTCTTCTCCATTCCTTGCCTGCCTCGGTTGTCGAGCGGATACTTTTTAGACGTATGGATAACATAGGCGGATAATTATTAGCCAGTTTTTTTTCTTTACCGCGGCAGGCAGCTGAACATTTACGGTTCTAACGACAAATAAATGAGTATAATTAGTTACATGTAATGTCTGTGGCATGGTGGCACGGCAGTTGCAATTCAAGAGGGCAAAGAGAAAAAGACAAGGCAAGCAACTAAAATATAAAATAAAAAGATCGGAAAGGAGAAAACAATGAGAAAGGCAACATCGACAATTTTTGCGGTCCTCGTGATTCTGGCCCTGGCGACGACTTCCTTCGCCTACGGCTGGGGACAGGGTCCGCGCAGCGGCAGGGGACCCGGCTATGGTCCCTGTCAGAGCGGCGAGGTAAGAGGTCTGGCCGGAGTTAACCTGACGGCGGAACAGGAGAGCAAGATCAAGTCCCTGCGGGATGCCCATTTAAAGGATGTCAAGCCGCTTCAGGATCAGCTTTTCAGCAAACGGGGAGAGTTGAAGCTCCTGTGGCTACAGCAGCAGCCCAGCGAGGAGAAGATCACTGCGGTACAGAAAGAGATCCGTAACCTGAGGGATCGACTTCAAGACAAGCAGACGAGTCACCGTCTGGCCGTCCTGAAGGTCCTCACCCCGGAACAGCAGACCAAGCTTCAGACCTACAGCGCCATGAGAGGATTCGGCCCCGGTAAAGGGTTCGCCCGCGGCGGCGGCTACGGTCCCGGCGGCTGCGGCGGTTATGGCCCCGGTCCCCAGGGCAACCGTTAACCCGAAACGCCGCCGCCGGCCCTGGGGCGGCGGATTTACCCACCCCCAAACCCCTTCCCAAGCCCTCCCCCTTTCCGGGGTAGGGCTTCTTTTTAGGCTGTCATTCATGCCGTTATCTCTAAGGGACATTCGCTATTGTAATAATGATAATTACACGCCCCAGTATCATGTCAAAAATATCGGATTAAGTTCTCATTATCATCAAATAAACATAAAATGCAATACGCATAAATAAAGCTGAAAAAACGTGAAATTACCCTTGACACAAGACTTTTGCTCTTTTATAATCGCCCTCAAAAAGTGATAACTAATTGTCAGGTCGTTGAACCGTGCAGGGCGGTGGACGATAAATAAAAAAGGAGGCAAGAGATGAACAAGGGAGATCTGGTAAATGCGGTGGTTTCAGTGGTAGGGAAGAAGAAAACGGCGGAGGAAGCGGTCAACTGTGTTCTGGAAACGATAACCGGGGCGCTGAAGAAGGATGAAGCCGTTACCCTGGTCGGCTTCGGAACCTTCAAGGTCTTTAAAAGAGCAGCCCGCACCGGAAGAAATCCCCAGACCGGCAAGGCCATCAAGATCAAAGCCAAAAAGGTCCCCAAGTTTTCCGCGGGGAAAAAGCTTCGCGATGCGGTAGCGGCGGCAAAGAAATAGTTGCGTCTTCATATTCATGAAGAAAGCCCCCTCCCGATTCGGACTGGGGGCTTTCTCGTTTATATTTCTATTGACAGGGCGTCCTTTCCCCTTCTATATGTTGTACCCGATATGGCGGTGAGGAGGGGATCATGAAATATACGGGCCGGATCATCAGGACCATCACGATAATTGCGCTGATTATCCCCGTAATCGCCTGTACCGGAAAGGAAGCGCCGCCATTGAACGGACAGGCGGCAGGGGATTTCCGCCCCGAAACTCTCAAGGTGGCCGATACCGCGGAGAATAAGCTCCGGGGGCAGGTCCTTTACGTGCCCATTTATTCCAACATCCCCTATATCGAAAGCAAGAAGTTCGATCTGAGCGCCTTTCTTACCATCCACAACACCGATCTGAAAAATCCCATCAAGATCACGAAGGTCCTCTATTTCAACAACGACGGCAAGCTCGTCAAGGAATTCCTCGTCGGGGAACACCCTCTGCCTCCCCTGGGAGCGGTGAATTATTTCATCCCCCAGTCGGACACCAGCGGCACGGGGGCCAATTTCCTGGTGGAGTGGCTGTCCGACGCGCCGGTCAGCGAACCGCTGATCGAGTCCATAATGTTGAATCTCGAGGGCAACCGGGGCATCTCCTTTTTGAGCAGGGGCAAGGTCATCAGGGAGATGCGCTGAATCTGCGCCTCGGAGTGAAGACTGGACCGGGCGCGGATTTTCGGTTTCCATGCTTTGAGATCTTTGAAAAATGGCTTCACCGCGGCTCAGAAATCTTTTTCGCCTCTGAATGGGTAACGTATAAACCTTATTCATTACCAAGCGTTAAGTTCAATCACGCCGCGGCGAAAAACATTTGATTCGCCGCTTGCGAACCATTTTTCCGCAGTTATGCAAAGCTCTCGCTTTGACCGCCGCGCCCAAAACAATCCCTTCCTCATTACCCGATTACCCGCCGTACTCGGCCCAGACGGCGGCGTAAATCAGGGCGGGGATCAGGTTGCCGATGCGTATTTTCGCTACGTTGAGGAGGTTTAGCCCGATGGCGACAATGAGCAGCCCCCCCGTGGCGGTGATGGCGCCCAGTACCGCGGGCTGCTGCAGGAAGCTCAGGTGCGCCGCCAGCAGCGTGAGGGCGCCCTGGACGCACAGAACGCTCAAGGCGGAAAAGGCGACGCCGATGCCCAGGGTGGAGGCGAAGGCAATGGAGGCGACCCCGTCGAGGAGGGACTTGATATAAAGGGTCGTCGCATCCCCGGTGGCGCCGTCCTGGATGGAGCCCACGATCACCATCGCCCCCGTTACGTAGAGAAGAGAAGCGGTGACGAAGCCCTCCACAAAGGTCGATGATTCGGAACGGGAACTGGCCTTCAGCCATTCCCCCAACCAGTCGATCCCGCTTTCGATTTTGAGCAGTTCTCCCGTCAGGGCGCCCAGGAGCAGACAGCCGATGGCGGGGATCACGTCCCGTTCCGAAAGGGCCATCTGCAGGCCGATGAGAAGGGTGGAGAGCCCCAGGCACTGCATGAGGATCGTTTTGAGGCCCGGGGGCATGCGCTTTCCCGCTGCCAGGCCGATGAGGCTCCCCGCGATGACCGCTCCGGTGTTGACGATTGTTCCCTTCAAACGACAGCTCCTTTGGGTGTAATTCTATTCGGGTCTATGCATCGCCGTTATTGACTTTGTCGCAGGCTTCTTCAATTCCGGATTCCTCCGGGCCGTCCTCCGGCGCCGGAAGGCCCTGGACGTCCCGCAGCCTTCTCTCGATGGCCCGGGAGCGGACCGCGGCCTTTTCGATCGTATTGCCCGCCTCCAGAATCTTTTTGCGCGTCTTGTCCAGGATGCCGCCGAAATTGGCAAATTCCGTCTTCACCGCGCCCAGAAGTTCCCATACCTCGCTGGAGCGCCTCTCGATGGCAAGGGTGCGGAAGCCCATCTGTAGGCTGTTCAGGAGGGCGGCCAGGGTGGTGGGGCCGGTTATCACGACCCGAAATTCCCGCTGGAGCTGCGCGAAGAGTCCGTCCCGGCGGAGGACTTCGGCGTAGAGGCTCTCCGTGGGCAGGAACATGATGGCGAAATCGGTCGTATGGGGCGGCGCCAGATATTTGTCCCGGATGCTCTTCGCCATGTCCCGGAGCGTCCGTTCCAGTTGCCGGGACGCCTCCTCCACCTGCCCGGTATTTCCCTGCTCCTGGGCCTCCAGGAGCCGCAGATGATCTTCCTGGGGGAACTTGGCATCCAGGGGAAGCCAGACGACCTGCCGGGGATCGTCGTGCCGCCCCGGCATCCGCACGGCGAATTCCACCCGGTGGTCGCTGTCCGGTTGAGTGGCCACGTTGGCGGCGTATTGGTCGGGGCTGAGGATCTCTTCCAGGAGGGTGCCCAATCGGATCTCCCCGAAGGTTCCCCGGGTCTTGATGTTGGTGAGGACCTTCTTCAGATCCCCGACGCCGGCGGCCAGGGTCTGCATCTCTCCCAGGCCCTTCTGGACCGTTTCCAGGCGCTCGCTCACCAGGCGAAAGGATTCCCCGAGGCGCTTTTCCAGGGTGTCCTGAAGTTTTTCGTCCACCGTGGCTCGGATTGCCTCCAGTTGCCGACGCTGGTCCTCCTGGAGATGGCGTAACTGAAGAGCGACGCTTTCGTTGATCCTGTCGAGCTTCTGGACGCTCTGGGCGGCAAGGTCCGTCAATTGCCGGGAGAATATCTCCCACTGGTCCTTCTGCAGGGACATGTTTTCCGCCAGCCGGCCCAGGAGCGACTCGCTCACGTCCCGGAGGGACCGGTTCAACTCTTCCCGATCTCTCGCTCCATCATCCCGCATGGTACGTTCCAGCCTTTCCTGGAGCTTTTCCATGCCTTTTAGACGGTGGTCGATCACGGTCAGCGGCCGGGACGGCGATTTGAACAACAATACGATGAGGATGACCAGAAAGAGGGCATCGGCGGCGAGAAGGGCATAGAAAAATACGTCGGTCATCGAGGCTTTCCTTCCGAAATTGCCGGCCGTGTTTGACGACGCCGCGATAAGTCAGGCATCCGGCATGGCCCCTCATTCTTCGTTACGGCAGTTCAACAAGTTGTTCATGTTTAGTTGAATCCCCGCCGGCTTGTCAACTCCTTTGAAAGGCCAACGGCGCGATAGGCGGGAAGAGGCAGCCGCGGCAGAAGACGGACGGCCCGCCGACCGGATTCCTGATTATCTATACCTTTGAAAAATGGCTTCGCCGCCGCTCAGAAATCTTTTTCGCTTTTTAATGGGTAACGTATAAATCTTATTCATTACAAGATTTTAATTCTCAATCACGAAACGGCGAAAAACATTTGATTCGCTGCTGGCGAACCATTTTCCGTGGTTACGCAAAGATATCTTTTCATGATTCGGGATTATCGTTGACAGGGCGGAAAGGCTCCGCTACGATCCGTCCGGACTGCTTGCCTGGAAATGTTTCCTCACTGGCGGGAACGCTTTCCATCAGGCAAAAGCCGCAGCCGCAACGCGCCCACCCGGCAAGGAATGCGCCGGCAAAAGTAGCGCCGGCATGGACGGGATCGGTCGGCGCTGTGGTCCGGAAAATGAAGTAAGGATGATGGAGATGTCGCCGTCGCAATTTCAGCATGGGGGAGATGTCCGCCGCCTGGCGGCCCGGGCCGGCGTTTCCCGGGATGAACTGCTCGATTTTTCCGCCAACATCAATCCCCTGGGGCTGCCGGCGGGCTTTCGGAGCCTCATCCGCCGCCGGATCAGCGAAATCCTTCATTATCCCGATCCCCGGGCCGTGGGGGTTAAAGCCGCCGTTTCCCGGCGCTACGGGATTCCCCCGGAGGAAATCATCGTGGGCAACGGTTCCACGGAAATCCTCTACGCCCTGCCCCGGGCGATGCCCCGGGTCCGGGCGGTTATTCCCGTTCCTTCTTACGCCGATTATGCCGTCGCCTCGGCATTGGCGGGCTTGGAGGTGGTTACGGTCGCCCTGAGTGAGCACCGGGGCTTCATCCTGGAGATGGATGTCCTGGAGGACCATCTGCAGGGCGATGAAATCGTCTTCGTCGGCCGGCCCAACAATCCCACGGGTTTGATCTGCGCGGCCGCGGAGATCCGGGCCGCCGCCCGGCGCCACCCCGATACGGTCTTCGTCGTCGACGAGGCATTCGCCGATTTTGTTCCCGCCATGGATCGCCTCCTGGTCCGGCGTCCTCCCAATGTCATCGTCCTGTGTTCCCTGACGAAATTCCATGCCATACCGGGCCTCCGCCTGGGATTCGCGGCGGGGGCGGTGGCGGTGATCGAAAAGATCGGCGGCTTCATTCCCCCCTGGACGGTGAACGCCCTGGCCCAGGCCGCCGGCGAGACGGTTTTGGAAGACGACGCTTACCGCCGCCGGACCCTGATCCTGGTCGAAAAGGAACGGCGCTTCCTGAGTGAATGCCTAAGGAACCGATTCGCCTTCCATGTCTATCCCGGGGAGGCCAATTTCCTCCTGGTGCGGATCCCCGGCCGGAAAATGGACGCCTCCGGGCTGGCGGCGAAACTGCTGAAGAAGGGGATCGCCATCCGCCGCTGCGACAATTTCCGTGGTCTGGACCGGCGCTTCTTTCGCATCGCCGTCCGGAAACGGGCGGAGAACGAAGCCCTCCTGGCGGCCCTGGAGGAGATCTGGGAAGCCCCGGAACGATTACTCGACATTCCCTAACGGCGAAGCGGAAGGGAGGAAGTTCAGGACTTCACCCACCAGGTTTTATCTGATAACAATCATGGAACCATTGCCCCGGTTCTATTGCACGTTGTGATTTAGGGGAAGGCCGCCGTTTAACCGCTCATAGACTTCTACGTATTGATCTATCATGCGGTGGAGGTTGTATTTTAACATCGTTTCCTTCGTGATCCTTCGCATGTGTATGGTCCTGGTCTCCAGGGGCAGACGGTGAAAAGCCAAGCTTTTCTCGAGACCATACCGGAGCCCGCCGGGATCGTAGTCGCGGAAGAGGAAACCGTTGCCCCTCCCATCTCAGTTCATCGATTTTGTCATGATAACCGCCGATGTCACGATTGGTCGCCGTGGCGGCGAATAGATTTCCTGTCTGATCGATTTGGCCGCATGGTTCATACAGAGAGGCGCCGAAGACGTCGCTGGCGGCGGCATAGCCCAACATGGAAAGATCCTCACGAAAACTGTGACAGCATATCTTCCCCTGAGAAGCCCAGGCAATGCGTCACAAGATTTCCTCATGGGTCCGATCCCGGCCGATCCTGAAAATTATCACTGACCACTTCTTTGAGAAAATGATAACCGACAAAATTTACAAGGGAGGCGTTTTTTGTCGCCCTAGCCTGGCAGTTTATGCAGGTACGGCCATGTTTCCGGGTGAAGTATAGATATTGACTGAGTTCATCTTTCCGGGGCGATGAGCAGCACGGGGGTCTTTTCCAGGGCCAAGGATCCCCCTTTCCACTATGGACCGGCTATGAATAATGTTGCCAATTATCCCGATGACGCAGGTTTTCAATAACTTTGCCGCTTAACCCTCCCGGGCTGGCGTGAATGACTGGCAGAACTTAGTAAGGGCGGTGGAACGGTCCCGCAGATATTTATCCGTCACGGTCGTGGCTTCTCGCCAGGATTCATTTCCGGCCTTGAAAATGTCCGCTCCATTGCCGGCGCGACCTGCTTCGGACATTTTCATCATGAAATCCATCCCCAGGGAATAGAGCTTCATGCAGTGACTCTGGTCGAGTTTACAAACGTCCAGGAAGGCATCCCGCTGTTTTTCCATACTCGGGAATTTCCAAGGGAGAGTTTTAAACGCTATGGGGTTGTTCTTCCAGAAAGAAAAGATGTCATTGAAGGGATTTTCCGTCCGCTCCTTTTGTGTCGTAGTCGTCATGTTATCGGCTTCTCCTTTCTCTTTTTTGTTCATGGTAAATTACAATAATTAATTTAACAACCCGGATAATATCCCGGTTTATTCCCAGTAATATCCTGGGACTATGAAAGGGAAAGGAGAAAGGTGCGTAAATTGATTTTCTTGTTTTTCATGCCAAGTTTGCGGCGGATATTCTCTCGGTGAAACTCCACGGAACGTATGGAAACATTTAGAAGAAAGGCTATTTCCTTGGTGAACTTGCCTTCCCGGATATGATTGGCGATGCGAATTTCGGTGGGTGTTAAATTGCCGTAATTGGCCGTGAGGGTACGCATGAAGGGAGAGGCGATGTTGTTCAGGTTCGTTTCGATGATTTGGAGAAATGATTGCTGTTCCACCTTCGAGCGTACCGTCTTTAGTTTGTTCAGATAGGGGAAGACCAGTTCCCGCATGTTGGTCAGGATGTTGGCCTCCAACTGTTCCTTGTCTTCCTCGCGGCGTTGAAGAAGAACCTTCAGGGCCGTGTTGACTTCTTCCAAGTGACGAGATTTGTTTTTCAACTCCCGGCCGCGGATTCTCAATTCTTCATCTGTCCTTTTATGTTCCGTCACATCCAGAAAAGAGCCAACGCTCTGTCTGGTTCCGGGAATCATGGCAATTGTGGCGTCGATGTCCCGGAGGCGGCCATGACGGTTCCGGAAACGGAATTCATAGCGTGTCGGCACCTGGGAGGGATCGACGCGGCGCTGGGCATGGTAACACTTCATCCTCTCCAAGTCTTTTTTGGCTACAAATTCCACCCATTTTCTTTTTCCTTCCACCTCTCCTTTGGCGTACCCTGATTGCTGCTCAAATGCCGAGTTTACCAGGGAGATGGTCATGTCTTCCTCAATGATAATGGTGGCGATGCTCGTTGCCTCGAAGATGGTCTGGTAGCGGTTTTCAGTTTTTTGCAACTCCTCGTTGGCCGCCATCCAAGCCCGGGTCCGCTGCTCAACAAGTTCCTCCAGATGATTCTGATATAGCCTCAGTGCGGACTCCGTCTCTTTCCGGTCCGTAATGTCCAGGATCATCGCCTGTTTGGAGAGCGTCCCGTCCTGCCAATGGATAGGGGTATTGACGATATAATACCAGCGGTTGTCTTTGGGACTCTGGGACTCCCAACGCACCGTCTCCCCTCGGAAGACCCGTTCGTTGACGCACCAGGGGCAAATCTCTTCCCGGTCGTGAATGACTCGGTAACAATGTCCACCCGTCCCATCATGACCGGTGCGTTCAATGAATCGCTGGTTCATGAATTCCACCCGGTAGTCAGGGGAACAGACGTAGATCAGACCGTCAAAGGCCTGGATTATGGCTTCGAGTTGCGCATGGACATCCTTGTTCATAAAAGGACCTGGATGTAACTTGATTATTCCTCTTTCCGCGTCAGGAGGAAATATGAGGTGTGGCAAAATTTCCCGCTAAGTGACGAAGGTCATTTTTGTTCCCGCCATATTGAGGATGAACTTTCCCGGCATGGCTCTTTCGAAAGCCATGATGGCGTTGCGTCCCGTACAGTGGCAGGGGATGACATAGTCCGGATCGATCTTCTTCATCTCTTCCACCGTCCGGTCGATGATCCCCTCGAAGTAGATGCCGGAGAGGTGAAATCCCCCCATGACGGCGTGGACTTTATCCACGCCCGTAACCTTCTGGGCGTAACTTACCGTGTTCACGATGCCGGCATGGGCGCAGCCGGAGAGCACCACCAGTCCCTTGTCCTTCAGGTGCATGACCACCGAGGTATCGTCTTCTATGGGGTCCCATTTTTCCTGCCCGTCTTCCTGATAGTGGGCGATGGGAAATCCCTTTTCAAAATCAGTCCGATGGGGGACCTCGCCGAGAAACAGGACCGTATCGTCCAGGAAGGTGACAGGCTCAGAAGTTTCGATGAGCTTCAAACCCGCCGCGGCGATCTGTTCCCGGTTTAGAGGCGAGAAGTGGATCTTCATGTCCCGGACCGGTATCTTCAGGTAACGGGGTTCCCGGAAGATCTGCGGATGGACGAAGAAGGGGATCTCTCTCTTACCGAGGAGGGCGGCCAGTTCATCAAATCCGCCGGTATGATCGTTGTGGCCGTGGGACAGGGCGACGGCCTCCACCGCTTCCAAATCCACGCCCAGGATCTTGGCGTTGTAGGCGGCGCCCCCCGCGGAAAAACCGAAATCGAACAGCATGGTGTTCGTCTTGCCGTTGACGCCGGTCTTGACAACGGCGGAAAACCCGTGTTCCGCCAGGACCGACAGGCGGAAGCAACCGTCCTTAAGGGGGATGGCCCTGGTTACGACGGCGCTGTTGTCCGTGGCCGTCATCTCGATATAGTTGTCCTGAAGGGACAGGATCTCTATTACGTCCACCGGTTTCAAGCTTAAAGCAGCCATTTCTCAATCCTCCTTATTTCAATGATCCCCTAATTCCCAAACCTTGCCGACGAGGTCCGACCTTACAACTAACTGCACTCAAGTTACTTCATTACCGGGCGTCTTAAGGGGAGTTGATCGCTATTCTCCCGCCTGTCCGGAGCCTTTGAGGTAATTCTCGCAGGCGGCCCGCATGGTATTGGCCGCCAGGAGGGCGCAGTGCTCCGCCTCCGGGGGCAGACCTCCCAGGGCGGTAAGGATGTCTTCCCGGGAGAGGGAGGCCGCCGCCGCGACACGCATGCCCCGGACCAGACAGGTGGCCATGCTCCCGCAGGCCAGAGACGTGCCGCAGCCGGTGGTATAGAAAGAGGCATTTTTTACCAGACCGTCCTTCACGTCCAGCCAGAAGGCCATGGTGTCGCCGCAGGGTCCGGTTATCTGCCCTTCGGCGTTGTACGCCGGCAGTATTCCCTTGTTCCGGGGTTGCCGGGCGTGATCGATTACCTGTGGAGATAGAATTTCATTATCAATATCTTCCATTAATGCTCCCTGTATTCTTCTTCATGTTCCCGCCGTATTTCCTCCGCCCCGCGTCGAAGCTTAAGGACTGGATAATAGATGTTATTTTATCGCTCCGGCGTCGTAGCCGGACGCCGGTTCCCTGGTTGCCCCCGTCGGGGGGAGGCAAGAGGCTGCCTCTTCCCGACGGGGTTGCCGGTGTCTTTGAGCGGCCGGGGGGTGTTTACACGTTGCTCCGGATGCGGATCGGCAGGCATCCGGACGTTTGCCGGCTAAGCCGGTTTGTCCTCCGGGAGTGTCTCCCCCAGGGCCAGCCTGCAGATGTCGCTGATCATGTAGTTCTTCATCCCCGCTTCCCTCGCCTTTTTGTTCAAGGTCCGGAAGCACATGGGGCATAGGTAAACAATCGCCTCGGCGCCGTGGTCCCTGGCGTCCTGGATATTCTTTTCCTGAAAGGGGGCGAAGTTCTTGCCCCTGGGGAAGAGCTTCAGATTCGGGCCGGCCAGTTCGACGCCGCAGCAGATGGCATTGATCCCGTCGTATTTCCGGGCGACGCGCTCTACGCCGATAAGGGAGAAAATCTCATCGAGGAAATGATCCTTTTCCGGGGTATAACGGGAGGCGCAGGGACGCTGGTAGGCGACCTTCATGTCGAGTTTGGTGATGCGATCCGGGTGATCCTTCAGATAATCAGCCAGGTATTCCAGGATGGAAATGGGGCGGAAGGGCAGCTTGATCCCGAATTCGGGCGCCATGCCGGCCAGGAGGGCATAGCAGTCGTCATGAACGAAGACGATCTCCTTGGCCCCCGATTTGGCCAGATTGTTTACCAACCCCTGGAGGCGGTCCCGCATGATGGATTCGTCCCCCATGTGGGCGAACAGAACGTTACAGAAATAATGGCGGCCCTTGAGGATAGACAGTTCCTCGAAAAGGCTGCCCTGGATCGCCCAGGGCATGCTCCCGTCCATGACGCAGATGGACATGACCCGGTCTTTGGGTTCCATAGGCCGGGGTTCTCCCTCGGCCTTGAAGCGGTCAGCCATCTGGGCCTTCAGCTTTGGATCGGTGAAGTCACCCGCCTCCTCCATCCGCTGCAGGATGAGGTCGAAAGGACGGGCATCCTTGGGACAGTATTCGTTGCAGGCGATGCAGGTCACACAGTCGTAGATCCAGTCCGATTTTTCTCCCCGGACCAGTTTTTCAAAGGCCTCACCTCCCGTCTTGTTGTCGAAATCAAGGTAATGGCACCGGGCCAGACAGTCGCCGCAAAAGTCACATCGTTCTTCATGAAACATCTCCTAACTCCTCCTTGTATATTATGAATATTATTCAGCTTAGCTGAATTGTGAACAGTATTCGAGACCTTTGAAAAATGGCTTCGCCGCGGCTCAGAAATCTTTTTCGCCTCTGAATGGGTAACGTATAAACCTTATTCATTACCAAGCGTTAAGTTCAATCACGCAACGGCGAAAAACATTTGATTCGCCGCTTGCGAACCATTTTTCCGCAGTTATGCAAAGCTCACAATTCAGCTTCGCTGAATTGATCAGTTTGATACGATAAAGCTTGCGTGCACTTGACCCCCTTTTAATGCCCCATCCATCGGGTTTCACCGGGGGTCGGGAGCCGCGTGGAAACGGCCGTCGGAGCGCATTGCCCGCACCTCTTTCTCCTTGCCCTGAGTCCAGCCTCCCGTGGCCTCCGTAACGATATCGAAAGACGGGACATAGGGCTTGATGTCCAGAAGGGGAGTTCCCGTTACTATATCCACGTCTTCGATGTGCAGAACACCGCCCTTTATACCGGTGAGCTTTACAATGGACAGTCCGAGGGGATTGGGTCTCCGGGGGGCACGGGTGGCAAATAGACCCCGGGGGACGGTGTCCAGGAAAGGTATGACTTCGAGATGGTAATCCTTCGAGAGGTGGAAGTGATACAAGAGGATGATATGGGAAAAGGATTCCAGATCCTTCAGGCCCTGGCGATAGGGAGCGGCGATTTCAATCCATCCTTTGACGCCCCGGGCCCCCGCCGGCTGAATGGGCATGCCCCGCCGTTCGCTGAAGGGGGAATGGATGATGCCGATAGGGTGATAGATCACCGCCTCTCCAGTCGCCGGGCAATCCATGCGGCTTGACGGCAAGGACGGTAAGGCGCCTTCACCTTCTATCTTTCTGTTTCCGATCATTTGCCTCCAATTGCCAACCGGCGCGACCAGGTTTCAAGAACAGCGCCCTTGGTGACAATCCAATACGACGGCTGCCGTGTTTATTTAGAAGACGATCAATTCGTAGCCGTCCTCACGGTACCGGGCCATGCTCGGGTGCCCCATCATTTCCCCGCACACGGTCAATCCCTGCGCCGTCGCCTCGTCGTGGCTCCCTGTCTTTTTCGAGCAGGCCTGGCAGACGCAGTCGATCAAGCCGGCGGCCTTTACCTTCTCGTACAGAGGGGTAAAGGCCGTCGGGGCGGCGGTCAGATCTTTGATTAGCTTGGTGGCCGTTCCTTCGATGACCATCTTGACCTCGTAACCTTTATCCCTCATTTCCAGGGCGTTGAGCAGAACGTGGACAAAGCACATCGCTTCGCCGTTGAAGGCGAACAGGGCGACTTTTTTCATGGGCATCCTCCTGGGCCGTAAAGCGGCCGTTTATTTAAGAACCCTCACCATATCGTTACGGTGAGGCGATTATGGCCGATAAGAGATTAAATATCAAACTTTCTTTTACCCGTTCCATCCTGATTATGTCTGATTATGACTTATACGGGGGCGTCATTCCTTCCTGGCCACATAGAACTGCCGGAGATAGAATTCATCGTAGTTCTTGAAAATGTTTGCCGGGATGCTCTTTTTGAGCACCGTCAATCCCTGCCTTTTGAGATCCCGGGCGCTGAAGTGACAGGAGGAGTAGCCGGTGATGATCACGTGTCCCCCTTTCCCCAGGCGGCTCAGGGTTTTTTTCAGGATCTTCCGGGCGCTGTCGCCATCCATGATCTGCCGGTTAAGGACTCCGCAGAAGACGATCACGTCGAAGAGAGGCGCCGCCGCATATGCCGCGGCAACGTTTTCGCCCCTTTCCTCGCGGATATCGTCGAATCCTTTCTCTTTTGCCGCTTCCACATTGTCCGGGCTGATATCGAGACCGGCATAATAAGCTTCAGGATGGTCCCGGCGGATTGCCGCCAGCAGATTCCCCGACCCGCAACCGACGTCGAGAAGACGACGAAAGGTGATTTCCGACAGGGCCGACAATATATTCGGGTAGATATGGGCGGCATAAAGGGGGTATTCCCGGGAATCTTCGAAGCTTTCCCAACGGACCGGCAGGGCGCGATTCCGTAGCGGAACGATCAACTCGACGTCCCGGCCATCGAGGGAGGATATGAATGCGGCGGTGGCATGGCACTCCTCGGGGTTGAGGAGGCGTCCCGTCGTTTCCGGCCAGAAGCCGGCGATGTCCTCGGCACGGACCAGCCTCGTTATATGGGCCAGCCCCCCGTTCCTCTTTTGCCCCCGGACATCCGTGCTTATGGGTCCCTGAAGAAAGCGATGGCCCGCCGCCTCCACGATGTTGAACCAGTGCCCCGAGATTTGCTGACGCGGACGACGGCGGATCATCCTGATCATGGCCTGAAAGGTTTCGCCGTCGATCTCCCGCCTGTTTTCGCCGGGTTCCGGAGCCGATTTTCCGCCACTCATCTTTGGCAGCCTCCGCCGCCGGCACAGGGGGGAATGTCACAGCGCTGCTCCCGGCCGCAGCAAGTCCCGCCCCCTGATGGGACAGAAAAGGCCCCGCTCCGGGGAAGAACGCTGGGGGACATGATGCGGCGCAGTTCGGCGCTGCCGCAGAAACGGCACCGGGGCACTTCTTCTTCGCCGCTTATCCCTTCCAGGAATTCTGATATTTTCCCGCAGCCCGTGCACTCGTATTCGTATATCGGCATGTCCTTATTACCACCGCAAGGGTCAGTGATCGCAGAGATTCTGACCGCAGAACAATGCTCCCTGCAGATAGTCGCTGACGATCTTTTCCGGGGTTTCGGAGGGGGCGCCGACCACGACGCCGATCCCCCGCTGATTGAAAAGATCCTGGGCCCGGGCGCCCATACCGCCGGCGATGATCAGGTCAGCTCCCTTTTCCGCCAGCCAGCGGGGCAGCAGTCCCGGTTCGTGCGGCGGCGCCTCATGGGTTTCCGTTTTCAGGATCTTTCGTTCGTCCTTGTCCACGTCGACGATGACAAAGGCGCCGCAGTGGCCGAAATGGGGGCACAGATAACCGTCCACCGTCGGGACGGCGATTCTCATCAATTGCATCTTTCTTCACCTCATTGATATTTGTTTAGTGACCTTTGAAAAATGGCTTCGCCGCGGCTCAGAAATCTTTTTCGCTTCTGAATGGTTAACGTATAAATATTCTTCATTACAAGGCGTTAAGTTCAATCACGCCATGGCGAAAAACATTTGATTCGTCGCGTGCGAACCATTTTTCCACGGTTATGCAAAGCTCTCGTTTAAAATACGTTATCCAAGCATAGCTTCCGTTGGAGAAAATACCGCTTGCCATCCCAGCCGATACTCTCATCTCCTACCGGTCGTCGAGGGCCAGGAGGATCTTGATGACCCCATCGCGAAATGCCTGGGCCGCTGCGGTTTGATTGCAGTGGTAGATGAACGGCCGGCCGCTGTCCGAGGCCTCGACAACGGCCGGTTCCAGGGGTATGCGCCCCAGAAAGGGAACCTTCAGTTTGTTGGCCATGGCCTCGCCGCCGCCGGTCTTGAACAGCTCGATCAGCTTCCCGCAGTGGGGGCAGTTGAGGCCGCTCATGTTTTCCACAACGCCGAGAACGGGTACCTTTACCTGACGGCAGAAACTGATGGACTTCCGGACATCGGCCAGGGACATCTCCTGAGGGGTCGTTACGATTACGGCTCCGTCGCTCTCCGGAAGCATCTGGGCCACGGACAGAGGTTCATCGCCTGTTCCCGGCGGGAAATCGATGATCAGATAATCCAACTCCCCCCATTGGATATCCGCGAGGAACTGCCGGATCACGCCCATCTTCAATGGTCCCCTCCAGATGACCGCCGCGTCCTGGTCAGGCAGGAGTAGGCCCAGGGAAACCACCTTTATCCCATAGACGTAATCCAGGGGAAAGGCGTTTTTGCCGTCGGTGCGCAGGGTCTGATTGCCGAGCCGGAGGAGTGTCGGGATGCTCGGACCGTGAAAGTCCACATCCAGCAGGCCCACCTTTTTCCCCTCCATTCCCAGACCAACGGCGATATTGACAGCGATGGTGCTTTTACCCACTCCTCCCTTTCCGGAAAGAACCAGGATCTTGTGATTGATTTGCGCCATCCGCTCCTTTAGTTGCTCTTCTTCCTGCCGGCGTTTTTCCATCCGGTCGTGATTTTCCTGCTGTTGTTTCTGCCCTTTCCCGTACAGGGGAAGGGCGTCTTCTGAATTGCTCATCTAATTCGTCAGCCTCCTGAATCGGTTATCTTAAAAATCATGAATGTTATCCATTTTCTCTGAATTGTTCGACGTTTTTCCACAGGGCCTCGATATCCGCGGCCGCCGGACTGGTGGGATAATCCATTACGGTGCGCCCCTGAAGCTGGGCCTGGACCGTTGTCAGATCGAAACGGATTCGGCCGGCGGCGTGCATGTCCAGGTCGCGGCCGGCCGCCTCCATCCGGGCCGTCATCTCCGGATTCAGATCCCATTTGTTGATGCAGAGCCCGGCGGGTATCTTAAACAGGGCGAGTAGTTCCGCCAGACGCCGGAGGTCATGTTCACCCGCCAGTGTAGGTTCCGTGACGATGAGGACGAAACCCGTCCCGGCCAGCGAGGCGATTACGGGACAACCGATTCCCGGCGGTCCATCGGTGAGGATAAACTCGGCCTGGTTCGCCGCGGCGATTTTACGTCCTTCATCGCGGATCAGGCTGACCAGCTTTCCAGAATTTCCCTGGGCGGGGTCCAGACGGGCATGCACCATGGGGCCGTAGGCGGTATCCGATACATACCATTCCCCGGTGCGGGCCTCTGCAAATGCGATGGCCTCCACGGGACAGATCCGATAACACATGCCGCAGCCTTCGCAAAAAATCGGGGAGATTTCCGGCGGCTCGCCCGGGGCAATGGCGTCGAATCGGCAGGCGCCGACGCAGAGGCCGCAATGGATGCAGTCCGCCGCGATTACCTTCGCCTTTTTCGATCCGTAAAAGGCCGTGCTCCTCCTGATCCGGGGCTGGAGAAGGAGGTGGAGATCCGGGGCGTCCACGTCGGCATCGACGAGGACGGTATTCTTTCCCAGGGCGGCCAGGGCGCCGGTAACGGTGGTCTTTCCGGAGCCTCCCTTGCCGCTGAGAATGGTTATTTCCTTGGTCATGGAGGTGTCCCTGTTCAGTCTCGTCCCTACCGGTCCGGCCGGGAGGGAAGCAATGTCAATGTCTGCTGCCAAAGATTGGCAAATAGTTCTCTGTATGCCGGCAGTGACTCGGTAATCAGGGCGCCGCGGGAATAACACTCCGCGATCCGCCGATCGTGGGGGATCTCGGCCAGGATGGGGAGGCCTTCCCGGTCACAGAATCGATACAGCTCGTCATTGCCGATGTCGCAGCGATTGACGACGACCCCGCTGGGGATGGCCAGGGTCTTCAGCGTCGCCGCCATCAGCGTCAGGTCGTAAAAACCGAAAGGCGTCGGTTCGGAAACAAGCACCACCAGATCCATATCCCGCACCGCTTCGATGACGGGGCATGAGGTTCCCGGTGGACAATCTATTAGGGTGACGGCCGCCTTCGGAGCCTTTTCCTTGACCTGGCGAATGAGGGGCGGGGCCAGTACCTCGCCTACATTGAGACGTCCCTGTACGAAACCGATCCCCCCGGCGGCGCCTCCTTCTATGACCCCGATGGCCCGGTCGGATTCCGTGATGATCCGTTCGGGACAGAACTGCGCGCAGACGCCGCAGCCATGGCACAGCTCCGGAAAGACGATCACAGTGTTCTTGAAAACCGTGATGGCGTTGTATTCGCAGAACTCGGCGCAGACGCCGCATCCGGTGCAATGTTCTTCCGCAACATCAGGTCTTCTCACGGTCGCCGGAACGCTCCAGGCGATCCGTGGCAGGAGGAAGAGATGGGCGTTTGGTTCTTCAACATCGCAGTCGAGAAGTTGGACGTCCGCGCCGGTCTGCTGGAGGATATTCGCGATATTGACGGCTACGGTCGTCTTGCCCGTGCCGCCCTTGCCGCTGGCAAATGCTATTTTCATGATCTGGCCGGAGAATTGTCTATATGCTGTGCCCTTCCGTGGTCGCCGCCGTGATTTCCTCCAACTCGCCCCGCTCCCAGGCCGTTACGGCGTCGGCAACGGTTTGCTGTTTTGAGACATCGGTGCGATACATGCGCACCCCGCCGGAATGCAGCACCCGGAAGGCTTTGGGGCCCACGTTGCCGCTGAGGAGGACCTCTGCCTGCCGGTCTATAATCGCCGCCGCGGCCTGGATGCCCGCTCCTTGAGCCGATTGGCGGTTCTGAAGGTTCTCCGCGGCCTCCCACCTCTTCGTCTCCGCATCAACGATGACGAACCAGGCCGCCCGTCCGAAACGAGTGTCCAATGATTCCGTCCAGCCCGGATTCTGTGCCGTTACCGCTATCTTCATGATCTTCCTCTCCTTCGTTGTCCTTTTGTGTTGCCTGCCGCCCTGCGTCGGCCGCCGTCCGTTCCTCGGCCGCATGGCACCGGGCCGAGACCAACCCATCCCCGGCGGCATCCGGGCAGGTAGAAAGCCGGATCATCGAGGCGGTTGGTGAAAAATCCGGTCTCCACGTCGGTAAGATTTCCCTTGAGGAAGGGGATGACGACAATCCCCGCCCCTTCGATGAATTGCCGGGTGGAGGTGGCAATAGCCCCGCAGAGGAGAACGTTCACGCTCAAATCTCGCAGCTTCTGCCGCATCTGCATCATGGTCAGACCAGCCGGGATGGCTTCGATGCGCCGCTGCCGGACGTGGCCGGATTCGATGACGACGAAAGAATCGGCGGTATCGAAAACCGTGGCGATATGATCCTGTGATGCTGCCAGTGCGATGGCCATGTTTCTGTCCCGTGAAATAACGATCCTTGCTATCCCTGCCGAGTTAGCTGTTAGCAAGGGGTGTGCCGATGGCGCCGGTGGAGCGAAAAGCCGGTGTCTATGGAGATATGGAAGTGGGCAGTTTCCAACATGCGCTCCTTGTGATAGTGATTATGCGACTATACGGGTGGTCAATGGTCGCATAGTTGCGCTTGTTAATCGGCACTGTCCCCTTTGTTTATGGCATAGAAGTTATGCCCCGACGCGGTGAGCCTGACGGCCTTGTTCCGGGCGACCAGTTCCAGGAGCAGCTTGAGGGCTTCCGTTCCGTGGATGGCAAGACCGCGGGCGACATCATCGGCGGTGCAGGGACGCCGGGAAAGCAACTCCAGGACCTCCGCTTCCCCGACGAGGAATGGCTCCGACCGTTGGGGGTCGTTTTCATTCCTTTCGCTGACGATATCCACCGTGCCGGGGAATAAAACCTGCAATTCCCGCAGTTGCCGCCGGGAAAGGGGACGGGCGAATTCCTCGGCGGGGGGGCGGAATGCGGTGTTCAATTGTACCCGTGCCGGTCGGCTTTTCCTGATCAGGGAGACTATCTTATCCGTTTCGGCGGGGATGTCCGTGATGCCTTTGAGGAGCAGCACCTCCAGCCAGACCTTGCCCGGAAACCGGCCGATGAAGGCGGCGATTCCGTCAGCCATCGCCGGGAAGGAGATGTCCTTGTGGGGGCGATTTACGCGTTGGAACGTGGTTTCGTCGCCGGCGTCCAGAGAGGGAATGACGAGGTCGGCCGCCAGAAGGGCATCCTGGACCTCGATCCTTCCCAGCAGGGAACCGTTGGTGAAAACGGCGACGGGGATCCGGAACCGGGACTTGATCCTGTCTATAAAGTCGCCGACGCGGAGATTCAGCGTCGGTTCCCCTGAACCGGCGAGGCTGATATAAGCGGGCGCCGGCCCATGCCCCAGTTTTTCCTCGATTTCGGCGCTGATCGCATCGATTTCGACATATTCCTTTCGTTCCACGGTCTTGTTCGTCGTGCGTCCGAGGTGGCAATAGATGCAATCGTAGGTGCAGGTCTTGAAGGGGACGAGATCGACACCCAGGGATCTTCCCAGTCGCCGCGATGGCACGGGGCCATATACATGCTTGAAGATGGTGGCGGACATTGTCCCTATTCCCTGATCATCGCCGTCCCGCAGTTCGGGCACTGCTTCTGATAGCAGGGGATGCCCCGTTCATGGGGTTGCCGCTGCCCGCAATTGGGACAGATGCAAACACCCAACGCTCCACCGGCCTGGGCACCGCCCATGCGTCCCATTCCCGTTCCTTGCCCCCGTCCACCTCTTCCCCGTCCCGTCCCCGGCCCTTTGCCGGCCGGTCCCGTTCCGTCACCTCTGGGCATTGTAGTTCCTCCTTGATGCGAATTATTTCACGCAAATTTCAAAACAATATCAACCTAATTCATTTACCCGCCGGCAATCAGCGTGGTCTTTCCCTGTGCCGGCGGTGATCGCCATTTTACGATTGATCGCCGGCTGAGACGATCAAGAATACAGCAAAGGTTGTGCCGCAAAGAAATTAAACGAAATAAGTTTGTGAATACAAAAGGATGAGTGCGTAATGGAAAGCGTGCAGAAATATATTGATTGCAGAATCGCTTCGGTTGTCAACTGATGAATTGCAAAGCTGATTCCATCCTATTACGGGGGCACACATCCCGGCTCATAACCGCGGCCGCCGTAATGCTGGCGCCACGGAAAGCGCCGGCGGACGGAAAGGAGCGGCGCCATGAAAAAACTCGGAATGATAGATTATCGACCCGCCCCCGTCAGGATCTTCCCGGTCGGGGCTCCTTGATCCCCAGGGCCTTGATCCGGCGGAAAAGGGTGCTTTTGTGAATGCCCAGCTCCCGGGCCGTCTGGGCCCGATTACCGTTGTTTCTCTTTAGGGCGTTGATGAGAAAGGCCGCTTCCACCTCCCGGAAGGTCGTATGATCCGGAGGCTCAACCTCATCTTCCCTGCCGGCCCGGAGAAATTCCGGCAGATCCCGGCGCTGAATAATCCCCGACTTGCAGAGAATGAAGGCCCGTTCGATGATATTTTCCAACTCCCGGACGTTGCCGGGATAATGGTATGCCATGAGGCAGGCCAGGGCCTGGTCGTCGACGCCTTGTAGGGATTTGTCCTGAAGCGCATTGAAGATCCGGATAAAGTGATCGATAAGAAGGGGGACGTCTTCCATTCGTTCCCGGAGGGGCGGCAGTACCAGTTTGAGGACATTGATGCGGTAGTAGAGGTCCTCACGGAACCTGCCCTCTTTAACCAGTTCCTGGAGGTCCCGGTTGGAAGCGGCGATGACCCGGGCGTCATGACGGATGCTCTCCACGCCCCCCAGGGGTTCGTAGATCTTTTCCTGAAGGACCCGTAGGAGGCGAACCTGCAGGGCCGGGGAGATATCGCCGATTTCGTCAAGGAAGAGGGTTCCCCGGTCGGCTAACTTGAAACGGCCGGGTTTGTCTTTTTTGGCATCCGTGAAGGCTCCGGCCTTGTAGCCGAAGAGTTCCGCCTCCAGGAGGGTGTCGGGCAGGGCCGCGCAGTTGACGGCGACGAAAGGCCGCCGGCTGCGGGGGCTGAGGTTGTGGATCGCCTGGGCGAAGAGTTCCTTGCCGGTGCCGCTTTCTCCCTGGAGCAGCACGGTGCTGGTGCTGGCGGCGACGTCGGGAAGGAGATCGAAAATCTCCCGCATCTTGTGACTCTTGGAGACGATGTCCTGAAAGGTGTATTTTTCTTCCAATTTCTTCCGGAGATCCTCCTCCCGGCTGATATCCCGGAAGGTTTCCACCGCCCCGATCGCCTGCCCCGTTTCGTCTTTTAGAATGGCCGTGGAAATGCTTACAGGCAGGCGCTGACCCCGGGCGTTGATGATGTGGACCGTCCGGTTTACTACTTCCCGTCCGGTTTCTTTGGTGTAGCGGAGGACGCACTGCCGGTCGCAGACGTCGGCTTTAAGGACCTCCCGGCAGAACTGGCCGACGGCGTCCTTTCTGGGCACGCCGGTAATCTCCTCGGCGGCGCGGTTGAAGGAGGTGATCCGCCAGTCATGATCTACGGTAAAGACACCGTCGGCGATGGAATCAAGAATCGTGTCGATGCGTATGGGCATTTTCATGGGTCATGAGCGTATGGACGACCACCATCCGGACGGTGGAAAAAGGAGCCACCGTCCCGCGGGTATCGTCCGCCTTCTCCCGTTCAATATTGCTTACATCTTTATAATGATGATTCTTTGGAAAGCAACTCATATTTGATGACCTCGTAAAAAGTCACAAATTAGACGCTTCCTGGCGGTCCCGACCCAGCGGTAGTCAGGTATTTCATGAACGGTAATCGGCTGTTGCCCGCGGACGCAACGGGCAGCTTGAAATAATAATGACGACATCGTAAAAAGTCCATATGCGGCGTTGCGCTTCATCCTTCGTCACTGCGACGTACGCCCGAGTACGTCTCAATCCTCAGGATTCGCGCGCCTTGCCTCTGGAGCTTTTTACATCGTCGTCTCAATGATGACTTTTTACGAGTTCATCAATAATAACTGAAATAAAAATAACTTGACAAAGCGGGAAATCGGGATAATGAAAGCGCTATTCGATGAAGAAGAAACTGATAATTGAAAAAGGAGGAAACAAAGTTATGAAGTGTTTCAAGCATTCGGTATCATTGTTGATGTTCCTGGCGCTGGTTTTGGTTTTCGTCGGCTGCGCGAAACCGCCGGAGGCGGAGAAAGCGGCGGCCAAGGCCGCGATGGATGCCGCTATGGCGGCCGGCGCAGACAAGTATGCCGCCACTGATTTCGCGGCGGGCAAGACGGCCTGGGACGGCGCGGAGGCGCAGATGAAGGATAAGAAGTACGAAGAGGCCAAGCAGGGCTATCTGAATGCCAAGCCAGCCTTCGAAAAGGCCGCCGCGGCCGCCGCGGCAGGCAAGAAGGCCGTTACGGACGAGGTGACGGCTGCCATTGCCGCACTGGAAGAAGGATGGAATAAACTGACCGCCGCGGCGCCGAAACTTCAGAAGAAGATGAAAGAAAAGGAAGAGGCATGGATGGCGGATGCCAAGGCCATCGAAGATGGTTTGAAGGCAACGAAGGATATGCTTGCCGCCGATCCGCTGGGCGCAAAGAAGAAGGCCGGGGAGCTGAAAGCCCTGATCGACAAATGGGACGCCGCTTTCCAGGAATTGGCCGCCATTCCCGATCCGCCGGTTAAGAAGGCCAAGAAGGGCAAGAAGTAACCATTAACCCGCCCCCATATCCGGATTTATACCGGGTGATGTTTTGAATATTTTCGGGCGGATCTTGTGAATGCCAAGAAAAGCGCTCCACCTCTGAAGGTGGGGCGCTTTTATGCTTTTTTCTCGGTAAGGAAGGTCAAGAACAAACGGGAAAAAATGATGACATCCTTTTGAGTGAGGCAAGTCTCCCGGGCATGATCGTTGGACGAGAAATAAAATCTTGTCAAGAGAAGCCATTCAGCGGTAAATTGTGGTGAGGGAGAATTAACTGGCGGATGGGAAAAGAGAAGCGGGCTGAAATCCCCGCCCAGGAGGAAATAATGATGGTAACTGTGGATGCCCGGGGGCTGGCCTGCCCGCTGCCGGTGATTATGGCCAAGAAGGCCATTGAAACTCAAGACCGGATCACAATCCTGGTGGACAACGCCATGGCGGTGGAAAATATCCGCCGCCTGGCCGTAAAAACGGCCTGTGGCTTTGCGGCGACGGAAAGAGTAGACGGTTTTTGGGAGATCGCCCTGACGAGAACGGGTCCCCCGGAAGATACACCGGCAGGCGGTCCCGCCGCCGCCGGCGCGGATTTTCCCGTCTGCGATGTGGAAGGGAAGAAGAACGCGGAGCACCTGGTAGTCGTCCTGTCCGACAATCGTATGGGCCGGGGCGACGATATCCTGGGGGATCTCCTGATCCGGGGCTTCATCCACACCCTGCTGCAACTCCAGCCCCCACCGGCCCGGATTGTCTGCTACAATGCCGGCGTAAAACTGGCCCTGGCGGATTCCTCTGTTCTGGATGACCTGCGGGATCTGGAAAAGTCCGGTACGGAGATCCTGATCTGCGGGACCTGTGCCGACTTCTTCGGCGTCACGGATCGGGTGTCGGTGGGTCACATCTCCAATATGTACGACATCGTCGAGATCCTGGCGGGCGCCGGGCGGGTGGTGCGTCCCTGATGGAGAATACCGATAACGATTATCTGGTGTTCATTTTCCCTTCCGTCAGCCACGCCCTGAAGGCGGAAAAACTCCTCAAGGCGGCGGGGGTGGCCCATAAGCTGATTCCGGTGCCCCGACACATCAGTTCGGATTGCGGCGTCTGCCTGCGGATCGCCAGGGCGCAGCGTCCCGGAGTGGCGGCGCTGCTCCAGGGCAAGGTGACCTGGGAAGGGGAGGCGCCCCTGGGGTAGGTCAAGAAGTATTGATCGGTTTATCCGGGGTGTTCCGGGAGTTTAGGGGCTTCAGCATATGGATCTCGAAGCTGTCGCAGTGCGGCTAAATGCTTGCTCGTAAATGCGAAACATTGGAAATGCACATGGTTAGCCGCGCTGGAATCGCGGCTTTACCGCCCGGCGACGGACGAAGAGGGGGGATACTGAAGGATGGCAATGCACGAGCGAACAGGGCGGGTGATCTATTTCGACCATGCCGCCACCTCCTGGCCGAAGCCGCCGGCGACAACAGCGGCCATGGTTGAATACGCCGAGCGGATCGGCGGCAGTCCCGGCCGTTCCGGGCATCACCTCTCCCTGGCGGCGGGAAGGGTAATCCTGGAGGCCCGGGAGGCCCTGGCGGCGCTCTTCGGCATCGGCGACGCACTCCGTGTCGTTTTCACCAAGAACGCCACGGAGGCTCTCAATATTGTCCTTTTGGGGCTCCTACGTCCCGGCGATCACGTCCTGGCCTCAGGGATGGAGCACAATTCCGTCATGCGACCCCTGCGCCATCTGGAGAACCAGGGGGTAAGCTTGACCATAGTTCCCTGCGACGGCGCCGGTCTCCTCGACCCTGACGACGTCAGGAGGGCCGTCGAACCCCGGAGTCGGCTTCTTGTGGTTACCCATGCCTCGAACGTGACGGGAACCATTCAGCCCGTCTCCGCGCTGGGCTGCATCGCCCGGGAGCACGGACTGCTGCTATGCGTCGATGCCGCGCAGACCGCCGGGGCACTGCCCATAGACGTCGAGAAAATGGGGATCGATCTGCTGGCCTTCTCCGGCCATAAATCACTCTTCGGTCCCCAGGGAACCGGCGGCCTATATATCCGGGAGGACCTGGAAGGGCTGATCCGGCCCCTCATGTTCGGCGGGACGGGAAGCCGCTCGGAGCACGAGGCCCAGCCCGAATTTCTTCCCGACCGATATGAGTCGGGAACTCCCAATACGATCGGGATCGCCGGACTGGGAGCGGGGGCGGGTTTCGTCTTGGCCGAAGGGGTGGATCGCATCCGTCGACGCGAGGAAGAGCTTACGGCCCGATTTCTTGCCGGAGCAGCATCCCTCCCCGGCATCAAGGTTTTCGGTCCGCCCGGCACGGCGGGACGTACGGCCGTTGTCTCCTTCCAGATCGACGACGTCGCCCCCTCCACGGCGGCCCTGACCCTCGACGAGGAATTCGGGATCCTCTGCCGTCCCGGCCTCCACTGCTCCCCGGCCGCCCATCGCACCATCGGGACCTTTCCCCGGGGGACGATCCGCTTCGGCTTCGGTTACTTCAACCGGGATCAAGAGGTGGATCAGGCCCTAACCGCCATCCGGGCCATCGCGGGGCGCTGAATCCGCTAAATCCTCGGGCGGTTTTTAGCGATCGATGTTGGGCCTGACCTCAGCAACACGCATCTACTTATGCCGGGGCTTCTGCGATATGCGCCAGCCTTTTGACTGCCTGTGCGGAATGATTTGTGCTGAACCGGGGGTATACCCCCTGTCGGGCTCCCTTTTCGTCTTCGTCAATCACCGTAGCATGGTCCAGATGCTTTACCGGCATCGCCGCGGTCTGGTGCTGTGGTAAAAACTCCTGGAGCAGGGCTGCTTTATTTTGCCTTCCCGGTATCCCGCCGGCGGCTGCATCGAGCATCTCGAACGGGTAGAGATCCTGCTTGATGTCCCCGAAAAGCAGGAGGTCAGCCCCGGAACAGGGGACCCCTGGCATGTGATCGGGGTGGAAGTTTCGGAGAAACCGGAGTACCGGGCGGCACTGATCAAATCCCGGCGATCACGGCCGGTAATGCCGTCGCGGCGCTCCTGAGGAACTCCTCCGGCAGGATGCCCAAGAGGAAGGTCAGAACGACGATGGCAGCGATCATGACGCCGATGAGGGTCGCACCCGCCGGCCGGGGCAGCGTCCCTTCCCAAGCCTCTTCCCCGGCCTCCTCCATGTACATGACCATGACGACCCGCAGGTAATAGCAGAAGGAAACGATGGTAGTAATTATGGCGATGAGGACGACGCTCAGGTAGCCGGCGTCGATGCCGACCTTGAAGATATAGAACTTCGCAAAGAAGCCGCCCGTGGGCGGTATACCCGCCAGGGAAACCATGAAGACCGCCAGGGCGAAGGCATGCCGGGGATGCCGCGCGGCCAGTCCGGCCAAATCGTCGATTTGCAGCGTCCTGCCCTGACGCCGCGACAGATGGGATACGGAGGCGAAGGCCCCCAGGTTCATGAAGATATAGACGATCAGGTAAAAGGCGATGGCCGACGCCCCGCCTTCGGGAACGGCGAGGAGGCCGATGAGGATATAACCCGCCTGGGCGATCCCCGAATAGGCGAGCATCCGGACGATGCCGGTCTGCCGGAGGGCGGTAAAATTCCCGATGACCATGCCGGCCACGGACATGAAGATGACGGCGGCGGCGAAGGCTTCCCGGCCCGGTCCGGCGATTTCTGAAGCAAAACGGAGGAAAACGGCAAAGGCGGCGATCTTCGGCGCCACGGATATGAACGACGCCACACAGACCGGCGCCCCTTCATAGACATCGGGGGCCCACATATGGAAGGGGGCGGCGGCGATCTTAAAGCCCAGGCCGGCGATCATCAGGGCGGCGCCGGCCTGGAGCAGCGCCGGGGCCGCGGCGGGAACGGCAAAGGCCGCCAGCTTCGTCGCTCCCGTGGCGCCATACCAAAGGGCAAGTCCCAATAGAAACAAGGCGGAGGAAAAGCTTCCCAGCAAGAAGTATTTTATCGCCCCTTCCATGCCCGCCCGCACGTCCTTCAGGAAACCGACCAGGACGTAAAGGGAGAGGGAGAGGATTTCAATGCCCAGGAAAATGACGAGGAGGTCCCCCGTGGAGGTCATGATCCCCGTCCCGATGAGGGCAAAAAGGAGGAGGCTGAAGTATTCGCCGGCATTTCTATGCTCCGGCAGGTAGTCATCGGCCAGGACGAAGGAGATGAGGGCGGCGATGAGGATCATCATTTGGAAGAGGAGGGCGCCGTTGTCCCGCGTGATGAGGCCGTCGAAGCCGCGGACGCCCTGATCCCAAAAAAATGCCAGGGCGGCCAGGGAGGCGACAACGGACGCGACGGCAACGGGAAAGATGCCCCGACCCCGGCCCGCGCCCCGGATAAAGAGGAGGACCGTCGCTCCGGCCAGGAGGAGCAACTCGGGCAGCAAGGAGATCAGATTGACGTTGGGAAGGATCATGCTCATCGCTCGTCGCCTCCACGGTTTTTCATGACGATGGGAACGGGGACAGGCGCCGCCGCCAGCCGGATCGTTTCCGAGGGGCTGTCCGCCTTTATAGCCGGGGCGGAGATCAATTGCCGGGAGACCGTCGCGATGCGGTCCGTCAGGTACGCAGGATAGAGGCCGATGGCGAAAACGAGGAGCGTCAGGGGGATCATGACCGCCTGCTCCCGAAAAGACAGATCCGACGGCGTCTCGGAACGCCCCGAGCGGTCCGACTCGAAAAAGACCCGCTGGACCATCCAGAGCATATAGACGGCCCCGAGGATCAGGGTCGTGGCCGACAGGGCGCCGATCCACCATTGGTAGCGGAAGGCGCCCAGCAGGAGGAGGAACTCCCCGACAAAGCCATTGAGTCCGGGCAGTCCCAGGGACGACAGGGTCATGATGACGAAGAACGTCGCCAGGACCGGCGTCCGGGCCGCCATGCCTCCCAGCCTGTTCATGTCCCGCGTCTTTTGCCGCTCGTAGAGGGCCCCGACGAGGATAAAGAGGGCCCCCGTGCTGAGGCCGTGATTGACCATCTGGATGATGCCCCCCTGCATCCCCGCCAAATTGCCCGCCATAACGCCCACCACGATAAGCCCCATGTGGCTGACGCTCGAATAGGCCACCAGCTTCTTCAGGTCGTCCTGGGCAAAGGCCGTGAAGGCGCCGTAGATGACGCCGATGACGCCCAAGGCGATGATCGCCGGGGTGAAATATAGGGTCGCTTCGGGCAGGAGGGGCAGGCAGAAGCGGAGGAGGCCGTAAATACCCATTTTCAGAAGCACTCCCGCCAGGATGACGCTTCCCGCCGTCGGGGCTTCCACATGGGCGTCGGGAAGCCAGGTGTGAAAGGGGAAGATGGGAACCTTGACGGCAAAGGCCGCAAAGAAGAGGACAAAAATCCCGTACTGCCATCGGGACGGAACGTTCAGCGTCAGCCAGGAGACCATGTCGAAGGTGAAGACGCCGCCGATTTGCCGGTGCAAAAAGGCCATAATTATCAGGCCGATGAGGAGAAAGACGCTTCCCGCCATGGTGTAGATAATGAACTTGAGGGCGGCGTAGCGGCGGTTGGCGCTGCCCCAGATCCCGATGATGAGGAACATGGGGATGAGCATCGCCTCCCAGAAGACATAGAACAAAACGGCGTCGAGGGAGGTAAAGACGCCGAGAATCCCCGTTTCCAGGACAAGAAAGGAGATGAAGTAGGCCTTTTCCTTGCTCTCGATCCTGTTCCAGGACACCAAGACGGCGGCGATGGAGAGCAGGCCCGTCAAGGGCAGCATGAACATGGAAAGACCGTCGATGCCCAGGTGATATGAGATCCCCAGGGCGGCGATCCAGGGCGCCTGCTCGACAAACTGAAAGCCCGCCGCCTCGGGGCGGAACTGCCAAAGGGGCAGCAGGGTCAGGGCGAAGGTCGCCAGGGTCGTCGTCAGGGCGACGCCCTGAATGCCCTGCCTGCCTTTTGCCAGAAGGACGGCCGCGGCGCCGGCCAGGGGCAGAAAGACGATGATCGTCAAGAGGGGAATGTCGGCGTTGAAAAGCATACTTGTTTGCATCTCCTTTAAAATAATCCGGCGAAATAGAGGGCCGTCCCGAGCACGATAAAGGTCCCGGCCAGGACGGCGAAGGCGTAATGGCCGATCTCGCCGGTCTGCAAGGCCGCCAGGAGCCGTCCGGCCAGCACGGCCAGATGTCCCGCGCCGTTCACCATGCCGTCGATGATCCGGCTATCGATGATCCGGGCGCAGAAGCGGGCCGTCATCCGCACGGGCCGCACCAACAGGATGTCGTTGATCCCATCCAGGCCGAACCCGCCGGCAAGAAGGGACGCCGCATTCGGAAAGTCGTCTCCCAGGACCGCCATCCGGTCTCTATTTTTGATGAAGAGATAAACGGCCGCCGCCAGGACCGCCACGATGACCGCCCCCGAGAAGATCGTCAAAATTATTTCCATCTTGTGCATAATTTCTTCCGGGCCGTCCCCGCTGAGAGCAACGGGGAAAGCGAGGAAACGGGATAGGAGAGTGTCTTTCGTGAACATGGGCAACCCCAGCAGGCCGGCCGTCACGGCGCCGGCGGCGAGAATCACGAGCGGCGCCACCACGGGAAGGGCGGGCCGGTGGAGATGTCCTTCATATCTTTTTTCCCCGAAAAAGACCGCGAAGAGCTTCCCGCAGTAAAGGGCCGTAATAAGGGCGCCGGCAAAGGCGATAAGCCAGAAATTCATCCCGAAATGCTCGTAGCCGCCCCACAGAACGGCATCCTTGCTGAAGAATCCGGCCAGGGGAAAGACGCCGGCCAGCGCCAGGAGACCGGCGATGAAGGCTACGGCCGTTGCGGGAATCTCCCGGAAGAGGCCGCCCATGCGGCTTATATCCTGCTCGCCCTTCAGGGCGTGGATCACCGCCCCGGCGCCGAGGAAGAGGAGCCCCTTGAATATCCCGTGGGTCACGAGGTGAAATATCCCGGCGGCGTATATGCCGCTCCCCACGGCAACGAACATGTAGCCGATCTGGCTCACCGTGGAATAGGCGAGGACCCGCTTGATGTCCCGCTGCCCCAGGGCGGACAGAGCCGCATAAACGGCGGTGATGAGTCCCACGGCGGCAATGACGGCAAGGACTTCCGGGCTCTGCGCAAGGAGGGGGGAGATGCGGCACATGAGATAGACCCCGGCGTTGACCATGGTGGCGGCATGGATGAGGGCCGAAACGGGCGTGGGTCCCTCCATGGCATCGGGAAGCCAGACATGGAGGGGGAACTGGGCGGATTTTCCCATAGCCCCCATAAACAGGAGGAGGGCCATCAGGGTGATCATGCCCGGGGCGGCGCCGTGAGCGCCCCCGACCAACGTGGCCAGCTCACGGTAATCCACCGTTTCAAAGACCACGATGATGAGGAGAATGCCCAGAATGAAGCCGCAATCGCCGATCCGGTTGACGATGAAGGCCTTGCGGCCGGCGTCGCAGGCCGATTTTTTCTCATGCCAGAACCCGATGAGGAGGTAGGAGCAGAGCCCCACCCCTTCCCAACCGACAAAGGTCAGGATCAGATTGTCCGCCAGGACCAGGAGGAGCATGAAAAAGACAAAGAGATTGAGATAGACGAAGAAGCGCCGGTAACCGCCGTCGCCCCGCATATAGCCTGTCGAGTAGATATGGATCAAAAAGGCGATGCCCAGGACCACAAGGACCATGACCATGGCCAGGGGGTCCAGGAGGAGGCCGACGCGAATCTGCAGGGCGCCGTCGGCAAGCCAGGTATAGAGCGTCGTCGCTACGGTGCGGGCGGCAGGCGCCGCCGCCGTCATCTCGAGGAAAAAACCGAGGGCCACGGTTAGGGATAACCCTACGGACGCGACGGCGACGGCGGCGATAACCGGCGTCGGAAAACGACGGCCCGCCAGGCCGTTCACGAGGACGCCCAGGGCCGGAAAGACAAGGAGAAGCCACAGCGATTCGGGGTTCATGGAAATTATCCTTTCAACTCCTTGATGATGCTCATATCGAGGGTCCGGTGACTCCCGTACAGGGCGATGATGATTCCCAGCCCTACGGCCGCCTCGGCGGCGGCGACGGTCATGATGATGAAGATGAACACCTGCCCCTCCGTGCCGTAGAGATAACGGGCAAAGGCCGCAAAGATGAGATTGACGGCATTGAGCATGATTTCGATGCAGAGGAGAAGAACGACGGCGTTTCTCCGGAGGAAGAATCCCGCCGCGCCGACGGCAAAGAGGATCAGGCCGAGTCCGACAAAAGAATACAGGGTCATGACTCTTTTTTCTCCTTTCTGCTGATGACGATGGCGCCGACGGCGGCGGCAAAGAGGAGAACGGACGTCAACTCGAAGATCAGCAGATGCCTGGTGAAGAGATCGACGGCAAGCTGCCTGATCCCCGGCGCCGGCGGCAGGAACGCCCCTTTGGCCAGTGTCCTCTCCCCCAGGGCCAGCCAGGCCAGGGCGGCGACTCCGACGGCGGACAGCACGGCGGGGATCGCCGCCCCCGCCAGGGCGGCAAAGGGCTTGCGGACCGAAGCCTCCTTCAAATTCAAAAGCATGACGACAAAGACAAAAAGGACGAGGACGGCGCCCACATAAACGATAACCTGGAAAAACGCTACCAGTGGGGCTCCCATGAGGACATACAGCCCGGCCAGGACGAGCATGAAGGCCAGGAGCGACATGACGCCGTTGATTGCCTTTTTGAAGAAAACGACAGCCAAAGCCGCGACGACGGCCAGGGTTGATAATGTCCAGAAGATGACTGTTTCCATTATCCCCTCCCTGGCCCCGCAGAAGTCCGCCGACCTGTTTCCTTCTGCAACTCTTCGGTTTTCATGATGAGCTCCTCTTTTCGATATGCCGCCAGTTCATAGTCCCGGCCCATGCGGATGGCCGCCACCGGGCAGGCCTCCACGCAGAGGCCGCAGAAGGAACAGCGATTGAGATCCAGTCTGTAGGACTGCAAGCGGCGGACGCCGTCGCTTCCCGTTTCCGGAATCACGGAAATGCAGAGGGACGGGCAGATGCGCTCGCATAGACCGCAGGCCACACAGAGGGCCTTGCCGTCCGCCCCGGAGATCAGGACCGGCCGGCCCCGGAACCGTTCCGGCACGGGCCGCTTGACCTCGGGATAGGGGATCGTCTCCGCCTTCCGGAAAAAATGTCTGAGGGTGAGCAGCAACCCCCGCAGTAGTGCCTTGCCCATCTTCACTCCTTAATCCCCTTCCAAATCAAATCGCTATCTTTGGCAGCTTCGTAAAAAGTCCGGATGCTGCGTTGCGCTGCATCCTTCGTCAATGCGGCGTACGTACACCAAAGTACGCCTCTTTCCTCAGGATTTGCACGCCTTGCCTGCGGATCTTTTTACGAAGCCGCCGAATTATACGCCCTTTTCGACTTTTCCGAGATCGTCATCTTTGGCTGCTTCGCCGTTGCTTTGGTATCGCCGCTATGTTTGCAACACCACAAAAGCCGCCGTAATCAGGAGGTTCAGGAAGGCCAGGGGCGTCAAAACCTTCCAGGAAAACATCATCAACTGATCATACCGTATCCGGGGGAAAGTGGCCCGGACCCAGATGAAGACAAAAAACACGGCAAACAGCTTGATGCCGAACCATACCAAAGCCGGCAGCAGCGGCCCGTTCCAGCCTCCCAGGAAAAGGAGGGTTACGAGGAATGACGCCAGGAGCAGGTGGGCGTATTCGGCCATGTAAAAGAGTCCGAATTTCATGGAGGAGTATTCCGTTTGATAGCCGGCGACGAGTTCGTTTTCGCATTCCAAAAGATCGAAGGGCGTCCGGTTCGTCTCGGCGGACAGGGCGACGACAAAGATGAGAAAGCCCAGCGGTTGCTTTACGATGAACCACAGGCCCACCTGAGCCTTGACGATGTCCGTCAGGCTGAGCGATCCGGCCAGAACGACCACCCCGACCAGGGAGAGGGCCAGGGGGATCTCGTAGCTGATCATCTGGGCCGCCCCCCGCATGCCTCCCAAGAGGGAGTATTTGTTGCCCGACGACCAGCCGCCGAGGAGAACGCCATAAACCCCGAGGGAGGAAAAGGCCATGACATAGAGGACCGCCAGGGAGATGTCAGCGACATAAAACCGTTCCGACATGGGCACCACGGCAAAACAGACGAGGACGGAGACCAGGGAGATGACGGGGGCCAGGGTAAAATAAAACCGCTGGGCGTGGGAAACCGTCATGTCTTCCTTGAAAAATAGCTTGATCCCGTCGGCAATGGGCTGGAGGAGACCCAGGGGACCGACGCGGTTCGGACCCATCCGGACCTGGAAAAAGCCCAGAAAGCGCCTTTCCATGAGGGTCATGTACGCGACGAGGCCCATGACAACGGAAAAGAAGACGACGATCCTGATGAGGTCGTAGATCATATCCGTGGAAAATATCATTGCCCATTCTCCTTTAAAATACCTTCAGCATTCATTGCTTACCCATCCCCCTCCGGGCCGCTTCCTTTGCTTTTCGTCTAAAAAAGCACACCTATATAGTTGTCTTTCTTCACTAATTAACTTTCTCACCTTCAAGGGGAGGATTGAGGTGGGGATGGGTTTATCAAATTACCCAATCCCCCTCTTTATCTCCCCCTTGAAGGGGGAGAGATATATTCTCATTCCCATTTGTGACGGCCAACCGTCATGAGCGTTTCATCACGCGATTTTCCCGATGGCCGCGGGTACAACGGTCTCACCACCCCTCAAGAGGGAGAGTCCCTCGGGGCTGCCGGCGCTGTGGAGGAGCAGGGCCGTTCCTCTTTCGATCCGCGCCGCCGATCTGACCAGGGCCCGGACGGCGCCGCCGGGGGTGCAGACGGCAACGGTCTCCTTTTCCGCCAGCCCCAGGGCCTCGAAGTCGTCATTGCCCATGACCACCGTCAGACCTTTCCTCAAATCGGCAAGTTCCGGACTTTGCCGGTTGATGACGCTATCTCCGAAAAGGGAGGGCACGGGAAGGAGCCGCCAGGGAAACTCCGGAGACGGCCCTTCGTCCCGGCAATCCGTCCGGGTGAAACTTTCGGGTGGGACACCCCGCGCATCTGGCGCCGATGCGGGGATGTCCGGCCCCTCGCCTCGTGCCGTTGCGTCGGCTCCGCCCCTTCCGGTCGCAACCACCTCCGGTCGATCCGGGATCAGTCCGGCTGCCGCCTGTCCGGCCGCGCCTGGTCGGGCCGTCATTTTTTCCTCCCGCCCCATGAGGCGGACGATTTCCCCGAGGATTTCCCCGTCGGCGCGCACCCCCGCCGGGCCGGTCATGACCATCGGGAGTGCCTGCGTTTCTCCTGCCAGGGAGAGGACCGATCCCGCCTTTTCCGTCGGCAGGGCCGTCGGCAGGACGATATGAGCCAATTCCGTCGCCGCCGTTTCATAAGGACTCTGGCAGATGAGGAGATCGAGGCCGGTTAATGCCGCCCGGACCCGCTCTGGATCCGGACAACTATCGAGGGGATCTTCCCCGATCAGATAGAGCGCCCGGATGTGCCCCCCTTCCATATCGACGAGGATGTCGTTGAAATCCCGCCCCGACGCGGAAACGAAACCGCCGACCATGGCGCCGCGGCTGTTGAACTGCCCTCCCAAAGGCAGGATTCCCCGGACCCGGTCATTAAGGGACGCCGCCAGGGATGCCCTCGCCTCGTCATGCCCGTAAAGATCGGGGACAACGAGGATGGCGATTTCTCTCTCCCCGTGCAGAAGAGCGATGAGCCGGGCCAGTTTGCCCGTATGGACTCCATAGCGGGAAGCGTCCGTATGGCCGCCCTGACCGTCCCCGCTGAAGACCGCCTGCAGATTGCCGAGAAACTCGTCCAGCAGGCCCGGCGCTACGGCTATGGGCAGGGTGGCCCGCTTAAAGAAATAATCCGCCCAAGTGGAAATGACGATCAATTCTTTCCCTTCCTTCTTAAGATAGCCGTTGATCAGGGGTTTCAGGACGGGATGGAACTCGGCGGCCCCGCCACCGAGAACCAGGAGGATGTCCGCCGCCGAAATCTCGTCCCAGGACGGCGGGTTCCACCGGCCGGGAAGGATTGCTTCCAACCGGGCCGTGAGGCGGCGGTAACCGGCCGCCTGGACGGACGCCACGGAGTCGCTGCCGACGACGGAACGGAAGAATTCGCCGTAGGCGGCTGCCTCTTCCGTGGTCAGCAGATCCGCCGTCAGGGCCGCCACCGATGCGCCCCCATGCGATTCGCAGACCTCCGCGATTCTCCGGGCGGCAAAGGACAACGCCTCCTCCCACGGGACGTCCCGTCGCCCCCGGTCATCCCGGAGTTGCGGCCCCACCGGCCGCCGGTTATGATCGGCAAAGGCGCGCCAGCCGAAACGGCCCCGGACGCAGAGCAGATTTTCTCTGCCTTCGCTGTCCAGGGGCGCCGTTACCCGCCGGAGGACATTTCCCTCCATATTCATGTCGATGGGGCAGCCAAGACCGCAATGGCTGCATACCGTCCGTCTCTTCTCCAGCTTCCAGACCCGGGTGGCGTTCTTAAAGAGCTTGTCCGTAAGGGCCCCGACGGGACAGGTGGAGATGCAAAGACCGCAGAAATCGCAATCCAGCTTGCGGCCGCCGTCCGTGCCGATATAGGTCCGGTAGCCCCGCTGGATAAATTCCAGCTCGCCTTTCCCCTGAAGATCCGCACAAATCCGGACGCAGCGTCCACAGAGGACGCAGCGGTTCATATCCCGGGCAATGAGGGGCGAGTCATGATCCACAGGCCGGAAAGGCGCTTCCAGTGCATAGGGCGCCCCGGTCACTCCATACCGGATCACCAGCTCCTGTAGGACGCATTCCCCGGCCTTGTCGCAAACCGGGCAATCGAGGGGATGATTGATGAGGATCAGCTTGAGTTGCTCCCGGATAGCCTCCTCGATGGCCGGCGAGGTGGTGATGATATCCATGCCGTCCCTAACCGGCGTAAAACATGAGGGAAGGAACGAGTCGGGTCTTTTGCGGTCCGCGACGATGCAGAGCCGGCAAGCGCCGGCAGGGGCGATCCGTTTGTCGTGGCAGAGGGTGGGGATGTAAACCCCTATTTTCTCCGCCGCATCCAGGATCGTGCTTCCCTTCGGAACCGTCACTTCCAGATTGTTGATCTTCAGCGTAATCGCCATAATTCTTCCTTCCTCCCCGGGCCGACGGTCAGACAATCGCCTTGAACTTGCAGGCCCGGATGCAGGACTTGCAGCGGATGCAGGCATCCTTGTCGAGAACGGGGTATTCCTTTTTTTCCCACGAGATCGCCTCCACGGGACATACCTTGACACACAGACCGCACATCTTGCACTTTTCCCGATCTATCTCGAAGCGGATCAGATCCACACAAACCCGGGCGGGGCAATGTCTTTCATAAATATGGGCCTCGTATTCGGAGCGAAAATACCTCAGGGTGCTGAGCACCGGGTTCGGCGCCGCCTGGCCGAGGCCGCAATGGGAGGTGGCCTGGATATGATGGGCCTGCCTCTCCAGGGCCTTCAGATCCTCCGGCTCCCCATTGCCCGTAATGATCTTTTCGAGCGTTCCGAGCATTACCTGCAAGCCGACCCGGCAGGGGACGCATTTGCCGCACGATTCATCGACGCAAAACTGGGTGAAAAACCGGGCCACGTCAACCATGCAGTTCGAGTCGTCCATGACGACGATGCCCCCGGAACCCATGATGGCGCCCGCCTCCTGAAGGGAATCGAAGGTCACGGGCAGATGGAGTTCATCCTCCGTAAGGCAACCCCCGGACGGGCCTCCCAACTGGACGGCCTTGAATTTGGCGTTTCCCCGGATGCCGCCGCCGATCTCGAAGATGATCGTCCGCAAGTCGGTCCCCATGGGCACCTCGACGAGACCGACGTTCTTTACGGCCCCCGTAAGGGAGAATACCTTGGTGCCCGTACTGTCCTCGGCGCCGATAGCATTGAACCAGGCGCCGCTGTTGATGATGATCTGGGGGATGTTGGCGAAGGTCTCCACGTTGTTGAGACAGGTGGGCTTCCCCCAGAGTCCCGATTCCGTGGAGCGGGGCGGCTTGGTTCGGGGCATGCCCCGCTTTCCCTCGACGGAAAACATCAGGGCCGTGGATTCGCCGCAGACGAAGGCCCCGGCGCCGGGATAGATGTCGATATCGAAATCGAAACCCGTCCCCATGATATTCCGCCCCAGAAACCCCTTTTCCCGAGCCGAGGCAATGGCCGTCCCCAGCATTTTCAAGGCCAGGGGATATTCGGCCCGGACATAGATATATCCCTGCACGGCGCCGGTGGCGTAGCCGCAGATGATCATCCCCTCCAGGACGGCGTGGGGGTCCGATTCCATGACGCTCCGGTCCATGAACGCCCCTGGGTCTCCTTCATCCCCATTGCAGATGACGTACTTGGGATAGATCCTGTACCTTCTCGCTTCCTCCCATTTCCTCCCCGTCGGAAAGCCCGCCCCGCCCCGTCCCCGGAGCCCCGAGGTCTTGACCTCGCCGATGACCTCTTCGGGCGTCAGCGCCGTCAATGCCTTGTAGAGGGCCAAATAGCCGTCATGGGCGATGTATTCTTCGATGCTCTCGGCGTCGATGTGGCCGCGGTTGCGCAGAACGATGAGCTTCTGCTTGGCAAAGAAATCTACGTGCTCGATGCCCGGAATCTCCTTAGCCGTCCTCGGTTCGCTCAAAAGGGGGGAGGTGGGATGCTGAAGAGCGGAGAAAAAACCCTTCAGGGTCTCGGTAAAGTTTTCCTCCGTGCGGACCTGGAAAACCTTGCCGCCGGGCAGAAACATAATGGACGGTCCCTGATGGCAGGAGATAAGGCACTCCGTCTCCACCAGGGGAATACGCTCCCCGTACCCCAATTCATCCAGGGTCTTCTTCAGGAGCTCTTTCATGTCGATGTGCTTGCGGAACTTGCATTTACTGCTCGCGCAGTAGGCAATCCTGCTGACCGATGCAATCATTTGATTCCCACTCGCTGCTGCGGTTTTTCCAGGCCGTGGCCGATGGCGTATTCCACCTTGGGATGCCCCCCGAGGATATGGCTGTAAAAGATCTCCCGGACCTTTTTGACGTCGAGCTTCCCGTATTTGACCGGCGAGGCGCCGGGGACCAGGACGGTGATCATGGGTTCCATGCTGCACAGACCGGCGCAGCCCGTGATCTTGAGCTTCACGTTCGTGACCGCCGCCTTGTCCATCTCCTCCAGGAGGGCCTGATGGATGGTTTTCGCCCCCGCGGCAATGCCGCAGGTGCCCATGTGGACATCAACGGAGATGTACCCTGCCGCCACTTCCCGGCGCCTTTCGTCGATGTAGTCTTCCTTGATCTGCTTCAGTTCGTCCATGGTCATGATGACACCTTCTCCAGTATTTCTCCGACATTTTCCGGATCGATGAGCCCGAAGGTTTCCTCTCCGACGACCACCACCGGCGCCAGACCGCAGGCGCCAAGACAGCGCACCTCTTCAATGGAGAATTCACCGTCGGCGGAAACCTCCCCTTCGGCCACGCCGATCTTCTGTTTCAACCTTTCCTTGATCTCTTCGGCCCGCTTGACATAGCAGGCGGTGCCGCTGCAGACCTTGACCACCTTTCTCCCCCGGGGAACGAGACTGAAGTAGGAATAGAAGGTGGCCACGCCGTAAATTCTGCTTGCCGGCATCTCCAGTTTCCAGGCAATGTAGCGTTGCAGTTCGACGGGCAGATAGCGGGTCACATCCTGCACCTTCTCCAAGATGATCAGAAGCGCTCCCGGCTGCTCCCGGTACTCCGCGATTACGGCGTCCACCGCCGTCATCCGCTCTTCCGTAAATTGTTCAACCAGTTTGCTTCGCATTGGATAAACCTTTATTCTATTGAATATGACGACATTACCGATCCACCTCCGCCAGGACGATGTCGATGGCGCCGATGACGGCGACGGCGTCGGACAGCAATCTCCCCCGCACCATCCTGACCAGGCCCTGAAGATTGACAAAGGACGGCGGACGCACCCGGAGGCGCAACGGCTTGGGACCTCCGTCGCTGATCACGTAAAACCCCAGCTCCCCCCGGGGCGACTCGATGGAATTATAGACCTCGCCGGGGGGAACCTTGAACCCTTCCATGGCCAACCCAAAATGGCCGATCAGAGCGGCAATATCATTTTGCACCTTCCCTTTGTCCGGGAAGACGGTCCGGGCGTCCCCGGCCGCCCAGGGACCGGTGGGCAGACCCTCTACGGCCTGGCGGACGATCTTGGCGCTTTCCCGCATCTCGGTGATGCGGACTCGATACCGGTCATAGACGTCGCCGGCCAGGCCCGTAGGTATTTCAAAATGAAATTCCTCATAGGAGGAGTAGGGATGGGACTTGCGGATATCCCAGTCGCAGCCCGCGCTCCTGAGCATGGGACCGGTAATGCCGAGAGCGAGGCAGGCCTCGGCATCGAGAACGCCTACGCCCCTGGTCCGATATTTCCAGATGGGATTGGCCGTCAACAGGAGCTCGTATTCATCCACCCGCTGGGCAAAGGCAGCGGTAAATGTTTTTACGGCCTCGATAAAACCGCCGTCGATATCCGCTGCCAAGCCGCCGATGCGCATAAAACTCGGCGTGAGCCGTGAACCCGTAAGGGATTCAAAGATATCCATGATTGCCTCCCGCTCCCTTAGGGCGTAAAAGAGCGGCGTCATGGCCCCCAGATCGTGGGCGTGGGTCCCCAGCCAGAAGAGATGACTGGCAATCCTCTGGAGTTCCGCCAGGGCGACGCGGATATAGCGGGCCCGGCGGGGGACGTCGATCCCCAACAGCTTCTCGATGGTCGTCACGTAAGCGAGGTTGTTGCTCATGGCCGCCAGATAGTCCAGGCGGTCCGACAGGACGATGAACTGATGATAGGTCCGGTGCTCCGCAAGCTTCTCGATGCCCCGGTGGAGAAAGCCGATGTCGGGATAGGCGTTGACCACCGTCTCGCCGTCCAACTCCAGCAACACCCGCAACACCCCGTGGGTGCTGGGATGATGGGGTCCCAGATTGATCTTCATCGTCCTTTCACTCATCTCCCGACCTTATGATCTGTTACGAACTAACTGTAACATCTTGCATCTCATCTTCAGGCCATCTTTGCCTTGGCTTCAATCGCCAAATCCTTTTCGCCGCCGCGAGGAAATACCCGCTCATTGCTCTGAATCTCCCGCCAGCGGGAAATCCTTCCTCAAGGGGTGCCCCGTAAAATCCAGCGGCAGCAGAATCCGCCGCAAATTTGGATGACCTTTGAAAATAATTCCGAAAAGATCGAAGCATTCCCGTTCCAGCCAATCCGCCCCGGCCCACAGGGAAAGGCAGGAATCGATCACCGGTTCCTTTTCCGTGAGAGGAACCTTCACCCGCAGGCGATGTTTGCGCCGGCAGGAATAGAGATGGTAAACCACCCGAAACCGGGGTACGGCGGGAAGGCAGTCCACCCCGCAAAGATCGGTAAGAAAATCGCAGGCGAATTCTTCCTCCTCCTTCAGGAAGCGCAAAAGAGGGATCAGGATCTCCCGGCTCGCCTCCACGGTAATTGCGTCAGGAGCGGTACGGAGGCCCATAATCCCCGCGCCGAACTCCTGCCTGACAAGGTCAAGGTTCATCGATCCGCACCCCGATAAGATTCTTGTTATCCCGCGTCGCAGCGCCGCCGATCTTGTCCTGGAGCCTCATCAGGCCGTCCAGAAGGGCCTCGGGCTTTACGGGACAACCGGGGATGTAAACATCGACGGGCAAGATCCTGTCCACCCCCTGGACGACGGCATAGGTAGGGAAAAGCCCCCCCGAACAGGCGCAGGCCCCCATGGCGATCACCCATTTGGGATCGGCCATCTGGTCGTAGAGCCGCCGGACCGCCGGGGCCATCTTCTTCGTCACCGTCCCGGCGACGATCATCACGTCGGCCTGGCGCGGCGACGGACGGAATACCTCCATGCCGAAACGGGCGATGTCGTAACGGGAGGCCGCCGCTGAGATCATCTCGATGGCGCAGCAGGCCAGCCCGAAGGTCAAAGGCCAGAGGGAATTCTTCCTCGCCCAGTTCACCACCTCTTCCAGATTGGCCGTGACAAGAGTTGCGTCCGCAAACCGCGCTATTCCCAATTCAGATCCCCCTTCCACCAGACAAAGAAAAAAGCCGCCAGCAGGATGGCGATAAATACGAATATTTCGACCAGTCCAAACACGCCGAGTTCACGGACGATCAAGGCCCAAAGGAAAAGAAACACGATTTCAATGTCGAAGACGACAAACAGCAGGGCCGTTTTATAGAAGCGGATGGAAAACAGGCTGTTGGGCTTCTCCTCGGGCGGCATGCCGCACTCATAGGGGACATCCTTGGCCGCCGTCAGGGGCTTGCCGCCCAAAACCCGCGAGACGGCTACGATCGTCAGCGCCGATCCCGCCGCCAAAGCCATAAAGATAATCACCGCCAGGGTGGACATAAAACACTCCTTCCGAAAGGTTCCTCAGGTATCAGCAACAGCCGTGCCGCCGGACCGAAAAAAACCGGCGATCACGCCGGCCGAAAGCGGATTATCCTCGCAGATTGACGGTTATTCCAAAGGATTATTTTTTTCGGAAAAATCTAAAAGGGGGCGATAGGGCGAAATTTGAGGTGGATAAAAGCGCCGTGACGGCGCCGGGCTTATTTCAAAATGAAATACGATGTGCGGATAGCGAACACAACTTAGGGCACGGAGCTGAAGTCCTTTTCGGTTAGCTTCAGCTTTCTCCAGAGGGTCGTATAGCCGATGCCGAGCTTCCGGGCGACGAGCTTCTGGTTGTAGTTGTATTTCTTCATAACCTTCAGGAGATAGCGACGCTCCATTTCCTGGAGGGTGATGGTATCGTCGTCAGGATGCCCCGTCTCGAGCTTGCGGTAGTGCTCACAGGCGAGGGGGAAGTCCTCCCGCTGGAGGACCTTGTGACCGGAGAGGACGACGGCCCGCTCGATGCTGTTTCTCAGTTCCCGGACGTTCCCGGGCCAGGGGTAAGCAGCGAGGATCGTCATGGCCTCGTCGGCAACGCCCCTCACATCCTTTTTCAGGCGCTCATTGATCTCCTGGAGGAAGTAGCCTATCAAGGTTGGAATATCCTCCCGGCGCTCCCGCAAAGGGGGAATGAAGATATCGATGACGCTCAGGCGGTAGTAAAGATCTTCCCGGAAGGCCCCCTCCTTTACCAGGCGGCCGAGGTCCCTGTTCGTGGCCGCCACGATACGGACATCTACGGAACGATTGGTGTTTTCTCCCACCCGGCGGATTTCCTTCTCCTGAATCACCCGGAGGATCTTTGTTTGGAACTGGGGGGTCGTATCGCCGATCTCATCCATAAACAGGGTCCCGCCGTTTGCCTCTTCGATGAGCCCCCGGCGATGCTGAGCGGCCCCCGTGAAGGCCCCCCGGGCATAGCCAAAAAGTTCGCTCTCCAGAATCTCGTTCGGGATGGCCGCACAGTTGATGGCGACAAATTCCTTGTCTTTTCTTGTTTGACTGTGATCGTGGATGATCCTGGCAATGAGCTCCTTGCCCGTGCCGCTTTCCCCCCGGATCAAAATACCCGTGTCGAAATCCGTCACCTTCAGGGCCGTCTGCACCACCGTTTCCATGCTCCGGGACACCCCTACCACCTTGCCCACCCGGTAGCAGTAGGGTTCGTTGACCCGGCGGAGAGACATCATGTCATGGCCCCGCCGCTGGGCGGCCTCCTGGATGATATCGAGAAATGCCTTGTTGGCAACGGGTTTCATGACGTAATTGCAGGCCCCCATCCGAATGGTCTTCACCACGCAGTCAATGGCGCCGAAGGATGTGGCAATGACGACGTTCAGCCAGGGATAATGGGCCTTGATCCAATGGAGAATCCCCGTACACATGCAATCGGGCTCGCACAGGTCCGTGACGACGAGGTCGTAGGCTTTTGCCTCCATGAGTTTCATCGCCTCCACCTCCGTGGCGGCCTCGTCGATCTCGTACCCTTCGCTCCTCAGAAATTCGGCGAGGGAGGTCCGATGATCCTCATAACTGTCGATGATAAGAATGGCCTTCAAATATCCCCGTTTCCTTTTCCCTTTGATCCAACAAACCCGTTATTTGCTTTGCGGCAAGAAATCGGCAGTAAACCTCATTGACGGTTAAGTTGTCAAGCTCCAGGTGAAAACGGGGCGGCAGCAACTGCGCCTGAGCAACTCTGCCGGCAAGAATAAAGGCGGTAAATGATAATTTTGGAGGTAATTTATCCCGTCGGTCCTCTTCTTATCAAGCAATCAGCGATTTTCACCGATGACATAGAAGTTTTTCCGGTGAGCCGATTCAAACATCCTGTCCTCATCTTGATTATCGGGTATCTCTTGCCGGGGCCGCATGTTTGGGCTAAATATCTATTGCATCCCGGTGACAAGGGCATTATAAGGAAAAACCACCCGCCATCTTGCCCCTGAGACGCACACTTTTTTTGGCCAAAGGAATCGCTCATGAAACAGATATTGAGCCTTACCGGGAGATTTCTCTATTTCCTGATGGGTTGGCATTTTGAACCTCTCCCTCCGTATTTTGCCTCCAAGCATGTGATCATAGGCTTTCCCCATACGTCAAACATGGATGCAATCAGGGCGTTTATCGGTTACCGGATAATTAAACGCACCGGTCACATCATGGTAAAGAAGGAATGGTTCTTCTGGCCCATGTCTGTTGTTCTTAAAATCGTCGGCGGCATTCCGATCAATCGTAACTCCCCCCAGGGCGCCGTGGAACAGATGGCGGAAATTTTCAAGGCAAATAATGAATTTCTTCTGGCAATCGTGCCGGAGGGGACGCGCAAAAAAGTGAAGACCATCAAGACGGGTTTCTGGCACATTGCCAAGGCCGCCGATGTTTCCATAATCTGCTGGTTTTTAGACAATGAGCACAAAAGAGCCCGATGGTTGGGCGAGGTTGTTCCGGGGGAAGATATGATGGATGACTTGATCCGGATACGGGACATATACGAAAAAGCGGGATATCGATTCCCCCTGGAGGTTGCTTCACCAACGCCGGTTACGGGGCAAACCCGCTAATATCCATGGCGGCAATGCCGAAGATGCCGTCCAATTTTCTTTCGGAGGACAAACCAATGAGATTTTTTTTCGCATTGTTTTTTTTCGCATCCATCATTTTCTTCGGCTCCTTTGGCCATGCCCAGACCATGATGGAGATGAAGGAGGAAGCGGGGGTGAAATACAAGCAGGCCGATGGGGAGATGAACCGAATCTATAAGCTGGCCAGGGAGGCCTGTGACAGCGCCGGTAAAGAAAGACTGAAAAAGGCGCAACTGGCATGGATCAAATATCGGGACCTCTGCTGCGAGGCCGAAGCGTCGATTTATGAAGGCGGGTCGCTGTACGGGTTGGCATATACGAACTGCATGATAGCTTTGACCAAAGAGCGAACCGGCCGCTTGAGGGTTTATGATGTAGAAAGTTCGTGGAAATGAGGGGAGGAAATAAAATGACGATACGGCTGATGAAAGAAGGAGGGACAATGAAAAAACGTGAAGGCATGGAAATAACAGCAATTTTCATGGTTTTATTCCTGACGTCGCTCTTCGTTTTCTGCCCGATAAATGTCGTGGCGAAAACCCCTATGGATCAAGACCTGATTTATTTGACCGAACAGTATCCTCCCTTTAACTATGAGGAAAAAGGACTAATCCAGGGTATCACCGTCGATCTGCTGGAGGAAATATGGAAAAAGAACAAGCTCGGACTTTCCCGTGAACAAATACGACTGCGTAGCTGGACCGCCGGTTACCAGGCTGCCTTGAAAAAGAAGAATACCGTGCTTTTTTCTATGACCAGAATACCGGAGCGGGAAAAACTCTTCCAATGGGCCGGACCTATTGCACCCACCAAAGTTACCGTCATTGCCAGGAAAGACAGTAGCGTAAGAATGGAAAAAATCAGTGATTTAAGACGTTACAGAATTGCCGTTATTCGGGATGACATTGGTGAGCAGATATTGGTTAAACGGGGGATCAAGCGCAAAGCGATCATCGTGAAAGAGAAAGCCCAAGACATCATCCGCCTGATGGAAGAGGGCGCCATTGACGCCTGGGTTTATGAGGAAACGGCAGGACTGTGGCTCATTAAGCATATGGCGGCCAATCCGGCCAATTATGAGAGTGTTTGCCCTCTCTATGAAGGAGAACTCTACTTCGCCTTTAACCGGAAAACCCCCAAGGCGGCGGTTCAATCTTTCCAGCAGTCTTTAGACGACTTGAAAAAAGAAAAAACAAGAGATGGTTTTAGCGTTTATGAAAGAATATTCGATAATTATCTTAAGCCACGTTATGTCATGGACGTCATTACAAACGAACAGGCAACGCGCAGAGTAGAGGAAACCGCCGCCGATCTCGCCATTGACGTTTCCGGGACCATAAAGAAGATCAATGCGGGAGAGCATCCTTACCGCGATAAGGATAATCGCGCTCTTTATGTCTTTATATACGATACGGACGGAACGATGATCGCCCATGGCGACAATATCAAACTCGTGGGCAAGAACTTCAAGGGCAAGACGGACGTGAACGGGAAGGCGTTCCGGGATGAAATCCTCGCCAAGGCGATACAAAACGGGAGCGGTTGGGAGGACTATGTCTATACCAATCCCGGCGAAAGCGGTTTGTATTATAAAACCACCTACTTCAAGCTGGTGAAGGGAAGTGACGGCAAGGATTATATCGTCTGTTGCGGGAAATTCAAAGACAAGCCCTGAAATATCAGGGAGATAATCGTTATTCGGAAGAGAAGGAGGGAAGGCAATATTATGGAAGGAAAAGAAAAGAAGGTCCTCGAAGCGATGAAAAAGGAAGGGAAGCCCTTGCGACCTGGCGACATCGCCAAGAAAGCCGCAATGGACAAGGACGAAGTTGCCAAGATCATCGACAAGCTGAAGAAGGAAGGCAAGGTGTCCTCGCCGAAGCGATGTTTCTACGCGCCGGCGGATTGAGGCAAACCCATGAAGCTGCGCACCGGATCTATGGCGCCGGAATTCTCGGCAACGGATATGGAAGGAAAAGAAGTCTCCCTTTCCGGCTTGAGGCAGGGGGGGGCTGTAGCCCTTGTTTTCCTCAGGGGCTTCAGTTGACCATTTGCCAGAAGGCATCTGGGTCAGATGAAAAAGGATTATCAGGGATTCAGAGACAGAAAGGCCACTATCGCGGTGATTGCCCCTCATGGAAGCGAGAAGGTCAGGAGCTACTGGCATAAAGAAAGCCTGCCCTTTATCGGCATCCCTGATCCGGATGGCAGACTGGGACAACTCTACGGCCAGGAATGGAGCCTGGTCAAGCTGGGACGCATGCCGGCATTATTCATCGTTGATCAGAAAGGCGCCGTTGTTTTTTCTTCATATGCAAAGAATATGGCCGACATTCCTGAAAACGAGCAGCTATGGCAATTGCTGGAAAGGAATGCTCAATAAGGAAGTGCCATCCGTCGTCTTAAAAAATCATTTTTGCTCAATTTTCTGAGCATTTCAAGCGATTGTCAGCTAAAGCTCCGCCGATGGCAGGATGGCTTTGCTGTCTCCAAGTACCGCCGGGAGAGGCGGGGAGGAAATCATTATATCTTGCTTTTTATCAATATAAACAAATGGTTGAACGCTATTGACCATCATGAAGGCAGGCCGTTTTCCGTTGTTTTTTACCACCAGGACAAGTCGCAATCTGACGCTGCCGGTAGCCGGCGACAGGACAAAAACCCCTCTTTTCGGAAGACAAATATCTCGCAATGTCTCTAATTGCTCAATAATTTCATGCTATTAACAGATATTACCGCGATAATAATTTTTCCCGGATGTTTGCGATGACACTCATGGAGGAATCACCCCAATATTTCCAACATCTCGGCCACGACCTTGATACTACCTTCGTCTTCACAGGTCGGCACGATGGGCTCGAAATCCAGGTTAACCGGCTTGAGCAAAACGTTTACATGCCGCCAGGTTCCATCTTCGGAAGCTGCCTTTTCGCTCTCGTAGCGCTTGACCGTGAAACGCTGGACCGTTTCCGGGTCGGCTGTGTCCCGTAGAAGAACAACCACCGTCCTGCCTTGGCGAGTCCCTTCAACCGGTGATCCAAAGAGGCAATAGGCGCCATCGGGAATTATCGGTTCCATAGACTTGCCTACCACCTGAGCCACAAACATTCCTTTCCTTATCTTTCCCGCAGGGCGTCTCTTATATCGCCGGCATCGAGATAACAGGCCAGCCGCCGGAAATGGCGAGTCATAGCGCCTTCATCAGCAAGGTCGCTCACGGCGATTTCGATCACTTCATAGCCATTATCACGCAGCCAAGTCCTAATGCGCTGATCATGTTCCGCCGTTGCCGCATTCCCGTGGAGATGGCCGCTCAAGCCGTCAAGATAGATGCACACGCCTTCATTCTCCTCGTGGTGCGGTGCATGGTAGATGAGATCCGGCGTCGTCGTGCCGATAGCGCGGTCAAGGCGGATCTGCCGCCCTCGAATCCCTTCTTCAAAACCGGCCGCCAGCAGAAGATGCCCTATCCGCCGTTCCGCTTCATTGACCGGGTGGGTTCCTTCTTCCGGCGCCTTTGACGGTTGCTTGGCCGGGATTTCATGGTTCAATGTCAGTCGTGTCCCTCATGCCGTAAGTCGCTCCCGTGCGGCTTGACGATCGAGATATTTGTGGTAGTAGCCATTGCGGAAGGTCTGGAGGCAATCGATGCAAGATTTTTCGCAGGCCGCCGGACATTGTTCGACAAGCTCTTGCGCGACCGCGGCGATCTCCTCAAATCGTTCGCAGATCTGATCGAGAAGCCCTGAGCCGCCGGGCATGGGATCCCACAAGAGGGCATCCACTTCGTCGCGATCCACATGTCCGATGACCAGGATCTGCCGGTCATCAAGATTCATGTCCATTATGCGGGCGGCAGCGAAGCGCAGCGTCTCAAGCACGCTGTAGGCTATTGTTTTGTCCGGACAGGCCGGCACAGACAAGGACATCCGCTACCACGTCGGCGTAGAAGCCAACGGGGGAAATCGGTTTCCCTCAGCGTTCCTGGTGGGTCTGTTCAAAATGTTTGCGCTGTCGGTCCGATGAGAGAGGCGAAATACTCTGACCGTAGACCCGGCAAACAGGATAGCCGAACCTTTCGAATCGGTCGATGGCGGTAGAAGCGCCGACATTAACCATACGCAGCCGCACGCCACGACGATGATGCAGGGCCTGCGAGCCCCATTGGTATGCCCGCCCGCCGTTGTGCCGGTCACGTTCCAGCCCGAACACGGCCACCCCCATCTGAAATCACAACTCTTCCTATGCGAACATGCCAGGGCGGGGAACTTAAGCGGTTTCGGCGGCTTTCATTGCAGAAGGGTTTCCGTGAAGATCATCCGTCTTCTCCAAAGGCAACTATATTTCTGCATGAACCAATACATTATTTGCTCTGGTAATACAAGCAGTTAACGAAAATACTTTCTGCCATGCAGCGACGGCTTGCGCAGGTTGGCATTCATGTATAGAGCTGTCCGGCGCTTATTCTTGGAGATGGTGCGGCAGCCAGCCGATGCATGGCATGGCATCGACGGGAAGAAGTCGTCCGAAATTCTTGCCCCGTCCTGACTCCTCCTCCAGAGAGGCCCGCGGGGAGAGGAGCTCTTGATCCTCCAGACGTTCCCAGTCGATACCCCCGGGATCGACCAGGCAGGCCTCCAGGTAGCACCGCCGGGCTACCTCCCGTTCGCCCCGGCGGAGGTAGACGTCGCCCAGATAGGAATAAATAGCCGCGTTATTCGACGTCGTGGCAAGGCAGGACTGAAGGGAGACGATAGCCCGGTCCCAGTCCTCCGCTTGGGCGAAGCGCAGCTCCTTGAGATCGGCGATTCCGCAATTCCGCTCCAAATATTCAACATCAAAAAGATAACCTTGATCCGTCACCATGAACATTTCCTTCCTTGCCGCAAGCCTCGAGCCGGCGGCATATCTTGCCCCGCCTAAAGCATCTTGTGGAGGAGTTGGACCGAATCTGCCAAATCCTCCGGCGTATTTTTCTGGACATATTCACCCATGACCCTTAAAGTGGAAACACTCCGCCTGCCGCGGTGGGCGCCGCCGGGGCCGGAGATATTCTCGCGAGGGGAGGAGGGGGCGATGAAGGTCCTTGTCGTACAGGCCCAACCGGCGGATAGGGAACATCTGGTCAGGATCGTCAAGGACCATGGCGGCGAGGCCGTCGCGGCGGTGGACGGCATGACCGGTTTGGAAGCGGCGGCGGCCCATCGTCCCGATCTGATCATCTCCGGGGCCCTCATGCTCCGCATGGACGGCTTCCATATGCTCAAGCACCTCAAGGCGCAAAAGGAACTGGCGGCGATCCCCTTCATCTTCTACGCCGTTCCCTATACGGGAAATCGGGAGGTGGAGCTGGCCTATGCCCTCGGCGCCGACGCCTATATCATCAAAAAACGTCCCCTGGTGGATATCTGGCCCGAGGTGGAGGCGGTCCTTCGCAGCCCACGGATCGACGGCGCCGCCCGGGGAGCCGGGGAGACAGCCGGGGCCGACGAAGGACTGCTGACCGGTTATGCCCTCAGCGTCGTCAAGGAGTTGGAAGACCGGATCGCATTTCTGGAAAAGGCCAAGGCGGAGATCGAACAGAGCGAAAACCTCTACCGGGTCGTGGTGGAAAACGTCAGCGACGTCATCTGGATGATGGACATGACCTTTCGCTTCGTCTATATCAGTCCCGCCAGCGCCCGCATGCTCCAATGCAGCATGGCCGAGGCGATGGATCAGGCCATCGATTCGCTCTTCACCCCCGAGTCCCTCCAACTGATGGAGGCCATCCTCGCAGAGGAACTGGCCGCGGACGCACAGTTCAGCAAGGACCTGCTGCGGTCGCGGCTCCTCATCGTGGAGTTGCGGCGGCGCAACGGCACGACGTTTTTTGCCGAGGTCCGGGTCACCTTCCTCCGCGATCCCGAAGGCCGGGCCATCGGCATGGTGGGTGTGACCAGGGACATCAGCGACCGGGAGGAGGAACTGAACCGTCAGCCGAGGATCATCACCGAGGTCTGACTCGGGAGGCTGTTGAATCCCACACGGAAATGGGGCAATTTGACAGACCCATCCCCACCTTGGACCCCTAAAAGGGGAGGAAATTAATTATTCAATAAGTCAAGCACATAGGAGCGCATTTAAGGTGATAGATGTATCTCCGGAAGGCCCCTCATCGGACCCCGTTGCCGTCCCGGATTCAAACTACGCAGCTTTTTCGGTTTGTGTTGAGGACGGCGTCGGTCTGCGGGTCATGACTTGGTGGCCGAAACAACCCATAAGCGACAATCCCATCATCTTTGTGGCCGGATGGGTGTCCGCCGTAACCGGATGGGCGCCTCTGCTGAAAGTCATGGCGGCCCGAAGGCCCTTCTTTTTATATATAAATTTTCATGCCGGTGCGGCACCCGCGAAGGATAAAAATGGTTTTTAACATCCCTATCGAACTTCTGGCCAAGGCAGCAGCGTTTATTTTCTGACTAACTCGTGAAAAAAGATCAGCCCTTATTAAGAAAAAGAACTTGCAGACGGCGGATTTCAGCATTGCCCGCATGGCGGAAGACCTGATCAGCGTGTGCCCCCAATTGGGCATCTCGTCGCCGTGCGCAACGGCAATCGGCAGCTCTCTCGGGGCGACCGCCCTGCTGGAAGCCCTGAAAGGGGGAAGGCTGACGGCAGGGGCGGCCTTTTTAATCGCCCCCAACAGTGATTTCAAGGCGCCGTGGTATCTGCAGTGGATGTTGTTTCTGCCGGAGTTTCTTTATCACGGCCTCAAGTATTTTATTCTCTGGTATATAAAGACCTTCAAGGTCGATGTCAAAAATGAGCCGGAACAGATGCTCCGTTACCAAGAAACTCTGCATGCGGCCCATCCCCGGAGAATCAAGCTCTCGGCCAAGGCGGCCATTTATATGAACTATGAGGTTTGGCCGCACTTGGACAGCGTGCAAATACCCGTAGCCTTGGCTTACGCCCCTACGGATACCCTTCATTCCGCCGCGAATATTCAGCGCATTGCGGACCGGCTGCCCCAGGCAACCATCATTGTCTGCCCGTCGAAAAGATACATGCACAGTGCAGAGGTGGTGCAGGATATCGAGGATTTTATCCTCAGGTCGGAGCCGCAAGGGACCTGACGGACAGCGACGGATTGCGGAAGGACATTGAGGAGACGATTACATGGCGGCGGCAGGGAAAAACTACGGCGGGCTGGGAATATCGCTTCTTTTCTGCACCGTTGTCCTGCTTTTTTTTGCGCCGGCCATTCATGGCGCAACCATTTCTACACCGGCGGGCGATTCCGCCGACCTTACCGTTTGGCCGAACAGGGTAAGCCGCGCTAACAGCGATCAATGGTTGGCCAAGCATCACGATTCGATTCGCCTGATGAAGCCGCGCCTGCTGGTACTGAATTTTTCCAACCGGGCACGGCGCGATTCTCTCGATCGGATGCTCGACGCCCTTATTGTAGCTTTTGCCGAAGGCAGCCGCTATCACGGTTATAAGAATCCCAAGGCGCCGGTCTTTCTCCAGTATTCGCTATTCAAGTTCATCGACCTGCGAGATAGGACGGCCGGGGGGAACAATTCCGCATATCTTCCCATCAAACCGGGTATGCACAACGGCTTCAATCTCGACTACAACCGTTTTTTCAGCGAGGAATTCGCCCGCCATTACGGAGTCGTCGATCCGAAAAACCCGTCCCGCTTCCTTCGCCTCGCGGAACTTGTCGAACAGGGCTACGTGCACGAACTCTGGTTTTTTGTTGAACATGACCAGGATTTTCGCGCCTATGAAGTGGTGGAAGAAAAACCATGCTACGACCATAAGTTTCGCCGCCTCGGGAATCAATGGGTACAGGCGGGCAACGGCGGTGACAGCGAGCAGAAATGGACGGGCCGCAGCTTGCGGATAGGATTCATCAATGCCTCACGGGGCATCGGCTGCTACCTCGAAAGTCTCAGCCATGGCATCGAGGGGATGGCGAAATCAGGGGCGATTCCCTATTTCACCCGATATTTCACCGACTATGCCGATATGAACATAAACCGGCGCTATCCACAGTTTCCGTGGGTTTCCTTCTATGCCCTCAGCCCCGCAGACCGGATCGCTTTTCCCAATCCCCACACCGCCATCGTTTCCCGCGACGGTGTCAAAATCACTCTGGACAACTACGTTGCCCACGGCGGCAACGTCCATTTCCTTCCCAACGGCCGCTTTCATTACGACCTCCAGGGCGAGGGCAGCGTAATGTCAACGATAGAAGACTGGCGCATCGGCAGCGGTCCGGGCGGACGCGACCTTGCCCGGCCCTGGAGCAGCTCGGCCTTTGCCCCCTACCGCAAACTCGCGCCGGACTGCATGGGGCCCTGGCTTATCTATTGGCGGCAGAACTTTCCCGGGCTGGATAACAAGCAACGGGACGCGGAGGGCAAGGCCATGAAAAACTGGTGGCCCTTCCTGTTTTACTGACAAAGGAGCTTCCTTGGCCGTTTTCCCCTTGCGCAGATAATTCCCTGCCCCGAGGCGCCGCCCCTTTCTCAAGGGCAAATTATCGGAATTCCGATAATTCCGATTTTTCCGATAAGGCATAACATATTGATATTTATTGGCAATAACGAAAGGCGAACCTTGCTCTCCCTCCTCCCGCGCCGCTAAGGGTCTAAACAGACCCTAAACGCCGGCAAACCAGGCGACGGACCGGCGGGGGGGGAAACCAGTGCGGGATGGTCCCCCATATACCGACCATCAAGATCGATGAATTCGCAAAAAGTCACGATGTCGTCAAACATAAATGTATGGCAAAAACATGCAACTGTATGGTATAGGCATACGCTATGAAGCTACTGGCTGAAATCTTATCATCAAAGATCAGAGCGGGCATCTTTCGCATTCTCTTCGGAGTCGCTCCCGATACTGAGCTCCACATGCGCGAGATTGAGCGACGCACAGGGTTTGCCATCGGCACCGTGCAGAAGGAACTGAAAAAGCTTCAGCGGCTCGATATTATTACCAGGCTGCAAGATGGAAATCGAGTTTATTACCGAGCCAACACTTTGCATCCCCTTTACTCCGATATCCGTAACCTTGTTCTGAAGACAAGCGGCTTGGCGGATGTGATAAAAGAGGCTTTAACCAATGACAAAGGCATCAGAATAGCCTTTGTATTCGGATCGCTTGCCAGGCAAGAAGACAAAGCTGCCAGTGACGTGGATCTCATGGTCATAGGCAGTATCGGCCTGAGAAGATTAACCGGCCTTTTGATGGATGTAGCCGGTAAGATCGGTCGTGAAATCAATCCCCATGCTCTTACGGAGAAGGAATTCGCAAAGCGGAAAGCGGATCAGGACCATTTCCTTAACCAGGTTCTGGAATCACCAAAGATCTTCATAATCGGCGATGAAAATGAGCTTGCAAAAATGGGTTGAATACGGCTGGCTGCGCTCTCATAAGTCCAGCAACAAAGAAATCGCCGATCTTCTCCGGATCATTGACCGCGATCTGCAGGATGCTGCGGGAGAAATTTCCTCCGACTGGCGGTTTGGAATTGCTTACAATGCCGCCTTAAAACTTTGCACCATTTTGCTTTATGCGGAAGGCTATCGGCCTGAAAAGACCCTGCAACACTACCGTACCATTCAATCCTTACCCATGATCTTGGGGAAAAACATGAGCAAGATGCCAAATATTTGGACACCTGCCGCAGTAAAAGAAATGTGGCGGAGTATGATTATGTCGGGGGTGTCACCAAAGAAGATGTATCGGAACTCATCGGATATGTGAATGAACTGCGGGGCGAGGTCTTGCGCTGGTTGAATGACCGCCATCCAGAAATGTTATAAGTTTACCAATAAGAGGTGAAAATGGACAACATTCAGAAATTTCAGGGACTTCTTGAAGAACTTTTTCAATTCGATGCCGCGGATCTTGAGCACGGACTGGGTAATTGAGGGGGAATAGGCGGATTTTCGTACACGGAACGTGATGGAAGACCTAGTTGTGTCCCTCAATTTTATAGACCAGCTAATGGGACCGAAGTTATCCATAGCCTGCTATCTGCGGCTTAAATAGAGCAGGGCAGATGGCAGGCTATGGATAACTTCGGCTCCTTATGGGATCTCTTTTGCAGTGCTCTGATGTCGTTGTCATGCGGTAAATTGACACGCAATATTAGGGTGTTTGGTAATGATCAATAGAATTCTTGGTGAGTGGTACCATTATAG
>Ga0302249_1000093_pt1 | contig 87803 bp, 75 predicted proteins | sample AAG_UR_Val_MG_FD_193531 | JGI IMG/M metagenome (GOLD analysis project Ga0302249, IMG submission 193531) | Enriched activated sludge microbial communities from anaerobic digester in WTTP, New Holstein, Wisconsin, United States - AAG_UR_Val | ecosystem: Engineered > Bioreactor > Anaerobic >... | reverse complement strand
TAATGAAAACCGCCCACACAAAGCCCTAGGTTATAAATCCCCAAAATCTATTTTAAATGACCAGAACTATTGAAAAACGTCTAATTTTGATTGGCCCGAAATATAGGGAAGCTTACACCGTGATATTTTTGTTCCGACCTTTCTCCAACTCAAAAAACGCTTCCTTTCTAGATTTACAACTATAATGTGGGTATTATCCGAATTTGGTGTTTCTACGGAACTTTGTAGAAGTATTTTTGCTCGCTGGGAAGGATATAGTATAAAAAAATACAGAATTTCAGTGCGTTCGCTTATCATTGCTGTAAAGTCAAACTACTTTTTGATTTTGCTTTAAGATATGAGCTTATTGGAACAAGGCCGACAAATTTACTTGATCTTCAATATTTATATTACCTGCCATTTTGTTATATATTCACTACCAATGACAAATTCCAACTAAAAATAGCACCATACTTAATAGATGAAAAGCTGAAAATCATAGATGGATCAGAGCTTAAAAAAGATTTAAGATTCCTTACTGAATACTGTGAAACCCTGGATGATCCAAAAGACATTGATCGAACGAGAAAAGAGCCACCTCAACTACCACAATCCCTCACCTTTCCAAATCCCGAAGTCCTTCAAACATTTGCCACTAAATGTCATTTGCTGGCATTTGTTTGAATATTCCATAATACAAGACAAGAAACTTGTAGACAAAGAAAAAAAATAATTGACTCTCATTTTAATCAGCCTGGCATTTGCAATAAAAGATGTACCTACCTTTTAATAATCTTTAATCTGGCTTCAGTATGTTCTAAGAATGCATTACAGTGATTGAGGTAGTCCAACATTACATTATAATCGTCTCCATATATGTTTTCACTAAACTCATGTACCCGTTGTAACATTGCAATATAAGGTAAGGGATCGCCTTGTCTTGTCAATTTTCTCAGAGTCCCTAAATAATCATCACGATAGACAGTAGGTATAATAATCTTTGATTGCCTGTCTTTTACTAATTCTGCATTCATCATAATTCTGGCAATACGACCATTCCCATCAAGGAATGGATGTACTTCACTTAACACAAACATAATGAATGCTGCCTTAGCAAAAGGGTGATCAAGTGCTTGAAAAAAGTCAAATGATTGTATTAAAGTGCCACGTACCAGATTAAAATCCACAAATGAAGTCGAACCTGCAAAATTGTTTCTATCTTTTAGTACACCAGGATTCTTTTCAGGCCTGGCTTCCAGCAATATTTTATGCCGGTATGTGATAATCTGAAGTAGATCATCAGCTTTAGCCGGTGTTACTGACATCTCATCTCTATTCGAAACTATCCTGTAAGTTCCCAGTACATCGTGGCTATCTTCATTTCTGGCTGGCAATGGTTTATTCGTATCTATAATATTCTTTGCCTCCTCTATTTCAAAGACAGTTCCTTCAATATAATTGGAAAAGTAACTTTCGAAGAATGCGAAATTTCTGAAGGATTGTGTGGTTATATTTTTATCTGGTCTGCTTTTAAATTCTCTTGTTTTTAATGCTCTGAATAGGTTCTCAAAAAGTTGTATTCTGGCTGGATCATATGGAAATCCAAATGCCCTGGCAACAGCAATAGGAGACGATAAGATCTTTGGTGTATGTGTAGTTAAAAGAGCACTAATTATTTTATTTAATTTTTCAAATTCTCTTTCCATTTTGAGTTCAGGAGCAATTTCCCTGGCTCTGTCCCGTATATTATTTATTTCTTCCTCTCCATTTACCCTGATTATCTGTTCTAATTTATTTTCTAAAGTAGCTATAGGTAAACACTTTGAACTTCCACTTACATTTTTTGAAGTTTGCAGATTCTCTAAAAATGCTCTTGCCCTCTGGGATGCATATAATCCGCCAGAGATTTGATTATCGCCCGGTAAGGCTTTATGTCCCTCAAGAAACCTTATAATGATCCCAGCCAGATTTACCTTTTTTGTATATGTATATGTTAAAAAAATATGGCCTTCATTAGTTGGTTCAAACTCAAAAGCTGAACGATGGCTTAGAATTGCGCCAGGATAAAGCCTGCCAAGCACGATAAATAAGTTTCTTCGAATTATTGTTTCCGGTTGGTCAGTAAGGTTCGAAGAATATAATCGTTGAGCAATTTTCCTGATCTTCCCATTCTTCTCAAGTTTTGATATCTGTTTTGAAATTTTTTGATCCGAAGAACTGAAAATTATCTCCCGAAGATGTATTGGTAAAATATTTTCCATAATAATCTGGTTAAAATACAAATATAGATAATATTTTCCATCAAGAGACAAAATACGGCAAATATTTTCCATTAACAAAACTTCAGAGTGAAAAAAAATTCCAGTAAAAGCAAGAATATGCTCTAATTAATCAATTATTTTCCAGTATGAAGGTACAATTGGAAAATAATTTCCAGAGAGATACCTCATTCCCGTGATATAAAAAGCATTACTGCCATTCCTTCAGGAATTCTTTAAAAAGATACGTTTTATGCTGATCATTTAACAAATGGTCCGGACCGTTGACCAGAGGGTCATACCATGACAATTTCTGTGCTGCCCAGACCAACCATTGACTGAACTCTTCCGTAGTATTCCCATTTTTAATCGCATTTGTTTTAACTGTTTGGATGTAATTACGGATTATCCAACTTCAATACTTTGCCCGTTGTACAAATACAATCGTTAGCGATGAAATACCAGGCCGAAAAGAAGTGACAACCAAGCCTAAGCAGGCAACCTTTAATCTTTTCCTTTGAAGAAAGGGTATAGAATTGTACTCTATAGTTCATTTTCAACATATTAATCAGTATAAAGGTATCCCCCGGTATCACCCCCCCTGGGGTGCCCCCAAGGTATGAGCATGAGGGTGCTACAGAAAGAAATTCAACAGAGATTTACTTGCAATTTATTTTAATGTAAATACCTGATTGGTCCTGTTCTAACACCAAAATCGTGAAAAAAAAAATTCTGGAAATGAAAATAATTTGGCCAAAAATGGCTGTCAAAAATATTTTATAAAAAATTATAATGTATTCCGGTTAAGCATTTGAAAAACAGCGGATATATATAAGTATTTTTATAAATTGAGGTTACAAGACTTTGGAATCAAGAGGGGGAAATCTTTGTGGCAGATTTTGGCGGATTTTGTGGCAGATTTTGTGGCAGAAAATAAAAAACCCCTTGATTATCAAGGGGTTTCAAGGTTCTTGGGGCGGTGCGGACGGGACTCGAACCCGCGACCCCCGGCGTGACAGGCCGGTATTCTAACCGACTGAACTACCGCACCAATTCAAAATTGCGATGCAAAATTAACGGATTTTTTGATTAGTCAAAATTTAAGCGAGGAAAAAATATCCGCTTGTGAACTTACCCTGTGCATCAGATCTTTTCACCTTTCAGATTTGTCTTCATGCCGTTGTTCTCGATCACATCTATGATCCTGTTGAAGATCAGGCCGACTGCTTTTGAGGCGAATTCCGGGTTTGGATGCGAGTCGGAGGAAGAGGTTGCATATTCATCCCTGAGATACAGGCCACCCTCTGTTTCCAGTTCATAGAAGTCCCAGATATGGATGTTATCCCCTGGTAAATCCCATTCCTCCTTCACCCAGGTGAAGAACTCCCTGGCCCTCCCGGCTTCATCCTTACCGACAGCATCTTTTGCAAGGGCCGCTCCGGTCCATAAAATGAATCTGGTATCGGGAAATTCATGAAGCTTGTCCCTCAGTGCATTGTACTGAAGCTTGTAATTTCCAAGGGATTTGTAATCCGAATTGATATCGGCTGAATCCTTGTCCGGCTGTATGTTGCTTACCGGGTAACAATGCTTGAATACAACGACCTGGTATTGTTTTGTGAGTAGTTCGAGGGTGGGTTCCTCCAAATATGGCTCATTACCGGCATTCTTGACCCAGATGTTATAATAATCGTAGGGATAGTTTTCCCATCCGTAAGGAGCAGCCTTGGGAAAAGCTGTTTCCGTGATATGATAATTCCTGTTATTCTCCTTGTTGTATTTCCTGAATAGTGCAGGCAGCATAGCCTGTCCGCCAAGGTTATCGGCCAGACGGGTACTGACTTTCCTGACGGCACGGGTGAAAAGGGAGGCTTTTTTCCCCTGCCAGATCACACCACCCGTACTGTGATGTATATAGATGATATTCATATCAGAGGTCTTTTCTTTTTCCTTGCACGAAAAAAGCAAAGCAACAGAGATTAACAGGAATGCCGTTGGAAATTTCAGTTTCATGATCGATGGTTGTTATTTAATGGTTCTATGTTCAGATTAACAAATATATCCACAAAAAGGTTTTGTTTGCTACTGATCCCTGCCGGCAGCCGGTGAAAAAAAACTGAAATTCACTCCGCCGTAATGCCTGTGGTCTGTAAACCATTTGCTGTCAGCGAAGCTTACTGTTTTAGGATGTTCAAGAATAAAAATACCATTGTCTTTCAGAATTTCAGCCCCAAAAACCAGTTCAGGGATTTTGTCAAGCCATTTCAGGTTGTAGGGAGGGTCAGCAAACACTATGTCGTACCTGAAAGTACAAATTTTCAGATATGCCCTGGCATCAATATGGACAGGCTTTATATTGGCAAAACCTATTTCACCGATGACTTTTTTAATTCCTGCAAAATTCAGCCGGTCAATCTCTACCAGGTGCACCATGGCTCCCCTCGAAGCAAATTCAAAACTGATGCTGCCTGTCCCGGAAAACAGATCCAGCACGACAGCTGACGGGAAGTCCACCGTGTTACCGAGAATGTTGAAAAGACTCTCACGGGCAAGATCCGTGGTCGGCCTCGCTTTCAGGCCGCGGGCCGGGACAATTCTCCTTCCCCTGTATCTGCCTCCCGTTATTCGCAATTTAAAACCATGAACAGATTAAAAAACTTACTCCGGAGCATTTCGGTGAAAACGTAACTGAAGGTAAAGTTCCCGGAAGGTTCCGCATAACGGATGTTCCTTGCGTATCGGGAAAAATCCTGTACCATTCGTTCATATTTTTCAGTTTTTCCACTGAAATAAATGACCTCATCCTGACCTATGTTCAATCTTTTTATGACATAAAACACATAATACTGAATATCGGGCAGGGACTGGTAATTAAAGGTATTGCAGAACCTCAGCGAATTCTGGTCATGGACTATCATGTTGAAGAATTCATTCTCAAGATGCACGTGGACATGATTGCCGTAGGATGATCTGCGGCCTCCTGCAACGGCCTGCAGGAGCGGCTCCAGGTGATGTACGGGGTTTGAGCCCGGGAACAGCGACTGAATGAGCTCCAAACGGCTTTGGGGAACGGTGAACAACAGATTGGCATCAGGTTCCTGTATCTTGTTTGCCATCACTATGTGCCCCTCATCAGGGTGGAAATTGAACCTGAAATACTCATCCCGGTGTGAATCTTCATATAGGGGAGAAGGCACCAGTATGGATTTGGATGATGGAGTGACAATGTGGATCTTTTTAAAACGCCGTAAAAGGAAATCATCCCTGCTGATTATTTCTCCCATCCCGGTATCATCAAACCTGTTTCCGGTTTCAGGCTCGTATGACCTTATAAGAATGAATTTATTTCTCAATGTATCTAAAATGCTGAGAGAAAGATCATCAGGGCTCAGCTGAACAGCCAGCCTGTAATTCTCGGTTGAATTAATGTCAAGCGTTTCGTCGTAAAGTTCAAACAGCGGCATTTATTTCAGCTTTTTTTGTCATGTTCCCCCAGCGTTGTCCGGGATATTGATCAATCCATAATCCATCGTGAAAGGAAAGGATGAAACCAGCCCGGGATTTCATGCTGTGCAGTATAAAATCAAACAGATCCATTCAGTGAAGAATGATTTTCACCCGGAATGTTTAAGTTTACAAACAAAAATAGAAAAATTATCCAAGCACCTGAGGATTGATTTCAACATTGTGATGCGGGAAAAAGTAATATTCAACAACCTGTGCAAGTTCCTCGGCAATGACCCCACGGATGACCAGTCATCTGTCCTCGGGCTTTTTGCCGACTATATCTGCAACGACGATACCGGCAGGATATTTCTCCTTACGGGCTATGCAGGCACAGGCAAAACAAGCGTTATCAACGCTTTGGTTAAAACCCTGTCCGCACTCCGGTTTAAAACGGTCCTTCTTGCACCCACCGGAAGGGCTGCAAAAGTGCTTTCTTCATATACAGGGCAGAATGCTTATACGATCCATAAAAAAATATACAGGCAGAAATCCTTAAAAGACGGCATGGGAAGCTTCGTCCTTGACAGGAATCTGCAAAGGAATGCCTGGTTTATCGTGGATGAAGCTTCAATGATATCCAATTCTGAAAATGAAGCTTCAATTTTCGGAAGCGGAAAACTGCTGGATGATCTTGTTGAATATGTGTATTCGGGCATTGACTGCCGGCTGATCCTCGTGGGCGACACGGCTCAGCTGCCGCCGGTGGGCTCAGCGGTCAGCCCTGCTCTTGACAGCAGGGTATTGAATGCCTACGGCTTCGGCCTGGTCGCTGCGGAACTTAAGCAGGTTGTCAGACAAAGTGAAACATCAGGTGTACTTGTGAATGCAACCAGAATACGTCTGCAGATCGAAAACGAAGAGCTTGAGAGACCGCAGATAGACACCATCGGATTTGACGATATTAAAAGAATTACGGGCGAGGATCTTATTGATGAGATTACGGCAGGATATGATTCAGCAGGAATGGATGAAACAATTATCGTGGTCAATTCCAACAAGCTGGCCAACAAATATAACCAGGGCATACGAAACAGGATATTCTTCAGGGAAGAGGAAATAGGTCCGGGTGACTTGGTGATGGTTGTCAGGAACAATTACTTTATAACGGATGAAGACAGCGGTATTGAATTCATTGCCAACGGCGACATTGCCGAGGTCAGGAAAATAAGAAAATATGAGGAAATGTACGGATTCCGCTTTGCCGATATGGAATTATATTTCAGGGATTATGATCTTGAGATTGCATCCAAGGTTATTCTTGACGTTCTGAACCTCGATGCTCCGGCACTTCCTTCCGACCGGAACAGGGAACTTTTTCACAACATACTTGCCGACTACGCCCATATCAAAACCCGGAAAAAACAATACGAAGCCGTCAGGAGCGATAAGTATTTTAATGCCCTTCAGATAAAGTTTGCATATGCAGTTACCTGCCACAAGGCCCAGGGAGGGCAGTGGGAGAGGGTCTTTATTGATCAGGGCATGTTCAACAGAACCGGGGTAACGCCCGATTACCTGAAATGGTTCTATACTGCACTGACAAGATCCACCGACAGGGTGTACCTGGTCAATTTCTCAAATGAGTTCTTTCCTCTTTCTGAGTAGATTTATTGTATGTGATCCGCCATTGAATTAGTGACAGTCTATTCTCCTATGATCTTGACAAGAACGCGCTTCCGGCGCTTTCCGTCAAACTCGCCGTAAAATATCTGTTCCCAAGGTCCGAAATCCAGCTGCCCGTTAGTAACGGCCACAACAACTTCCCTTCCCATCAGGGTTCTTTTGATATGAGCATCGGCATTATCCTCAAATCCATTGTGTTTGTACTGGCTGTAGGGTTTTTCCGGTGCAAGCTTCTCGAGCCAGACCTCAAAATCGCTGTGAAGACCCGGTTCATCGTCGTTGATGAATACGCTGGCTGTTATGTGCATTGCGTTCACCAGGACCAGCCCTTCCCTTATACCGCTCTCCTGCAGGCATTTTGAAACATGCCCCGTAATGTTTAAGAAAGCTCTTCTCGTTGATGTTTCAAACCAGAGTTCTTTTCTGTAAGATTTCATCCTTATCTGATTTTATTGTTAATTAATTAACAGTAGCCGGCTGATGACCGGTCTGGAAATAGTCCTGTCACTTTTCTGCAAATTAACCTGATGATTATGGAAAAGCATTTTTTTCCTGCCGGATAATCAGTCCGGAAATGCATCGGGATCAGGCCAGTCCCATATCATTTATCACATCAGATATGCGCCTGTCGAGGATCTCACAGGTCTTTTCATATTCGTCGGGAGATGCAAGGCCGGTGTGCACACTGAAATAAAACTTGATCTTCGGTTCGGTCCCGGACGGCCGTACAGAGATCTTCGTTCCGTCCTCAAGGAAAAACTGCAATACATCTGATTTCACCAGGCCCAGCCGGCTTTTTTCCCCTGTAATGCAATTGGCTGACATCTGCAGTTCGTAATCATCGATCTTTACAACCCTGCTGTTATTGATGACCGTCGGAGGAGTGTCCCTGTAACCGTTCATCATGGCTTTTATCTCATCGGCTCCTTCCTTTCCCTTCCTGACAATGTTTATAAGTTTTTCCCTGTACAGTCCGTAATCTGAATAGATCTTACGGAGAAGGGAATAAAGCGTCATCCCTTTATCCTTCGCCCATGCCGCAACTTCAGCAACAAGTGCACACGAGCCGACTGCATCCTTGTCCCTTACATAATCGCCGGGAAGATAGCCGTAACTTTCTTCGCCACCGCCAATGTATTTTTCTCTGCCTTCCAGATTCCTTATAAGCTCGGCAAAATATTTGAATCCAGTGAGTACGTTGTAGCATTTGACATCGTGCTTTTCAGCTATCCTGTCGAGCAGGTCGGTGGTAACGATCGTCTTGATAATGTATTCATTACCCTTGTACAGATTCTTTTCCCTGTACTGTGAAAGTATGTACCACGTCAGCAGTGTACCGGTCTGGTTGCCGTTTAAAAGTACGAATTCGCCTTTGTCGTTTCTTACGGCCACCCCCAGCCTGTCGGCATCGGGATCAGTGGCCAGGACAAGCTCTGCCCCGGTTTCATTGGCCTTTTGTATTGCCATGGCCAGGGCAGCCGGTTCTTCCGGATTGGGTGATTTGACAGTGGGGAAATTTCCGTCGGCAATATCCTGTTCTGGTACCGTCCGTACATTGGTGAACCCAAAGAGTTTCAGTGCTGGCGGTACCAGTATGCCGCCCGTACCGTGAATAGAGGTATATACAATCCCCAAACCGGAATGCCTTGCAATAATTTCAGGATTCAGCCTTACCTTGAGCAGCTCGTTGAGGAAGGAATCATCGGTTTCTTTCCCGATTATTCTTATCAGGTCCCTGTTCCCGTTGAACCGGATCTCCGACACCGACCTGATCTTCCTTACTTCAGCGATGACGCCTTCATCGTGGGGTGGGACCACCTGCCCGCCGTCGTTCCAGTATGCCTTGTATCCGTTGTATTCCGGAGGATTGTGGGATGCAGTAATGACAACCCCGCTCTGACATTTGAAGCGTCTTATTGCATACGATAGTTCCGGGGTGGGTCTGAGTGATTCGAAGAGATACACTTCAAATCCGTTGGCTGAGAAAATGTCTGCCGCAGTTTCGGCAAAATACCTGCTGTTGTTTCTGCAGTCGTGCGCTACAGCCACCTTGACCGGTGAGTCACCGCATTCCCTGATAATATAGTTAGACAGCCCCTGGGTGGCCATGCCAAGCGTATAAATGTTCATCCTGTTGGTTCCGGCACCCATAATGCCCCTTAATCCCCCGGTTCCAAATTCCAGATCCTGGTAAAATGCATCAATTAGCTTTTTTTCATCATTATCGAGCATCCATCTTACTTCCTTGCGGGTTTCTTCGTTGAATTCATTTCCGAGCCATTTTTCGGCCCTTTTCCTTATGTCATCAATTGGCAGCATAGCGGTATGGTTTATCTTAGTAGGTTAATGCATTTCCTCAGACTGTCTTTCCAGTATGGTATTTCCAGGTCGTAATTCTCCTTTATCTTGCTTTTATCAAGAACTGAATATGAAGGCCTCTTCACTTTTGAAGGGAACTCATCCGACCTGATGGGAATTACCCTGCAATCCAGTCCTGATAAAGATACTATTTCAATTGCAAAATCGTACCAGCTGCATACCCCTTCATTTGAATAATGATATATGCCCGGATTGAAGGCTTTCTGATTCCTTATCACCCTGGCGGCAATCGTCATTATGGCGGAAGCAAGGTCTGCAGCATAGGTGGGTGTGCCAACCTGATCAAACACAACTTTCAGGAATTCTTTTTCGGCAGCATGCTTTAGGATGGTCTTGACGAAATTATTCCCAAACGACGAGTAAAGCCATGATGTTCTGATGACCATTGAATAAGGATGTGTCAGGGCGTTTTCCTCCCCGGCGCGTTTCGACCTGGCATACACTGACAGGGGATTGACTCCTGAATTTTCATTGTACGGGGTATTTGCAGCCCCGTCAAATACATAATCGGTTGACACATGGATCAGTCTTCCGTCAGTGTTCCGCAATGCTCCTGCAAGGTTCCTGACTGCGATTGAATTTACGAGAAAGGCCTTTTCCTCTTCCGTTTCAGCTTTGTCAACGAAATTGTAGGCGGCGCAGTTAATGATCCAGTCGGGAGCCGATTGTCCGACGAAATCATTCACCGCACTTTCATCAGTTATGTCCAGTTCATCCAGGTCCGTGAAAAGAAATTCATATCCTGAATAATTTTTTGAAAGAACCCTGATCTCGTTCCCGAGCTGACCTGAGGCTCCCGTCACAAGTATTAAAGCCATCCGTTATTTCTTTTAAAAGTTATTGTCGGCATCCCTGAACAGAGGATGTTTCATATCCTTTTCACTTATTACCGGTACCAGGTCATCAAGCTTCCAGTCAATGCCAAGATCAGGATCATTCAGGGCTATTCCTCTTTCATGCAGAGGGTTATAAATATTGTCGCATTTGTACTGAATTATGGCTATATCGCTGAGTACGGAAAAACCGTGGGCAAATCCCCTGGGAATAAAAAACTGTGTCTTGCTTTCCGAATCAAGTTCGATCCCGTACCATTTCCCGAATGTAAGGGAGTTTTTCCTGAGATCGACAGCTACATCATAAATCTTTCCTGCAACCACCCTGATAAGCTTCGCCTGATCATGCGGCTTAAGCTGATAATGCAGTCCCCTTATCACTCCCCTCACTGATTTTGATTCATTGTCCTGGACCGGTTCAAAAGAAATACCTGCTTCAATGAAGTTATCACTTCTGTAACTTTCGAAAAAGTATCCCCTGCTGTCAGTAAAAATCCTGGGATGTATAATAAAAAGTCCTTCGAATCCTGTTTCGATGATTTTCATCTTATTCCTGTTAACTGGCTATTCAAAAACGTTTATTTCTTCTGCCGCAATCCTGATAAGATACTGGCCGTACTGGCTTTTCCTTACCGGTTCAGCCAGTGCAAGGAGCTGCTCTTTTGTGATAAAGCCCCTCTTGTAGGCTATTTCCTCGACACATGAAGCTTTGAGTCCCTGCCGCTGCTCAAGCGTGGCAATGAAGTTTGAAGCCTGGAGCAGGCTGTCATAGGTTCCTGTATCAAGCCAGGCCATGCCCCTTCCCATGAGTCTTACTTCAAGTGTGCCTTCTTCAAGGTACAGGCGGTTCAGATCGGTTATTTCAAGTTCACCCCTGGCCGACGGCTTCAGCGATTTCGCTTTCCCCACAACGGTGTTGTCGTAAAAATAAAGACCCGTAACGGCATAGTTCGACCTCGGCCGGGCGGGTTTCTCCTCTATGGTTATTGCCTTCCTGTTACTGTCAAATTCAACAACACCGTAACGTTCCGGATCATTTACATAGTACCCGAAAACGCATGCCCCTTTTGTCAGTTCAGATGTCTTTAAAAGGGTGCTGCCAAATCCGTGACCATAAAAAATATTGTCACCCAGTATCATGCACACCGTATCCGATCCGATAAAATCCTCACCAAGTATGAATGCCTGTGCAAGTCCGTCAGGTGAAGGTTGTTCCTTGTAGCTGAATTTTATTCCAAGCGATGAACCGTCGCCGAGGAGATCCCTGAATCCCGGAAGATCCCTTGGGGTGGATATTACCAGTATATCCCTGATACCAGCAAGCATCAGAACAGACAAAGGATAATAGATCATCGGCTTGTCATATACCGGAAGCATCTGCTTCGATATGGCAAAAGTGATGGGGTAAAGCCTTGTCCCTGAACCGCCGGCAAGAATAATTCCTTTCATAGATGTCAGTTTTACAATATGGTTAAGTATACGAGCTTATTATTGTCCGGTCATGTACCGGTTTGATCCCTGCCTGAAAATCTCCGGCCGGCCGTTGTTTGTTACTTCCTTCAAAAACTACCCTTCCTGATACCAGTTCCTGTAATCCTGATTGTTCCGGATGACAAAACCCTGTCTCGCCGGAGCCGGGGGGAAAGTCAATAATCCCGGCTGCCTGAAGGCTGCCTTCCGCACGGTCGGATAAAGACTTTCCTGTTTTATCCTTATCTTGTTTAAACGGTGTGAAGCATGTTCCTATTGCTTGGTTTACCGGATCTGTATTGAATTTAAGGGGATCATTGTTTAATGATATGGCCTTCATAAAGCTGTTTACAGCCCTGTCGCTTTTAGGGAAATATACAGTTTCAGGAGCCGTTATTTTCATAATGACTTCGAAATCAAAAAGGATTATCCGGGCAAATATAATACAACGAACTAAAAAATGAAACTAACCCGGACAGATGCCTGCTGATGAATCAAACAGTTGCAGAAGTTTTTATTTTCTGTATGTTAACGCTTGTATTACTGTTAATTTAATAACACACCTTTTCCGGAGCGGAATTTTTGGTTTGAGCCTATCTGAGACCGGGCTGTGCCCATTGCGGCTTGACTCAGCCGATTTTTTAACTCAGTGAAAACCTTAAATATATTGTGTCAATTCATAAAAAATCATATCTTTGCATCCTGTTTTTTATACAAAATAATGTCTAACTTATTAATTATTAGATCTTTTAATTACAACTATGACTGACACAAAGAAGAAATCAGGCAATAAGGATAACATTGAAAGGAATGACGATGAATTCAGAGCCGAAAAAAAGCCAAAAATAAAGGAAGCCAACCTGATGCAGGAGATTGAGGAGGAATTGCTGGACACGGAACTGCCCGTCCGGGATTCGGCAGATGCTGAAGTTTTCGCGGAACCTTTAAAAGCAGCAGGGGAACAGGAAACTGACGACCTGCATGTTGAAGATTCAGACGACGAGGTGTTTTCCGTGCCTGGCATTGAATCTGTTCAGGGCGCAGTACCCGACATCAGGGGAACAAGCGAAGCGGCCAGGATGTCACCTGAGGATTTCGACTGGGATAGTTTCGAAAAGGATGAATTGAAAAATTCACCCAGACACAAGGAGTACGAGGCAATGTACGACAAAACCCTGTCAACCATTGCTGTTGATGAAGTTGTACAGGGTACCGTTATCCAGATGACGCCGCGCGAGGTTGTGATAAATATCGGGTACAAATCGGAAGGAGTTGTAAGCCTCAATGAATTCAGGTATAATCCCAACCTGAAGGTTGGCGATGTTGTGGAAGTTTATGTTGAAAGCCAGGAAGACAAAAAGGGCCAGCTGCTTCTTTCTCACAAGAAAGCAAGAGCCATAAATTCCTGGGACAGGGTAAATGCATCTCTTGAAAACGATGAAATAATAAACGGTTATATCAAGTGCAGGACGAAAGGCGGAATGATTGTGGATGTTTTCGGGATAGAAGCTTTTCTTCCGGGATCACAGATCGATGTAAAACCGATTCGCGATTATGATGTTTACGTGGGAAAAACCATGGAGTTCAAGGTTGTGAAGATTAACCAGGAATTCAAGAATGTGGTAGTTTCACATAAAGCGCTGATTGAAGCTGAACTTGAGCAGCAGAAAAAGGAGATAATAGCAAAACTCGAGAAAGGACAGGTACTCGAGGGCACAGTCAAGAATATAACTTCATACGGTGTGTTCATCGATCTGGGCGGAGTCGACGGCCTGATTCACATAACCGACCTTTCATGGGGAAGGGTTAACCATCCTGAAGAAATTGTTCAGCTTGATCAGAAACTGAATGTTGTCATCCTCGATTTTGACGATGACAAGAAGCGTATAGCCCTGGGACTCAAGCAGCTTACTCCCCATCCCTGGGATTCGGTTGATCCCGACCTTAAGGTTGGCGACAAGGTCAGGGGCAAGGTTGTGGTAATGGCCGATTACGGGGCTTTCGTCGAGATTGCTCCCGGAGTCGAAGGCCTTATTCATGTTTCTGAAATGTCGTGGTCGCAGCACCTTAGAAGTGCGCAGGAATTCCTTAAGGTGGGAGATGAGGTGGAGGCAGTAATACTGACCCTCGACAGGGCAGAAAGAAAAATGTCACTGGGCATCAAGCAGCTTAAGCCGGATCCGTGGCAGAATATCGATGAGAAGTATACAATAGGCTCAAAGCATATGGCCAAAGTGAGGAATTTTACCAATTTCGGAGTTTTTGTTGAGATTGAGGAAGGCGTTGACGGACTTATTCATATATCGGACCTGTCGTGGACAAAGAAAATCAAACATCCCGCAGAATTTACATCAATCGATTCCGAAATTGAAGTTGTTGTTCTTGAGATTGACAAGGCAAACCGCCGCCTGAGCCTTGGTCATAAACAGCTCGAGGAAAATCCATGGGATGTTTTTGAAGACTTGTTCACAGTCGATTCCATTCATGAAGGCACCGTTATCGAAGTATTCGACAAAGGCGCGGTGGTTGCCCTTCCATATGGCGTCGAAGGATTCGTTACACCGAAAAACATGGTGAAGGAAGACGGAACCCTTATCAAAGTTGATGAAAAACTTCAGTTCAAGGTGATCGAGTTCAATAAATCCTCGAAGAAAATCATCATTTCCCACAGCAGGGTGTTCGAAGATGAAAAGAAATCAGCCGACAGCACGGCCAGGAAAGGCGAAGCAGAAACTGCCAGGAAAGGATCGAGAAAAGCAAAAACAAATGTCGAAAAAACAACCCTTGGCGACATAACCCAGCTTGCTGCCCTGAAAGAGGAAATGGAAGAAAAAGAAGGCAAAGCTTCCAAAAAATAGAAATAATAGTTACATTTAGGCTATAATAATAAAACTATGGATTTTAATATTGAGAGTCGGAATAACAGCACATTAATTCAGATCCAGACTGAAAAGCTGGATACCCATATTGCCCCTGCGCTAAAATCCGAGCTTGTACTAATTTCTGGTAAAGGAGAGAAAAACATTATACTCGACCTGGAAAAATGTCAGTATTGTGACTCTTCCGGTCTTAGCGCCATTCTGGTTGCCAACAGGCTGTGCAAAAATGCCGGCGGGACCTTTGTTCTCTGCGGACTAAGCGAAGCTGTCGACAGACTGATTACCATTTCCCAGCTTGATACTGTCCTTAATATTACAGGATCGGTAGCCGATGCCGAGAAATTGATTTCCTAGCGGGCCTGTATTGCAGATTGCCCATGAAACTAACAATCCTTGGCAGCAGCTCTGCATTACCAACTTCCGAAAGATATCCATCTGCTCATGTACTCAATGTGCATGAGCACCTGTTTTTAATCGACTGCGGCGAAGGAACACAGATGCAGCTGAGAAAATGCAGGATCAGGTTCGGTAAAATAAACAATATCTTTATTTCACATCTGCATGGCGATCATGTGTTCGGGCTTTACGGGCTTTTGTCTACTTTCAATCTGATGGGCAGAACGGTGCCCTTAAGCCTTTTTGCCCCCGCCAGCTATATGGCAAAGCTCAGTTCGCACCTTCACGATTTCGATATTAATCTTAATTTTCAGATCGATTTTCATCCGCTGGCAGGAAAGGAGCCGGTACAGATTTTTGAAAACAAACATATGACCGTTACCTCTTTTCCCCTGAAACACAGGATAGAAGCTTTTGGGTTCCTCTTCAGGGAAAAGCCTGCGGAAAGAAACATAATCAGGGAACGAATTGAAGAACTGGGCATATCAGTGGCACAGATAAGGGCTATAAAAAAAGGCAGCGATTTTGTTGCAGCTGATGGCAGACTTATCAAAAACAGCGATCTGACCCTGGATCCGGAGCCCCCGCTCTCATACGCCTATTGTAGCGACACTGCATATTTCCGGGGATTGGCCGGGGTGGTCAGGAATGTCGATTTGCTTTACCATGAAGCAACTTTCGCGACGAACATGAAGGAACTGGCCAGGCAGACAGGTCACTCAACTGCAGCCGATGCCGCGAAAACCGCAAGGGCAGCATCGGCCGGAACACTCATTATCGGCCATTTTTCAGCACGGTACAGGGACATCGACCCTCTGGTTGAAGAAGCAAGGACAATATTCCCATCAACAATTCCAGCCCTCGACGGTTTTACTTACGATATAGCTGAACTGGCCCGGAGAATCAAATGAAAGAATAACTATCTTTACCTGCGTTTTCCCGGGTAATGGTGCAGCAGGAATGATATCCCATGCATTAATCCCGGCATGGAGTTTGCCGGCTGAATGGAATCACACCCTTAATTATCAGGAACCAGTGGAGAACTAATTTAAAACAGAAAAACGTGGGAAGATTTTTAAAACTTGCCTTCATTGTCCTCGCTTTTATACTGGCTGGCAGTAAAGGCTACTCCCAGGATCCCAACGAAGGGACCCTGAAAATAGGCCGTACCCTGGGGCTCATCGATGCATTCTACGTCGATACGGTTAACCTGGGCAGCCTGACTGAAAAAGCTATAATTGAAATGCTGCGGACCCTCGATCCGCATTCCTCCTATATCTCAGCCAAGGATGTAAAGGACATGAACGAACCCCTCAACGGTAATTTTGAAGGCATCGGGATCCAGTTCAACCTCCTTCACGATACCATCATTGTAATTGAACCTGTTGCAGGAGGACCTTCTGAAAAGGTGGGACTGCAGGCAGGTGATAAAATAATTACGATCGATAACGAGAGAGTTACGGGAATAAACATCACTACGGCAGGAGTCAGGAAACGACTTATGGGCATGAAAGGCACAAAGGTTGAAATAAGTGTTTTCAGGAAAGGTGAAAAAAACCTCCTTGAATTTACGATAGTCCGTGACAAAATCCCGATAAACAGCCTTGATGCCTCCTACATGCTGAATAATGAAACAGGTTACATCAAGCTGAACAAATTTGCAGCAACCACCGAAAAGGAATTCATGGATGCCATTACCCAGCTGCAGAAGGAAAAAATCAAAAACCTTATCATAGATCTTCGCTCGAACGGGGGCGGATATATGCTTGCAGCAACAGCACTCGCCGGGAAATTCTTTCCCGATAAAAAACTTCTCGTTTATCTCAGCGGAAGGAAGACACCCAGACAGGACTATAATTCATCCGGGATGGGAATACTGTCATCAGCAAAGGTGGCCATACTTACCGATGAGGGATCCGCCTCGGCAAGTGAGATACTTGCAGGTGCCCTTCAGGACTGGGACAGGGGAATAATCGTAGGGCGCCGTACATTCGGAAAAGGGCTGGTGCAGAATGGCTATTATCTCCCCGACGGCTCAATGATAAGACTAACAATCGCAAGATATTACACCCCGACTGGCAGATTGATACAAAGCCCATATAATGAGGGATATGACAAATATATTGAGAACTTCTACAAACGATATACAACGGGAGAACTGATGAGTGCCGACAGCATCCATTTTCCCGACTCCCTGAAGTTCAAAACACTTATCAGCCAAAGGACCGTGTATGGAGGCGGGGGCATTATGCCCGATATCTTCGTGCCGGCCGACACGTCCCACTATTCCGACTATTACAGGAACCTCGTCAGGCGTGGAGTGTTGAATTCCTTTGCACTGGAGTATTCTGACGGAAACCGCGATAAACTGTCGGCAGAATATAAAACATTCGCGGATTTCAGGAAAAAATTCAGTTTCACGACCGATGAGATTGCATCGTTTATTCGGAAAGCTGAGGAAGCAGGAGTGAAATATAATGATGAACAGTTCCAGAAATCAAAGGAAGAAATACTCATTGTGCTTAAAGGCCTTCTTGCCAGCAACAGGTGGCAGACAAACGCTTATTACCAGATAATAAACGAAAATGACAAAGTTATTGAAAAGGCACTCGAGGCAGTTTCTGATGATTCAGTCTACAACAGGGTATTGGGACGTTAGCTGATCTTTGTGGCCGTGTAGATATATTCGAGTTTCTGCAGTACCTTGTTAGTGGTTTCGTATTCTTCAAAGGACCAGACAAATGTGTTCTTATCGATGCTTATCTTCCATTCAGGCTTATCATCAACACCCATGTCAAGGGCAAGCTTATCTCCTTTCAGCTGCCATGTGAAAGCACCTTTTACTTCATTGTCTTCATAAATTGTCCCGGTACCTCCGTCTGAAAACTGAAATATCAGCTCCGGTTCGATAGAATACAGGGTCTGCTCCCATATTTTTACATTGTTTTCATAATATATCACGGTGACTGATTGCACCTTCCACTTGCCCAGAAGAAGTTTGTCGACCGGTTCATCTTTCTTGCAGGAAAATGTTGCCAGCAATGCTGAGAAAAGAATAATTACAGGCAGTGAGACAGATTTTTTCATCATTATATAAATTTGATTCGTATGATACGACTTAACCTCACCTGACCGGAGATTTTTTGTACTTGAAATTCTTGCCGGTCATGCAGGTTAAATAAGTATATTTTCAATTTTTGGCAAGGTACGTTTTTTTATTTTCACTGTTAACTTTGACCGGGATCATTTGGATTAATTTTGAAGATTATTTAAAAATACAGGGATGAAATATCTCGCAAAGACATTATTCGGGCTTGAAGAAGTACTTGCGAAGGAGCTCGAAGATGCCGGAGCGTCGGAGGTTGAACCTCTTAACCGGGCTGTCAGTTTCAGGGGCGATCTGAAAATGCTCTACAAGGCAAATTACTGCCTCAGGACAGCCCTCTCCATACTTGTACCCATTGCTGAATTCCGCATAGCTTCAGCCCGGGATCTGATGAAAAAGAGCCTGTTGGTTGAATGGGCCAGGTACATGGATGCCGGCCAGACCTTTTCAGTGGTTCCTGTTGTGAATTCCGGATTATTCAGTCATACCGGCTATCCGGCACTTGTGCTGAAGGATGCAGTTGCCGACTGGTTCAGGATGAACAAAGGCCGGCGCCCTTCCGTTGACACGTCGGATCCTCATGTTGTTTTGAATTTGCATATAAGCGGCGAAGCTGTTACAATTTCGCTTGATTCCTCCGGGGTTCCGCTGTACCGACGGGGTTACCGCAGGGGATCGGGAACAGCGCCCCTGAATGAGGTGCTTGCCGCAGGTATTATCCTGCTTTCAGGTTGGGACGGCTCTGTGCCGATGCTCGACCCTATGTGCGGTTCAGGTACATTCCCGGTTGAAGCCTGCCTTCTGGCCTGCGGAATACCTCCTGGTAAATACCGGAAATCTTTCGGTTTCCAGCGATGGAATGATTTTAACCCGGAATTATTCGATGAGGTGAGAAGGGAATGCAATGCGTTGGTTCCAATGAAGCATGCAGCTATCAGCGGAAGCGACATCTCCGGGGAAGCAGTCAGACTGGCAAGACTCAACGTTGAATCCGCAGGGCTGGATCATCTGATCAGTATTGAAAAACACGATTTCAGGGATATCCAGTCAGAAAACCGGGAAGGCATCATTTTTTTGAACCCGCCGTACGGACAAAGAATAAAAACCCACGAAACGGAAACCCTGTACAAAATGATCGGGTCGACACTGAAACATAATTTTCCGGGCTTCAGGGCATTCATTATCAGTTCTGATACTGAGGCACTGAAGCATGTGGGCCTGAAACCATCAGTGAAACGAACACTCTTTAACGGATCGCTGAAATGCAGCCTCATGGGATACAATCTTTATGCAGGATCCCTTAAAAGGTAAATTCCTTCGGGAAACAGGTGCCGTAACGTTCAGTTAAATCCCGGGCTCCGGCAGCGGTGCTGATATCTAAAGCAAATTGTTAATACTATTATTGATGTGAGTTAAAAAAGTATGGAGGTATTTTTATTATATTTGTTTCCGGATTAATTTGACTAAAAAATAGAAGCTTAGATGAGCTTTGATGTTGAAGATTACTTCTCAGCTGTTTCCAGCGGCGATACTATTCTTTGCTTTAAAGGTAATGTTGATTCGGAAAGGATAAACGAAACCCTGGATACGATTGAGGAAAAACTTATAAGAGACAATGAACCTCCCCGGCTGAGAAAAAGAGTCTACAATGTTCTCGTGGAAAGCCTGCAGAACCTTTATCATCACATGGAAAAAGCTCCTCCTGATTTTCATGACCAGAAATCCGAAAGATATGGTATGCTGGCAATCAACAGGACCGGTAACGGATACAGGATTTATACCTGTAACTTCATTTTGAATGACAATATCCCGCAGCTTGAGGAAAAGATTGAGCAAATCAACAGGTCGACGCATAAGGAGATATCAGAACTGTACAAGTTTATTCTGAATCACCAGAGGATCTCGGCAAAAGGCGGGGGAGGACTCGGCCTTGTGGATATTGCCAGGAAGACCGGGAACAAGCTTGAATATTCGTTTAAGAAATACAATGATAAGTATTCACTGTTTTGCATGAATGCACTTGTCAGGGAAGATAATAAGAACATAAATACCTAATAAAGATGAAACCAATAGTTATTGAAGGAACACCGAAGACTCCGTCAATAAAATTTGATCCCTCCGAAGGAGTGTTTGAAATATCGGGCCGGTCAATCCCGGAAAACTCGGTTGAGTTTTACAGGCCTCTCCTGGAGTGGCTCGACCAATACAAGGAAGTACCTCTTGAAAAGACTGTTGTTAAGATCAGGCTGGAGTATTTTAATACAAGTTCTTCAAAATGCATACTTGATGTTTTCAAGAAACTGGAAGCTATCCACAAGGCAAAAAATGAGGTTGAGGTAAACTGGTATTATGAGGAGGATGATGAGGATATGCTTGAAGCAGGCGAGGATTATGAATCAATCATCCGCGTTCCGTTTAAAATGATGGAGATAGAGGCCTGAGCATTATAATTATTTTTTGAAATTTCCGATGACATCATTCAAGAGGCTGTTCTCTTTGACAGCCTCTTTTTTTATGTTTCCTTGTCAGATGTCTTGTTCCTTTTCCCCGAGAGTGATTCAAATGACACGAGCAGCTTGTGCAAAAGCCTGAAGTATAGAATGATATAAAGCACCAGAGTCATGAACCAGATCACTGCCACATTGACAACATATGTATCTGTCAGACGGCCAAAGATCCGCTTTTCCGGTGAATAGAAATGAGCCTTTATGAATGCCGGCCCGGGATCCATGAATATTGGATCCAGTTTCCTGACCAGTTCATTTTTGTATTCAATGATCTTCTGTGTTTCATTTTTGGCTGTCACAAATTCTTCAAGTGCAACATTTGAGTGATCATTCCTGAGTTTCTGGAAATATGATTTGTCTTTTTCCTCCATAGTGGTGATCAGCAGATCCTTGAGGCTGTTTGCCTCATTATAGAATCTTACATAGTATCGCCTTACAGCCTCCACATACCCGGCTGCCTCACTGATAATTTCCGGGGTTACCTTCTCCGGTGTTAGCATCGGGGCATTGGCAAAGCTGATATCGGGCAGGATCTTAAGTTCCTTGCCGATCTCATTGGAAACGATAAGCAGATTACTGTTGAAATCATCGCTCCTGCTGCCCCGTTCAAGATCGAGCATCAGGATGTCGAGCTTCCCCTTGAGCTTTGAGTTCCAGTAATCCTTCTTGTACCTGGCATTGCTCATATCCTTGTCGTACTCATAGAAAAGCCGTTCATACCTGTTGTCCATGAATTGCTTTACCGCAAGGGCTTCATAACCCCATCGTGCCGTGATCATCTCTCCGTAAACGGGGATGTCGACCGGCGATGAAATGCGCGGATTGAGCTTTTCGAATTTGACCATCACCCCGCTCAGGAGAATCTGTGGTATCACCAGGAAGGGAATAAGGATGTATATTGTAACCACGGTCTTGAAACTGTCGGATATCAGCAGCCCCATGACGTTTGCCGATGCCCAGCAGGAAAAAAGCACCAGCCAGTATTCGAATGTCATTCCCCTGATCCCGGTGATTGAGTTTCCTATCAGCACAAATGACAGTGACTGGACAGCCGAGATACCGAACTGTACCAGCATCTTTGAGGCCAGGTAGCCGCTCCTGCTCAGGTTAAGGAAGGATTCCCTCCTGAGAATCTTCCTGTCCTTTATGATTTCCTCCGCACTTACAGTGAGCCCCATGAAGATGGCAACAATGACCGCCATGAAGAGGTATACCGGCAGGTTGCTGTTATCCATGAGCGTGTACCCGGGATTTTTGGCGCTTACATCGAAATACCTAATGAGGAAGGCAAGGAAGAATGCCAGTACCGGAGCCTCAAGCAATGTTATCAGCACATACTGCAGATCGGCCGCTTTTGAAAGAATATCCCTCTGTGCAAAAACCAGGAACTGCTTGTACCATGACGGGGTCCTGAAATTAATCTCAGGAAGGGAATCACCCTTCTCCAGATGCTCCTCCTTCTTTTCCGATTCATACAGTTTCCACCATTCACCGGGGGAAATGCGCCGGGTGGATGTGGGCCTGCCGCTTTCCGTAAAAACCTTCGTCTCCACGATATTGAAGATCTGTTCGGGATTGACATTTCCGCATGAATGGCATTCACTTTCGCTGTAGTCGGCCTGCCCTATCTTTTTTTTGAAGTATTCAATCGAATCGACGGGATTTCCGTTATAAATCATGTAGCCGCCGGTATCGAGGATTATCAGCTTGTCGAACATTTTGAAAATGTCGGATGAGGGCTGGTGAATTACCACGAACAGGAGTTTCCCTTTGCGCGAGAGTTCCTTCAGCAGGTCAAGTATATTCTCCGAATCCCTTGACGAAAGGCCCGATGTTGGTTCATCCAGGAACAGGATCGCCGGCTCCCTGATGAGTTCAAGCGAAATATTGAGCCTTTTCCTCTGACCCCCGCTGATCTTTTTATTCAGGGGCGAACCTACCTTCATGTTCCTGATCTCGTGGAGACCGAGACTCTTCAGAACGCCATCTACCCTTTCCTCAATCTCTGTTTCCGACAGATTGCCGAAACAAAGCCTTGCATTGTAGTAAAGGTTCTCAAAAACAGTTAATTCCTCGATCAGAAGGTCATCCTGTGAAACATATCCTATCAGTCCTTTGATCTTGTCTTTTTCCCTGTGAATGCTTATCCCGTTTACAAGCACCTCACCGCTGTATGGAGCATTGATCCCGTTCAGCACGCTCAGCAACGTTGATTTGCCTGCCCCGCTGGCACCCATGATCCCGACCATTCTTCCCGATTCGGTTTTGAACGACATCCGGTGGATCCCAACCTCTCCGGGCCTGAACCTGTACTCCAGGTCGTTCACTTCATAAACTACCCGGGAGGCAAGAAATTCCTCCTTTAGGAACTGCATCGTTATGTCCCAGAAGTAGATGGGTGAGATGTTGTATCCTTTTATCGAAGAACCCTGGCTGACCGGATATACCGTATCTTCCTGGAGCAGCTGGCCGTTCATCGATATTTCTCCCGTCTTGCTGAACCTGAGAAAGTACATGCCAACCGAAGGCACATGAAGTATCCAGATCCGGCCCTTCAGCATCTCTTTCCGGAGATATCTGGTTGTTACGCTGTGATCAATTTCGTCCTGACCGGAGATCACCAGGATATTCGGTGACGAGGGGACTTCCGAGAACGGATTGACTGCAAACTGCCTGATCGAATCAAATTCCTCCGGACCTATTCCCAATCCCTCAGCAAGGGTGTTGATGAACCCCATTTCCATCGGAGATATCTCTGTATCTCCCGACTTGCAGAATTCAAGCGCCTTTATTACCACGACCACCCTTTGCTCCTGGTCAAGCTGCCCCTCTTCATTGATGTCCCTGCAAAGCTTGGTTATCCTGATGGCTATTGCACCCTCACGGCGTTCGGGTGTGCTCCTTGCCAGCTTCTCGGCAGCTTCAGAGTAGGCATTGTTGTAAACTGAAAGATACTTCCTTGCCAGCTCCTGGTTGAGCAGATGTCCGAGAAAAGCCTCCACAACGCTCCTCCGCTCCGTTTCGTTCCTCATCGGATTCGCAATCAGGGCAAAAAGATGCATCAGGGTTTCAATTATCTTCTCGCTCATTGTCTCTGCTAAAGGAAAAAATCTTTCACAAAAATGATCAGGATGCTAAACTAAAAGAAGACCCTGAAAAAAACTCAAGAAATAACAAGTTGTTATCATCACCTGCCGTATAATTATTAACAAGTTGGTATCGCTGATATTAAAACGTGAAAAACACAGGATGGTTATTCAGGTTGTGCGTTTGTCAGCATTTTTGTGCTGACAGGCCAGTCGGCCTTGCTGCCTGCAATTAACCCCAATCAGAACCGGAGATTCAATCGTTCTTCCTGAACACTCCGGCCTCTTTTTTGCCATAATGGCATAATAGCGAATAAATTATATGCCAGAAAGACATGAAACCGCGATGGCAAAGAAATTGAGATATCAGTGCAAAAACTGAATATCATGAATCTTAATAATTTCTCTTTAAAAGCGCAGGAATCGGTACAACAGGCCTTTAACATTGCTTCTTCAAAAGGTCAGCAGGCGGTTGAATGTGCCCATCTTCTCCAGGGAGTGCTCAGTCAGTCGGAAAACATAACGGAATGGCTCCTTGGCAAGGTAGGAGCAAATGCGCAGGTCATCCGGAACAATATCGAAAAACTTATCGATACATATCCGAAGGTGTCGGGAGCTGATAATTATCTTTCCACAGGTGCATCGGAAGCCTTGCGGAAGGCCAACGACCATGCGTCAAAAATGAATGACAAGTTCGTTACAGCCGAACATATCCTCATGGGAATTCTTGAGACGGCCGACCCGGCAGCCCAGATCTTAAAGGATCAGGGTGTGACGCTGAAGGACCTGCGCTCTGCCATAAATGAGCTAAGGAAAGGGGCAACGGTGGAAAATCCAACCTCCGATGACACATTCAATTCCCTGAACCGGTACGCCATTAATCTTAATGAAAGGGCCCGTTCGGGCAAGCTTGATCCGGTGGTAGGACGTGATGATGAGATAAGGAGGATCCTTCAGATCCTTACGCGGAGAACAAAGAACAATCCCATAATGATCGGCGAACCCGGTGTGGGTAAGACAGCCATTGCCGAAGGTATTGCCCACAGGATTACACGGGGCGATGTTCCGGAGGATCTTAAGTCAAAAACCATTTATTCCCTCGACATGGGGGCGTTGATCGCAGGCGCCAAATACAAGGGTGAATTTGAAGAGCGTCTGAAGTCGGTGATAAACGAGGTGATTGCTTCCGACGGCAGTATCGTATTGTTTATAGATGAGATCCATACCCTTGTAGGTGCGGGAAAGTCGGAAGGGGCAATGGATGCGGCAAATATCCTGAAGCCTGCTCTTGCAAGAGGCGAACTCAGGGCAATAGGGGCAACCACACTGAATGAATACCAGAAATATTTTGAGAAGGACAAGGCACTTGAACGCCGGTTCCAGGTGGTGATGGTAGATGAACCCGGCAGGGAAGATACCATCTCGATACTCAGGGGTATCCGCGAGAAGTATGAAGCCCATCACAGGGTTATTATAAGGGACGAGGCAATCATTGCCGCAGTCGATCTTTCTACAAGGTACATCACCGACAGGTTCCTTCCCGACAAGGCCATTGACCTCATTGATGAGGCGGCTTCGAGATTGCGGCTTGAGATGAATTCGGTGCCGGAGGAAATTGACTCGGTCACCCGGTCCATAACACGCCTTGAGATTGAGAAGGAGGCTGTCAGGCGCGACGGCGACAGTGCCAAGGAGAAAGAGATTTCAGGGATGCTTGCCGAACTTCAGTCGGAAAAGGATGATCTGCTTGCCGCCTGGAAGTCGGAAAAGGAAATGGTCGAACGAATGCAGGAGATGAAGGAACAGGTGGAATCGCTCAGGCTCCAGGCCGAGCAGGCTGAGCGCAGGGGCGATTACGGGCTGGTTGCGGAAATACGCTACGGAAAGATCATCAGCCTCGAAAATGAAATTGCCGCGCTCAAGGAAAGTATCGAAAAGAAAAGAAGCAAGGGCTCGCTCATCCAGGAGGAGGTGCGGTCGGAGGATATTGCAGCTATTGTATCGAGGTGGACCGGCATTCCCGTTTCGAGGATGCTAGAAAGTGAGAAGGAAAAGCTTCTCAGGCTCGAGGAGGAACTTCACAAAAGGGTGGTCGGGCAGGATGAGGCTGTCAGCGCGGTTGCCGATGCAGTCAGGCGGTCGCGCGCCGGCCTGCAGGACCAGAAACGGCCTGTCGGATCTTTCATTTTCCTCGGTACGACAGGTGTCGGAAAAACCGAACTTGCCAAAGCACTCGCGGAGTTTCTCTTCAATGATGAAAATCTTCTCACCAGGATCGATATGTCGGAATACCAGGAACGTCATTCAGTCTCAAGACTGATAGGAGCGCCCCCCGGATATGTCGGATATGACGAAGGCGGCCAGCTGACTGAAGCGGTAAGGCATAAACCCTATTCGGTGGTACTGCTCGATGAGATCGAAAAAGCTCATCCCGACCTGTTCAACCTTCTCCTACAGGTTCTCGACGACGGCAGACTCACCGACAACAAGGGCAGGACAATCAATTTCCGGAACGTGATCCTGATAATGACATCCAATCTTGGATCGGAGATAATACGTGACAGGATGGACAGGTGGAACAACAACATGCCTGAAGGCGAGGCTGAACTGTTGAGAAAAGAACTGTTTACACTGCTGAGGAAATCATTGCGCCCGGAGTTCCTGAACCGGGTGGATGAAGTGGTCATGTTCAAACCTCTAAGCCAGGACCAGATAAGGGAAATTGTCAATATGCAGCTGAATATTGTCCGAAAAATACTTGAAGGCAATAATATTCATCTTGAGGTTTCCGACGACGCACTTGACTGGCTGACCAGGCACGGCTATGATCCCCAGCTCGGGGCACGACCTGTGAAACGTCTGGTTCAGCGGGAAATAATCAATGAACTGTCGAAGCGGATAATTGCCGGCACCGTAAAACGCGATGACAATGTGAGGATCGGTGTGGAAGGAGACAGGCTCACCTTCGGAAGGGGGTAGCAGGGATGTTTCTACCTGAACGATTTGATACAGGCATCGAGGTCATCGAAAATTTCAAATACGGTATGAAGGTGCAGGGTCTGAAACAATTCAAAAACCCTGGGCTCGGGATTGACAAATTTCAGGATCCCGTAATTGCTTTTAGCTGCCTTGTGCAGGGTCAGGAAGAAGGCAAAACCGGAACTGTCAATGTATTCAATGCCCTTAAGGTTGAAGATGATTTTTGAATTCGGTTCCTCAAAAACCTTGCTCATCCCGTCCCTGATCTCATCCATGTTGACTGCGTTCAGCCTGTTGACGGAAAAGGAAATGATCCCTATCTTTCCTCTTTTCTCTGTTGTGATCATCCCCGGCTTCGCCATTTCCCCGTTAACCATTGTTTCGAGTTCCTTCATTGCCGATCTTGTGTCTTCCCCGAATCTGCTTACATAATTTTCATATTTTTCGGATTGCTCTCCGTCCCTGGCCTGGTGTTCAAATATCTTCAGCATTTCGGCCAGGCTCTCCATTCCCATAATTGCAACCGACGATTTGGCCTTATGGGCCAGGAGGCCCAGCGAATTGAAGTCGCGGCGTGAAAGCATCGACTTCATATCCCTGTATATCTCATCCATCTGATCCCTGAACATCGTTACCAGTTCCCTGATCAGATCGGGATCCCCTCCGGTGACCATTTCAAGATATTCCGGCTTTATATATTTGTAGTCCATGATTTACTGGTCCCTGCTGCTGAAACTGAAATCTGTCGTATAGGTAACGTTTATATCAGCTTTTTATTTTTCCTCCAGGTTCCTATTCTCCGGTCAGATGCGGAAAACAATTCTTCCCCCTTCCCTGATTACATTAATAAAGATGTCATGAGGATATATCCTAAGTCCTTTGTCTTACCCCCTTCTCCTAAACTGCTTTTAATACACGATTAATTGTTCATGGTTTGTCTGGAATTTGAATGTTCGTATTAATAATTTTTTTAATGACAGGTAAAAGACTAATCCTTGACTGACACCCGGGGTGTGGGTTTCCAGTAGTCCGTGCAGACAAACCCATTCTGCCTTCCCTGGCAGGTGTTTCCAGCCCGACACCTGCGGTGTCGGCTTCCAGCAGCCCGGGTCTCACCCCGGGGAAAAATCACCACATGCCAATTACAACCCCGGAGGGGTTGACTTCCATCGGTTTCCAGTAGTCCGTGCAGGCAAATCCATTCTGCTTTTCCTGGGAGGTGTTTCCAGCCCGACACCTGCGGTGTCGGCTTCCAGCAGCCCGGGTCTCACCCCGGGGAAAGATCATCACATGCCAGCCACAACCCCGGATGGGTTGACTTCCAATTGTTTATTATAATTGTTTTGTTTATATTTGTTATGCTGCATTCTTTAATTGGAATAAATATGTCAACCACACCCGGATTCTCTATCAGATAGTCTTTGACAGTAAAAACTACACCTATTTCCTTAATAAGGAAAATCAAGGCCCTCTTTTTGGATATCTTGTCGGCATGTTAAGCAAAAGAGGATGCCATCCTTACCGGATGGGAGAATATGGAATATGATATTCAGTGTTTGATCTGTTAAGATATTCAAGCCATTTGTTGCCAAAGAACTATTTCAACGTATCTGATAAAGTTGTTAATTTGTTTTCAATCCGGGTAGTCATTGTAATTTTTGTATTGGTAGCTTAGTGTTAAATAACAGAACATCAGGGTTGTATATTAATATTTCATCCCTTGTTTATTTATAATAACAACTTAACATATAAACAGTCAATTAGTTAGTATTTTATTGTCATGTCCTAAGAATATTTATGTTAAATTTATATCATAATAATTTTTGGCTGGCCCCCAACCCGGGCATGATTGCCCGTGCGCCGGACGGAACAGCCTGATAACCGATGAAAATCAAAATCTGAATAATATGAAAAATACAATCTTTACCCGTTTTCACGAGGCTGCCGGAGCCAGGATGATCCCATTTGCCGGCTTTAATATGCCCGTTGAATTTGCGGGAATAAATGAGGAACACGTGGCTGTAAGGGAAGGCGTTGGCGTGTTTGATGTTTCACATATGGGTGAATTCTGGGTCACCGGACCTGATGCGCTCCCTTTTCTCCGGTACATTGCCTCCAATGATGCAGCTTCACTTACTGACGGGAAAGTACAGTATACCTGCTTTCCTAACGGGAAAGGCGGGATAGTGGATGATTTTCTGGTTTACAGGTTCAATGCAGAAAAATATCTTCTTGTGGTGAATGCGGCTAATATTGAAAAGGACTGGGAGTGGTGTGTATCGCAGGCCGGCCGGTTCGGGATCAGGCCGGGAAAGGATCTTGTCAATGCATCTGACGAAATATCACAGCTTGCGGTCCAGGGTCCCCTGGCCCTGAAAGCCATGCAGAAACTCACTGCAGCTCCGGTTGCTGAAATGGAATGGTACACATTTAAAATAATCGAGTTTGCCGGCATAAAGGATGTTATTTTCTCCACGACCGGATATACCGGCGCCGGCGGATGTGAAATATATGTGAGGAATGAGGATGGCCCGAAACTGTGGGAAGCTGTTTTTGACGCCGGCCGGGAATTCAATATCCGTTCCGTCGGGCTGGGAGCAAGGGATACACTCAGGCTCGAGATGGGCTATTGCCTATACGGAAATGATATAAATGATCAGACCTCGCCGATTGAGGCCGGACTGGGATGGATCACCAAATTCAGCGACGACAGGGATTTTGTCGACAAGGCTTTACTCCTGCAGCAGAAAAAGGAAGGTGTAAAAAGAAGGCTGAAAGGATTTGTTATGATCGACCGTGGAATTCCCCGTCAGCATTACGAAGTCGTAAATGCATCTGGGGAAAGGATAGGTGAAGTAACCTCCGGTACCATGTCGCCCATGCTCAGGCAGGGGATAGGAATGGCTTACCTCGATGAAGGATACTGGAAACCGGATACTGAAATATTTATCAGGATAAGGAACAAGGATCTCAGGGCGAGAGTGGTGAATCCCCCATTCTATAAAAAAGACTGAGAGCCGGTACGTTCCCGCGTTGATCTGCCTAGAATGCGGAAGAAAGTTTACGGGGCCAAACCCGCTGTTCCGCATTTGGAGATTCAAGATAATACTGATGGAAAAGAGAAAACTCGAAACCTGCTTTTCTCCCGCTTTGTTTGAGCCTGAACTGCTTCATGATCCGATAGTGGTGATAATCGATATTCTGCGGGCTTCATCGTCGATCTGCACTGCTTTCGCCAATGGGGCAGCCAGGATCATACCGGTCGGGACAGTCGGCGAAGCCAGGGCCCATAAGGAGAACGGCTTCATGGTGGCAGCCGAACGTGATGGCTATGTGCTTGATTTTGCTGATTTTGGCAACTCACCTTATAATTTCACAAAGGAAATGGTCGAAGGCCGGACCATTGTATACAGTACCACAAACGGTACCGGAATAATCAAACTGGCCTCATCGGCCAGCTGTATTGTTATAGGTTCCTTTCTTAATTTAAGTTCTCTTGTTAAATGGTTAACAGCAAAGGATAAGAATGTACTGATATTCTGTGCCGGCTGGAAGAACAGGTTCAACCTTGAAGACACGATCTGCGCCGGGGCAATAGCAGAGAGGCTGATGTCTACTTCGCTCTATTCCACCATCTGCGATTCAACTCACGCAGCCATCGACCTCTGGCTGCTTGCAAGGAATGATGTCATGGGATATATAGAGAAGGCTGCCCAGCGGTCGCGGCTGAGAGAAAAGGGCCTCGACGACTGCCTTGAGTTCTGTCTTTCATGCGACTTCACGGATGTGATACCCGTCTTGCGTAACGGGGTACTTGAAACTGTTGATTTGAGTGACCAGGCATGATATTTTCCCCGGATCACCGAACAAACATATTATTTAATTAATTTTGTATACAGACGAACCACAAAAATTTAATAAAATCAAATTATTCAGACCATGAAAAAACACAACTTTTACGCGGGCCCGTCAATCCTTTCCCAATACACAATCGACAAGACCATTGAAGGCATCAGGGATTTTGCAGGATCCGGACTCTCGGTACTTGAAATATCACATCGCAGCAAGGAATTCATTGCCTGCATGAATGAGACCATTGCACTTGTTAAGGAGTTGCTGGATGTTCCTTCAGGTTACCAGGTAATATTCCTCGGCGGAGGGGCCAGCCTTCAGTTTGCAATGGTCCCCATGAACCTGATGAACAGCAAATCGGCGTATCTCAATACCGGTGAGTGGGCAAACAAGGCACTTAAGGAGGCAAAGTTGTATGGCGAAGTGACAGAGGTGGCATCGTCGAAAGAAAGCAACTACAATTACATTCCAAAGAATTATGTGGTGCCTTCTGATGCCGACTATTTCCATGTCACCACGAATAACACGATATTCGGGACCAGCCTTAAATCCGACCCCGACGTTCCGGTGCCGCTCGTTGCCGATATGTCGTCGGATATTTTCAGCCGCCCGGTTGATGTGTCAAAATATTCGCTGATCTATGCGGGGGCCCAGAAAAACCTTGGCCCGGCAGGGGTTACCGTGGTTATAATCAAGGAATCCGTTCTCGGCAGGGTTAACCGTGCCATACCGACAATGCTTGACTACCGCACCCATATCAAGGCCGAATCGATGTTCAATACCCCTCCGGTATTTGCAGTATATGCTGCCCAGCAGACACTGGTATGGCTCAAGGGATTGGGAGGAGTGAAAGCCATGCACAAAAAGAATACCGAAAAGGCCAGGATGCTTTATGACGAGATAGACCGGAACAAACTGTTTGTTCCCACAATTAAGGATGAGGAGGACCGGTCGATTATGAACATCTGCTTCGTTATGGCCGACGGATACAAGGAACTTGAGAAACCTTTCTCGGAATTTGCCAAATCACGCGGAATCGTGGGGATTGAAGGACACCGTTCTGTCGGAGGATTCAGGGCTTCAACATACAATGCCCTCCCTGTTGAAAGCATAACTGCCCTCATTGATGCCATGAAAGAATTTGAAAGTAAAAACTGATTCCGGGAAACATTGTTACCTGTTTGTATACATAATTCCGGTAATTAAAATCCAATACAATGAAAGTACTTGTAGCTACTGAAAAACCTTTTGCAGAAATTGCCGCCAGGAAAATAAAGGAACTCATAGATGCAGCCGGTTATGAAGCCGTATTCCTGGAGAATTACAAATCAGCCTCGGAATTTGCATCCGCAGTTTCCGATGCCGATGCCCTGATCGTTCGCAGCGATATTGTATCGGCTGAACTGCTTGATGCGGCAAAACGCCTTAAAATAGTGGTCAGGGCCGGTGCCGGATATGACAATCTCGACCTTGAAGCCTGTACGCGTCATAACGTTGTGGCAATGAACACTCCGGGACAGAATTCAAATGCCGTTGCAGAACTTGCGTTTGAAATGATGCTTTATATGGCCAGGAGCGGATTCTCAGGTAAATCGGGAACCGAATTGCGGGGAAAGACGATCGGCATCCATGGTTTTGGAAATGTTGGCCGGTATGTTGCAGAAATATCCGGAGGTTTCGGTATGACTGTCAGTGCATTCGATCCCTATATTGCAGAGGATGTTATTACAGGGTATGGCATCAGGGCCTGTAAATCCGCAAAGGAACTTTATTCTGAATGCCAGTACATATCGCTCAATATTCCGTTTAACAAGGAAACAGGCTCTTCCGTCAACTACAGCCTTCTTTCAGGGATGCCTGTACCGGCGGTACTCGTCAACACCGCACGGAAAGAAATCATCGACGAGGAATCCCTGCTGAAAATGTTCGCGGAACGCCCCGATTTCAGGTATCTTTCCGATGTTGCACCCGACTGCAAGGCTCTTATCGAGGAGAAGTACAGCGGAAGATTCCTTTTTACTGCAAAGAAAATGGGAGCTCAGACAGAGGAGGCAAACAGCAATGCCGGTATTGCCGCAATAAACCAGATAGTCGATTATTTCAAAACCGGGAATCAGAAGTTCAGGCTTAACAAGTAAAAGGATCGTGACCAGCAGCGCCGGAACATCACCAGGTTTTTGATATAATTAAATATTAATGATTCAACGATCATATAAGAAATGGCTATAGTCAAACCATTCAGGGGCCTCAGACCCCCTTCAGGCATTGTCAGCGATCTGGCGTGCCTGCCCTATGATGTAATGAACACAGGTGAAGCAAGAAAAATGGCAGAGGGCAAAGAATGCTCCCTGCTTCACATCACACGCGCCGAAATAGAATTTCCTCCTGAAACCGACATCCATTCGGAAGAAGTATATGAAAGATCCAGGCAAAACTTTGCCCTCTGGCAAAAAAAGGGATGGCTGATTCAGGACGACCAGCCATGCTATTACATTTATGCCCAGACAATGAAGGGCAGAACCCAGTACGGAATTGCAGGTTGCGCTTCGGTCGATGATTACCTCGACGGAACCATTAGGAAACATGAACTCACCAGGCCTGATAAGGAACAGGACAGAATGGTTCATATAAGGGTTAACAATGCCAATATGGAACCGGTATTTATTGCCTATCCTTCAGTCAGCGAGATCGATGAAATAGTCAGTTCAATTGTGGAGAAGAGTACGCCGGAATATGATTTTATCTCTGACGACGGCATCGGACATCATTTCTGGGTGGTGAATAAGCCTGGTGTCATCAGGCGCATAGAAGAGCTTTTTGCTCAGAAGGTGCCATATACCTATGTGGCCGACGGACACCACAGGACAGCTGCGGCTGCCCTCGTGGGCAAGGAAAAGAGAGAACAGAATCCCGGATATGACGGTACCGAGGAATTCAATTTTTTCCTGGCCGTACATTTCCCCGACAACCAGCTCGGGATAATGGACTATAACCGGACCGTAAAAGACCTTAACGGCCTGACTGAGGAAGAGTTCCTTCAAAAGCTGAATGACGGATTCATCGTGACTCCGAAAGGTACAAGAGCCTACCGGCCCGCCAGGCTCCACAACTTTTCAATGTACCTCGGAGGGATGTGGTACAGCCTTACCGCCAGGGAAGGTACCTATGATGACAATGATCCTCTCGGTGTTCTTGACGTAACAATACTGACCGAGCAGGTATTGAAGCCGATCCTCGATATCCAGGACCTCAGGCGCTCAAAAAGGATTGATTTCGTGGGCGGCATCAGAGGACTGAACGAACTTGCGAAGAGGGTCAGCCAGGGTGAAATGAAAGTTGCATTCGCACTCTATCCCGTTTCAATGAAACAGCTTATGGCAATTGCCGATTCGGGTAACATAATGCCTCCCAAGACCACCTGGTTTGAACCCAAATTGCGCAGCGGACTCGTAATCCATCTGCTGGACTAACTGCCTGCCTGCTCCTGCAACCGGCCGGGTGCTCCGGCTAATAACGGCTGATGATCCCGGAACCTGAACCGGCCGGCCGGGAAAAGAACTTGTTTAAGGAGGACTGTAAAGATTATCTGCGTGACTGACATCGCTTCAAATATCAGATCGGTAAAAACGGCATTACCCCCCGGGGTTAAGCTTGTGGCGGTGTCGAAGGCCAAATCCCCAGCCGAGATACTTGAAGCCTACAATGCCGGCCAAAGATGCTTTGGGGAGAACAGGGTAATGGAACTTGCAGGGAAGAAGGATGTTCTTCCCCCTGATATTGAATGGCACCTGATAGGACACCTTCAGACAAACAAGGTTAAATACCTGGTTCCGTTCATCAGCATGATAGAGTCGGTTGACTCTTTCCGGCTTCTAAAGATAATTGACAATGAAGCCTCCAAAGTGAACAGGGTGATCAGCTGTCTCCTTCAGATCCATATAGCAGAAGAAGAGACCAAATTCGGGTTCACTATGGATGAACTGTATGCCATGCTGGAAAACGCTGACCTTTATAAGCTCAGAAATGTCAATATCTGCGGCGTGATGGGAATGGCCACGTTTACCGGCAACAGGGAACAGATAAGAAACGAGTTCAGATATCTCTCAAAATGTTTCAATGATGTCAGGAACACTTATTTCCGGGATAATGAGAATTTTAAAGAGATATCAATGGGAATGTCGGGCGATTATGAGATTGCGGTGGAGGAGGGGAGTACAATTGTGCGGATCGGGAGTCTTATATTCGGAGCCCCTGTAAAAAACAACAAACAACATACCTGATCATGGAAAAACTTCAGACAAAATACCTGGGGCTGACTTTAAGCAGTCCCCTGATTGTCAGCAGCAGCCTTCTCACATCAACAGCAGGGCAGCTTAAGGAAGCTGAAGACAGCGGTGCAGGCGCCGTTGTCCTGAAATCCCTCTTTGAAGAACAAATCACTTCGCAGGTCCATTCATTGTCATCAGCGCATGAATACCCCGAAGCAGCTGACTATATAGCCAATTATGTGAGATCAAACTCTGTCGACAATTACCTCGACCTGATAAGAAAAGCCAAGAAAAACCTGAAGATCCCGGTTATCCCGAGTGTCAATTGCTACACAGCCGAAGGCTGGACCGGGTTTGCAAGGAAGATGGAAGATGCCGGTGCCGATGCACTCGAGGTAAATGTGTTTTTTCTTCCGGTCGACAGGAAAAAAACATCTGCTGAATCGGAAAAGTTGTATCTCGATCTAATTGAGAAGCTCAGGCGCAGCATAACAATCCCCATTTCCCTGAAAATCGGATTCAGGTTTTCCAACATCCTTTACATGATCGATCAGTTCTACATGAGGGGTGTTGCCGGGGTTGTTATGTTCAACAGGTTCTTTGAGCCGGATATTGACATAAACAAAATGGAGATCATTCCGGCTTCTGTTTTCAGCAAGGAATTCGAAAGAAGGTACGTTCTGAGATGGATCGCCATGGCAAGTGCCCAGGATGTAAAGATCGACATCTCTGCCTCGACGGGTGTCAAATCAGGACAGGATGCCGTGAAATACCTGCTTGCGGGAGCGAATACCGTACAGGTCTGCTCTGTACTGTATGAAAAGGGAATCAGCTACATCCGGACAATGAACGAGCAGATACTGAAATGGATGAAAACGAAGGAGTTTGACAGTGTTGATGTTTTCAGAGGCATGCTGAACTATATGAATTATGATATGCCGGCGGTATATGAACGGACGCAGTTCATGAAGCATTTCTCAACATACGAATAGTGCGCCACCCTTACTGGAGAACAGAGATCAGTTCATTGCACAGTGCGTTCTTTTCACCAGTGATGCTGCAGGCACCTTTCTTTATCTTCTCGATCAGCGATTTTTTCACATCACCGCTAAGCCTGTGTGCCGAGGCGTCAATCACGGTGAAACACTCAAGGGCCGTCATATAGTCGCCCGCCAGGAAAAGATCCGCGAACTCATGGCAGTAACCTGAATAATCCAGACCCGACTGCCAGCACGACGACGCAATCATTTGCAGGGTGTCGCTGCTGTGACTCCCTTTTATTTCCGCAACAACTTCCCCGCATGAAGCCTGATCCTTCATATCATTCATGAATTCCCTTATAAGCTGCCTTATCTGGTAACTTGTGCTTTTGTTATAATGCGCAACCAGCAGGGCAATTGCCCCGGAAAACGGCGGCTCATTTCTCATTACCCTGATTGCCTGCGTAATCCTGAGGCTGTTGTTTTTGTCCAGAACCGCACCAAGCTCCTTTAATTTCTTCTCATTTAATGTCATTTTTGAATATTTTCTGCAAAGTTACCATACCATTTTACAGTTTTAACCGTTTTGATATAATAAAAATAAAGTACTAATTTAGCTTAGTTTAGCCTGAAAATATAAAATTGCCAATCATGAATAAGTTTTTTAAAATGGATAATGGTGTGCCGGCACTGGTAATCTTGTTTGCGATATTGCTTTCCGCATGCAACTCGGGAGGGAAGAGCGTTAAGAGTGAAGGAGCCACGTTCAGGGCAACCCGCGATAATGCTGCCCTGTATGACGATTTGAAGAAAGCGGAAAAAATATTCTATACCCTGCCGTCACCACTCGAATCGGCAATGCTGATAAAGTCGGCCGGCGCCCTGTTCGACAACACGATCCTGAACCCGGTCGACAATGCAAAAAATTACAGTACAAACAGAAGTATGGCACTTAACCTCGGCATATTTACCTGCGACCTCAGTTTCGTGAGTCTGTACGACCAGACACAGATGATAATCGATTATATGAATGCGGCCAAGAAAATGGCCGACGGTCTTGGCATTCTTGATGCCATTTCGGAGGAAGATATCAGCAAGCTGGAGGAAAACATACATAATCAGGAAGTGATAATGGAGATTATTTCGCAGACTTATCTCAATTCAAACTCATACCTCGAAGATAACGGTCAGCCTGCAATAGCTGCCATGGTACTCACGGGAGGCTGGATCGAAGGACTGTACCTTTCAACAAAGCTCGTGAGTCCGAAGGATATTGCCACCAACAAGCTGGCAGGCAGGATAGTGGATCAGAAACTTTCCATTGACAACCTTATGAGCATGCTCACCGGCAACAAGGGCAATCCGGCTATCGACGACATTCTGGTTCAGATGGAAAGGGTGAAGGCAGTGTTTGACAAGATAACCATAACAACAACCGATATTAAACCTGAATACAGTGAAGCAGAGAGACTTACTCTGCTCAGGTCACAGGCAAAGTCCAACCTGACGGTGGAAGTATTCAGGGAACTTTCATCAGTTGTTACGGAAATAAGGAATTCATTCGTAAAATAAATACCTCAGCTATGAAAATCTTCAGATTCATTCCTATACTTGCTGTTCTGCTTATTTTATCATCTTCTGACGCGAACGCCCAGTGCAAGGCCTTTGCAAGGCAGACCTGCATCCCGGCGCTGGAAGCATTCACCCACGATGGCAACTATCATGCAACCACCCTTGTTGCGGGCGAGGAAGCTGAATTATATAAGACCTTCTATTCAGGAATGGAATACAGGCTTGCGGTATGCGGTGACGATAATCTTCCTCCCGTCGAGTTCAGGGTGCTTGATGCCAACCGTAACGTGATCTATTCGAACAAGGAGTCGGATTATGCCAGGATCTGGGATTTCAAGCTTGAATCGAGCCAGCAGCTGAAAATAATGGTCAGAGTCACCACTGCAGGGCCCCAGACCACAACACCTCCGTCGGGATGTGTGGCAATAATGTTCGGGTTTAAACTGAAACAGTGACTTTTTACCCCTGCTTACCCAGTTTCCGGGCGAGGTATCTGCCGGTATAGGATTTTTTGCATTTCGCCAGGGCCTCCGGAGTACCCTCGAAAACGATATATCCGCCCTCTTCTCCTCCTTCCGGTCCAAGGTCGATCACCCAGTCGGCACACTTTATCACATCCAGGTTATGCTCCACAAGTATTACCGAATGACCATGATCAACCAGTGCATTTATTGATCTGAGAAGCTTGCCGATATCGTGGAAATGCAGTCCGGTGGTGGGTTCATCGAATATAAAGAGTATGTGCCCGGTCTCCCTTTCCTGGGCAAGGTAGTAGGCAAGCTTAACCCTCTGGCTCTCCCCGCCCGACAATGTACTGGACGACTGTCCCATTTTTATATATCCCAGGCCCACATCTGACAGGGGCTTCAGTTTTTCGATGATCTTTTTCTCAAGCTTCCCCGGATGGCTGCCGAAAAAGGCTATGGCATCGTCTATTGTCATTTCGAGCATATCATGTATGTTCCGGCCATGATACCTTACTTCAAGTATCTCTTTCCTGAACCTCATTCCCTTGCAGCTTTCACAGGTCAGCTCCACATCGGCCATGAACTGCATTTCAACCCTGATGATTCCTTCACCCTGGCACTCCTCGCACCTTCCACCGTCGATATTGAATGAGAAATGGGAAGCCTTGAAATTGTTTATCACCGACGCCTGTTGTCCGGCATAAAGCTTGCGGATCTCATCATAGGCCTTAAGATAGGTGACAGGGTTTGACCGGCTCGACCTGCCGATCGGATTCTGGTCGACAAGCTCAATACCCGTGAGACTGCCAACGTCGCCGGCCAGTCCGCGGAACCGTCCGGGTTTCACATTGTTCCCGGCAATCCTGCCCGACAGGACATTGTAAAGTATATCGGAAACCAGGCTCGATTTGCCTGAACCGCTGACTCCTGTCACTGCAGTTATTGTATGAAGGGGAAACTTTACGTCAATATCCTTCAGATTGTTTTCACGGGCGCCCTGCACCTCTATATAACTGTTCCATTTCCTTCTTGCAGGAGGAACCTCCACCGCAAGCCTGCCGCTCAGATAATCTGCAGTGAGCGACTTGTTCGACGGGGAGATGTCAGGCTTTCCCTGGTAGACAATCTCGCCGCCCAGCCTTCCGGCTTCCGGACCCAGGTCGATGATCTCATCTGCCGCTCTTATGATCTCTTCTTCATGTTCCACCACGAGCACCGAATTGCCCAGGTCCCTCAGCTCCTTCAGTACACTGACAAGAAGACCCGTGTCGCGGGGATGTAGCCCGATACTCGGTTCATCCAGGATATACATCGATCCAGTCAGGTTGCTTCCAAGCGAAGCGGCGAGATTTATCCTCTGCGATTCACCGCCCGACAGGGTTGATGACAGCCTGTTGAGGGTGAGATAGGAGAGCCCGGTGTCAATGAGGAACTTCAGGCGCTGGCGTATCTCCCTGAGAAGCCTTTCAGTGATCTTTGCCTCCTGCTCATCGAGAATGATGTTCAGGAAAAAATCATAAAGCCTGCCCACGGGCATTGAAACCAGTTCCTGTACGGTGATGCCTGCAACCCTGACATATGATGCCTCCTTTCTGAGCCTCGTTCCCCTGCATTCCGGACATACTGTCTTGCCGCGGTAACGGGCCAGAAGAACCCGGTACTGTATCTTGTACTTCTTCTCTTCAAGATGTTCAAAGAACCTGTTTATACCATAGAAATACCTGTTGCCGTTCCACAGCAGGTCTTTCTGCTCCTGCGACAGCTGGTAATACGGCTTGTGCACGGGAAAACCGAAAAGGGGTGCATTGCTTATCAGCCGCTCCTTCCATTTCTTCATGCTTTCACCCTTCCAGCATACAATCGCGTCCTGGTACACCGAAAGATTCGGATCGGGTATCACCAGGTTCTCATCTATTCCGATTACCTTGCCATAGCCCTCGCACAGCGGACAGGCGCCGACAGGATTGTTGAAACTGAATAGAAACTCCGACGGTTCCTCGAACTCAATACCGTCTTCTTCAAATTTCGTCGAGAAACCCGCCCTGTTGAATCCATTGTCCGACTGGATGATTGCCTGGCAGTAACCTTTCCCGGTCTGGAAGGCGGTCTGTGCGGAGTCGGCTGTGCGGCTGAGGTTGTCAGGATCATTGTTCACCACTATCCTGTCGATAACGATATTCAGTGACTGTCCGGGATGGAATCTCTTTTCAGCCCCGGGATCGTCGATCCTTGTCAGTTCTCCGTTCTCCTCAATCCGGCTGAATCCCTGTTTGACAAGAAAGGAGAGGTATTCCGCAACCCTTATGTTTTCGGGGATAACGGCGGGAGATGTCAGGATCACCCTGGATCCCTCCTCAAGTGTCCCGATGAATTTCACAAGATCATCGGCGCTGTGACGTTTTACCTCCCTGCCCGATATGGGGGAATATGTGCGGCCGATCCTGGCAAAGAGAAGCCTTATGTAGTCATAGATCTCGGTTGAGGTTCCGACGGTGGAGCGGGGATTGCGCGTGTTTACCTTCTGTTCTATGGCGATGGCCGGAGGAATACCATTTATAAAATCCACCTCCGGCTTGTTCATCCTTCCCAGGAACTGCCTTGCATACGACGACAGGCTCTCAACATATCTTCGCTGCCCTTCAGCATAGATAGTGTCGAAGGCCAGGGAGGATTTTCCGGATCCCGACACACCCGTGATCACAACCAGCTGGTTGCGTGGTATTGATACATTTATACTTTTCAGATTGTGAACCCTAGCACCCTTTATCTCAATCTTCCCGTCCATTGCTGACCACTTGCTTTAATCAAGGCCACAAAGGTAAGGGTTTCAAAAATAATTTCTGCGGTACTTACTGACTTCTTTTATTATCATTGCTGCCGTCCGGGGCAAATTCCCCGGATAACATCCGCCGTTAAGTGAAACCTTCATATTTTCTTTGACAAAAACCGGAATTTCTTTGACGAAAGGATCTAAATTTTACATGAACGGACATTTTTTTTGTTTTTTCAGCAAAAAAATCCCAAAAAACATTTGGAATTTAAAAAAAATCATTTTCTTTGTACCGTTAACCAACTAAATCGACTGCCTATAGGACAACTCTACTCTAATTTTTTTTAAAATCAGAGAGAGCTATGAAAAAAAACATGTCCGATTATGAACTGATCGAAAGGTTCATAAAAGGTGAGCAGTCCTGCTTCGAACACCTAATCCACCGTCACAAGAACAAAGTATTTGCGTATATAAGTCTTTATATCCGCGATCAGGCATTGGCCGAGGATCTTTTCCAGGACACATTCCTGAAAGTGATCCAGTCGGTTAAATCAGGCAAATATTACGACAACGGGAAATTTATTTCCTGGGTTATGCGCATCGCCCATAACCTTATAATCGATCATTTCAGGCGCGTAAAGCAGCTTAATACCGTGTCGAACGACGATTATGAATCCGACCTGTTCAACTCCAAAAAACTGGCTGAGGCCAATGTTGAGGATCATCTGATTAAAAAGCAGATCCAGAAAGATATCCGGAAACTGATCAGCCAGCTGCCCGACGACCAGCGTGAGGTTGTTATCCTGCGGCACTATTCGGGCCTCAGCTTCAAGGAAATAGCTGACATTACCGACGTTAGCATCAATACTGCGCTCGGAAGGATGAGATATGCACTCATCAACATGAGAAAGATGATGGAAGAGAAAAAAATATCACTTACCTATAATTAACAATTTTTAAACAATAATAAATCCCATGGGCCGTTTTCCATGAAAACCAAAATAAACGGCCTATGGGATTAAATTCTACCCGACTTCTTTCATATCAGGAAATTTTAGTACAAAAAACTGACATCTACGATGATGCATGGGGATTTTACCCGGAATTTAATGATGTGATCAAACTTCTAAAACAGGTCAAGAAACCTGTTGCGGGGAAGCGTCTGACACGAAAGCTGATTGCTAAAGTCAGGGAGCAACAGTGAGAAACCGAAAGCCGTCGCGCAAATTAAACGCGACGGCTTTTATATTATACCCTGCCTTAACAGTGGCGGGTTTGCATCGGAAACCGGCAAAACTTTACTAATCAGAACATAATGTCCGCGCGACCGCCGGATTATTTTGTCCGTCCGGGATCTGGGATTATCCTGTTCCTTTGCTGAAAACCGCGAAATATTTCCTGCTGGCCAGGCTTCCCTGTTGCGGGCAGCACGGGTGCTACTGGTTTATGAAATAAACTGCAAGGCAGGCAGCCACACCGGCTGTTTCAGTTCTGAACCTGCTTTTTCCCAGTTCAACGGACCTGAAGCCGTTTGCAAGGGCTGCAGATATCTCTTCCCGGCTGAAATCACCTTCCGGACCTATCAGGATCAATGCATTCTCCCCCCTGCGGATGCATTTGCCGATGGCATTTCTTTCAAATTCGCCGGAGCAATGCGCAATCATTCGTGTGCCTTCATGATCCCGCCGTATGAATTCCCCGAACGGCACCGGTTTGCCGAGCAGGGGCCTGAAGGCCTTAACCGACTGCTTCATTGCTGAAATGATGATATTGTTGATCCTGTCTTCCTTTATTCCTCGTTTTTCGGTGTTTTTGCAGATAATCGGGGTTATCACGTCTATTCCGGCTTCAACGCTTTTCTCAACGAACCACTCGAACCGATCCTGGTTCTTGAGAGGGGAGATGGCAATATGGAGCCTGTAATCCCTTTTTTCATATCCGGCGGTCATGCTGGTTATCCTTATCCCGCAGCGACCCTGAACAGTATCGCTGATGCAGCCCCCGTAAAGGGTTCCTTTCCCGTCGACCAGCCTTACCATGTCACCCTTCCGCATGCGCAGTACCCTCAGGCAATGCCGTGATTCGCCTTCGTCAAGGTAGTGCATATCGCCTTTAATCCCGGGTGCGTAGAAGATCTGCATTCTGTACTGGGTTCAGGTTTGTCACCAGATCTGTCCTTCGGGCGGTGACGACCCTTCATCGGGCTCGTCCGACATTCTTCTCAGGAAGCGGCTGAGGCGGTCCTCAACAGCTATCATGTAGGTATACGGAACCCTGTTGGTTGCCTGGGGATGCCTTCTGTCCTTCAGCTTTATCGAACTAAGGAGCCTGTTGAATTCAAGATTTCCGGCCTGAGCCATCATCACTCCCCTGAAATAGGAAAAATAATACCATGTCGACGGGTTTGCCTTGAGATAAATATCGATCAGATCGCCGGACCGCCTTCTCTGTATCTCAATGAAACCGTCGACATACACATTCAGGGCCTGATCGCCGATAAATCCGATGCCTATCCTGCCCGTCGACCTGAATGATGATGAAGATTCGTTCCAGTAGAGACTGACATCATTCAGAAGCAGCTGGACATCGAATTCCCTTGGCATGTTGCGGAATGTCCCGAACAGGCTGACCTCATCCCTGAGCTGGTTGGCCAGGCTTTCGCCATAAAGGTCCTTCATGCCCTTGTTGTTGAATTCTGAATTGAGGTTGACTGTTTTCAGTGATGGCACGAGCTTAATGTCATCGGCCATCATTTTCAGGGCGGCAGGGGAGAAATAGAAGCTGAGCGCCATGATGGTCCGTATGTTGACTTTGCCCGAATCGGTGTTATGTCTGATGGTTCCTGCCGTGTTCATTTTTACGAGATCGAGGCTGGCACCAAAATTAAGCCTGCCTTCCCCCGACAGGATGCATGAATTCCTGTCGAGCGAAACAAGGTTGCCGTACCTGCCCGGATCAGCAATCTTTTCCACGGATGCTATCTGGTATCTTCCGAGCGATTTATTGTAATACAGGACGCCTGAGGCTGTAACCAGTCCGACATCGGACCAAGATTTCTGCATCGAAAGGAACGCAGGGTAGATATGTGTGGAATCAATATTAAGGAATGATCCCGAAAAGACAAGATTGTCATTCTTGTCCCGCGGCTTTTCACCGATGGGAATCATAACATTCCCCGGATCAATTTCAGATCTGAATTTTATGGTATAACTCCTGATTTTTTCACAGCTGTTGACTATTCCCGCCGAACCGGTGAAGAAAAGGTTGTTCCTCCGTGCCGACAGGCTCACGTCGCCGGAAAAGGTAAAGGCCTGGCTGAGCATGAAGTTCTGGTTTTCGGGAATGAATCCCTTTCCGGAGGTTGTAAGCGTGTCGACGGTTATTTCACCGAAAGTAATTGGATGGATTTTCCTGCTGTCATCCACATAATTATAAATCGCACTGCCTGAATATTTCCTGGCCGATTCGATAGTTATGTTGGCAGAATGCAGGAGGTGCCTGTTGTTTACAGCAATGAAGGCGTTGCTCAGCTTGCTTATATTTGCTTTCCTGTTGATTGTGATGCTTCCGTTCTCGGGCTGGATGAGGGCATCTGCTATATGGATGTAATTGATATCTCCGGCCTCAATATATTCCTTTTCAACATTGTAGCTGGCCTTGCGGGCTGCGAATGATATAGTGTCCCTCAGGCTGTTGACGGCAATAAAGGTTGGTTTTTCCAGGGTTCGCATGTCAAGTGCCAGCAGCTTCTCGGGAGGAATCAGTCCCGGCCCCGATCCTGATTTTCCTCTCTGCTCCATGGCCAGGATCTTCGTTCCCATATCGTAGCTGAAGTCGGTCATGGTACAGATGTATTCTATTTCGGGGAACCTCACAAAGGACGAACCTGTATTGAGATGGAACGCTGCCTTCTGCTGGCTGAAATCGATCTCGGTGTTTGCATTCTCCGCGATGAACGCATATCCGCTCGTTGATGGCGACTTGAAACTGTAATCGGCGGTGTCGGCCCTTATCTGCGATGATGTGAAGGAAAACCCGTTTGACACGATTTTCGAATCGGTCATGTTTATTTCACCGGAGCCGCTGAGCCCCGAGGGCATCAGTTTCAGCTTACCGTCGAGAATTGTTCCGTTGGCAAACATGTTGAACTGCTTTTCCTTTGCATTCTCAGCAAGCCATTCATCCCTGCCCGGAAGCCATTTTATCTTCACATCCTCACTGTTCAGTTCGGGAAACAGCCCCGATCCGTCATTTTCAATATTGAAGACCGTGGCCCTGGCCAGCATTGAGTCGGGAAAGAACCTGTACTCATCCGACCGTGTGACCGAGGTCAGGTGCCTCAGTGTCCCCCTGCCTATGAGCCCGCTGTTGCTCATGCTGATGTGATCAAAGATCTTTCCCCTGCCGTCGTATACCTCAACACCTTCAGGTGGTATATTCATTTCAAAGCCCAGGGAGTTGTTTTCCTGCACCGTCATCTGCTGACGCATGGGCTTCAGTATGTTACCCGCTACGAACTCCCCGCTCAGGCTTATGTCTTCATTTCTGAAATGATCGATGTTCTCGAACGTGAACGGATCAATCCTGAAATAAAAGTCTTCTTTACGGTAAACATCTTCCAGTCCCGGGATCTTGTCATAATATATGTATGAGGGCACCATCGCGTTGATTATCGGATACTGTGTGAGCCGCTTTCGTCCCGACTTGTTTGCCGGATCGTCAATATACAGCTCTCCCTTGGTGAGCTGCAGAATGTTTCCCACATCCCTGACGATAATGTTGCCGAATGGATCCGTTTTTCCCGTTTCAACTGCGATGCGTATTGAGTCGATGCTTGCAAGGCGTATTTTAAAAGTGTCGTAGCTGAATCTGAAATCATGCCCGTAAATTGTAAACAAACCTGCCTGCACCACCCCGTCGAATGTAAGTCCCCGGTTTCTTGTAATAACAAGTTCGCGGTTGTACGGGTAAATTGCAACGCGCTGCGAATCGCTCAGGAATACGCTCCGTACTCCCATCACCCTCATGTCGAATGTTTTAAGGTCGAGGACGGCATTGTCCATCGGGGCCCTTACTTCGCTTCTCACCGTCAGCACATCATAGTCTTTTTTTCCGGCATATGAATCGAGGAAGTCCCTTACTTTCTTCTTGATCACCACTTCATCATTATCCCTGTCGTAGAATACAAACCCCTTTGCCGCCATGTCGATGCATAATCCCGTCACTGCATCGGGCGAGATATTCAGCCATTTGGCAAATTCGCTCACCGGGAACCTGTCGGAATAATACCATTCGCTGAATTTCTTGAGCCTGGTCAGGGGATGGTAGTTGTCAAGGCCCAGTAGGCTCATGAAGTAGGCGGCATTGAAGAATGTTGCCGATTCGAACAATGCCTGTCCTATTGAAGCTCCTTTAGCCCTGGTTATCAGTACCCGCGAAGTGTTCATGTCCCACGACAGGTTCTCGAAATACATATCTAGATTATGATAGGTATCGTAGTAAGGGCTTGCCGAAACCGGATTATTGGTCCGGAAGAGGCTCACCTGCCTGTCATTGGCATTGTAGGAAAAGCCCAGGTTTGAATGATAAATGGAATCTTTTCCCAGGTACAGGGTCGATTCGGTACCTGCCGAGGTGAGACCGACCCTTGTGAAGGTGAACTCGTTGGCAGTGATCTTTATAAAAAGGGTGTCATTCCTTGACAGCGTGATTTTTGCAGGGCTCGACCTGTTTCCCTTGCCCCTGGTTTGTGCTCCCTCGAATGCCAGGCCGCCCTCGTAACTAACCCCTTCATATATGTTGTCCAGGACGAACTGGCTTGTATAGGTTTCAAACTGCGGGAATATCGATCTTTCCTTGTTTGAGACACTGGCTGCCTGGTCGGTGAGGATACCGTATACCGGCTCCCTGAAATAGGTTTTGTGAGTGAGCCGTGCCGAATCGCAGGTAAAGGAATTGCGTGTTGTGTTTATTGTATAGTTATGTATCTCTGCAAAGACATCTTCTGCGGCAAATCCGGCTTTCTCCCATGTCACCGTACCTTTCGATCCGCGGAAGACCTGCAGGTCGGGATAATAGGTTCCGCTGGCATTGTATATCTCGGTGCTGTCGCGCTGGGAGTAGCAGGTCAGGGTGGCGTTCCGGATATCTATATGGAATATGGTATCGTGGATGAATCTGAGTTCCGCTCCCTTCACTTTCCATTTTACCGAGCCTGATGAGAAGATAAGGTTCTCCTCGAGCAGTGAGCTTGTATTTTTTATATACCTGGTAATACTCTCATTCGAGAACCGGGGATTGAAAAGAAGTTCACTGAAGCCTGTAAGCCAGTAGCCAAGGAATGCATCATCCCTGTTTCGGTTGGTAAAGTCGGTAAGGGTTTTCAGGAACTGGCTGAACTGCGGCACAGCCCTTATCTGGCGCCCGGTGAGCTGGGTGGAGAGGTCAAGTATGCGCGTCATGTTTTCCTTGCTGAAAGCTGCGCTGTCCCATTTGGCAAGAAAAGTGCTGAGGATGGCATTGTGTTCAGGGGACAGGTTTTCGCCCATGAATTGGACAAGCTCTTCCCTGAATCGTGCCGGGTCGCCGCTGAATGCAGGCTTAACCTGCGGCATCAGAGCGGCCGGCAGCATTAACGATGCCAGTATCAGGGTAAGAAGCTTCTTGTTCATTTTATATCGATTCAACTATTGCAGTGAAATCTTCTTTTTTCAGTGAAGCGCCTCCAATCAGTCCTCCGTCCACATCCGGTTTTGAGAAGATCTCGCGAGCATTTGAAGGCTTGCAGCTGCCGCCGTAGAGTATGGTCATATCGTCGGCGCATTCCCTGCCATATCTGCCCGCAACCAGTGTCCTTATATGCAGGTGCATCTCCTGCGCCTGTTCGGGCGTGGCCGTGAGCCCCGTCCCAATTGCCCATACGGGTTCATATGCAATGACCACTTTCCTGAAGGCATCTTCCGGCAGGCTGAACAATCCCTCCTCAAGCTGTGTTCTGACCACATCAAAATGAGTGCCGGCTTCCCTTTCATGCTGAACCTCGCCGCAGCAGAAAATCACACTGAGGCCGTTTTCAATTGCAAGCCATGTCTTCCTGTGCAGGATGGCGTTGTCTTCGTGGTAATAGGTCCTTCTTTCCGAATGACCTATAATGACGTAAGCTGCACCGGCGCTGCGTATCATAGCCGGGGATACCTCGCCGGTGTATGCGCCTGACGGCTCCGATGCACAATTCTGGGCACCCAGCGCCACATTCCCGCCCTTTAAAATATCAGCCGCCCCGGCAAGATGAATGAAAGGGGTGCACAGCACAACCCCGGCCGCTGCCGGCTTTTCTTTGAAGTACGCATCCAGTTCACTGGCAAATTTCAGTCCTTCAGCCAGCTCCATGTTCATTTTCCAGTTGCCGGCAACAATTTTTTTTCTCATAGATCTTTAATTTTTGTTTTGATTTATTCTGTTATTCAACCGTGTGACATTTCCATGCAGTCACCCGGATCCATACTGTTATCTGTTTCACACATAAGATGGGAACATACCTCCTTACCTGTATAGCCTGCAGCAATAGTCCTATGCAATCCCCTGATCTCCGTGCAGCCGCGTGTCTTTCTTCCCCACCACAGCGGGAAGCAGCATCAGGATGATCACTGACAATCCGGTAAGTATAACGGCAATCCGGTATGCTTTAATATCAAGATCCCTGTAATATCCGGCAGGAGCATCGGCAATGAAGTCCTCGCGCGCCGGGACCGTAGCCCATGACCATTTTCCCGCAATGTTGCCGTCGCGCAGCAGGAGATACCCGGGATTCGACCTCACAATGGTCTTCAGCGTGATTTCATCAGCCGTGCAGAAAGTCAGGCCATTGTTGTAATCCATAAGCACATCGGCACCGGAGGAGGTAACCACATAAAAATCCATCCCGTTCGCTCCCACGTAGTTCCCGAGGCTGAATCCGTCCCTGAGCCTCCCCTGGTCAGCTTCCTCAAGTTTCGTTGAAATAAGGAGAAGGGTGTACCCTTCGCTGGCCAGGACCTGGTCGGTAATGTCATAGCCATCCCTGGTTGTAAGGCTGAAATCGTGAATCGGAGGCTGGTAGCCTTTCTTCACCAGGACCGATTTTGCATCAACAAATACCCAGGATGTGTCGTCGGCAGGATAATTGTCGAGGCTGAACTCTTTATTGACCCCGTCCTTTTCATAGATGAATGTTGTTTCGTACTGGTCGGCAGCCATTCCTTCGGGAATCTTCATTCCTTCCTCAATGTTGACGCCGGGCCTGTACGGCAGGAAGTCGACCAGGGGAAGATATCTGAGGTTCAGCAGCGCAAACACCACAACAAGCAATGTCATAATTCCCAGGAGCATCCATTCCTTCACCGGGGAGAAAACGCTCCTCACCCGTTTCATGCCTGCAAGGAGAATGACCGCAAATACCATCAGGATAACGTTTTTGCCGAAAGTCTCCCAGTTGGTAAGGTGTATTGCGTCGCCGAAACAGCCGCAATCCGAAACCGGGTTTGTAAGCGCCAGTACCAGGGTGAGAGGGGTGAAAACAAGCATCAGGATCATTACCAGTATGATGCCGGTTTTCTGCCTGTAACCCGAAAGAACCGCAAAGCCGGAAATAAATTCGGAAGTGCTCAGAAGTACTGAAAGAGGCAGTGCCAGGGGATAAAAAAACTCCATCCCGAAAGCCTGGAAATAGTCATGGAACTTGTATGCCGAACCCAGAGGATCGATCGCCTTGACTATCCCCGAGAACATAAAAACAATTCCGATAATGATCCTGCTTATAATTATCAACACTCTCATTTCATATATAATTAATTTTCCAAAGGTCGGATGCCTGCCTGCCCCTCCGGGCAGGGAAACACAAATGACTGAACGCAGTTAAATTCATGCCGGTTTGGATTTCCGGGCAATCCGGCTGGTTTCATATCAGTTTTCTGTCAGTTATCAGTTTGATTATCCGTTCTGAGATAATTCCCGGAGACAGTATTTCCCCGTTGTTGTCCGAGCAGTTCAGAACAATCATCGTTTCGTCGCGTTCAGCTATTTTTATATAAATGTCCCTTACTTTTTCCTGGAACCGGAGGCTGCCTTCATGGATGTCATTGCCGCCGTTGAGATATTTCCTGCCGTGTCCGGGCCTGCCCGGCAAAAGATTTTGTTTGGTGAATGAACCCGGCACATCGAGGAAGATGTTGAGACCGGGGCGGGGAATTGCAAAATGGCCGAACTCCAGGGATAAAATCCAGTTCATCAGCTTCTCACGATCGTTTTCATCGTCGAGCTTGGCGCACTGGTAGGCTATGTTTGAGTATGTGTACCTGTCGAGAAACACTGCTTTTCCGCTGCCGAGCCAGGCCTTGATTTTTCCCGATGCATCCATGCGGTCGCCTGCAAAGAGCATTGCAACGAGATAGGGATCGACCTGTGCCAGGGAGCCGAATTCGCCGCGCAGGAACCGTGAAATGAGTTCCCCGAAGAATGGTGAGTCCGTTCTCGGGAAGTGCAGGTATTCAGAGGCATAGCCTTTCCGCGTGAAAAATTCCCTCAGCAGGCTGAGCTGGGTCGATTTACCTGATCCGTCAAGGCCCTCGATCACAAAAAGCTTCATACTCCCTTTTTGAAGTGTTGCACAAAAGTAATAACGCAATCCCAAAGATGAAAGTGTATGCCCGTTAAATGTGCCGTACAGGGGTAATGATTCGCCGTAATGACCTCGCATTTGTAAAAATCATTAAATTCGTAAAAAAATTACAGCCTTGCCTGAAAAACCAAAATTCATAAATGTCAGGGGGAATCTGCTCGACATCTCTGTTCCCAGGGTATCGGGAATCATCAACATTACCCCCGATTCGTTCTACAGCGGGAGCCGTTTCATGACCGAAGCCGAGATTGTCAGGACAGCTTTCGACATGATCGTGGAAGGTGCCGACATAATTGATGTCGGGGGATACTCATCACGTCCGGGAGCGGAGGATATTTCGGAAGAGGAAGAGAAGAAAAGGGTGCTCAATGCGGTAAAACTGATCAGCCGCGAAATGCCCGAGGCCATTATTTCCGTCGACACTTTCAGATCGGAAGTGGCAAAGGAGGCGGTTTACGACTGCGGGGCAGGGATGATAAATGATATAACTGCGGGAGAGGCCGACCCCAGGATGTACAGTGTGATTGAAAGCCTTAACGTTCCCTATGTGATGATGCACATGCAGGGGAACCCGCGGACAATGCAGGTCAACCCTGTGTACGACGATGTTGTTGCTGATATCCTCAGGTGGTTCGGTGACAGGACCTACAGGGCCAGGGCTGCCGGTATCCGCGATATAATCGTCGATCCGGGATTCGGATTTGGCAAAACGATAAGCCAGAACTTCAAATTACTTCAGAAGCTGGGCGACTTCTGCATCACCGGGCTGCCCCTCATGGTCGGATTATCGAGGAAATCGATGATCTACAAAACACTGGATATTTCAACGGAAGAGGCGCTTAACGGGACTACCGTGCTGAACACTGTTGCTCTTCTCAACGGGGCCGATATTCTCAGGGTTCACGATGTAAAAGAGGCGGTCCAGGCTGTCAGGCTTGTGGAAAAGATAAAGAAAAGCAACGACAAACAATGATATTCAAATTCACTATCATCGATGCGGTGGACATCCTGCTGGTGGCGGTGATCCTGTTCCAGCTCTACAGGCTGATCCGGGGAACCGCAGCTTTAAGCATATTCATCGGCATATTCCTGATCTATCTTTTCTGGCTCATTGCCCGTGCCCTGAACATGGAACTTATCTCCGCACTGGTAGGGCAGGTGATAGGGGTGGGGGTCATAGCCCTGATCATCCTGTTCCAGCAGGAAGTGAGGCGCTTTCTCCTGATCATAGGCAACAGGTACATGAACAGGCAGAAATTTTCACTGGGAAAAATATTCTCTCCCGTCGACACCGAATCTGAAAGCCCCAGAGAAGCCGGTGAGATTGTCAGGGCTGCAGAGTCAATGTCGTCAAAAAAGATCGGGGCCCTGATCGTGATCGGCCGCAGGTCAGCCCTCGACATCTACTCAGGGGGCGGCGAACGCCTCGATGCGGTGATCAGCGCCGAACTGCTTGAAACGATCTTTTTCAAGAATTCACCGCTTCACGACGGAGCCGTTCTCATCGAGAACGGCAGGATCCACTCCGCCCGCTGCCCGCTGCCGATAACCGACCGGGTCGTCCTGCCATCTAGGTTCGGAATGCGGCACAGGGCCGCTATCGGCATATCGGAACAAACCGACTCGCTCGTGGTTGTTGTTTCAGAAGAATCAGGAACAGTGACCGTGGTCGAATCAGGGGTCGTAAAGGAGCATGTCACCACAAACGAACTCAGACAATACCTGCTGAAGGAAAAAATATAACTTTTCACCAACCCGATCTTCAATGCAGGTGTCTGAAACAGAACAACCCACAGTTTTCATCACCGGGGGGACCTCCGGACTTGGAATTGAACTGACGCGGCTGTACCTGGACAGGGGCTGCCGGGTCATAAATACGGGAAGGCGTCCTGTCCATCCCCTTGCCCCCCGCAGGAACCTGGAATACTATCCTGCCGATTTCAGCGACCTGGAACGTACATCCCGGGCAGCCAGGATCGTCTGTGAGGCCGGGATGCCCGATATAGTCATAAACAATGCCGGGATACTTAGCCCTGCGCGGCATTTATACAGTAAAAACGGCCTTGAATATACCTTCCAGGTCAATTTCCTTGCACACCTTCTGATCAACGAAATCATCCTGCGCAGGAATCCCCGGGGGCATCCGCTGACAACCGTTGCAATCACTTCAGTGGCCTACAGGAACGGCACGAGGGATCTGATCCTCCCGTCTGATCCGGAAAAATACAGGCCTTTCAAAGCCTATTCCGACTCAAAGCTTTACCTTACCATTATGAGCAGGCATCTGCACGAACGGTATTCCGATCCGTGGCTGAGATTCATCAGTTTCAATCCCGGGGTTTTCAGGTCGGGTATATACAGGATGCAGAAAAAATGGTTCGGCACACTGTATTCCGTTGCCGCACCGTTCATGCGGACACCTGCAGGAGTGGCTGGAAAACTTGCAGGGATCATCGGGCGGGAAGAACTCGTGAACGGTTCGGTATGTAATTACAGGAACGGGACGGACCCTGCCCCGGAAACGGACAAAACGGCTGAAAAACGTTTCTGGCTAGAGTGTTACGGTTTAATTGAACCTTTCCTGGACGCCGGCTGACATTGCAGATCAGTTCCGCAACAGGGCCGGAGCTGCCTTATCTGGTATTAACCGTTTCACAGTGAATCACGGCTTTTAGCCAAAACTTCATGAAACCGGCATGACGGCCTTCATCCGTCCCCGTGATAATTCTTCCGGCAAAATAATTTTTTACAGTATACAAATGATTTTTATATTTATTCTCTCAATCATTCAATAATAACCACGTCATTCATTCCGCCCATGAAAAGCACAATTCTTCAGATCGCCCTGTTCTCTGCCGCCGCGCTTTTTGCAGGCTGCTCGGGAAACAACGACCCCTCTGCCTGGAGCGGTCAAAAGCTTGACAGATGGTTCGAAAAAGGCGAATGGCTGAACGGTCTGAAAGCCGTTCCCGATCAGTCTGTCAGCAGGAAAACGTTTGCAGTCTCATATTTCAGGAACAAGGATAGATGGGACAAGGCTTTCGTTTACCTTAAAAACATTTCGCCGGATGACCTGGAACCCGGGCGGCATGACATTGACGGGGATAATCTTTATGCCTCGGTCAGCGAGTATATTTCAAAGGATCCGGAAGAGGCGCAATATGAGGCCCACCGTAAGTACATAGATATTCAGTATGTTCTGAGCGGGAAGGAGCTGATCGGGCTCGCTCCGGCATCGGAACTTGATGAGCTCCTTGAAGAGTACGATCCGGAAAAGGATATAGAATTCATGACGGTCCGTAATCCGGCCATGCTTAATGCCGTTCCCGGCCGGCTGTTCTTTTTCTTCCCCGGCGAGCTGCATTGCCCCGGACTGAAGGACGGCGAAAATTCACCCGTGAAGAAGGTTGTGATCAAGGTGAAGGTTGACTGATACCGGAACCCCGCCATGGCGGTTGCCCGGTCCCATGCATCTCTGTGAGCACCGTTCCGTTCGCGTGGAATTCCATTGAAGGCATCGGCGGATTAAAGTTCTCAGTGTAGAAAGGTGACGTCGCCGACCCGGTTGAAATATACTCCGTCGGCAAACTGGCCGCTGGCCCTCCATACATACACTCCCTGGATGGCAAGGTTCCCGTCGCCGAAATAACCGTCCCATCCCTTGTACAGATCATTGCTCTCATATATAAGTACACCCCACCTGTTGAATATCTGCAGCTTGTATTCAATTACATTCTCGAAGAAGGGCCTGAAAACATTGTCCATCTCCGGGTAGACCCCTTCTCTCCAGGCTCCGCCCGTGGGACCGGTCCCGTTCCATTTGAATACGTTGGGGAAACCGATGAAACCGGTCCTGAATTCTACGATGACAGGTGTGTTCATTATCGTGGAATCAACGCAGCCGTCTTTCGATGTAACCCACAGCGTCACATTGTAGGTTCCGGGATCCTCATACTTGTGCCATGGATTCTTTTCCGTGGAGGTGGTATTGTCGCCGAAATCCCAGAGGTAAGTGCTGTCGTAGTATGAATAGTTATAGAACACCACCACCTGCTGGTTGTTGATCACATGTGTGGGGTAGGCTCCGAACGAAGCGACGGGACTCCGGAATACCGTGACCTGTTTCTCATGAGTGGCCGATCCCAGCAGGTTTGTTACGGTGAGCTTCACGTTGTAGGTTCCCGGCACATACCAGGTGTGGACCGGGTTTTCTTCCATGGAAAAGGTTTTGTCGTCGAAATCCCACAGGTACGATTCTCCGCCGATACTGCGGTTCCTGAACTGCACGGTGAAGGGATTGCACCCCGAGGTGTCGGGTTCGAAGCGGGCAGTCGGGAAGGGCGGCATGGTAACATGGATATGAATGGTATCCTGGTTTTTGCAGCCGAACTTGTCGGTAAGTGTGGTATAGGTTATCACATGGGTGCCGATGCCTGCCGTTTTTGCGTCGAAGTACAGGCCGTTGACTCCGGTGCCTGAAAAGGTTCCTCCCGTCGGTAATGCAGCCAGCAGGACCGGCGGGGTGTGGATGTAAACCGTTCCCACCCGTCTGATGGTCACATCGGGTATGGGCATGACGGTAACGGTTATGGTATCTGCATCGGTGCAGTCGGGATTGTTGAGATCGTAAATGATAACATGGTCGCCCGGCCCTGCTATTGCCGGATAGAATATATTGCCGGACATCCCGTTGCCGATCCAGATGCCGCCGAGGTCATGGGCCGTCATTGTCACCGGCGGGCTGTTCACGCACAGGGTGTCAACCGGATCAATTGTAGCGTCGGGTGTGGCCACCGTGATGACGACGGAGCTGGTATTGCTGCACCCGTCTTTTGAAATGTCGTACCTGACCGTGTAATTTCCCGGTCCGGCGATGGAGGGGTCAAAAATATCCCCGATCAGCACCGGCGGCGCCGGGCCTGACCAGGTGCCGCCCGGTGTTGCGGCTGTAAGCCTGAACGGCGGATCGGTGTTGCACAGGATCCCGACGGGATTTATCGTGGCATCGGGTATCGGCAGTACGGTTATTGTTTCTGTGTCGGAATTGCTGCATCCGCTGTCGCTGGTGATGTTGTAGGTTATTGTGTGCACACCGGGTCCCGCAACAGACGGGTAGAACCTGTTGCCGACGATACCGGGACCAGACCACCGTCCTCCCGGATCATGGGCCGTGAGGGTGACCGCAGGTGCATTTGCACACATTGGTGCCACGGGGTTGATCGTTGCATCGGGATAGGGAACTATCAGGATCCTTGCGGTCGTTTCAACCGGAGGATGGTCACCATTCACCGGATCGGCCGGCGGACCCGGAATATTCGGATCATCGTAGGGATTGCAGTAGTTCCAGTTGCGCAGTGTAACCTCGTAGTACTGGCCGACCGGCTTATCGTTGGCCACGCTGATCACTCTCGACCACACCCCCGAGCCGGTCACCGGACCGGTCAGGGTGATGACCGCATCGTGCCATGAGGGCGGCCTGACCACACCGTCGACGGTGACGGGAACGCCCGTCATTGTATTCGCGGTTCCGTAAACCCACTGGATCCACCTGGTATGGATATTCGGATTATCCCTCTCCTGCGGCGGAACACAGTTGAACTGGGTGAGATCGCGGAAGCGAGCGTTATCGGAATTTCCCACGCAGATGGGCCATACCACCGGGTTGATATGCATGTCGCCGCCGTTGTGATCATCATCGTCCCAGACAGTGACTATTTGCTCCTGGGTGGATGAGGTGCACACCTGGCCGTTCACGATAAGGGTCGCCCGGGGATGATAGTTGCAGCGCCGCCCCATCGACGTGTAAGTGTTGACCGCATTGGCTTCAAACACCCCTGGACCGATCTCCGTTGCAGGCACGTCAACCACCACCCCGTTGTCCCAGTCATACCTGATACTCACCGGCCTCCCTGCATTGTTTACCCCGTTGTAGCGGACATCCCACGAGGCAGTCACCGGCGAACACAGCTTGTCAGGAGTTATGTCGTTGGCCTTGGATTTGATCGAACAGTTCTGTCCGAAAGTGTTGAACGAAGCCAGAAATATTGTTAAGGTTATAATGAAAATTCTCATAAAACCCGTTTCCCGTTACTTTCACCTCTGCAATTAAACGGGAAAAATGATTTTATGTTACATTTTTCATTGCTGAAGTTGGGTCCGCATCACCCCGGACTGAATGGAAAACATGTCCCGGGTGCATTAAAACATACCGGAAGGAACACAAAAATCTGAAACAGGTATTCAGTTTATAGCCTTGTATTTTTTCAGGATGGCAGAGGTGCTCATCTGGAAATCAAAATACTGGGCGCGGTAGTAGGCATTCGGATCGGTGGTTGCCTTGCTTGAGAGTTTCCCCCTGAACTGACCGATGGTTTCATACCCTTTTGAATCCATCCATTTCGACAGGTCATTCAGTATTGTTCCGATAACACTTATCTGGTTCAGGTACAGGGTGCTCACTACTTCCACTGCATCGGCTCCGGCCAGCAGCATCTTAACAACATCATGGCCGTTGAATATCCCCGTGTTTGCACATACCGAGGCCTTTGTGTTTCCGTAAAGCAATCCTGAAAATCTGAGCGGCAGGCGGTTGTCTTCGGCGTTGCTCAGGTTAAAGGGATACCTGTGCTGCTCGTTTTCTATGTCAATGTCAGGCTGGAAAAGACGATTGAACAGGACAACCCCGTTGGCCCCTGCCTTATCGAGTTCGTATATTATTTTAAGCGGATTGGTATAGAATGAGCTAAGCTTTACGGCAATGGGGATACTGACGGCTGATCTGACCTTTCTGAACGTCTCAAGCTGCCTCGTTTCAATGTCGGCATGCTTCCCGTCGGGCTTTTCAGGCACACTGTAGAAATTCAGCTCCAGACCGTCGACTCCCGTTTCTGCTGCCCTGACTGCATAATCAACCCATGTGGCGTCGTTGATCGCATTTATACTTGCAAAAACCGGGATCGAGACAGAGTTTTTTGCCTTTTTGATGTTCATCAGGTAATCAATGGGTCCCTTGTTTTCCCTTTCAATCCTGGGAAAAAGAGTGACCATTTCCGCGTGCCTGTCTTCATACTCGGTCGTCCTTTCATACAGTTCCAGGTTCTCAAGCTGTATCTGCTCTTCAAAAAGCGATTTGTAAACTACTGCGGCTGCGCCGGCTTCTTCCAGTTTTTTCAGATTCTGCGGATTCGTAACAAGATTGCTTGCGCCGACAATAACGGGGTTTTTCAGCTCCAGCCCCATGTAGTTTGTTTTCAGATCTGCCATGATTAATTCGTTTAACGGGTTAATATCAGTCTTGCTGTTTTTTTAACAATCGTTTATGTGAAATGTTCCGTCGTAAAGATACTTAAAATCCGGTGACATGGTAAAGCATTTTTATGTAACCGTGAAAAGAAAAAACTTACGGAACGCGTTGCTGCGGTGCAGCCGGACCGGACCGGAACGAAGGGTATTCAGGAGGTCCTGCCTGAGTGATTTCGGGAGGTAAAAATCATGATGCGCCGGACCCCTGGGAGTTGATTTTTTCCTATATTTGTTTAAAACCTGAAAATCTGCAGTTATGGCCAGAGCAGCAATCCTTGGCGCCGGGTTCATCGGCGATTTCTATGCATATTCGATCAACGGGCGCCGCGGGCGCGATTCAGTCGGTGTGATCTGGTCGCGCAGCGCCGAACGCGCCGAAGCCTTCGCCGCAAAACACGGCATCCCCCGCTGGACCACCTCGATGCATGATGCGATAAGCGACCCCGATGTGGACGTTGTCATCATCGGCCTGCCGAACAATATGCACCTTGAAGCTGTAAGGATTGCAGCTTCGGAAGGCAAGAATGTTTTCTGCACCAAGCCTCTTGGACGCAATGCGGCTGAAGCTTTCGAGATGCTGAGGCTCGTGGAAAAGGCAGGTGTCATTCACGGCTACCTCGAGGACCTTGTTTACCCTCCTAAAACCATGAAGGCACTGCAGGCGGTCAGATCAGGCGCAATCGGACAGGTGACCTGGACACGTTCGCGCGAAACCCATCCGGGGCCGCACAGTGCCTGGTTCTGGACAAAAGAAGTGTCGGGCGGAGGAGTGCTTCTCGATATGGGCTGCCACTGCATTGAGATTGCCAGGAACTATATCGGAAAGGATATTAAACCCGCGGCGGTGATGTGCTGGGCCGATACGCTTGTAAAACCCATTGATGCCGAAGATAATGCACTGGGATGGGTGAAGTACGAGAACGGCGCCATCGGACAGTTTGAGGTGAGCTGGACGTTCAGGGGAGGAATGGATCTGCGCGATGAGGTGATGGGAACCGAAGGTACGGTGTGGATAAACAATTTCCTGCGCACCGGCTTCGAGATGTTTTCCGCGGGCGGTAAGGGCGGTTATGTGGCGGAAAAAGCCGAGTCGGAAAAGGGATGGCTCTTTCCGGTGGGCGACGAAGCGGCCGAACTGGGCTACATTGACATGTTTGCCGACATGTTCGGCTCACTTGAAAGGGGCGTTCTGCCAGCAGAGACTTTTTATGACGGATATATTGTTAATGAAATAACAGATGCCTGCTACAGGTCGGCCCGGTCGGGAAAGTGGGAACCGGTGGAGCTGAAAGTGTGGCGCGGCCGCGAAAAGACGGAAAGGATCAGCATCGTCCACGATTACGACGATGAGCATATTCTCGTAAAAGAAGAAACCCTGCCTGACGGCCGGGTTAAGAAGATACTGAAAAACAGGAAAACAGGAGAAATATCGGAATTAAGCCTGTGACCTGTCTTATCAGCTGCAGATAAGAGAAACCTGAAGATCCGCCGTTCCCCCCGGGGAACCCGCAGGATCACTGCCTGAATAACGGGCCGTTCTTCCCGGAGAAAGAGACCGCACCCTTGACGGTGAGGAAAGTCGCTCTGCTTTTATTCGAGTTTGGCATTTTACCTACTGTCAGTGATCCGACACTTATCTTGAGAGACGTTTTCGGACCCAGTGCCTTCTGCAGACCCAGTGCGGGTTGGATGAATATGCTTGTGTTTTTCATGCTTTCGGGAAAGAATTCCAGTCCGCCGTCAGCCGCAATGAAGGGATTGAGCCCTGTTGACCGGGGTACCGGTGAATACCTGAAGCCGAGAAAAAGCGGGATCCCAAGTCCGCCATTATATGCCCTCAGGCCAATGCCGACCCCTCCCAGGAAGTGCCTGTCCACCTGGTACCCGAAAATATTGTCGAAACCGATTACCCTCGCGTTGTATTCCGGCACCCTTGCGCCCAGCCCGAAGCCCCCGCTGAACCCGAAAATATTAACGAACCCGTTTTCCTTCGGCTGCCTCAGCCTTGCGACTTCCTTAAGGGAGTCAGCTTCGATCCTGCTGTCCTTTTTTCTGATCACTTCGGCAAGGTCTGAATTTTCAGCTTTCTTCGATTCAATGACCTGGTTCAGGACGGCGATCCTGTCTTCCCTGTCACTTATCTCACTGACAAGGGAATCATTTTTCCTGGCCTGGGCAGCGATGATGCCGTTCAGTTCAACCTTTTCGGATTCGGCTTTTTTTATCTGCGCGCCGCGGGCGCTGTAACCCGCCTGCAGGTTCCTGATCCTCTGCAGGAGTTCCCTGTTCGATTCGCTCAGGGCATTGTAGCTTGCAGTGAGGGTATCATACTCAACCTGCCTGGCCTCGAGGAGCCTGAAAAGCGAGTCCCTTTCATTTGCCATCAGCACACGCTGCTGGGTAAGCACCAAGATCTGATCTTTAAGCTCATTGCTTTTGCACGACGGCGAAAGCAACATCGTGACAGCAGCCATACCCAAAAGGATCGCACGTAAAATGATGTTTATAAAATGTCTTTTCATTGATTTGAAGAACTATTGTTTTGACTTACACAAAAAGTGATATTGCAGATTGCTAATCTATGAAAATCCCCGGTTTGGTTGCACGGTAATTATCAACAAAATAATCTGCATTATTCACAGGCGGTAAGGGGAGAATTTGCAGTCAGCCTGCTGTATCCTGCAAAGGTTCAATGGGACTGGTTCAGGCCGGGTTAAACCTGCGGTTCCTGCCTGTATTCCGGTAAAAGCTCCTGCAGCCGGGCAACAATCTCTTCATTTGACTTACTGTAGAGACCTGCAAGCAGTTCATTTATCTGATCCCCAAGGTCGGATGGTATTTTGTGGCCGTTATGGGCGATCATTATCTTGGAATGGTAGGTTTCCGATGTCTTTTCATTATCGGTGAGAAGCTCCTCGTACAATTTTTCACCGGGGCGCAACCCGGTTATTTCTATCTTGATATCCTTGCCGGGTATCAGTCCCGAAAGCTTGATCATCTGTTCGGCAAGATCGTAAATGCTCACAAGGCTGCCCATGTCGAATACGAAGATCTCGCCGCCGTTCCCCATGAAGGCGGCTTCCAGGACAAGCTGGCAGGCCTCGGGGATGGTCATGAAGTACCGTTTGATATCGCGATGGGTGATTGTCACGGGACCGCCATTCTCAATCTGCTTCCTGAATATTGGTATCACCGAGCCGTTAGATCCCAGGACGTTGCCGAAACGGGTTGTTACGAAAGAAGTGGTACACTGCCTGTTTTTACAGAGCGTCTGTACATAAAGCTCGCACAGCCGTTTTGAGGCCCCCATCACGTTCGTGGGATTGACTGCCTTGTCGATTGAAATCATTATGAATTTTTCCACTCCGTACCGCCCGGCAAGGTCGGCAACAACCTTGGTCCCTCCGCAGTTGACCCTCAGCGCCTCATGCGGGTTTTCCTCCATCATCGGAACATGCTTGTAGGCAGCTGCGTGGAAAACAATATCAGGCCGCCAGGTAACGAAGATCCTTTCCATCAGCTCACCGTTGGTGATATCGGCAATGAGCGTTTTGAAGAAGGTGCCTGCAGGATTCTTTTTTAACTCAGCCCCCAGGAAGAACAAAGGGGTTTCTGCCTGGTCAACCAGGATAAGCCTTACTGTGCCGAACCGGAGTATCTGCCGTACAAGCTCTGAACCTATGGAGCCGGCTGCCCCGGTGACGAGGATCGTTTTGCCGATGAGACCCTGGAAGATTCTTTCGGTGTTCATCTGTATCGGCGGCCTTCCGAGCAGGTCCTCCGGACGGACCCTGTGAAGCTGGTTCATACTGAACTTGCCCTGGAGCCATGAATCTGCCGAGGGAACCTCGAGAACCTCAAGATCGAGGCTCAGTGCCTTCCGGATCACCATGGCCTTCCTTTCCTGGGGAAACTTATTTACAGCCAGTATGATGGTGCTGATCTTTTCATCCTTCACGAACCTCTTGTCAAGCACTCCGAACGACCAGATCGGATGGTGGCTGATGGTCTTTCCCCTGAGCTTCCTGTCATCGTCAATGTAGCCGGCAATCCTGTACACGCTGAAGTGGTCGCTTTCGATTATCCGTTTTACAGCCGCACCCAGGATGCCTGCCCCGAAAATGAGGACATTCTTCTTGTCGTCCCGGGGAGCATTGACATATTCAAAAGTCAGCTTCACCATGATCCTCTCCACTGCATGCACCACCGTGGCCAGTACATAATGTATTATGAGAATAGAATAGGGAATGATTAATGCAGGCCTCCAGCCTGAACTCCTGCCAAGGCCGGAAATCAGGAGCAGTACTACAAATGCAAAGGTGTTGGCCTTGAGAATATTTGTTATGTCATTGAGAGTGGTGTGCCTTATCAGGTCGCGGTACGATTTGAAGACAATCATGAACAAGGCATACACTGCAACGGATAAAAAAGCCTGATTGGTGTATTCGGCAATTCTGATTTCCTCCAGGTCAAAATTGAACCGGAGGGCCCCTGCAGCAAGGAAAGCGAGGAACACCACCACCAGGTCGAGGAGGAAAATGATACCGCGGGGAAGAGAATATTTCCGCGAAATGGCAACTCCTTTCTCACGCAGGATATCTAAGAATCTGTCTGATGTATGTTCCATACGCGTTAAACATCTTTTTCCTGTTTTCGGTTTTTGCCTCTCCCGTCCGCCTTAACCGCTGAAATACCGGCAGTCAGTTTTTCGGCAGTACCATTCCCACTGACGCAGGTGCCGGCTCTGCCTGAAAACCGGGATATCTGCGCTTTTTATTGTTTGGCGCAAATGTACTAAGAATTTTTGCTTTTGTCCAGAATTCGAACAATGATTTCCACTATTCTCTCCGCCGCCCTTCCATCCCATTTTTCGGGAATGCTTCCCTTCTTCCACCTGCCGGCCCTCAGTTTGTCCATTGCCGGACCGATTGCGGCGGGATCCGTTCCAAGGATCTCGTTTGTGCCGACCGTGCACGTCTCGGGCCTTTCTGTGCTGCTGCGCAGTGTCATGCACGGGACACCCAGCACGGTAGTCTCCTCGGTGATGCCTCCCGAATCGGTTATGACGGCAAGGGCCCTCTCAACGAGATAGTTGAATTCGAGGTAAGCAAGGGGAGGAGTGAGGTAGAGAGTGTGTGTGTGAGAGTGGGTGTGAGAGTGAGAGTGAGAAGTGTGAGTGTGTGTGTGAGAGTGGGTGTGAGTTATAGGGAAAGAGAGGGTACCGGGATTGAGGGAACTGATCACCTTCATGGTTCTCGGGTGCACCGGGAATATCACCTTCAGTCCCTTTGCTGAAGCGGTTATTGCCTCCAGGAGCCCGGACAGGTTTTTGCCGTTGTCGACATTGGCCGGGCGGTGAAGAGTTACGATGATGAATTCCTTTTCCTTCAGTCCCAGCTGATCCCATAGCTGAGGTTTTTTAAACTTGTGCCTGTTAGCAAGGAGGGTGTCGATCATGACATTGCCGGTGAAGAAGATCCTGTCGTCCGGCACTCCCGACCTGCGGAGGTTCCGGTTGGCATATTCCGATGTGGTGAAAAAATAATCGGTGATGCTGTCGGTTACCATCCGGTTAATTTCCTCCGGCATTGAGAGATCGTAAGAGCGGATGCCCGCCTCGACATGGGCAACCCTCATATTCAGTTTTTTTGCGGTTATGGCGCAGGCCATGGTTGAGGTCACGTCACCAACCACTATAACCAGGTCGGCGGGGTTGGCGATAAGTTCCTTCTCAAACCGTATCATCACCGATGCCGTCTGTTCTGCCTGTGAACCGCTGCCAGCCCCGAGGTTGACATGTGGATCGGGAATATCCAGTTCGCGGAAGAAGGTGCCGCTGAGGCTGGTGTCATAGTGCTGACCGGTGTGGACCAGCCTGTAGGTCAGGTCATGACCCATGCCGGCTGCCTTTTCGATCCGGTGGATGATCGGGGCTATCTTCATGAAGTTGGGCCGGGCGCCGGCAACGATGGTGATTTTCATTTCGCCTTCTCCTCCTCCCCGGCCCCAAGATGAGTCACGGCGGCTTCGGCCTCGGGTTCGGGCCTGGCGGGTTTTGCCCTGTGCTCATCGATGAAGACTACCAGGTTCCGGTACACATCCAGCTCCTTTTGGTCGCTAAGGATCAGCTTCCACAGCCTATTGTTGAGGATGCGCCAGTTTTCCCTTTTTGCGACCATTACATATACCGGGACGGTAAGTGATGTGCAGATCAGCAGGATGACAAACCCCAGCCGGAAGATACCCAGGCTGTCCAGAAGGAAGGCCATTGCAATGATGAGGATATTGGCGGCTGCGATCAGCAGGGTGGCCTGCCTGTGGTTAAATCCCGCCCTGAGCAGGAGGTGGTGGATGTGCCTGTTGTCGGCCTTCATGGGCGGCTGGTGGCGTATGAGCCTGATGATTATCACTCTCAGCGAGTCGAAAAGCGGGACGATCAGTATGGCTATCGAAACCGACGGGGATGAGTGGAGTTTGATGAAAGGGGAGGGGCCGGCATTGATCTCGTTGAACCGTATTGCCATGACGGTGAGGATGAACCCGGTGATGAGCGAGCCCGTGTCGCCCATGAATATCTTGTACCTGCCGTTTGAAAGGTTGAAGACCAGGAACACTGCCAGTGAGCCCGCAAGTGCGGCTGATGCGATCGCGAAGCCCCTGTCGCCCGACAGCCAGAACCAGGTGCCGAATGCAGCGGAGGCAATTATTCCCACCGATGCGGCAAGTCCGTCGATGCCGTCGATAAGGTTGAACGAGTTGATAATTATCACGATCAGGAAAACGGTCAGTGCGAATGACACCCACGCGGGGATGTGATGTATGCCGAGGAAGCCGTGCAGATCGGTGAATTTCAGGTCGGTGAAAAGGAACAGTATGGTTCCTGCAGCTACCTGGAACACGATCTTCTTCCACGGGGTGACGGTGACCATGTCATCCTTCAGGCCGGTGAAGAAAAGCATTATTACGGATGCGGTCAGGAAGGGAAGGTCTGTCATAAATCCGCTGCCCGTCAGCAGCAGGCCCACCGCGAAGCCCGCGAAAATGGCAACGCCGCCCAGGGCAGGGATCTCGCGCCGGTGGATCTTGTGCCTCCCCGGGGGATCACTGAGCCTCCTCTGCCTTGCAACCCTGACGATCTTCGGAAGAGAATACAGGGAAACGAAGGCCGAACCGCTAAAGGCCAGCAGAAGGGCCTGCCAGTCATTTAATTCAACAGGGGTCATTCTTCAGGCATGAAATGAAGATAACGGGCGAAAGGTAAAAGCAAAGAATTAAAAATAAAAGGAAAAAGGTCAAAAAATCCCCGAAAAAACGAAAAATTAACAATGCTTAGAGGCAAAACATAATCCATTGACCCACTGATCGAAACGAGACCATTTGCCTGGTATCCGGTACCTGACTCCAGGATCAGCCGCACCGCTGCAGGGGAAACACCAGGTGAGGATGAAAACATTTTCTGATGACGCTAACAGTTCAGAACAAATGGAAAATCGTTTGAACAGGCCGGACAGGCTGGCTTTGCATACTGATCCCATCTTTCCTCCCTGCCCAGCCCCATTCGATCTAATGACTTATAAGATTACAAGACTTAAAAGACCTAAAGACTTCAAGACACTAAGACTAATACCTCCCTGTCATGAGCATCCATGCGAATTTCACCAGGTGTATCTGCCGGGTAATGCGTGATGGTTGTTTCATAAGCCTATATGCCCATTCGAGATTATTCCTCACCCACCAGTCAGGAGCGCGTTTCACCGCCCCCGCATATACATCAAAGCTGCCGCCCAGTCCCATATATACGGCAGTGTGCGCCTCTTGCATCTGTGCTATAAGTTCCTCCTGCCGGGGTGAACCCATGGCAACAAACACCACATCAGGTTTCCGTAAAACAATATCATTTATCAGGTCCTGATACTCCAGACCATTGCGCAGATATCCGTTACGGTAGTTGACTATCCGTATGCCGGGAAACTCAGACTGCAGGGTAGCGACAGTCTTTTCAATCACTTCCTGCCGCGCCCCCACCAGGTAAAATGTTTTGTCGTGCCATGATGCCCCGATGATATCCAGCCACAGTTCGCACCCGGGTATTTTTATGGCGTTTTTGAATCCCTTTTTTTTAAGGGCCCATACTGCACCTATACCGTCGCTGAACCCGATATTCCGGATAAACAGATCCCTTGTTTTATCTGTGGTATGAAGGATTTTCTCAGCATTGACTGCTATCAGGCTCTTCTTTCCGGCAAAAGCAAGGTCTATCAGCTCCTCCCGGGAGGAGAAACAGTATGTTTTTCCCCCGTTGATATAGACGGAATTCATTTACCTGAAGAATGTAAAAGGTATAACGAAAGCGCATTGAACATGAAGGCATTGCTCCAGCGCATGTAAGAGATCCTGTTTGTATGGTACCGGCGCTTCTGGTAATAAAAATAACCTGAACGGTCCTGCATGTTTCTGATGGTCCATTCAAGCACCAACTCCGCCAGGACGCGATGCTGCTCCAGTCGTCCGGCGCGACAAAGGGTTACTATCAGCTGGGCCGGGGAGTGGATGTCAACCGGATAAATGCGATCATGATAATACTTTGGTGTACCGTCAGCCAGAAAAAAGTTTTTGAGATAAAATTGAAAGCCCTTTTCTATTACATCAGAAAATGATTTGTCTCCGGTCATCTCCTGATAGGTGACAAGCGCCTCGAGGTTATAGCCGGTATGGAAGCTGTCTGTCCATTGCTGGACCGGCAGCTCTCCGTAATACCATGACCCGTCGCTGTTCTGAGCTGAAGTGCATGCCAGTGCACTCTCCCTTCCTGCTTCTATCTGCACTTGGTCCCCGGTATAGTGATAACACTCGCTCAGCAGCCTGGTGCCAAGCAGCGAGGCGTTGTAAACGGTATTGTTCCCTTCAAGAGGTGAGTAGGAGAAGAGGAAGCCCTTTTTTTGGTGTCCGGTGAAGATCATTAAGTACAAAATCAGCAGATGACAATGCTAATGAAAGATATTCCTCATTTTTTGTAATCCCGTATGCACTGAACAGGGCTGAAGCACAAAAGGACGTAACCACGACAGTAGGAGTGCCTGCAGGAAAAAGGAATAGCCGGCGTGCCTGCCAGTCGAAGTTGTAGCCCCATGAAGCAATGTTGCTGCCGGTATGTGAACGGAGTGAAATAAGAAGATCTGCAAGAAATCTGATCCGTTCAGAAAGCTCTCCTTCATCAACAATCAATAGCTCTCCTGATTGTTTCTGGTATCCGGACAGGTTACAGTAACCGTTAAGCATCAGGGCGATGCCTTTGGGATTATATCCTTTTGGTACCAGGAAGAGTTTGCGCAGGTTGACAGGATTTCTTTTAAAGAGCTGTATCCATGCCAGCCTCGCGACATCAAAATCATTGATTACCGGAAGGGTTTTGAATACTCTTGAATTCAGCCCGTCATACGGGTCCCAGCCTTTGTAGCTTAGCTCCCTGCAGTAGCCCTCCAGCCTGGAAAGACTGACGGAAATGGACTGTTTATCTGTCAAAATCAACCCGGAATAAATGATTATGTAACAATCCCGGGAATAATAGTCGTCAAAATTCCTGTCGCGATAGCAAGGCCAAAACTCAACATCGTACCAACCACAACATATTCAGATTTAATTGTATCATCATCCCTGAAGCGAAGGATGGATTTGGCAGCTATCAGAAATCCAATAAGTTCATACTGACTTAATAATATAAAAGTAAATACAAGCCATCTTTCTATTATTCCTATTAATCTGCCTGCATTAGGAAGATTCTGCGCATCCGGGTTATTCTTTTCAATGCTGATCTTAAAAACTTTGATGATTTCTTTAATAATAGCATTTGAGGGCTTTGCACACACCAGATAACCGCCAATTATCATCAGGAAACGGAATGAGATTTCAACAGGCAAATCCGGCCTGATTTCAAAAATCAGGGAGAAGAACAAGGTAATAACTATGATACTGGTTAAGTGTAAAGTCTGGTCTATAAAAAACGTGTAATCCCCTAAAACTGAGATTTTATCAATTCTCCTTTTCAAGCCGTCAATGACCCAGTGCAAAATGGAGATCAGAGCAGCTGCAAAAATGAAGGAGAGCTGAAAGGAGAGTATCCATGAGCATAAGAAAGTAAACAGAATATGCCATTTCAGATAGTTGCTCCTGAAACCGGAGATGTTTTTTTCGTTTGATTTCGCATCCGGCTGTAGTATAAAATCTGATAACAGATGCGCAATCAGCTGCAGAGTTAATAACCGGGCTAAGTCCATATCAGGGTTGAATTATTCTGCTCTCAAAATAAAGAACTGCCTTTTCAATCGCATTCCACCCGATACTCCGGGAGTGTTGATTTACAGTGGACTGATAAATCTGCAATTCTTTCGATATTGCCTCTTCATTAAATCCGATAAGCTTTAAATACAAAACTTTGCATTGTCTTGATGTGGCTTTGCTAAGAAGAGTGTCAAGCAATGAAAAAATCACATCGAATTCACTGTTTAATTCTGCGTCGTTTGATTTGAAAAACAGGGTGTTCTTTATAATAACCTTCTGCTTATTATAGGTTACATTATCATTTATGGTTCTTCCTGAATAATAAATTGCTTCACCGTCTATTATACCCTTTTCCGGGTCATACCGGCTTAAGTCGCCATAGCCAATAGCCAGTCTTATACCGTGTGTTTTAAACAACTTCAGCCTGCTGTCTTTGGTATTTGCAGGAATTGATCTGACAGGAGTGGATTTTACAAATGCCTTTATTGCCAACGCTATACGTAAAGCATCTTTTGGTTCAGGAACTACAAATTCAATGTAGTCGCCTTTAATTACTCTTCCGTAAATACTATACAGCCTCTTTAAATCTCCTATGAGAACTGCCAGGGCATTTTCTATAGAGGTCCTGTCACGATCACTCAGGCTGGTAGATGCAATTATATCACCAGAAATAACAACTGCTAACATTTTAGAATTATTCAGTCCAAATATAGGATAATTATCGGTAAAAAAGCATGTAATTGATGTTTATCGGCAAATAAGCCGATATAGCTCTGTTATCGGCTTCGATACAGTTACCGGGTTTTGGATAGCTTTTTACGCCAGGTCATGGCCCGACCCGGCCGCCTTTTCGATCTGATGTATGACCGGGGCTGCCTTCATGAAGTTGGGCCGTGCGCCGGCAACGATTGTGATTTTCATTTCCTTTTACAGGTGTGAAATGTTTAACAGGGTTTGAATGATTGACATATTGAAAGGTTCCGGCCTCCCGCCCCATGCCCCATGCGGCCCCGGGACCCCATCCTCCCCCCGGGAGGTTATAAAAATGCCGCCCCGGCCGGGTGACCGTCTCCGATTGCGCCGGGAACCGGCATACCGGTATCCATATGCATTCCGTTCCGGCGCGGTAAATTGATGGTGATTACGTTTCTACAGACATACCGCCCCTGCGGGGCTACGGACATATCGCCCCTGCGGGGCTACGGACATACCGCCCCTCCGGGGCTACGGACATACCGCCCCTCCGGGGCTACAGACATACCTCCCCTCCGGGGCTACGGACATACCGCCCCTCCGGGGCTACAGACATACCGCCCCTCCGGGGCTACGGACGTACCGCCCCTGCGGGGCTACGAGTATTTCGCCCATGCCCCATGCCCCATGCTTAAAAGACCTCAAGTATTCTGATTTACCCCCCCTGATTCCGTGTGCGGTACGGCGGCTTCAGCCAGTTGTCCGGCTTCTGCGGGTTTTGCCCTGTGACCGTCGATGATGACGACCAGGTTGCGGTAGACATCCATCTCCTTCTGGTCGCTGAGGATCAGCCTCCAGGCCTTTTTGTTCAGTATCCCCCAGTTTTCCCTTTTCGCAACCTTGATATAGACCGGAACGGTGAGTGCCGTGCACAGCAGGAGGATGACAGATCCCAGCCGGAAGATGCCCAGGCCGTCGAGCAGGAAGGCCGTTGCGATGACAAGGATATTGGCGGCGGCGATTAAAAGGGTGGCCCGCCGGTGATTGAGGCCCGCCCTGAGCAGCAGGTGGTGGATGTGCCGGTTGTCGGCTTTCATGGGCGGCTGGCGGCGGATGAGCCTGATGATTATCACCCTGAGCGAGTCGAAGAGCGGTACGATGAGCACGGCAATCGAGACCGAGGGAGATGAATGGAGCCTGATGAAAGGGGAGGGGCCGGCATTGATCTCGTTGAACCGTATTGCCATTACGGTGAGGATGAACCCGATGACGAGCGAGCCGGTGTCGCCCATGAATATCTTGTTTCTGCCGTTTGAAAGGTTAAAGCCCATGAACACCATCAGCGAGCCCGCGAGGGCGGCGGAGGCGATCGCGAAGCCCCTGTCGCCCGACAGCCAGAACCATGTTCCGAAGGCAGCGGAGGCGATTATTCCCACCGAGGCCGCGAGACCGTCGATACCGTCGATGAGGTTGAATGAGTTTATTATTATCACGATCAGGAAGACGGTCAGTGCGAACGATGCCCACACGGGTATGTGCCGGATGCCGAGGAAGCCGTGCAGGTCAGTGAATTTCAGGTCGGTGAAGAGGAAGAGGATGGTGCCCGCGGCAACCTGGAAAATGATCTTCTTCCACGGGCTGACGGTGATCATGTCATCCTTCAGGCCGATAAAGAAGAGCATTATCACCGTGGCGGTGAGGAAGGGCAGGCCTGTCATGAACCGGCTGCCGGCCAGCAGCAATCCGAATGAGAAGCCCCCGAAGATGGCGACGCCGCCCAGGGCAGGGATCTCGCTGCGGTGGATCTTGTGGGTACCCGGAGGGTCGCTGAGTTTCCTGTGCCTTGCAACCCTTACTATCTTCGGAAGCGAATACAGCGAAACACACACCGAGCCGGCAAAAGCCAGCAGAAGAGCCTGTCAGTCATTTAATTCAACAGGGGTCATCCTTCAGAAATGATGTGAAGACAACAGACAAAAGCTAAAGGCAAAAGAACAATAATAAAAGGAGAAAAAACAGAAAAGTGTGAAAAAAATAAAGAGCAACAAACAAAAAATTACAAGCGGTAAACGATAAACGATATACAATTGTTCACACCCCTTCACTTTACAACCGCCTGTTGCGCCTCCTGAGCATTTCGGTAAAAACGCACCACAGGAAGAGAGGTGTTGAGATAAAATTCCTTTTCCAGAGCCTGCGCGGTTCACGGACGAGACGCGGCAGCCATTCGAGCCCCAACCTGATCCATATTTTCCCGGGACGTTTCACCGTTCCGGCGTAGAAGTCGAAAACCGCGCCCACGGGGCATATAAGGGGGGTGTTCAGTTTCACCCGGTGCTCATGCACCCATTTCTCCTGCTTTGGAGCGGTCATGCCGACAAAAAGCACATCGGGACTGAAAGCGTTTACCATACTGATCATGGCATCATTCTCGGCAGCGGTAAATGCATCCCTGAAGGGGGGGCTGAATGATCCGGCCCTTACCCCGGGGTGTTCCCGCGCCATTCTCTCCCTGATCCTGTTCAGGGTTTCTTCTGACGCGCCGAGGTAGAAACATGACCCGCCGCGTTTATCAAGTGTTTTGATGATCAACTCGTGCAGGTCCGAGCCGGCCAGCTTTTCAATTTTCCGCCCTTTAAGCACCCGGGCGGCAAGCTGAATGCCGGTGCCATCGGGTATAAGGATATCAGCCGCCATCAATGCCTCACGAAACCGCCCGTCTTTCCCGGCAATTATTAACGAGTGGGGATTAAGGGTTGCTATCACACCTTTCACCCCGTCGGCCAGGTAATCTGCCGGCCCGGTATATACATCATATCCCATTACCGGAACGGTCATGTTTCTGTGATAAAGATCCGGGGACATTATTTTCTTTTAGCTGTTTAACCTGCCCTGTTCGCCGCAGGCGATGCGGTATTGCAGAAAACACGGTGCGGCGATGGATTTTTACCGCGTAGCGGTTTAACATTGGGCCGTTTCGTGCGGACGTTTGTAAAACCTCTCCGAGGTATAACACGTTTATATGATTCCGTTTGCTACAATACCGGAAGCCCTACGGGCTATTTTGAAAATTGTTTAACCTCTCCGAGGTATATCCACCAATCAATGGTGTCGTTTGTTACAGGACCGCAAGCCCTACGGGCTATTTTGGAAATTGTTTAACCTCTGCGAGGTATATCCCGATTAAATGGCCCCGTTAGCTACAGTACCTGAAGCCCTACGGGCTATGGTAAATTTGTTTAACCTCTTCGAGGTAAATCCCCCTATCAATGGTGTCGTTTGTTACAGTACCGCAAGCCCTGCGGGCTATTCGTGGAATAACGGGTAATAATCAATGGCAACATGATAGATTTTATTATGCCGGCACCCATCGCCGCAGGCGATATGTTCGTGTCGTACAAATAAATTTTATTCGCCGTAGGCGATAAATTCTTGTAGAAAACACGGTGCCGGGACGGGTTTTTACCGCGGAGCGGTTGAACATTTGAGCCGTTTTATGCAGACGTTTGTAAAACCTCTCCGAGGTATAACACGTTTATATGATTCCGTTTGCTACAATACCGGAAGCCCTACGGGCTATGGTAAATTTGTTTAACCTCTCCGAGGTATATCCACCAATCAATGGTGTCGTTTGCTACAGGACCGCAAGCCCTACGGGCTATTTTGGAAATTGTTTAACCTCTTCGAGGTATATCCCGATTAAATGGCCCCGTTAGCTACAGGACCGTAAGCCCTACGGGCTAATTGTAAATTTGTTTAACCTCTCCGAGGTATATCCACCAATCAATGGTATCGTTTGTTATAGTACCGCAAGCCCTGCGGGCTAGTCGTGGAATAACGGATAATAATCAATGGCAACATGATATATTTTATTATGCCGGCACCCATCGCCGCAGGCGATATGTTCGTGTTGTACAGATAAATTTTATTTGCCGCAGGCGATACATTTTTGTAACCGTACAAATAAATTTTATTCGCCGCAGGCGATCCATTCTTGTAGAAAACACGGTGCCGGGACGGGTTTTTACCTCGGAGCGGTTGAACATTGGGCCGTTTTATGTGGATGCCGGTAAAACCCCGGTAAGGATTTCAACCATTCTGTTCTCAAACCTTTCAAGGGTGAATTCGCGCTCATATCGGGCCCGTCCGGCTTTTCCCATTTTTCTGCGAAGCTCCTGATCCCTGATCAGAATTTCAAGCTTGTCTGCCAATGCCTCTGAATCTTTCTGTGGCACAAGAAAATCCGTAATACCATCATCAATAATATCAGGTATTGCTCCTTCAAAGGTTGATACAACAGGCAGGGAATATTGCATAGCCTCGAGTAGTACCAATGGAAAACAGTCATTAAAAGATGGGTGAACAAAAATGTCGGCAGATTTCAGTAACCTATCCTTTTCTGCTCCATGTTTCGGCCCAATAACCGAAATCTTACTTTCAATACCTTGATCTCTAATTATTTTCTCAACTTCAACCTTAGTCAGCTCAGCATCCCCACCAACTATGGTACAGTGAAAGTCAATGTCTCTGCCTTTTAGAAGTTTACAAGATTCAATTAAGACCAACACACCTTTGGACCTGATGAGGTGTGATAGGAACAGGATCTCTGTTGGTTTGCCAGGAGCGCCAGTTTCGTAATCTGCTTTCTTCAATTCATTGTGTTGGGCGCTGTCAGGAATTCCGTTCGGGCAATAAAACACTCTGCTCTCAGGCACATATCTCCGGACGTCAGGATAAAGATGATCTGAGAGCAGAATTATGTATGAGTTTCTGAATACAAACCGGTAGAGAAGATTATCGAAGAATCTGTCTTGCCTGGTACTTACGCCCTTATTATGGTAGTGGAGAATTGTTCTGACGCCAAATAGTTTCACAAGTGCAATCAGTGGCATGTCCTTGTAAAACCCTGGACCCTTTGCAGTTGGAGTCACATAACATAGTTCAGGCCGGAAAACAACCAATTGCTTTATAACTCGAAAGAATAGAGCAAAATAGCGAAGAACTTTACGAAGGCTGTTCCGGCCAATAACTTCAACTGTATTTGATGTTCCGAGATTAATGAAGCGTGCAATAAAGGCGTCGTTGATTTGTCGGCCGTCCTTCACATATTGACCCATAACAGCTGCGCCGTGTACAGGAGGAGGCAGATGCAGGATAAATAGTACTTTTCTCATTCTTCTAATAAAGAGCTGTAGATTGAGTTTATCATTTCAATCTTATTCTCCCATGTGAATTCGGAAGCGCGATCCAGAGCCCCTTCACTAAGCCGTTGCCGGTAGTGCTCATCATTATAAATTCTCTCAAGTGCGCCGGCAAAATCCCTGGCAGCTTTCGAAGGATTGGTAACCGGTATTTTAACCCCGCAATTCTCTGTTATCACGTCAGAAAAGCCACAGTGATCAAGACAAATTACAGGAAGACCACACGACAGAGCCTCGAGAGTAACAGTCGATGTCAGATCACTTATGCTGGTTATACAGAATACATGACCAGACTGCATCACCTCAAGCGCTTTGCCCCGTTCAAGCCAGCCATACCATTTACAATATTTATTGATCCCTAAACTCATTGATTTCTTTTCCCATCTGGACGTCATTTCCCCCGAGCCGAGGATATGACATTCAAATGCAAAACTTACTGTGGCTAAAGAATTAAGGAGCAACGGAAGATTTTTTCCGGGCGTATGCAAACCACTCCAGATTATCCGCAATGGAGCATCAGCTTCCCCACGCTTTGATAAACCGTTTTGCTTCACGAGTGTCTGGCCGACCTCGTTTATAATTGTTGTTTCTTTACCCCAAAGTTGCCTAATTAGTAAAGCATTACCAGTGGTTGCAGCAATTATCGCGGAGTGTGAATGGTTTGCCGCCTTTCGAGGCCTTGACAGGGATTGTCTTTGCAGGAAATTAATAATGTTTCTGCTGCAGTAAAACAGGCATCCCTTCAAACCTAATGATGGTATAAACTTCCATGGTGAGTTTTCAAGTCCTCCTACCGGTCCCCATACAAAAGGCTTAGAAATCTTCCACAGATAGCCGGGTTCACGATAGCCCACCATATTCAACTGGTGTATAATATCAAAATCTTCAGCCTGATCCAGCTTCTGTGCCAGCTTAAATGCCTTTTGCTGCCACCGGCGATAAAACCGGTAATAAGAAGGTGGCCAAATCTTTCTGAGCCATTTATTTCGTTTTTTGACTATGAAATAGAATTTAAGATTCTCTTTTAACTCTGTATATTTTGCAAGGTATTCATCAACTGGCAGTTTGAATTTTTCTTCAGATATTACATGAACCTCATGATACCTCGACAAGCCAATTACAAAATTCCAACCCATGCCGGGCTCAGAACCACGACCCGGGCTGCATGCATAGGCCGAGACAAGTATTTTAAGCTTTCCCGGCATAAAAACTCAAATTCTGATAATGTGGAACCAGCCGCGTGTTGCCCTTTCCGGACTCTATATCAAGTTTTATGGCAGCGAATGCTTCCAGGTAAGGCTTCCAGTCAAGGCTGCCAAAAAAATCCGTTATATGCCGGAGATTATCTTCCAGTATCTCCTCAATCTTCATGCCCGGATTAAGAAGAAAATTAGTCTGGAAAACAAAAGTAAAGATATCATAACCCATTGGGTAATAACCTGCCATTTCCCAGTCAAAAGCCTTTATTGTTCCATTGACATCCATAAGATTCCATGGGCAAAAATCCCCATGGGCAAAACTTGTCTTCAGATCTGCAGGCGAATTCAAAGAGCCTTTGGCATCAATTGAGGAAATTCTTTTTGAAATCTGGATAATACTGCTATTCAGATTTTTTTCAGATAATCTCTTCCCAATAAAAAGCTCTGTTTTTATGAATGAAAAGTTTCTGGCTGCAGTATGATTAAATACCGCAGGTGACAAATCACTGCCCTGAAGCGACATTAAGACCGAATATTCATTTTCGACAAGCTTAATTGCAGTTTCGGTCCGGCCATATTTTAAGAAAACCGGATTGCCGTTGCAGACCGCAATTACTGTTATCTTCTGTTCCGGCCCCGGTGATCCGGAATTAATTGCAATTATTGAATCATCACCCAGAATCTCTCTTATATGACCTTCAGGAACATACTTTTCAATATTGGGTTTAGAAAAGATAATTCTGTACAAACGGATGTTCTTCCACATCCGCCATGATACAGCCCCAACCATGGTGTAAGGCTGATAAAATGACTTGAAAATGGGATACTTGCTGCATTCCGGCTGGAAGAAATACTGTGGGGCATAGGGATGCAGGTACGAGTAACGCATAATTTATCTAAGCATTACACTTTCGAATCTCCGGGCCATCACTCCAATAATGGCTTTCAGTGTATCATCAGCAGATTCTTCAATACTCTTGCCGGTGTCAATCCAAATGGCGCGTCTATGATTCTTACAAAATTTTCTTAGAACAATGACCTGCCTTTCAACCTCAGGCAAAGGAAGCTCAGGCTTTCGTGAATGTATGATTTCAGGTTCTGTGCCCAGACATAAGATTATATCAGGTTCGGGAATGAATATCTGTCCTAAACGTATCACCCAGGCAGGTAAGTTGATCCTCGATCTGCGCTGGTCAATATAATAATCGTAATAGTACCGGTCAAAAATAAAAACACAGGCCTTTGTAGATTGCTTTGGAAATACTTTCAGGTAATAACCAAACACATAATCCATCAGGTAATAGCTCCATCTTATTAACGAAACCAGATACCCTGAAGGGAGGCTTGCATGCGGATCTGTTACTGGTCCTGATTGTGCTGCCTTTTTGCCCGATAAACGAGCCAGGGGAGAGAGCCAACCGGGTCTTAAATGTTTGTAATAAACAGCCTTATGAAAGGTTTCGTTTAGGACCGGTGTAAGCATGTCAATTAAGGTGCTCTTTCCGGACCCGTCTGAACCAATAAATGCTATTGAGTAACCGGGTCTCCTGAAAAAACGGTTCAGTTTAGGCGCTTTATATAGAAGATTGTACCATTTGTTCGGGAAGTCGGCACTTAACTCTTTAACCAGTCTTTTTACTTCAGCCTCATTATACCCACCGGGGTTACACTTCTTCAGAGCTTCGGCTGTATTTGATTTACACAAGGGTTTAAAAACAGAGTCAAGGAACTCATCATTGAGAGAGTGTTCCACAAATGCTTTGTAATGTTTCTCAGAACATGTTTTGTTATTCAGAAGTTCTTTTAGTAAAGTGACATATGAATCTGCAGGTTTATCAAGAACATGAATATTGTTGTAAGAAATGGTATTAGTCTGAATAACATCTTCTGTAATAATAGTTTGCCCACGATAAATGATCGCATCAATATACAGGTCTATCATCAAGCCCCAAGGTTTATTCACTTTCCCGATCAGGCATATTTTTGGACAATTTTTCGATTTTATAATGGACACTACACTACCTTTATTTACAGTAACAGTTTCAGAAAGTACTTCCCAAAACTCAGGCAATTGTTCTTTCTTTATGAGAATATCCAAATCACTTCCTGCTGTTGAATAAGGCAGGTTACTATAATTGCGAAGGACGCAATAACTAATATTATATAAGTTAAGATTCAAAAAGAATTGTTTCAGAAAGATCATGATTCTGTCAGGAGGTCAGTTCAAAGGCGCTTGCAGTTAAATCACCGGGATTTACAGTTTCTGTGCCACAACCCAATATGCAAGAGATAAATATTCTTTAAAAGGTTTCTGATATAGCTTTCCCATGATTGCATTTACTTTTTGAAATTTTCAACCAATGAAGCAATTGCGTCTTCGTAATGCAGTAACATCCTGGAGTTTTTTATCTCTCCCTGTTGCGAAAAGAGAAATTCCTTGTTTAGACACTCCAACATTTTGTTTACCATATCCTGAATATCAGATGGATCAATCATTGTGCCATTCACCCCGTCTTGGATCAGGCAGGTACTTCCTGCCACATTAGAGACCAGTGAATAACAGCCTGCAAGTAAAGCCTCATTGACAACTGCACCAAATCGCTCATAAGAGCTAGGCAGAATAAACACTCCAGCTATCAGATACCAAGCCCACAAATTTATTCCTTCAAACCTCCCTGGCAGGATTACTGCCTCATTAAGCCTCTTTTTTTCAACCTCATCCCTAAGAGTCTGCTCCATATATCCCGACCCTACAAGTAGCAACCGGGTATTTTTATCTGTGCCATAAACGATTCTGAAAGCTTCAATCAGTCTCTCAAGGTTTTTTTCGTGAGCAAATCTTCCAACATACAGAAATATCTTTTTATTCGTCAAATTATATTTCTTTTCATACTGGCCCGCCTGGGAAAGGCTGTCTGACAACTCTTTTCCAAAGCCATCTTCTTTTCTTATTATTGGGAAAACAATAAATCTGGGGGGAAATCTATCAGTATACCAATCGGCCACTTCAGAATTAGTAACAATCATACCGTTAATGATCTTCAAAATCAGCCCACGTGCTATTTTTTTCAGCAACGAAGCGTTTTGGGTCATACGAATGTTATCGTCACAAATAGTGTATATGGTTGTTTTTCTTCGTAATATGACAATTGACAGCTTCGCGATTATATTTACTAAGTTAAACTCAGGGCAAATTATTATATCTGGCTTTTATGACTTGATTACCCTGAAAACACCAAATCGGATGATATACCTTCCCGGCAGATTAATACCATTTAACAAGTAATTGCATTTAAAATTTACCCTGGCTTTTAATCTTTGCTGATCAAATTTCTGGCCTAACAGATTATTATTGAAAAAATAGAAGGTAGAAGCAAAATGATCGGCGAGTGAATTGAAGAAATCAATTCGGTAGGGTGCTAGTGCCGGGTGGAATATGACCAATTTCAGGTTGTTCATAATTCAACGAAATAGGACTTCTTTATAAAACAGTTCACTTTTAAGAACGAATTTTTCTTCAGTGAAATTTTGCTTTGCGCGCTGATTTGCATTAACAGCCAGATATTTGGCAAACTCCTTATTGTCTATAAGTTGTATAATTGCATTAGCCCACTCTTGCGGGTCAAATGGATTTACAACCAAGCCAGATTCATTGTGAATTATCAATTCGGGTAGTGCGCCGGCATTTGATACAATAATAGGCCTGCAGGCAAGCATGGCTTCTGCAACAGCAATCCCAAAGCCTTCATCATATGCAGGATGGACAAAAATATCACAGGAATTCAATAGCGCTCCAATGTCAGACCGGTAACCTAAAAGAAAAATATTATCGAATAACCCTAATTCTCCGATTAAAGTCTCAAGTTTCTGTCTTTCGGGGCCATCACCAGCTACATAGAAATAAATATTTTCCCTTTGCAGTTTATTAATAATTATGTCAAATGCCCGAATAACAACTTCTATGTTTTTCAAATCAATCAAGCCAGCAACATCTAATAATGAATGATTTTTTAATATATCATTAGGCGAATCTTCTTTAACTCTTTGATCTGTCCCATTATAAATTATCTTAGCCACTTTATTCTTTAGAATCCTGAATTGCTTTTCCTTTTGGGCTTTCACATATTCTGAGATATAGATAAAGGCATCAATCTTTTTGTAGACAAATCTTAAAACTATGGATTTGATTCCTTTGGGCTTCATTCCATTTTCAAAACTTACCACAATTTTAACGTTAGGTCTAAATAACTTTACCAAAAAGCCGAGGCCTTCACCCATTGAAAAGTATGCGTGAACAATGTTAATATTTTCCTTATCTATAATATCTATTAATCTCGTTAAATGCCTGAAAACATTCCGACCAAAAAATCCCTCATAGATTTTGGCACCCGTCTTTATAAATTCTGGTTTAAACTCCGGATAGGTGTTATGCCAGATATATAATGACGAATTAGAACCAAAATAACGCAATAACCCTAAAGCCTTCTTCGGGGTACCTCCATATATATTATAAGAAGATAAAATAAATAGAATACGCATAGAGTATTATTTTCGTAAATTTTGAATCAGTTTTCTGAGCCATACTATTCTTCTTAAAGGCTCCGTTGTAATTACATAAAAATCATTTATCATGCCCGGAGAAAAACATTTTCCCCCGTAGCGCCTACGAATACCAATCAATTCTTTGGAAAACAAGAAAGTACCTCTTGCTGTTTTTGATGCAGGTTGAATTCTGAACTCTCCTAACGTTTCATTAATATATGCCATCGTTTTAATTTTGGCAATTCGGATAAACAAATCGCTATCCATCGCATAATTAAGCTTTTCATTGAGGTACCCAATCTTCTTAAAGAGCTCTCTTTTGAAAAAGGTCGAATTTTGAGTTATCCCCCTTGCATGGTTTATCAAGTAATCAGCCGTGTATTCCCGTGATTTGATGACTCGTTGAATCTCCCCATTAACATTAATTACAGCCTGGTTTCCTACGACAGCAATTTCTTCTGGGTTACAATTGAAAAATTCAGCAACCTTAATCAAGGCACCAGGGGCCAACCTGTCATCCGAATTAATCCATCCAATGATATCCCCTGTAGCTCTTTTAAAGCCCTTATTGAGCCCTTCACTCTGGCCATTATCCGGTTCTGAAATCCATGTTAAATACTTGTCATACTTTTTAAGAATATCCAAAGTTTGATCCTTAGATCCTGCATCTATGATAATATGCTCCACATTTGAATACTCCTGATTTAATACAGATAGAATATTATCCTCTATAAATTGTCCTTGATTAAACGAAACAGTAATTATCGAGATTTTAATACCTAACATCCCCTTTCTGTTATTATTTCCCAACATCCTGAGCAGGTAACTTCTGATTATGTAGTAGCTGCTAAGTTTCTTACTTCTTCCATCAATTCCTCCTCGCCTTCCAAATTCACCAAGTACCTATGCGCAACAAAGAAATACAGCATATACTCAATATAATTAAAGAATATTGTTGTCTGGACATAATTAACAGAAGAGCCGATTACTACTGCAACCATGGCAAGACCAATATATTGATTAACGCCTGAGGCACGTAACCTTTTAAGTCCCCAAAAAAGAAAATAGAATATTGGAACTATTCTTATTGCAAGGCCGAGATAACCTTCACAAAAAATTACAGGTGCAACCAAGGTATCGCCACCTAAAACAAACTTATAGCTGCCTCTCTTCCCGAATCTTGTATAACCTTTGCCAAAAATAATATCCCCGGTGGATTCTACTTCCTGAATTGATGTTTCAATAAGCCTTGTCCTGTAAGCGTATGTGCCAGTATTTTCCTTCAATTCTACTTTAATTGTTGTATCAAACTTGACTTTCAGGAATTGATAAACATCATTTTTTAATGAAACTACAATTATAAAAAAGAATACAAGGCTGATTATTATTTGAAGCACTCGTTTAAAGAAGCCAGACTTACGTTTCAAAATATAGAAGAAAAGAATTATGCTAAGAGTAATTAAACTAGTGAATATAAAATTCCTTGTTGCAGAGATATAAACGATAAAAAGAGAGAAAAGTGTTATGAGGATAGTTAAGGGACGAAAGCTTAGCAATGTTAAGTAAAAACTTATTACAAAGAATAGTGGAAAATAAACCGGATATCCAGACAGGTTTCGTGTAATTGTAATACCCTGATGTGTTTCTTCAGTTATTTCTTTGATATTATCATAAATCCCAAGGCCCAGATAATTAATGAAGTATAGAACTAGATTAATTGTAAATAGAACAAATGCCCATTTAAATATGCGTCTAATTCTGTAATTATCTATCGAATTGAAAAAACAAAGAAATGCAAGACACGAAATTGGAGTATTGAAACCCATCCTGAAAACTGTAAATGCCTCTCGAAATGGGATACCTTGAAAAAGACTTACAATAAAACGTATTAGCACAAATAGTACTAAAATAATTAACAATCTGCCAGGGTAGGTTCTTGTAATTCCATGAAGGCTTCTCCAACAGACAAAAAGTAAAGGCATAGCCAGAAGCCAGCTAAGTAAACGTAGATCAAAAAGGCCTGGAATATAAAAAACCCTATAGGAAATCAAGCCTAAAAAACTAGAAGGAATTAGAAATAAACTAATTACAATGTAAGTATCGACTACTTTATTTTTTGAGAGAGTTGTGGATACCATAGAATATTCTTGTTATCTGGAAGATCTCCAAATATTATCATGAAGCCTTTCCCTGAACTATAAATATCCTCTTCAGAAAGAGGCGAAGGTTTAACATGGAGGCAAAATAAAAATTAAGTTCACCCTCAGTAATAAGCCTAAATATTCGTGTAAAAAGAACGAATACTCCAATTATTACAGAAGGGTAAATAATTAAATCTAATAGGCTGTGTCCAATAAAGTGACTAATTCCCAGACAAGTAATAGTACAAATTAAACCAAGGATAAACATCTTAAGATAATAAAAGCGTTCGTCAAAGTATTTCGCCCCTAGGAATAGTTTTTGATAATAATTCCCTAGCGCAAAAGAAGCCAAATAACCTCCCAGGTTTGATATTATAATGGTATACATACCATATGTCCTGAACAGTCCAAAGAACAAAACAAGATTAACAATCACATTGAGTAGCTGTATTAAAATATTCTTTTCAGCTTTATTGGTTGCAATTAAAAATTGATATATAGGCACAATTGGAAATGAGAACAACAATACCATCATTGTCTGGGAAATGACAAATATTGAAGCATCTATATAGTTTTCTGAACCGATCCATAACTTAACAAGAATGGTCAAGGTAAAAGCCAATGTAATAGAGACTGGGATCGCGATGAGTACCAGTATTTTTGATAAATCAAAAAGCCTGGCTTTTAATATCTTTTTGTTCTCAAAATGAGCAATAAATGGCACAAGTGGGTATAATGCTTTAGAAAATATACTATAAAGCTGACCTTTAACTTTTAATCCGATTTCATACAACCCTACGGCATTTAATCCAATGAAATTTGATAAGAGCAATTTTGAGAGAGGTTCAAATAAGAAGCCAATTAGCCCTGTCATATATATTTTAATACCAAAGGTAATTTGCTTTTTTGCCACCCTTAGGAATTCATGCCAAAACCCTTTAATGTCCGATTTACCCCAAGTTTTTCTCGAAATTATAGATAAAATAATAAACCATATAATGGAGGCCGACAACGCCATTAACCCAACCTCAGGTAGTCGGCCTCCCATTTTTACAACAGTAATAATCCCCACCCAATATATGAGGCTGTAAATAAACTGACAGGCATTTGTGATATGTATCTTTTGTAAAGCATCGAGAATAGCGGTATTTATCTGTCCTAATAAAAGAACTGCATTTGAAATGATCAATAAGTAAAACAAGGTTGTCGATTCCTTGAGGTAACCGTCAGGAATTTTAAGAATATCCTTGATAATAACCCTCCCCAATAAAAAGACTATAATACTGATCACAAAAATCAGAAACACAAGTAGTGTTCTGGTGACTGCAATATCAAGATCAGACTCCCTGCATTTTCCTTGTTTGGCCACATAAACTAGTAGAGCGCTGTTTAAACCAAAATTGACAATGAAATTTAAGTTCCCAACCACTGTGACTACGGAAAAAGCTCCATAAAGTTCCAAGCCCAAAGTGTTTATAAAAACAGGTACACTTAACAGGGTGAGAATAGCAGTAAGTAGTACCTGGACAGTTCCTGATAATGAGTTCCTAATTAACTTGACCTTTGACAAAGTTACTGAAAATGATAGTTGAGGATTTTAAAAAGGTAAATCAGAAAGCTAAAGTTAAACCTATCAAGAATATGAGGTATTCAAAAAAAGACAATCTACTTGTAATAAATGATGGCTTTGGGGGCATACAAAACCTCCGGTTTCTATTGAAACCAGTTTGAACTTCTTTTTATCAAGATACAAAATCATATCAGGCAAGATTAATTCTCTTTCATACAATGGTATAATAGAAGTTTCTAGTTGTATTAAGACAACGTTAACTAAGGAATCAGAAGCCCCTTCCAACACTTCTCTTTCAAATCCTTGAGTATCAATTTTCATCATCAATCTATCACCTTTTTTGTAGAATTGATTAAAAATTGTATCGACCTTCCTAATACATACTCGCTCTTGCCCAACATATTGAGATCCAGGGGCAGCTATCATATGGGATTCCAGCATCGGGAGAAAAGAACTTGAAAAGGAATTGCCTGCCACATTAATTAACCTTTCAGAATCATTATTACCTAAAGCAAAATTATAAGCTGACCACTTTTTATCTTTTTTGGCAAGAGCATTTAGTTTACTATAAGGCTCAGAAAGTGGTTCAAAGGAAGCTATTTCACCTTTAAATCCAAGCTCCCTAAGACTCCCTGAATATTGGCCCGTATTAGCCCCTATATCCAAAAGTTTATTAATTCTATAATGATTGATGAGCTGTAGTCTACGCATCAAATCTCCGTTAGGATACTTATTAATAGATATTCCAAATTTGCGTAGTATTTTATTTATTTTTCCTGTCATTTGATCTACTTTGATTTTATGTCACATGTAGAAATGTAAGATTCAATATTTTATACTACTAATTCAAGTTTACAGTGCAATTCCTTTTTCTGTATTTTTTCTTTGACATGTATATTTGGATATTACCTATACCAAAATTGAAGTTAAAGGCATGCTTGATGGTAACCTGATCAACCATGCCAGAAACAACGAATACAGCCTTGCCATAGTTTTCAATATTTAGTATACGTTTCTATTCATCAGACAATTAAAGGTGTACACTGAAGGTTTAATTTGGAACTGCCACATTTATCCGGACAGTAAGTTAAGCTAAAATCGCTTAATTTAACGGATATGAAAAAAAGAAGAAAGTATGATCGGGAGTTCAAGCAAATGGTTGTTGAGCTTTCCCTCACAAGAGATGATCTTTCAGTTCTGGCATCGGAACTGGATATCCGGGTAGACCTGATCTATCGCTGGAGACGTGAAGCTTTGGCCAATTTGGATGCCAGCTTCCCGGGCCAGGGTAACAAAGTGATGACAGAGGAACAAAAGGAACTGGCCCGTTTAAAGAAGGAGCTTCGCGATACTCAATTAGAGCGTGACATCTTAAAAAAAGCTGTAAGCATTTTCTCCAGGAGCGATGGCAAATATTCCAATTCATAAAGGCACACACCTGTATGTTTCCCATTGAGAAGATGTGTAAAGTATTAAAGGTAAGCAGGAGTTCATATTATTTCTGGCTCAAGGGTAATCCAAGTAAACGGTCTATTGAGAACACGAAGTTGTCTGAGCTGATTAAAGAGATTTACAATCAGAGTAAATGTACCTATGGCAGCCCCAGGGTAACGATAAAGCTTCAGGAAGAAGGGTTTCATGTATCAAGGCAGAGAGTGGCGCGTCTGATGAAAAAGCAGAACCTCAAGAGTGTTATCCGTAAGAAATGGGTTGTTACTACTGATTCCAGACATAACTATCCGGTTGTTGAAAATATGCTCAATAGAGACTTCACCGTGATCCGGCCGGGGCAGGTATGGGTGTCTGACATTACTTATATAAAAACGTTCCAGGGGTGGCTCTATTTGACCATTATTATTGACCTTTATGACAGGAAAGTGATCGGATGGTCATTCAGTAGATCATTGAAGGCATCTCACACCAGCGTTGCGGCATGGAAGATGGCTGTCAGAAACCGAATAATTACAGACAAGCATATTTTCCACTCAGACCGTGGTGTTCAATATGCCTGTCATGAGTTTACTAATCTCCTCTCCTCGTACAAAAATGTCGAAAGAAGCATGAGCCGGAAAGGAGATTGCTGGGACAATGCTGTTGCAGAGAGCTTCTTTAAAACACTGAAAGTCGAACATGTTTATCATCACAGTTATAAGACATTTAAAGAAGCAGAACTTTCAGTATTTGAATATATTGAAGCATGGTATAACGTAAATCGTATTCACACTGCAATAAAAACATCAATCAGAAATAAGAGAGAGAAATTTAAAAATCAATTAGTGGCTTAATATAGTGTCCTGTTTATTGTAGCAGGTCCAATTTAATGGGAATTTTTTTAGAATTGACGAACATGTGAACCTAAGACAAGCAAAACAAACGTGATGAAATGTATACTAATTATGATCCCTCCAATCATTTATTACTGCAGTTGTGGTTGTTTTTGTCCCCTGTAAAATCACGCTACTTCTATTGCCCGGTTTTTTCGTTCTCTTTCTGCAGCCCTGATAAAAGAGGTATATAACTGCGAAACCTGCCTGAATATTCCCATTGCCCTATATTTTTTATCGTAATGCCTGGCTTTGTTCCATGCAAGGCTTCCTACGTCAGGTATTAATAATATGATGGATCAAGTTTGATTATTGTCCGTTGTTAATGATTTTTGTTTAATACATGTCTGACACATAAGCCGGACATTCCTGACACTGTTTGACCCCCCTTTTGAGAGTGGGATTATATGGTGATATTCAAGGTTTTTAGTACTGCCACATCCTGTACACTGTCCGTTATCTCTGATCCAGACTACATCTTTAACCTGTTGGGAAGGATTACGACGAAGCAGATAATCCGTATCGTCAAGATCAGGAACTTTTGCCGTATCGAGGTCAGTAATATCGGCGCCACTCTCTAATGCCTTGTGAACAAAATACTCTTTAAACTTATCTATCTGATCATAACTCAGGTCAAATAACCTGTAATAGTCAGTACTTGATCTGACAGTAGGGCATTTTTTACTGACCATTTATCGCTTCAGCAAAGTTATCATCCTCTTCGATTTCTGCAAGGCTAAAGTGAGCGGATGATAGATGTTCATTTTCAGAGGCATTATCCGGTCTTGCATCAATCTCATCGGACGCTTTTTGTTTGCCTACAGCGGATAAATGGTTTTCGTTGTTCATTTCCTGATATTGCAAGTGCAGCATTTTTTCTTTGGCCAGGTGGATGCTATCGAGGAAAGTTTGCATTGGTGTTTTCCCATAGCAATGTTTCCCGGTATGAGGACGCTCGTAGTTATATTCATATACCCACCTGTCCAGATCTTCCTGAAGCTGATCGGTTGAAGTGTAAATCTTCTTCCTGAAAGCAATGGCATAGAACTCATTTTGGACGGTCCTATGAAAGCGTTCACAGATTCCATTGGTCTGTGGTGAGCGTGCCTTGGTTCTCGTGTGGTCGATGTCCTCAAGAGCAAGATAAAGTTGATATTCGTGATGTTCTCTGGCACCGCAGAACTCAGTCCCCCTGTCAGTCAATATTCTGAGCAACGGGATATTATACTTATCATAGAACGGGATCACTCTATCGTTAAGGATATCGGCTGACACTAAGGCATTTTTGCGGTCATAAAGCTTCACCTGAACGGTTTTTGAGTATGTATCAATAAAGGTCTGTTGGTAGATTCTGCCAACTCCCTTGATTGTCCCAACGTAATAGGTATCCTGCGCACCAAGATAACCCGGATGATAGGTTTCAATTTCTCCTTTGACTTCCTGTTCCACCTTTTTCCGTTCCAAAGCAGCGACCTGGTTCTCGGTGAGGATAATACCATCCTGGGCGATAAGGGTCTCAAGGGCTTTCAAACGTTTTTTAAAAGTCTCCATGTCATGACGTAGCCAGACACTGCGAACACCACCGGGAGAGATAAACAATCCACGCTTTTTGAGTTCATTAGATACACGAACCTGGCCTAATGCAGGGTTGTCAGTTGCCAGTTTTAAAACTGCTTCTTCAATATGTTCTTCAACACGGTTCCTGAGTACTGGCTTCCTCCTGCTGATCTCTTTCAGGGCCAGTTCACCTCCAATATCATATAGCTCACGGTATCGGTAAAAGGTGTCTCTGCTATAGCCCATTACCTTACAGGCTTTTGACACGTTGCCAAGTTCTTCGGATAGTTTTAATAAACCTAACTTGCTTTTGATTAATTTTGCTTCTACATTCATTTCTGACAGTTTTTGGGGTTAAACTTCTTTTTGTTTGCTTTAAATTCAAATAGAGTTTAATCCCTAACTGTCAGATTAAGTCTTGACTAATTCA